>JAEEGL011791386.1_pt1 | contig 10287 bp, 10 predicted proteins | sample 9134231 | NCBI WGS metagenome assembly JAEEGL01 (sample SAMN16246548, study PRJNA631951) | gut metagenome | biome: gut microbiome; feature: rumen; material: fiber-attached | host: Bos | place: Iran: Karaj | collected 2018-10
ATCATCCGCTGGGATGATGAGGGGTGATGAGACGGTCCCGGAAGTCGGAACGATCTCCATCGTCTGATTTTCTTTCTTTTTCATATTGTTTTTGTTTTAAATGGTTGTTTACTTGGGCTTCTCAATTTTCTTTCGAAGGAGGGCCCGTAGTTTTTTTGACCCCTTAATTGTTGTTAGGGCCACGTCTAGGACGATAATGATGATATCCTCAGTATTTTTGTCATACTTCATCATTCTAAAAAGTCAGTTTTAGGCTTCTTGCCGAATGCCTTGTGATACGTGTCGCGGACCAAGCCAGTAATAATAGCTATGTTGGCCACGAGTGATAAAATCTTAAATAATGTCTTCATAATTCTTTGTTGTTTTTAATTGTTAGTAAATATTGTTTGTAATTCTCTATAGATAAGGGTTTTAGGAGATATAGGGCGGCCTGCAAAATGGGCAAAAAAAGGCTGGCAAACCACCTTTTCAAAGGTAATTTGTCAGCCTAACGAGCTTTTGTCAGGACTTTCCTCCAGTGGATACTTTAGATCCAGGAATACTTGTCAAGACTCCGCTCAGACGTAATCAGGAATCACCCTCTTCGGGTGGCCTTCATACGCCTATGCTCCGTTTTTGATTCTGGGAACGGATGGAAACCCTGTTAGTTCTTATTGTTTATTATTGCTATCCACTCGGGATAGCATCTTTTTTGTCTTCATACATAAGGGTATAAGAGGATGTGAGGCGGTCGTTTGTAACCCTGAAAAATTAGGGGGCGTTTTCTTGGGGCAGCGGTGCAAAAAGGATTTTTTAACCCTATAATGAAGATTTTTCTATGGAAATTCCGTTTTCTCATTTTTTCTCATTAATTTTGGGGCATTCAAACACGAACTATGATGAAATCCATGAAACATATCACTTGGGTTCTACTGCTGCTTGCTGCCTCACTCTTGGCAGCATGTGAAAAGGAAGTCTCCGGTCCACCCTATGGAGACACGCTAAAGTCATACTACCTGGAGTCCACTCGCCTGGGTTCCGAGACACTTGACAGTATAAACAATTTCGTGGTGAAGGTGAACACCCTGTCGGCGGCATGGCCAGAGGTGAAGGACGAACCGGAGTTCCTGGGCATTGTAGAGAATGTAAACATGTACCGGTCCCAAATCAGGATTACGATCAATGGTGAGTGGGACGGGATAATTGAATTTAAGAAATAAGAATACGATATTATGAAGAAATCATTTTTATTTTTCGTAGCATCGTTACTATTTCCCCTCATGGCTAATGCTTATGATGTAGTGCTCTTTTTATCGTAAAGGTAGGTAATAGGAGTGTAAAGCTTATGATGAAATAATATATGCTCAAAGAAGAAACAATCAGAAGACATAAAAAATTCTATCATCATGAAAAAGAAACTTGTTGTCCTTGTCATCCTTATAATATGTGTTCTTAAGATATATGCTCAAAGTGAGTGTGTGATAATAAAGACAATGTCTGGGGAAAGTGCTGAATATCTTTTATCAGAGAATCCAAAGTTTACATATGGGGATAATGGCGCCATTGTTTTTACTACTTTGAACGTCTCTATAGAATACAGTGCTTCAGATATAGAGAGTGTGAGATTTGGTGATAAAAGTACAACGGATATTGTAAAAACAGAGCCCTCAATTATTTCCATCTCTATGGGACAAGATAAAATAAAGTTGTTTGGATTATCCCCCTATGAGGAGATAAGTATATATCGTATAGATGGAACTCTTCTAAAAAAATATAAGGTTCCAAAAAGTGGCTCTTTGATTATCCCGTTTAGAGAGCATTTTGGAAACTTCGGAATTATAAAAACTAGAAATCAATCATTTAAAATTTCAACAAAATGAAATATAAAATAATTATGATATTGTTGTTTATGACAAGTACATTAAACACTTCAGCACAAACAGCCAATATCCATCTTAAGAACGGAAGGGTCGTAATTTATAAGTCTTCCGACGTAGACTATATCGATTTTACAGAAAAGAATAATTCTGGAGAAGATCAGTCTCTTAATAATCATGAATTCGTTGATTTGGGTCTAACTAGTGGTTTACTTTGGGCTACCTGTAATATTGGAGCAACAAAACCTGAGGAATATGGAAATTTTTATGCTTGGGGTGAAACGGAATCTAAAAACTCCTTTAGTTGGTCAAATTACGCTCATTGCGAAGGGACACAAGAGTCTTGCTATAAACTTGGAGATGACATTAGTGAAACTGAATATGATGTCGCTCATGTAAAATGGGGAGGAGCGTGGAGATTGCCTTCAAACAACGATTTTAAGGAGTTATATAAAGAGTGCACTTGGAAATGGGAGACAATAAATGGTGTATCCGGATTTTCCATTGTCGGTCCAAGTGGGGGAAGTATTTTTATTCCAGCTGCTGGGTGGCAGAAAGGAAATAGTGAACCAAGTGATGTGGGTTCGCATGGATATTATTGGTCTAGTAATCAAAAGAGGATTGGTTATGATTGGGCATATACGCTAACTTTTGGCTCATCAAGTGTAGGCACGAATAATCTTAGTCCATGTGCCTATGGTCAGTCTGTTCGACCAGTTGCAAAATTAAAGTCTAATTGAAAAAATACAAGATAATCTAGTCCTATATATGAGAACTAAAAAAGAAAGTACAACCGAATTAGGTTTTGAAGCGCAGATATGGAAAGCAGCCGATGTTCTCCGTGGCAACCTCGATGCCTCTGAGTACAAGAACGTGGTACTTGGGCTTATCTTCTTGAAATATATTAGTGACCGCTTTGAGGACAAGTATAACCAGCTTCTCGAAGAAGGTGACGGCTTTGAAGAGGACAAGGACGAATATACTGCTGATAATGTATTCTTTGTACCGAAGGAGGCTCGCTGGGCACGTATTGCTGACGATGCACATAACCCGACTATCGGCGTAACCATAGATGATGCACTCCGACTGATAGAACAGGAGAACCCCCGTCTGAAAGGTATTCTCCCGAAAAACTTCGCTCGCCCAGAACTAGACAAACGTCGCCTGGGTGATGTCGTTGACCTCTTCACCAACAGTATCAGTCTCTCCAGTAGCGATGATAGCAAAGACCTTTTGGGACGTACCTATGAGTATTGTCTCCGGATGTTTGCCGAGAAGGAAGGTAAGAATGCCGGAGAATTCTACACCCCTGCTTGCATCGTCCGTACCATCGTTGAAGTGCTGCAGCCCTACAAGGGACGTGTTTATGACCCTGCCTGTGGCTCCGGCGGCATGTTCGTGCAGAGTGCCAAATTCATCAACCGGCATCAAGGCAACCTGAAAGGAATCAGTATCTACGGACAGGATGCGAACCCGACTACTTGGAAGATGGCGCACATGAACCTTGCTATCCGTGGACTGGAGGCTAATCTCGGAGACCATGCAGCCGACACATTCTTTGATGACCAGCATCCTACGCTGAAAGCCGACTATGTGATGGCTAATCCTCCCTTCAATCTCTCCGACTGGGGAGCAGACAAATTGCAGGAAGATGTCCGTTGGAAGTATGGTATTCCTCCATCGGGAAATGCTAACTTTGCTTGGTTGCAGCACATGATTCACCACCTTTCCCCGACTGGCAAGATTGGTATGGTGCTAGCCAACGGTGCCTTGAGCAGTCAAAGCGGTGGCGAGGGAACCATCCGTGAGAATATCCTGAAAGCCGACTTGGTGGAGGGTATTGTTGCAATGCCAAGTCAGTTGTTCTATACCACTGGTATTCCGGTGAGTCTCTGGTTCCTCAATCGAAACAAGAAGCAACAGGACAAGGTGCTTTTCATTGATGCCCGTAACATGGGTGAAATGGTTAACCGCCGCCTACGTGAACTCACCGAGGATGACATCTTGAAGATAGCCGAGACATTCCAAAAGTACGAGGATGGTACGCTGGAAGACGAGAAGGGCTTCTGTGCCGTCAAGACGCTCCAGGACATCGCAGGACAGGACTACATCCTTACGCCGGGTCGTTATGTAGGCATTGCCGAGCAAGAGGATGACGGCGAGCCTTTTGCCGAGAAGATGCAACGTCTCACCTCTGAACTCAGCGGTCTCTTTACCGAGAGCCACCGCTTGGAAGAAGAAATCAAGAAGCAGTTGGGGAGTATTGGATACAATATTTAATAGATGACATTCAAGAATACTGAAAAAGAAATACTCAAAGCCATAGTTGAATATGGTGGTGAAGTAAAATCTCTGGCAGAAGTGCTCAATAAAAGCCAACTGTTAGAAAAGCGAGGTATTGTTATTGTGCCAAATAAAAATCCAAATTTCATTTTTCTGAGCAAAGAAAAATATGATGAGGAAGAAAAAGATGCATTAGGATATGTAACCGAATTAGTCTCTCTTATCGATAGTCTTATAAAAAAACGTCTCATAATTTCTATTCCTTATAAAACATCACCAGTCTTGGTTGTTGGCAAAGAAAAGTCAGAATATGGTAATAAACCAGGAATGATTTCTATAAATGACGGCAAGGAATTTGTTATATTTAGGAACGAAAAATGGGCAGAACTTGTTTCTCCTTTAGGTGAACAAACGCATTGGATTGTTACATGTACTGATGAATATGTGGCTTTAGAAAAGATTATGAACTCTTGGTTTACAGTTAGTGCCGAGTTAAAAGATTTGGTTATTCATAATTTCAAGTCAGAGGATGAAAGAAGATATAGTAATCAAGTTATATTAACTTGGATTTCTATAATAGTTGCAATTTGCATAGGATTACTTAGCTATTGTAAATAGAAGGTATGGAAGAGTGGAAAGAATATAGGTTAGGGGATATATGCACAAAGATAGGCAGTGGAGCTACACCAAAAGGAGGAAAAGAAGCTTATCTTGGAGGAGACACGTCATTGATTAGAAGTCAGAATGTGCAGGATTTCTCTTTCTCATGTGCTGGATTGGCATATATTAATGACGAGCAAGCTGCTCAATTAAGTGGAGTTGAAATAGAAAAGGGAGATGTGTTGCTAAATATTACTGGGGATTCTGTTGCTAGAGCCTGTATTGTCCCAGATTCAGTATTACCTGCAAGAGTGAATCAGCATGTTTCAATAATTAGAGGGGATAAAGCAAAAGTCCAAAATGACTTCATTTTGTTTTTCTTGCAACACAATAAACGATACCTATTATCATTATCGAAAGGTGGTGCGACACGAAATGCACTTACAAAGAAAATGATTGAAGAACTGACAATTTCTTTACCATCATTATCAAAGCAGGTTGGAATAGTTCGCATTCTTAAATCCCTTGATGATAAAATCGAGGTGAACCGCAGAATTAATGAGAATTTGGAGGCACAGGCACAGGCATTGTTTAAGTCTTGGTTTGTGGACTTCGAGCCTTTCAAAAATGGCGAGTTTGTGGAAAGTGAATTAGGGATGATTCCTAAAGGGTGGAAAATAGCTTGTATTAATGAGATATTAGAAATATCAAAACAATCTATTAACCCAAGCAAATTCCCCCATGATATGTTTGCTCATTATAGTATCCCTGCTTATGATAACAATAAGTATCCGGAAAAACAGCACGGAAAAGAAATATTGAGCAATAAGTTTATTGTGCGGAATAAAATGTCTTTGTTTTCTAAACTAAATCCAAGAATAAAAAGGATATGGTATGTGAATGAGGTTGAAGAAAATTCCATTTGCTCGACGGAATTCGTTCCATACTTAGCAAAAGATTCTGCATTATCACCATTTGTTTATAGTTTGATTTCCAGTCAGAGATTTTATGATTATGTGATGTCTTTGGTAAATGGTGCTACGGGCAGCCATCAGAGATTTCATCCTGAAGAGTCATTATCATATCAAATAGCATTCAACCAAGAATCTGCTTTGAGATACAGTCAAGTGGTTGAACCGATGATTTCTCAAATAATGAAAAATCAGCAAGAATCCCGCCGCCTCGCCTCCCTCCGTGACACCCTTCTGCCCAAGTTGATGTCAGGTGAAATTGAAGTTTAACTAAAAAAACAAGATATGAAAAATATGTTCGTTTTGATGGCTATTATGTTGTTTATCAGTTGTGGTAACAAAGGAACAAATGATTCTGAAAACCAAGATAGTGGTATTTCATCTTCCCAACTTTCAGTGGATAAAGCTAGGAGAGCCGCAATATGTGATAGTTTAAGAAAGGTTGAAGGGGATACTATTTTGGGGGATGTGCGTTTGGGAATGGCTGAAAAGGATTATGTAAAAGCAATAGCCAAACTCCAAAAAGAACTTGGGAACAATTTGAAAATGGATAGTATTACATATTTCTTTGATGACCCAAATACGACACAATGGGTAAATGGGAAATTATGTTCTTATTCATTAAAAGGAAATTTTCCAGATTATTTAGTTACTCTTGATGGTAAAGAGCTATTGGAAGATCAAGAAACAACTCCTACTTTTAGAAGGGCGTTACAGCATTTTATTACTAAATATGGAAATGCAGATGAATATGCAGACCATGAAGGAAAAGTGGTAAACAATCTTGATTATTGTCGAAAAGCGACATGGAACCTAGGATATAAGACGATAGAAATATATCTTAAAGATGGAGACTATTATACTGATTTTACCGGAACAAATAAAAGATTAAGAACTCTAATTGTCAAGTATAGTAAGCCTCTATTGATGAAAGAGTATTATAACTATAATGACAGTATAGAAGAAGCTATTAGAAAGAAAGAGGAGAAAGAAAGGGAGAAAGACAAAAAGTTTGGTAATCAATTGTGATTAAAAAGATGGCACCATTCAATGAGAACAGTTTTGAACAGGCTCTGATAGAGTTGTTTCGTGATAAACTTGGATACGAATACGTCTATGGTCCGAACATAGAACGGGATTATCATGTTCCTTACAATGAGACGCAACTGAATGAAAGTCTTGTCCGGGTCAACATGGGCAAACCCCTTGCTGCCATCGAGGAAGCAAAGAAGAAACTCCGCGATATTGACGCTGGCTCCATGCTCCAGTCGAATGAGGTGTTTATGGACTGGCTCCAGAATGGTATATCGGTGTCTTACTACGACAAGGAGGAACGCCATGACCTTATACGACTTATCGACTATGACAGCCCTCATGTGAACACCTTCCAAGTCATCAACCAGTGGACATACATTGAGAAGAGCGAAAAACGGGCTGACATCATCCTGTTTGTGAATGGCCTTCCCTTGGTGCTCATTGAATTGAAATCCCCGTCAAGGGAGGAAACCGATGTAAGCGCTGCCTACCGCCAGCTGAGGAACTACATGAAGGAGATACCGCAGATGTTCGTGTATAACGCCTTCTGTGTGATGTCCGACATGCTGGAGTCTAAGGCAGGAACCATTACCGCCAACGAAGACCGCTATATGCAGTGGAAGTCGAAGGACGGACAGTTTGAGGAAAAGGAACTCGTGGACTATGATACGTTCTTTGAAGGCATGTTCCAGAAGGAAAGACTGCTCAACCTGATCCAAAACTTCATCTGCTTCGACAAGGATGAAAGCCGGACGGGGAAGATACTCGCTGGGTACCACCAGTATTTTGCAGTGAACGCCGCCATTGAGAATACGGAAAGAGCAGTGAAGGGTGATGGCAAGATAGGTGTCTTCTGGCATACGACTGGTTCTGGCAAGTCTCTTTCTATGGTGTTCTATGCCCATCTGCTTCAAACGAGGGTGAAACAGCCTACCATCGTCGTCATCACCGACCGTAACGACTTGGATGACCAGCTTTACGGACAGTTTTCTCGGTGCAAGGACTTCCTGCGTCAGACACCCGTACAGGCACAGAGCCGCCAGCACCTGAAAGAATGGTTGTCGCAAAGAGTGGCCAACGGCATTATCTTCACCACCATGCAGAAGTTCGAGGAGAGCGATGAACCACTGTCTGAACGTAGTAATATCATCGTGATGTGCGATGAAGCACACCGTGGGCACTATGGTTTCGATGAGAAGATAAACGCTGAGACGGGTGAGGCACGCCTGGGAACAGCCGGTGTCATCCACAAATCTCTGCCACATGCTTCTTTCATCGGATTCACAGGTACCCCTATTGCCCAGAAGGACAGGAATACGATGGAGGTTTTCGGCGACTACATTAATATTTATGACATGACTCAAAGCGTATTGGACAAGGCTACTGTTCCGGTGTATTACGAGAGTCGTGTGGTAAACCTTAATCTCGATGAGGACATCCTGAAGAAGATAGATGACCAGTATGATGCTCTGGCAGAACAAGGGGCTACCGAAGAGCAGCTGCGTAAGAGCAAGAAGGCTTTCTCTCAATTGGAGGGTATCTTGGGAGCAGACACAACCATAGATTCCTTGGTACGGGACATTCTGAAACACTACGAAGAAAACCGTCAGTATGAGTTGACGGGTAAGGCAATGATTGTGGCCTATTCCAGACCTATCGGTATCAAGATATACAAGAAAATTCTGGAATTGCGTCCTGACTGGACAGAGAAGGTAAAGGTGGTGATGACTGCCGACAATAACGATCCGGAGGAATGGCACGATATCATCGGCAACAAATACTACAAGAAGGAACTCGGTAAGAAGTTCAAGGACGACAACGACCCGATGAAGATTGCCATAGTCGTGGATATGTGGCTGACTGGCTTTGACGTTCCTTCACTGGCAACCATGTATGTGTTCAAGCCCATGAACGGAGCCAATCTGATACAAGCAATCAGCCGTGTAAACCGTGTATTCAAAGGGAAAGCAGGTGGCTTGGTGGTGGACTATATCGGCATTGCCCAGGCACTGAAGCAAGCCATGCATGACTATACGAAGCGAGACCAGAAAAAATATGGAGACCCCGACATCAAGAAGACCGCGATGGTGGAGTTCCAGAAGCACTTGGAGATATGCCGTGACCTCATGCATGGATATGACTACTCACAGTTCCAGACTGCATCCGATGGACTAAGGGCGCAGATTATCAAGGGTGGTGTGAACTTCCTCCTGAAGCCTGAGAACGGAACGCCAAAGGAAAATTATCTTAAAGAGGCTTCCCTATTACGTGATGCCACTTCATTATGCAGGAGCCAACTGGATGAGTCGCAGCGATGGGAGGCTGCTTTCTTTGAGACGGTACGGACATTGCTCAACAGGCTGACGTTCAAATCTACGGTTACGGTCAAACAGATAAATGCCCAGATAACGGAACTGCTGAAACAAAGCGTGAAGAGTGAGGGAGTCATCAATCTGTTCCAGGACACCAACAAGGAGTTCTCGCTCAACGACCCGGCTTTCATGGAGGAAGTTACCAAGATGAAGGAGAAGAACGTGGCTGTCGAGATATTGAAGAAACTGTTGGAGGGAAAGGTCAAGCAATTCAAGAAAACCAACGTGGTGCAGTCGGAAAAGTTCTCTGATATGCTGAACCAAAGCCTGTCCAACTACTTGAAAGGGATGCTAACCAATGAGGAAGTCATCCAAGAGTTAATAGAGATGGCGAAGCAGATTAAGGCACAGGAAGAGGAAGGAAACTCATTGGGTCTTAACAATGAGGAAAAGGCTTTCTATGATGCGCTGACACTACCACAGGCTGTTAAGGACTTCTACAGCAATGACGAACTGGTTGCCATGACCAAGGAACTGACGGAACAGCTGCGTAAGAACCGCACTATCGACTGGCAGCAAAAGGAGTCAGCACGGGCCGGAATGCGCCGGATGGTGAAAAGGCTCCTGAAAAAGTACAAGTACCCACCTGAGGAAACGCAACACGCTATGGATATAGTGATGGCACAGTGTGAGCAGTGGGCTGATTATGAGGGAGGCTACGAAGAATGAGAACATTAGAGGAATACAACGTCTGCTTTAATCCTGAAACATCCTCGTTTGTTCCTATTGAAAAATAAATTTGCATATATGCTCTCTAATATGTATTTTTGTACAGGAAAAAACAGAAAATATGAAGAAACTACTTGGATTGTTTTGTTTGATTGTCATTGCTGCAGCTATGGTGGTGACTTGTCCCGACAAAAATGCCCACATGGATGCGATTCGTAACGAATTCAGCATGGCCATAGATGATATTATGGCTGATGATGTGAAGTCTGAAGGAGCAAACGCAGCCTATCAGGTCGTGAAGTCGCTAGCATTGCCATTGTTGGAGACAGTTTGGAAGAATAAGCTCGACTACAAGAACTATTTTGTCCTCAGCACTACTGCGGTTAAGGATGAAGAAGAGGAAAAGACAGTTTCCATCGGGGTGTTTGGACATGTGTTCACATTCGACAGGGAAGATGTTGTTAAAGAGTTTGAGAAATACTATAACGAAGAGATTGGTGA
>JAEEGL011864352.1_pt1 | contig 10287 bp, 6 predicted proteins | sample 9134231 | NCBI WGS metagenome assembly JAEEGL01 (sample SAMN16246548, study PRJNA631951) | gut metagenome | biome: gut microbiome; feature: rumen; material: fiber-attached | host: Bos | place: Iran: Karaj | collected 2018-10
GATCCGCGTCGCGAGATTCTTCGTATCGAAATATGACAGGAACGCATACATTTCCTCGTCCGTCATCGACCCTTTGTTGGCACGGGCCGTATTTGCGGGCCAGGATACAATCTTGAAGTAGTCCGGGAAGTCGCCGAGGAAGGCCACACACGGCGCAATGGCGCGGAGCGGATAAGGGCTCAGGGCCGCGGCGGCATAAGAGAACGCACCGCCCTGGCTGGAGCCTTCGGCAAAGACGTTACTCATGTCACTGGTCGGACGCGTCGCCATGAAGCGGATGCCCTGGACAACATCCATAAAGGCGCCACGGTAGTAATAGCCATTCTTGTCACCGAATTGGAAGGCGAACCAATCGCCATAAGTATTGACGAAATCTCCCTTCCCATCCGGAACCCTGAGGGCCGCCGTGCGGTTGTTGAGCACTTGCCCGCGGGTCGACAGATAGAACTCCGCATACGTGTCGTCCGATCCGCCATAAGGACAGTCCGCCTTGTTTCTCGGCTTCTGGTCGTCGTAGCCGAAATAGTGCATGATGACAGGGTGCTTCTTGCCGTCCTGCGGCTCGACATAGTAGCCGCGGATGGTCACAGGCTCCCCGGTAAGCCCGTCGGGGACAGAATTCATCTCGACGAGATAGACCTTGCGTTTTTCGGAACTCCGGGAGGTAATCTCGGTCAGTTCCGCATCCATCTCGACCCCTTCGAGCTGTGTCAGGGCCGAACTCCAGAACGTATCGTAATCCGGCTGCTTGTCGGGAGCCGAAACGATTTCGAAGGGAGACAGGCCGAACGGAATCGACTTGACAGTCTTGCCATCCAGAGAACATTGAGCCGTATAAAAGCCCGGTGCGAGTACCTCGGAAATCGAAACAGTAACTTCATTGCTTTCACTCCCGGCCACTCTGACATGCTTTTCGACAGAATAGACATCTTTCTTCATGTCGGATACAATCCGTACCTTGACGGAAGCCTCTACGGCTGCGGCATTCGGGTTCTCCAACTGAACCGAAAAAGACGGATTGGACGAAAAAATCATATCCGCAGGCGCCTGGGATGCTTCGACGGTCGCCTTAAGTGCAACCAGATCGGCGGGATCTGTCTTTTCCCCCGGATTATTCCTTTCACATCCGGCAACAATGGCCGTTAAAGAAATAACGGCCATCATCCAAAAATAAAACTTCCTGCACATTATCTTTCTGTTTTACTCGGCATACGCAAAACTCAAGCCCTTCACCTTGTCCCATTCGCCCCGCGTAAAGTCCGGCATTACGACCGGCATGTTGCCGTGGTTGATAGAGACTTCGGAGAGCTCTACAAGGCAGCTCCATTCGGCGGCATCGTAGACATCCTGGTCGAGCGGAAGTCCGTGCCGGAGGCAGTAGATCAGGCGGGAATCCATGATGAAGTCCATGCCGCCATGACCGCCCACCTCGCGGGCCTTCTCTTCGAACTGCTTGAGGATGGGATGCTTGTACTGCTCCATGATGGCGTCGCGCTCGGCGTCGGGCAGGTAATTCTCGGCTTCCAGGTCTTCGGAATCGATGTTGACAAGCGCCTGGTCGAAGATGGCGATCCCTTCGTTGGGGTACTTGTTCGCCAGGCCCTTGGTCCCCTGCAGCTGATACATCCTGTCATAAGGCCTGGGCGTCACGACGCTGTGCTCGATCAGGATGGTCTTGCCCTTGCGCGTACGGATAAAGGTCATGGTGTTGTCGCCGTTGGCGTATTTTTCCACGACACCCTCACCATAACGTTTGTCAGCGATGGCCTGGCCGGCGAAGGCGTCCGTATCCATCGACACCAGGACGTCCATCTTGTCGCCGCGGTGGATATTGAGCGCCTGGCAGACCGGTCCGATGCCGTGCGTAGGATATACGTCTCCGTGATGGTCTTTGTTGTAGGTCATGCGCCAGTCACCCTGGTAGCCGTCCCAGAACGGCTCCAGATTGTGGCAGTAGGCACCCTCCGTATGGACAATCTCACCGAAGAGGCCCTGCTGGGCCATGTTCAGGCAGGTGATCTCGTAGTAGTCGTAGCAGCAGTTCTCGAGCATCATGCAGTGACGGCGCGTGCGCTCCGAGGTATTGACGAGCTGCCAGCACTCTTCGATGCTGGTGGCGGCAGGAACCTCCACCGCGACGTGCTTACCCTGCTCCATGGCGTAGACGGCCATGCTGGTATGCAGGTTCCACGGGACGGCCAGATACACAAGGTCGATGTCTTCGCTGGCGCAGAGATCCTTATAACCCTCCGGGCCGCTGAATTCGTGGAGCGCCCGGTAATTGAAGTTCTTTTCGAGAATATTCTGGGCCCGCTCGACGCGGTCGGGGTAAAGGTCGCAGAGCGCGACGATGACGGCGCCTTCCACATGAGGCAGACGTCTTACTGCACCGGTACCGCGGTCACCGAGGCCGATCAGGCCGATCCGGATGTCGTGGTCGATAGGCTCGGCGGCGAAGCCCAGCATACTCTGCTGGTCTGCCGGCCTGCGAGGTGTATTGTAGACAATCTGGTTGTTCTTGATGGTGTATCCGTATTCCGGAGCCTGGCTGCAGGCCAGTGCACAGAGAGCAGCCACCGCTGCCAACAGGATTTTTTTCATATAATTGAAGATTAGATTGATAATTCCTGACCGAATCGTTCGCTACAGACCTTGCGGACGGCCTCCAGCGAAACAAAGGCACCGGTTCCGCCGGCCGCGGTGGTATTGACGGCGCCGGTGAGGTTGCCGGTCCGCTGGCATTCCTCCAGCGGAAGACCCTTCACAAAAGCGCTGACAAAACCGGAGTTGAAGGAATCCCCCGCCCCGATCGCATCCACGACATTTTTGTTGAGGAAGGCCGGGAGGAAGGTCCTGGTCCCGTCTTTCCGGACGAGCAGGGAGCCCTTGGATCCACATTTGACCACCATGGCCCGGCCCAGGTAAGGAAGAACGGCGCTGATGGCGCTCTCGAGATCCGCGGCGCCGGTCAGGGCCTGGAGTTCCTTCTCGTTAGGAAGGAAGACCGTGACCTTCGGAAGGACATTCCGATAGTCCAGGGCCCAGGTCTCCATCGGGTCCCACTGCGTGTCCAGCGACACAGTGACGCCGTTGGCAGCCGCGGCATCCAGCACTTTGTGGATGTCCCGCAGCAGCGCGCTCTGCATGAAGAGCGAAGAAAGATGAATATGCTTCGCTTTGGCAAACACATCCGGAGAAATGTCATCGAAGCCCATGACGTCCATGGCACCCTGATAAGTCAGATTGGCCCTGTCTTCGCCGTAATTCATGCAGATCGTGGCGCCGGTCGGCGTATTGCCGTAGATCAGATAGCCGGTATCCACGCCCTTTGCCTCCAGGGATGTGCAGACCAGGGATCCGAAGGAATCCTTTCCGACCATACCGACGAAGCAGACCTTGCTGCCCAGCGCCGCCGCATTGGCGGCAAAAATAGCCGTACTGCTGCCCAGCGTGACAGTCATTTCCCGGGCGAATTTTTCCTTGCCGATTTCCGGTTCCGACTCAATGCCGTTCAGGATAATGTCCACGTTGAGTTCGCCGATGGCGGCAATGTCAAACTGTTTCATGTTCCTCCTTATTTATTATGCGAATATGCGTATTTTTATCCGATTTATCTACAGCAGGTGATTTATTCCCATAAAAAAAGCATTTTGGTTGGTTTCATTTGAAATAAAACGTATCTTTGCCGTAGACTAAAACGAAATAGCCATGACCATCTATGATTCCGCCCAGGGCCGCCGCTCGGCCATTCTCCAGCAGGTACGCCAGGATTCTTCCGTCAATGTTTCCGCCCTCAGCAAGCAGTTCGGGGTTTCGGAAGTCACCATCCGCAAGGACCTCCGGATTCTCCAGGAGAGGAAGCTGCTCGTCCGCGTACACGGCGGTGCAATGGCGAGCGTCCGTGCCTCGGCCGACGAGTCCGAAGAGCGCCATATCAACTTCAAGCTTCTCGTGAACGCCCGGGAAAAAGAAGCCATCGGCCGGGCTGCCGCCGCCCACATCAAGGATGGCGACACCATCCTCCTGGACTCCGGAACGACCACCCTCCAGATTGCCAAAAACCTCGACCGGTTCCACGACCTGACCATCATCACCAACTCCGTCAACGCCATGATGGAAGCCATGAAATACAAGCGGTTCAAAGTGATACTCCTCGGCGGAACGATGCGCGAATCCAGCAACTCGACGGTCGGTCCCCTGGCCGAATCCAACCTCAAGCTCTTTTACTGTGACAAACTCTTCCTCGGGGTGGATTCCTTCAGCGTGGAGGCCGGGCTTTCGACCCCCAGCGTGGAGGAGGCCAGCACCAACCAGGTCATGATCTCCCGGGCGCGCGAGGTCATCGCGGTCTTCGATTCTTCCAAGATCAACCGCCGGGCTTTCGCCTTCATCGCGTCCGCCGACAAGATCAACACCGTCATAACCGACAGTCATCTTTCTCCGAGCGTGCGCAGCCAGCTTAAATCCCTGAAAGTGAACGTAGAGACCGTGACGGTGTAGCCGGCGGGAAAAAGCCTGTTTCAAAGCGAAACACTTTGAAACACTTTTTAAAACAAGTCTAACTAATTATAAATCAATGATTTAATTAAAATTTAGCCACCCCGTAAACGCTCGAACAATAAAATCAATGGTCTGAACGAAAGGTTTTGCGCTTCGTTTTCATTATTTTTGTGCGTTCTAACTTATAATAACGCGAATGATTTTGGAGTTTCATACCTATAAGGAGATCAAACAGCAGCCCCGCATGTGGAGCAAAGCCTATGAGTTGATTCGGGACCGCAAATCCGAGATTTCTTCCTTTGTACACAAATGGCTCGACAAGGGTTATCAGGTCATCATGACAGGTGCAGGAACGTCCGCCTATGTCGGTGACGCCCTGGAGCCCGCCCTGTTCGGCACCATCTTCCGCGGGGCCAGGTCCATCGCCACGACAGATATCCTGACGGCACCCGAGCATTATTTCGATGCCGGGAGCAAGGTCCTTCTGGTGTCTTTCGCCCGGTCCGGCAACAGCCCGGAGAGCGTCGGCGCCGTCCAGGCCGTGGAGAAGACCGCCGGAAGCGTCGCACACATCATCATTACCTGCAACGCCCTCGGCCAGCTGGCCCTGATGCAGGGAGAGCATATCCTGACGGTTCTTCTGCCCCCGGAGACCAACGACCTGTCCCTGGCGATGACCAGCAGTTACTCGACGATGCTCCTCGCATGCGCGCTCATCGCGCATATTGATAAGATAGAAGACCAGAAGGAGCATATCCTCCGTCTGGCAGATGCCGTGGAGGCCGCCATGGAGAAATACGAAGCCGACATCCGCCGGATGGCCGGCCTCGGCTTCAAACGGGCTGTATTCCTCGGCTCCGGCCCCCTCAAAGGGGTTGCCGAGGAGTCCCGCCTCAAACTGCAGGAACTGACCGACGGCAGCGTGATGTGCGCCTTCGATTCCTTCCTCGGTTTCCGGCACGGGCCCAAGGCCGTCGTCAACGGCGACACCCTGATCGTCTATCTGCTCTCCGACAAACCGGCCGTCCAGCGCTACGAGCGCGACCTCATCCGGCAGATCAAGGCTCTCGGCTATGAGATGGCCAGCATCCTCGTCTGCCAGAGCCGTCCGGAGACCGGATGCGACGGCAGCCTTTGCATCGAGATCGGCCTTCCCGCCTCCATGCCGGAATGCTACAGCTGCGTTTCTTACATCTTTGTCGCCCAGCTGCTGGGCATGTTCAAATCCATCGACTACGGGCTCAGCCCCGACGCCCCCTCCATTTCCGGCAACATCTCCCGTGTCGTCGAGGGCGTTACCATATATAATTAATCTAATATGGCCAAAACAGAAAATCTGCTTCATCGCATCGACGAACTGCAGCGCCAGACGGGTGTCCGACGCACGATTTTCGCCGCGTGCCCCAATTCTCCGTCCGTCATCCGCGCCTCCCTGCAGGCCGCCAAGCGCAACAACGCGCCCATCTATTTCGCCGCCACCCTCAACCAGGTGGACTGCGACGGCGGCTATACCGGCATGACCCAGGAGCAATTCACCCGGCTGGTCCGCTTCGAGACCGAACGGGTGCATTTCACCGGTCCCGTCATCATCGCCATCGACCACGGCGGTCCGTGGCTCAAGGATAAGCAGCGTACCGAGAGATGGTCCGTAAAGGACGCCATGGACGGCGTCAAAAAATCCTTTGAAGCCGCCGTTCTCGCCGGATACGACCTCATCCACGTCGATCCGACCGTCGACATCAACGTCCCCAAAGGGGAGATCATCGACATCCACCTCGTAGCCGCCCGCACCGTGGAGCTCATCGCCCACGTCGAGCGGTTCCGGAAAGAGAAAGGCCTCCCGGCCATTTCCTACGAAGTCGGCACCGAGGAAGTCCACGGCGGCCTGGCCGACGAAACGACCTTCGACACCTTCATCAGCGACCTCAAGAAAGGGCTCGCCGATGCAGGTCTTCCCGACATCTGGCCCTGCTTCATCGTCGGCAAGGTTGGCACCGACCTCGACACCACAATCTTTGACGGCGAAGTCGCCAGGCGCCTCACGGCCAAGGTCCGTCCGCTGGGCAGCTATATCAAGGGGCATTACACCGACGACGTGGCCAACCCCGAGGAATATCCGCTCTGCGGAATGGGCGCCGCCAACGTCGGCCCCGAATTCACGATGAGCGAGTACCGCGCCCTCTGCGAACTCGAGGAAGTCGAGAAAGCGCAGTACGCCAAGGGCTGCGTCGCCGTGCCTTCCGACATGCGCGCCACCCTTCTCGAAGCCGTCCATGCCTCCCACCGCTGGGAGAAATGGCTCCACGAAGACGAGCAGGGCAAAGACCTCCACGAACTGACCGAAGACCGCCAGGACTGGATCGTCGCGACCTGCTGCCGCTACATCTGGCAGGAGCCCAGGCCCCTGGCCGCCCGCGGCTTCCTGTACGACAACCTCGCCCGGGTGGGCATCGACGCCGAGCAGGTCGTCCTCAGCCGCATCGAACGCGACATGGACAAGTACTTCCGCGCGTTTAACCTCATAGGGCTCAATGATTTGCTATAAATGTTACTATACAATAACTAACCCATCAAAAAAATGAAAAATGCAGTCATCCGCGCACTAGCCGCATCTGTGATGCTCCTGGCAGCACAGCTCGGCTTTGCCCAGACGATCTCCGTCAGCGGCCAGGTTCTGGACGCCTCGGACGGTCAGCCGATGATCGGCGTCGGCGTCATCCCCTCCACGGGCGGTGGCACCATCACCGACAACGACGGCAAGTATGTCATCAGTGTGGCCAAAGACGCAACCCTGACGTTCAGCTCCCTGGGCTACGCCTCGGTTACTGAAGCCGTTGATGGCAGAACGACGATCAACGTATCCCTCGAACCCGACAGCCAGTCACTGGACGACGTGGTCGTTCTGGGTTACACCACCCAGAAAAAAGCCGAGATCTCCAGTTCCGTGGTCTCCATGAGCGGCGACAAGCTTCGCGGTGTCGCCACCTCCGATGTCGGTAACATGCTCCAGGGCAAGGTCGCCGGTGTCGTCGTCATGAACAGTTCCGGCCAGCCCGGTGAGAACGCCAACATCCGCATCCGCGGTACCGGCTCCATTAACGCCAGCGCAGGTCCGCTCTACGTGGTGGACGGCGTCGCGGGCGGTGCCTTCTCCCCCAACGACATTGAGACCATCACCGTCCTGAAAGATGCTTCCGCAACTGCCCTTTACGGTGCTGCGGCTTCCGGCGGTGTCATCGTCGTCACCACCAAGAGCGGATCCCAGGACAAGATCAACATCGAGTTCAAGGCCAACGGCGGTATCAAGAAAGCCCTTATGGGACGCTTCCATGCAATGGATTCGGAAGAGCTCTACTATTTCCAGAAATCCATGTACTCCCCGGCCATGTTCAAACTCGACCATCCGGCCTCACTGCTTGACCAGGATTTCGACTGGGTCAACAACTGCTACAAACTGGGCTGGGTCCAGAACTACTATGGTTCTGTTTCCGGCCGTATCAAGGGCGTCTCCTACTATGCCAGTCTCGACCATTTCAATGAGAAGGGTACGCTCATCAATACCAATTACCGCAAGACCTCTGCCCGTGTCAATCTCTCGGCGCCCCTTGCCAAGAATCTCACCATGCATGTGCGCTTGAATTATTCCAAGTCTTTTGACCAGAGCGCATCCGGCTGGAGACTCACGGAGTATTCCTACTATGCCATGCCTTGGGACATTCCTTTTGTCATGAAACAGGATGAGAAAGGCAACTGGTACCAGACGGACGAGTATCTCTATCAGGGCAAAGATACAGATCCCCGTTCCGACAACGGTGGCAAATGGTGGACCCAGAACCCTTCCAATATCCTCCACAGTGAGCAGTATAACTATTCCAAAAGTCACGGTGACGCCCTCACCGGCGATCTCCAGCTCGTCTGGAACGTAACGCCCTGGCTCACCCTCACCTCCTCCAACCGCTACGATCTCTGGTCGTCATACAGTGAGAGCTACGTCGATCCCCGCACTTTTGACGGAAAGGGTACCGGCGGCGAACTCACCAACAGCAACAGCGAAGGCTACAGTTGGGGCACCACCGACCTTGCAAAGTTCCATAAGACCTTCAAGGGCGACCATGACCTCAACGCCATCGTAGGCTGGGAATTCGGCCAGGGTTATACCCGTAGCATGACTGCCCAGGGAACCAATTTCCCCGAAGGCCAGCGTTCCCTCTCCAACAGCGTCATGAGCAAGATCGACGGATACGACTATAAGTCCCGTTCCTGGGCTGTCCTGGGCCAGGCCCAGTACTCCTATCAGGGCAAGTACATCGTGACGGCCTCCATCCGTTATGACGAGAGCTACAAATTCGGTCCCCTCAACCGGGGCGGTGTCTTCCCCGGCGCTTCCGCAGCATGGATTATCTCCAATGAGAAATTCATGCAGAAGCAGAATGTCCTTTCCTTCCTGAAGCTTCGCGCCGGTTACGGCAAGACGGGCAACGACAACATCCCCGCCTTCCAGTATCAGGATATATTCGCCCTCAACTCCCTGTATAACGGCAGCACGGCCGCCATGATCAAGCAGCAGGCCAATTACAACCTGGGATGGGAGGAGGCTTATATGGCCAGCATCGGTATCGATGCCACCTTCAAGAACAACTGGAACATCACCCTCGACTTCTACAACACCATCAATACCAAGCTCCTGCTGGAAACGCCCCTGGCCCCGTCCAGCGGCTTCTTCTCCAGGTACGACAATGCCGGCAAGGTCCGCAACCGCGGTATTGAGCTCGCCGTGGACGGCACCATCCTCTCTAGAAAGAACTTCGTATGGACGGGCGGATTCAACATCGGTCTCAACCAGAACCGTGTCCTTGAACTCCCCGAGCACACTGACATCGTTCTCAACAAGAGCGAAGTGGCCCAGATGGTTCGTGAGGGACGTGACATCTACTCCTGGTATATGCCGAAATGGCTGGGCGTAGACCCCGAGAACGGCGATCCGCTCTGGGAGACCTTCGTCCCCGAACTCGACGAGGCCGGCAACCCGACCTACTACATCGACGAAAACGGCAAGACCCAGGTAAAGATGGTCGCTGGTAAGACCAATAAATATTCCCAGGCCTCCCAGCAGATTGTCGGTTCAGCATCGCCCTGGTTCAGCGGCGGTCTCAATACGGCTTTCCACTTCTATGGCGTTACGATCAGCGCCAACGGAAGTTTCGTCGTGGGCAACAAGATCTACAACAAGACCCGTGAGAACATGGATGCCGACGGCGCCTACACCAACCTCAACCAGATGTCCATCTACAACGGCCTTGGCTGGAGCCGCTGGGAGCAGAAAGGCGACATCGCCACCCACCCGCTTCCGGTCGGCGGCCGTTCCGACGGATCCAACAAAGCGTCCTCCCGTTTCCTTGAGGACGGCAGTTTCTTCCGTCTGAGGAATGTAACCATTTCCTACGATCTCCCCGAAAAGTTGATCAAGAAGGCCAAGATGTCGGGGGTTCGTTTCTACGTCTCCGGCGACAACATCCTCACCATCAGTCGCTTCTCCGGCATGGACCCGGAAATCCGCCTCGATTCCGACACTTACCACCACGCCGGTTTGTACTACGCGAATTATCCCGTCCCGCTCTCTGTCACGCTGGGCGTTGACATCAAATTTTAAATCGAACGCGTTATGAAAAAGATATTTGCATTCGTTCTGGCCGCCTTGGCATTGGTATCGTGCAAAATGGATTTCTACAGGTCCGACACGATGACCTCCTCACAGATCAAGGAAAACCCTTCCGCGGCTTACTATAC
>JAEEGL012332899.1_pt1 | contig 10287 bp, 6 predicted proteins | sample 9134231 | NCBI WGS metagenome assembly JAEEGL01 (sample SAMN16246548, study PRJNA631951) | gut metagenome | biome: gut microbiome; feature: rumen; material: fiber-attached | host: Bos | place: Iran: Karaj | collected 2018-10
GTCACGGATACGGGATTCTGCCGCGGTAGTGTTCTCAACTACGTTGTCTACGTTCGCGATGGTGTGCTCCAATCTGTTCTGGATAGCTCCAAGTGCGCTTCTCTGATCGGAAACCTTCTGTACTGCGTCTGCGATTGCATCGATTGCGTAAGTAGCAGTGATGCCGTTGTCATTGGCCGGGCCAACAACATTCAAGCCCTTAATACCAAGATAGGTAGCATTCATAGTCTCAATGTCTACACCGATCTTGTTGGTCATGTCTGCATCCGCACCTACATGAAGGTTGAATGATAACGCTTTTTCAGCAGTGACTTTTGCCACCTCAATCTCAAATGTCCACTCTGTGGTACCTGTCGGGTCTCCAATTGTTGCAGCTGTACCGTTGGTCGAAGCAGTGACAGTGCCTTTGGTATAAATATCAGTAGAACTGAACTCGCTTCCAGTGGTTCCAATCATATTGGCCTTCATCAGTTCGTTCTGCATCATTACCTTCGCTTCATCGGCAGTAATTTGATTTGCATCATGATGTGCCTTCTTCTCAGTATCGTCTGCATGATTTGCAACAATCGTGTATTCCACACCACCGATATTCACCTTGTCATCCGTTGCCGGTACAGTCACCTTGAACTCATAGGTACCGATTACAGGGTCCGCTCCGTTCATCTTCTGACTCATTTTGCCATTCAATCCGGCATCATGAGGTTCCAGATACACATCCTTGGTCAAGCCATCTACATCACCTTTTAAGAGGTAGGTCTCGTTGAACTTGGTCGTCTCAGCAACTCGATCAATCTCAGTGGTTAACTGGGTAATCTCATTCTGAAGCGCTGTTCTGTCAGACTCACTGTTCGTTCCATTGGCTGCCTGGACTGCTAACTCATTCATACGTTGTAACATTGCATGAACTTCGGTCAATGCACCTTCAGCAGTTTGTACTGCAGAGATACCATCCTGCGCGTTGGTGGATGCTCGATCCAAACCCTTGATTTGCTTACGCATCTTCTCGCTGATGGACAATCCTGCTGCATCATCTGCCGCACGGTTAATCTGATATCCTGAAGACAACTTCTCTGTGGACTTCGCCTGAGCACTTGTTGTCACACCTAACATTCTATTTGCGTTCATTGACTGCATATTGTGTTGTACTACCATAATTTTTTCCTCCTTGATAATACTGCCCCAATTCCCTTTGGGGAGACGCTGTATGTGAATACTCCTTAGATATTCCAGTGACAGCTGTGAATAGTTGTACGAATCCGATTGGAATCCAACAATCGGAGCTACCACAGCACGTGTTCTGTGGCCTTGCAACTTAGATATCGGAAAGAAATTGAACGAACTTTATATGAAATTGTCAGAAAACTACAATTGTATGTTTCGTTTCCATCAAAAAGGAGCGGATATCCGCTCCCTTAACTATTCTCGCAACAATTGCGCCTTGTACTGTAATACTGCATTCTTAACCACATCTGCCCTCAAAACGTTCTCTAAAAACTCCGCCATCGCAGAGGTATAACCATTCTGCTCAATCACTTCACACAACACTCGTGGGAAATCATCGTATAGCTTCACTCCAGGCTCATCCCACGCTATTTCTCCCTTGTAGTATGTAATCAAGTCATCATCCTGTGTTTTTAAACCAACAATCAAAAGCATCTGTACAAGCAAAGATCGATACCCAGCATCTAATCCATTCTTCATAAAGAACTCATACGCCAAGGAATCATCTTTTTCCTTCGCACGCTGATATAAATTTTCATACATCTGCGCATTGGCATCCATTTCTTGGTAACGCTCCAGATGATAAAAAGAGATCATAGCATAAGTATAAATCGTTACTAGCGCGGTTACACAATCAGATAACTCCAGCTCAAACTTTTCACACAAATCGATTGCCCGTTCATACTTTCCGAGTCCGATTAGGCCAGCTAACCATCCGCAGGCAAGTATTGCGCTATCCTCCACCTCGCATTCGACATTCGAATAGTACTTTTCACATACCGCAACCTGCTTCTCATAATCATCAATAATCTGATACTCATGGGCCAGCTGACTAGCCAGATGAGAAGCATTCGGGTATTCTTCCAACGCCGTCAAAAGCATAGGTATGTTACGTTCACTATGTTTCAGCAAAGCCACGCGATCCTTATAGAAGTAGCCATAGTGGCCCAATGTAACATCAAGCCTTCGTCCCTGCATTCCAGACTTTATTGGAATTCCTTCGTGGATAGGATATACAAATCGCATTCCCTCCGTGCGACGAAATAGCCTCGCCAGCAGATTTACATCATATTGTCCCGAATCACTTGCATTATTTAAATAATTTTTTCTAGTTATGTACCCATAAGAGTACTTGTCGCAATCAGGCGATAGCAGAAACTGAATCAAACTCTCGCCATCCTCAATCACCTCATCGTCATCCAAATACAAGAACCACTTCCCGCTGCAACATTCCAATCCTGCATTCCTTGCAGCAGCGAAGTCGTTACACCATGTAAACGGAATAATCTGATCCGCATATTTTTCTATCAATGCACGATTCTCAGCATCACATCCTGTATCTACAATTACCAGCTCACATGAAACCTTTCCTCGTATCCCTTTCAAAGATTCCAAACAAGCCTCTAAGTATTGGCCACCCGGCGTTAACATTGATATAGAAAGTGTAATATTTCCCATAGCCCCTCCGTACGCTTATATAGTGTTATTATAAGCCACCCATGTAAAAACTCAAATCATAAACAAAAAACCGTCTTTCTAAACTTTCTCTTAACTTTTTATAAACTCTATTGCACCGGATATTCCAAGGTGATATGATGGCGTCCGTTGAATTCATTTTATATGCATATAGCATTCACATGCCGTTTCCGGCATAATTTCCCACGAAGCAAAATGCAGGCATATACACGGTTCTTCGTTGAAAGGTGTATATTCTGATGCTAAAATAAAGAAAGGATTATTATGAATCAAGAACTGCAACCCGTCGATTCGATTCTGGCCGAGAGGAAAACTCGTATTAAAAGAATCGTTAAAAACATGACTCTATTTGATGACAACCTGATGAGTCTTGTTTTTGAAAACAATATCGAGGCTACCAACCACTTATTACGTACGATTCTAGGCCGCAATGTCCAAGTGGAATCTTGCATCGGACAAAAGAACTTACAGAGTCCAAATCCAGATGGGCACAATATCATTCTTGATATTCAGGCTATCGATGTGAATGGTCACCATTTCAATGTAGAGGTACAGAACGGTTCCAAAGGTGCAGATGTACATCGTGCCAGATATCACAGTAGTATGATGGACACTCGGATGCTGAACGAAGGTGAAGATTACAGCGACATGAAAGATTCTTATGTCATCTTCATCTATAAGCATGACAAATTCCGCAAAGGATTGCCACTTTATCACGTAGAACGTCAAGTACTCGAGACTGGCAATTCATTCGGAGATGGTTCTCATATCATCTATGTTAATGGCCAGTACAAAGGGAACGACGCAATCGGACGCCTTATTCAGGACTTCCATTGCAAAAATGCTGCTGACATTTCCAACGCTCAGCTCGCAGATGCTGTACGTTACCACAAAGAACAAGAGGAGGATGCAAATAATATGTGTAAAGCCGTTGAAGATTTCGCAAAAGAAGTTGCTGAAGAATATGCTCAAAAGGTAAGAGAAGAGATGGAATCCCGCGCTGAGACCGAGAAAGCTCGTGCTGAATCTGAGAAGGCTCGCGCCGATGCTCTGGAAGCAGAACTCGCCAAATACAAGGCAATGGTTGAGCAGCAGGAACAGAACAAGTAAAACAATAGGGAGCGGATATCCGCTCCCTTTATTATATTACGAAATCAATTCCTTTACTTCATTTACAATGAAGTCACTGGCTAGCTGGCCATTGATTTTATAATAGTCATATGCTTCTTCATAGACCTGCCTACGCGTCTCTGCCATCGTATCATTCCCGCCAAGAACAACGTCTTCGATGAACCGCTCGATTGCTGCATAATCTTCACCCGGGGTCTTATAATAAGAATTCACAAGTTTCCATCCCGCTTCATTGAAGGTTTGCTCCGGTCTTGTTAAATACAGCATAGGTTTCCCCGTATACAGGTATTCCCCGAGAAAAGATCCACTATCCATAATCATGGCATCAGAAGTATCAAAGTACTCCAAATAATTTCCTTCCTGAACAGCTGATGCATTGGGGCTATCATCCCAACTCTGAATGTACTTGTCATACTCCTCATAACTCTTGAATAAATGCATACTAACCGAAGAACGTCTTAAATTTGGATGCGGCTTAAAAACAAAACTAATCCTATCTTCGTACTTTTTTACCAAGTACAACCAAAACCACATATTCTTATGAAAAGTAGAATAGCAAATCTCGCTTTCCGGGAAGACTGTATAATGAGGCGCAATAATCACTTTCTTCATTTTTGAAGAAGCCATTCCATTCGGTATGCTCCACAACTTCTCAAGGGCGCACTCATCATATGAATGCCCTTTATAAAAATAATCCATCTTCGCATAGCCGGAATAACGCACGTTAACGCCTTGCAAAAATTGATATTTCCGGTATGAATCCAATCCGAACTGTGAATCAGCATATACGCGCCACATCATGTTTACAACATCCTTATTAAAGATGCTGTCAATCGCGTATCTACCATCCGCACTATCCGCTTGAGCAATTCCATAAGGAATATATGCCACTAGCGTTCGAAGCGGAACCTGCGTAAACCACTGATGTCTAGGTAGGCAATTGAACCAAGATGATAACTGATACAACACATCTGGGTAGCCGCCCAATTGATTCCAGTCACCATATTCAAGCGCATCTACATTCAACCCGTCAACCACACGATAGTTATTCTCTTTAAACCACTTACTCGTTTGACGGTAACTTTCAAGCGCACTTTCTACATCTCGATCCGCCAATGGTGAAACAATTACTTTTACATCCACATTAGGCATCTTTTCAAAAGCTCGGTACACGCCATCTGCCGGCCATTGTGCCGCAGAATATGTTTGGAAAACAACCTGTATACGTTCACCACGCTGCGCTTTTTGCCGGAGATAGTTTTCACCAGATCGCACTGCTAAATCAAAAACCTCACGATACAAATCATCGCCGCCATCCAATTCATCTTTTATTAGAAAAAGACCCAATAAATGCTCCCATTTATACTTATCCGGAATAATCGGTTGGGCTAAATCTCCGGCATCAGCGCCCTCAACCAATTCTTTCACCAATTCCATGCAATAGTCGCGTGTTTCCTGTTCCATCTATTATTCCTCCGCCATCTGTATATATCCATTTAAAACTGCGGTAGCCTTATGCGCCCCTTGCATATTTAAATGATCTGAGTCAATAAAATCTGCATCTGAGAAAATATCTGCATAAAAGTTCATATCCAAAAACTCAACAGGGACATCTAATGCATCAAGCGCCTCAAAAATATCAGGCCGATACTTCGGCTCTATCATATCCATATACAATTTTGTATATGGCGTAATAAAAAAGTATGGCTTAATGCCATGCTCTGCCATAAAAGCAACCATTTCCTTTAGAATTGCACCATTTTCAGCACGTGTTTCCTTATATTTGATATGTCGATTATGTCCATTAATTACCCTATTATTCACATATCCCACTTTTTGTTCAAGCGTAAGCGCACCCCAGTTTACCTTTTGAACCCCAAGCATATTATTGTCTTCACGCCTCATCATATCGCCGTAAAAGGAAGACTGTTCCAACATCACACCCTCTGCCCAATTTGCAGCGAACGGTTTAGCGATACTCTCAGGATACATATTTCTATCAAAATCGATTTCCGCAAACAAATCTGCCCGTTGCGCAGACTTAAAATGATGCACACTGTTCTCATCAAATAAATTCATATAAGTGGTTGATATCATTCCCTGTATTGTCTCACTTTTTGACAAGTCCCAATGCAACGTATAATAGCCTAAATTCACCAAGCAGCGTTTAATTGGTCTTGCCCCATCTTCCACTGCTTTCTTTAAGTGAAGGAAGTTATAGAATAAGTCTTGGCTGGAAATACAAAACGAAAGAACATCCCCGGCATTAAATAATTCCCTCTCAAGGATACCGTTCATCGCATGCGAATTACCAATAATAATCGTATCTGCACCATATAATCGATTCTTATCATGCATAGCGCTCAGGTAGCAATAATCATAGTTCTGATACAGATACTCGTAACATATTCTTCTTATACCTTCAAAATACTCGACATCTCTGTAATGCATATTCTTCTCCATACCTATAGCGAATAAAAACTATCAAAATCCGTTCTGCTCTTTATTCCGTAATCAGCATATTGAAATTCCTGGTTCTCATGCGAGATTTCCTCATACCACCTTAGGACATCATCAATAAAAGGTGTTTTAACATTTGCAAACTCTGCTATCTGCTTGAGTATTTTTAATCCATACGCAAAATCCGATGTAAAATAGCGCGACTGAAAATCAGGGACATACAAACCATCCTTCTCTATTACCGGTGTTTTAAGTCCTTTAAATGCCGGAATAGACCTCAACTTCTCTGTCATCTCCCTCAAAGTATAGCTTTCATAATAAACCTTTAAAGACTTTACCGTTTTCAAATCGTATTCCGGTAAGTTCTCACAAATTGTTTGAACCTCCTCATCACAAGCCATCAACAACTCTGAGGACTTATCATCCCACTCTTCATAGAATAACGGAACACTTCTATAACTCATTCCTTCATGCCAGTCCTTAAATATAGTGTTCAATCGCGTCGTATGCAGAATAGGATTGGACGGAGTCATCGTTAAACTTAAAAACTCTGGAATTACTTTAGTTGGAATATCAAAAATGCCTCCAATTATGTCAGCACACTTCGCTGCGTTTCTTTTAGGTAATGCAGCGACATGCAATTCCTTGCGATACCCTACAGACCTAACGCACTTTCCTTTTTCAGTCAATCTCGCTATTGCCGGAACACGTTCCATTCCCAAAAAAACATTTCCTCTTTCTATACATTCGCGAAAAGCACACTCCCCACCTCCATTTCCCGGAACAATTGCAATAATAGCAGAATCATTCGCATACTTAAGAATTACATCTGCCTTTTCTCGCATTAATGCAGGTGGAACTGTCACAAAAATCATTTCTGCCCGCGCGAATGCAACCACAGGGTTGTCTGTAGCCAACTTAATATTTCCTTCGTGAATTTTGTTCCCATTTTCATCTACAATATACAAATACCCATCATATATTTCCGGAGTCGATGTAAATATGATTACATCATGCCCCTTCTCCGCACAATGAACAGCAAATTGTGTTCCAATATTCCCCCCGCCTACAATTGTTATTTTCATACAGATAATTCCTTATTCCTACATCAGTTCAGCCTTCAACGCACTCACTAATATATCGTTATCATTTGAATTCCTCACAGCCAACCGCAAGTAGTTACGCCCATTCGTCTTAGTCGACAACTCTTTAATTAACAGATTGTGCTTGGTCAATAATCGTTTCAACAATTCCTGCGGCGAAAGACCGCTTTCCAACTCCACCATAACAAAATTTGCCTGCGACGGAACGACTCGGACGCCCTTGATTTTCATTAATTCTCCTTCAAAACGCCTTCTCTCTTCGCGGAACCTTTCCATCGCTATCGCATAGTCTTTTTTGTACTTTTCTGCAATCTGCATATAAAACTCTGCAAATGAGTTAATGTTCCAAATAGCCACATCTTTTTTCATCGCATCGATTATACCTTCATCTCCTGATGCTAATACACCCAATCGCAAGCCCGGTACTCCGTACGACTTAGAAATACTCTTCATCACAAATAAATGTGGATTATCTAAAAGAATGTCTTGGTCAATAAACGTGTTGTCCAATTCGTCTGCAAAATCAGCAAAAGACTCATCCAGGATCAATCGAATATTTCGTTTCTTCGTCCAAGCAACAATACGTTCCATCTCGCCCTTGGGAATATAGTTTCCACTTGGATTATCCGGATTTATTACAACTAGGTTATGAATCGCTTTATCGTCATAGTAATTCATTATATCATCCGCAGTATAGGAATAATCTGCATTATCTGGTGTATAGTCGACTGATTCTTCGCGCACATATCGATTCGGATATTCATCAAAAGTCGGTCGGACAAACCCTGTTGCTCCTGATAACTGCTCCATTAAACTCTTAATAAGTTCTGCAGCCCCATTCCCCACCAAGATATTTTCTTGGTTGACGCCGAAATTTTTTGCTGCCAAAAGACTATTTACACGCATTCCGGAAGGATATTCGGTAAGCAATGTATCAAAATTTGCCCGCAATTCATCTTTCATCCGCTCCGGCGGAAAATACGGATTAACCAAATAGCAAAAATCCAACAGTTTGGGATAACGCCAATAGCCACCATAACGGCCTTGTAGCAGCCGAACACGCTCATCTTCATCCGGGGTAAAAATAGACTCAGCAATATCCAAATCTTGGATATCATCTATTTCATACCATTTCTGTCCATTTAAACGCTTTGCTTTTATCACCGGCTCATCCAACATCGTGATAACGCGAAGCACCTGCTCATAGTACTCATTTTCTCCAAGCGCACTTTGATAGGCATCTAAAAACGGAACATAATACTTCTGTGAAAACTCTTTGCTAAATTTATACAAATTAACCGTCTTATAGTATTCCTTTAACTCTTTAAACTGGAACTTCTTACCCGGAATAAATGATTCGATACTATCATCCACCCCAAGCTTGACACACGTGCCATCCATCCATGATTCGTACTTATCAACCAGCGCAAGGTTTTCTCTTGGATCTGACAGTAATGTATTTAATACATCATCTTCAAATATTAAATCTGATTCAAACAAAATCGTATCGTCTTTTATCAGCCAATCTTTGGCCAATGCAAGAGAGTAAATATTATTCGTCTTATCATATATCGGATTGTTCACAAACATGATAGAGGTCTGAACATCTAAAGTTGCGATATAATCTATGAGCTTAGCCCCTTCATAGCCAACAACTATAATGATGCGCGACAGATGCTGAGCATCAATCTGCCGAAGCATGCGCTCAATCAGCGTAATTCCATTCACGCGAACCATACATTTTGTATTATTCTTTGTAAGGTTCTTGAGACGTTTCCCCATTCCCGCTGCTAATATTACTGCCTGCATACCTGTTCCTCCATCACTCTACGTTAGTTCTGATAGTATTATCTGTATCTCATCATCATCCGGAAGCAAACTTTGCAATTGTAGCAAAACCCCTCGTGCTGCATCTAGCTCTCCGTTTTCAAGCAACATCCTTGCCTGTGCTTTCACCTGCATTCCAAGCATCCGCATTTCATCGCTTACCGTTGACCGCGTTTCCTGCACAGCTGAACCATAAGCATGAATCCAACGTGCAATCGCCTCATCATAATCTATTCGCATACCCATAGCAGATTTTGCTATGCGAATTGCATTTGTTATATTTCCAACATCAGCCTGCTCCATCATTTCAGACATGCGCTTCCATAGAATTGCATCATCTGCCAGACACACTTCCTGTTCCACCGCTAACGTTGTATATTTTGCCTTATAATACACCGTTCCAGCCTCTATAAAGGTTCGAAGGCTGTCCATTAACTTCTCATATTCCGTCGCTTTCTTCGCCAGAAAATCCTCCAGCGACCACTGTACATCCAATTTTGCACGCTTCCAATCCGGCCATTTTTGCATATCCTGCAAATTCGCTCCGGATGCTTTCAACCGCTCGTACGTGCTCCGCTTCAAATAAGGTACAATAACCGTTCCCTCGGAAATACGCTGATAAAGAGGGACAAAATCACAATCTTGCATCTCCATACTTGTAATCAACCCCTTGCACAAATGAGGCTGTACAACAATCCGTTCCAACAGAATAGCTGCAACCTCCAGCATTTCCACTTCTGCAAGTGATTGTTCAAACGCATCGCACAAATCATCGTGCAATTCCACTCGCTCATCCGTCCACTCAATCAACTCTAAATACTGCGACAGCAATGACGAATCACGCATTCCAACAGCCGATAGAAGAATGCTCTGCACCACCAGCTGATATTGCACCGGTTCAAATGCTGTTTTGATAAAGAAAAATGCGCCGGATACCTCTACTTCCGCTAAATACCGATTGTAATTCTCCAGGTACTTCTTCGCATATTCCACACATTCCTTGTATTGCTGCTCACGCAAACATGTATGAACACCTATGCAGTACAAGAACGTCTTAGCTTCCTCACCA
>JAEEGL012662657.1_pt1 | contig 10287 bp, 9 predicted proteins | sample 9134231 | NCBI WGS metagenome assembly JAEEGL01 (sample SAMN16246548, study PRJNA631951) | gut metagenome | biome: gut microbiome; feature: rumen; material: fiber-attached | host: Bos | place: Iran: Karaj | collected 2018-10
AAGCCCGCGCCGCCGAGACCGACCACGCCGCTGTCGCGCACCGCGCTGATAAAGCTGTCGAAATCCGTCACTTCCGGGGCTTTCAGCGCCTCATACGGCGTCTGCTGTCCGTCCGTCTCGATGACGACGGCGTCGCACACCGCGCCGTGGAACAGCAGCATCTTGTCGATCCTCTTGACCTTGCCGGACACGCCGGAGTAAACCGGAGACGACACGAAGCCGCCCGCCTCTCCGATCCGCTGCCCGACCTTGACCTCTTCTCCGGCCTTCACCACCGGAGTCGCCGGCTTACCGATGTTCATCGACATGGGGATCGTGACCATCGCCGGCGGAGGCATCCGTGTCGGGACGCATTCCGCGGTGTTCTTGCGGTGGGGCACATGGACACCGTGCAGCAACCTGATTGACACTACATTCCCTCCTTGTTATAATTAGCACTGCTATTTCAAGGGTGATCTGCCTTTGGAGAGCAAATACGAACCTGTTCATATTTGCTGCATGCATTAAAGTTATAATATCATTCTTTTTTTGCAAACGCAAGGAGCAAAGTATGGTCAGAAGGCCAAAAACCGCGAAATTCGCATTAATTATTTTCATAACGATCTTTTTCGCGGCGAGCCAGTCGGCATGCGGGCGGATCGCCGCGCCGAAGGCCGAACAGAGCTTCCTTCTGGACACGATCGTGACCGTCACCTATTACCGCGACGCGGACCGCGACGCAGTGCTGGACGCGCTGGCGCTGTGCCGGGATTACGAGCTGGTCTTCTCCCGCACGGCCCCGGACAGCGAGCTATACCGGCTCAACGCCGCCGGCTCCATGGCCGTCTCCCCCGCCCTGCGGGAGGTGCTCGCGCTGGCGCTGGAATACTGTGAACTCAGCGGCGGGCGCTACGATGTCACCATGGGCGGCGTGAGCGCCCTCTATGACTTCGGCGGCGACGCCCACCGGCCGGACGGCGCGGCCTTGGCGGAGGCGCTGCGGCATGTCGGCTGGGAGAACGTGCGCATCGACGGCGACACGGTCACGCTGGGCGACCCGGAAGCGGTGATCGACCTCGGGAGCGTCGCGAAGGGCTGGATCGCCGACCGGATGAAGGAGCTGCTGATCTCCCGCGGCGTGGAGCACGCGATCCTCTCCCTCGGCGGGAACATCCTGACGCTCGGCGGGCGGCCGGACGGCGCGCCGTACAAGGTCGGGATTCAGTACCCGGAGCGCGACTCCTCCGCGCTGGCCGCGACGGTGGCGATCCGGGACGAAAGTGTGGTGACCAGCGGCGTTTATGAGCGCTTTTTTGTCGAAGACGGCGCGGTTTTCGCCCATATCCTCGACCCCGGAACGGGACTTCCGCTGCGAAACGGCCTGCTGGCCGTCAGCGTCACCGGCCCCTGCTCGGCCCGCTGCGACGCGCTGAGCACCTTCTGCTTTGCCCTCGGTCCGGACGAGGGGCTGGCATACATCGACGCGCTGGACGGCTATGAGGCGGTCTTCATCACCGACGACCATACCCTCCTCCGCAGCGCCGGCTTCGGCGCGATGGAAGAGACATCATCATGAACCGGCGGGATTCGTCCCGCCGGTTCCGCATCTTTCCCGGCCATCGGACATACCATTCCCAGAGGAGATGGTATGCATGCTGATGACGGTGATCTGGCTGGGGATGATCTGCGCGGCGGTGCTCTGGGGCGCCGGGGCGGGAACGCTGAACGAAGTCTCCGCCGCGGTGACGGGCGGCGCGCAGAGCGCGGTGACGCTATGCGTCGGCATCGCCGGGGCGCTGATGCTCTGGTCGGCGCTGATGGAGCTCATGCGCCGGAGCGGGCTGCTGGAGGGGCTGACAACGCTGCTTCGGCCTCTGCTGCGGCGCATTTATCCCACGGCGTTTTCGGACCCGGACGGCGGCGGGGACGCGATCTCGCTCAACTTCACCGCGAATCTGCTGGGGCTCGGCTCCGCGGCCACCCCGGCAGGCCTGCGTGCGGCGAAGGCCATGGCGAAGCGCTCCGATGGCACGGCAAGCAACGAGCTGTGCGCGCTCGTCGTTATGAACACCGCCTCGGTCCAGCTCATCCCCGCGACCGTGGCAGCGGTGCGCGCCTCGCTCGGCTGCGCCGCGCCGTTTGACATCCTCCCGAGCGTGTGGTTCGCCAGCATCTGCAGCGTCTGCGCCGGTCTCTGCGCGGCGAAGCTGCTGGGGCGGCGCTTTCCGGCGTGACCGCGCTGCTCGTGCCGGCCCTGCTCGGCGGCGTCGGCCTTTACGCGGCGCTGCGCGGCGTGGACGTCTATGCCGCGCTGTGCGCCGGAGCGGTGAACGGCCTGCAGCTCGTGAAAGAGATCCTGCCGCCGCTGGTCGTGCTGCTGACCGCCGTTACGATGCTCCGGGCCTCCGGCGCCCTGGACGCGCTGGCGCGGCTGCTCTCCCCCGCCCTGCGCGCGCTCGGCATCCCGCCGGAGTGCGCCCCGCTCATGTTCCTCCGGCCCTTCTCCGGGAGCGGCGCGCTTGCCGCCGGCAGCGAGCTGATGGCGGCCTTCGGCCCGGACAGCACGGTCGGGCGCACCGCGGCGGTGATGCTCGGCAGCACGGAGACGACCTTTTACGTCGTCGGCGTCTATTTCGGCGCGGCGGGCGGCCGGAAAACGCGCCACGCGGTCCCCGCGGCGCTGATCGCCGATCTCGTCGGCTTCGTCGCCTCCGCCGCAGCGGTGCGGCTCTTCATGTCGTAGGCGCCGCGGATTCCGGTCGATGCGGGGCCGATCCCCCCGGCGCGGCGCGCCGCCCCCCTTTCGCAAAAGGGGGCAGGGAACGTCAAACCCTCCGGCGACGGAACGCCGGAGGGTTTGACCGCAGTCGGTATCATTCAAATCATTCAATCGTTTTTCTTCCGGAGCGCCTTTGCGATGCCGTATACGGCGGCGTAAGCCACGCCGGCGACGGGCCAGATGATCCAGCTGCGCTGCCATGCGTTCGAGAAGAAGCTCCAGCCAAGGTAGATCGCCGTCACAAGGGGCCAGTAAATCTTTCCGAAGCTGCCGTGGGTCTTCGCTTCCTCCTTGGATTCCCTTGCGTAATCGCCCTCCTCCAGCAGGATCTGGAAGCTGCCCCAAACGATGCACGCGCGGACGATCAGCATCACGCCGACGGCGATCAGCGCCAGCATGAACGCGGTCGCGGCGACATGGAGGAATTCGTCCTCCCCGGCGAAGAGGAGCGACAGGCCGATCGGGATCACGGCGAGCACGCACAGCACGATGCCGACCGTGAGCTGCCGGTAAAACACCGGCCGGAACTGTTCCCTGCGCTCGCGCACCATCCCGCCCACGCCGTAGAGCGTGTCGATGGGCTGCTTTTCCAGCTCGTCGTAGCGGCTGACGCGCAGCCCGGCGAGCACGAACAGCGCGACCGCGCAGCCGATCATCACGATCAGGACGATCAGGCCGAGGCCGCCGGCCTGGTTTTCGGTGAGCGCGAGCTTCCCGTACTCCTGCGCGCCGCCGAGAAGGATCAGCACGATCGGCGAGAGGATGCACAGCAGCACGCCCAGCGCGACGCTGACGGCGTTGCGGGATTTGATCTGAAGGAAGGCGGAGGCCTCCTCCATCGACACCGGCCGCGCCGGGCTGTCCGTGTCCTCCAGGGCGACGATCTCCGGCGCGTCGATCTCATCTTTCAATAAGTAATCCGTGCTGACGCCGAAGAGTTCGGACAGGCGCAGGATCCGCGCCATGTCGGGAACGGACTGGGCGCTCTCCCATTTGGAAACGGACTGGCGGGAGACATCCAGCTTCTCCGCCAGTTCCTCCTGCGACCAGCCGCTCTTCTTTCTCAGTTCGATGATCTTGTCTGCGAGTATCATGTCGTTGTCCTCCCGTTTTCCGTTTGTTTGATGGTCCAAACATACAGGAAAATGCATTTGCATTCCAGCAAGCGGACTTGGAAATTGCGTAACCGGCGGTTGCAAACGGTTGATATTTCTGCGTTTTCTCTACAAAAACCGGTCCAGCACCGCCGCCCAGAGCGGAATGGTCAGAATGCACAGGAGCGTGGAGACCACGACCATGTAGCCCCCGGCGAGCCGGGCTTCCTCCGCCTCCGGATCATAGCGCAGCAGGAAGGTCGGGAGCAGCGAGGCGACGGGCATCGCGAAATAAAACATCGTGGTCCGGATGATCTCGTGCTTCACGCCGAGGAGCCAGGCGACGCCGACCATCAGCGCCGGGATCAGCAGCAGCCGCGCGCCCGCCACGGCGAAAACCGCCGGGTAGCGCAGCACGCCGCTCCACTTCGCGTCGGCCAGGATCGTCCCGCACAATATCAGCCCCAGCGGCGACGCCATCGCGCCCAGCGAGGCGATCATCCCGCTGATGACCTCCGGCAGCTCGATGCGCGTCACATAGAGGAGAAAGCCGATGAACACGGCGATCACCGGCTCGCAGAAAAACGTTTTCAGCGTCTCCTTCCAGCTCGTCTTCTCGCCGCGCCGGCCGAGCATGAGGGCCGCGCCGCCGTAAAACATCACGCGGATCGGCAGCGTGAAGACCACATAGTTGAACGCGCCTTCCGCACCGTAGAGCTCGCTGACCACGGGCAGGCCCATGAACGTGAAGTTCGTGAACAGCAGCGCGAAGCGGCTGGTCTTCCCCAGCTTGGTCTTCGCCCCGCCGGTCACCAGCGTCGCCAGCACGAACAGCAGCGCCATGCCGCCGACGCTCAGGGCGAGCAGCAGCGGGGTGTCCAGCAGCCGGTCCGCGCTGTATTCGATGCGGAAGGAGTTGATGACCATGCAGGGCAGCGGGATCGCCATCACAAAGCGCGTCAGCGCCTTGTCAAACCCGTCCTGCATCACCTTCAGCCGCCGCGCGGCATAGCCCACGGCGATGAAGAGCATCAGTTTCAGAGAAAGTTGTAAAACGGTCATACTCGATAAAAAGCGGCGGGGGCAAGCCCCCGCCCTACGGTTTGATGGTCACATTCTGTCCGGGGCGCTCACGCCGAGGATGGCGAGCGCGTTCTCCAGGACACGGCGTGTGCAGTCGGCCAGCAGCAGCCGGGCCTTTGCCAGATCCTCCGCCTCGCCCTTGATGCGGCAGGCGGCGTAAAAGCGGTGGAAGCAGCCGGCCAGCTCCGTGCAGAACGAGCCGATGCGGGCGGGGTTATAGTCCCGCGCGGCGATCCTGATCTCCTCCGGCAGGGCGGAGATCTGCTTGATGAGCGCGCGCTCCGTGTCGTCGGTGAGCAGCGCGGCGTCGGCCTCCTCCGGCGCGGGGACGGACAGGCCGTCCGCGGCGAGGTTCGAGATCATCGTGCAGATGCGGGCGTGGGCATACTGGACGTAATAGACCGGGTTCTCGCTGTCCTGCCGGACGGCCAGGCCCAGATCGAAGTCCATCTGGCTCTCCGGCTTGGAATTGAAGAACCAGCGGGCGGCGTCCACGGGGATCTCGTCGAGCAGGTCGCTCAGGGAGATGGCCTTGCCGGTGCGCTTGGACATGCGCACGACCTCGCCGTCGCGCAGGAGCTTCACGAGCTGCATCAGGACGATGTCAAGACGGTGCTCCCCGTCGAGGCCGAGCGCGTCCATCGCGCCCTTGAGGCGGGCGACGTGGCCGTGGTGATCGGCGCCCCAGATGTTGATGACCTTGTCGAATTTCCGCACGGCAAACTTGTTGCGGTGGTAGGCGATGTCCGCGGCAAAATACGTGTAAAACCCGTTGGCACGGCGCAGCACGTCGTCCTTCAGGCCCAGCTTTTCGATGTCCTCCGGCTTCTTCCCTGCGGCAAGGAGCTTGTCCGCGAGGATGCGGGAGGTGGCGAGCCAGACGGCCCCGTCCTTTTCATAGGTGAAGCCCAGCTTCGCCAGCGCGTCCACGGTGTCCGCCACGTAGCCGGAATTATGTAAACTAGATTCGTAGAACCACTCGTCATAGTGGATGTGATAGCGCTCCAGATCCGCCTTCATCTTCGGGATGTTGACCGACAGGCCGTAAGCCGCCATCGCGGCGTGGCGCTCCGCCTCCGGCCGATCTAGCCAGGCGTCGCCCTCTTTCGCCCGGAACCCCTTTGCCAGCTCGATGATGTCCTCGCCGTGGTAACCGTCCTCCGGGAATTCAACGGCGTCCTCGCCCAGGATGAGCTGCCGATAGCGCGCGTCGATGGACGAGGCGAACTTCTCGATCTGGTTGCCGGCGTCGTTGACATAGAACTCGCGCCAGACGTCCGCGCCGGCACAGTGGAGCACCTCGGCCAGCGCGTCGCCGAGGACGCCGCCGCGGGCGTTGCCCATGTGCATGGGGCCGGTGGGGTTCGCGGAGACGAACTCCACCATGATCTTCTGACCGGAGAGCGCATCGCTCCGGCCGTAGTCCGCGCCCTCGGCGCGGACGGCGCGCAGCACGTCGCCGTACCAGCGCGCGCCGAGGCGGAAGTTGAGGAAGCCGGGGCCGGCGATCTCCACGGAGTCGAACCAGCTGCCGCTGAGGTCCATGTGCCCGGTCAGCGCCTGTGCGATCTGGCGCGGGGCGGCGTGCAGGGATCTGGCGGCGGCCATGGCGTGGTTGGCGGCATAGTCGCCGTTGCGGACGTCCTTCGGGATCTCCACCGTGCCGACGAGCGCGGCGCCCGCGGGCAACGCGCCGTCCTCAGCCGCGGCGGCATAGGCGCTGCGCAGCAGCGCGTCGATCTGCTTCTTTGCCTGTTCGATGAGGTTCATGATCTCAGTTCCTTTTCTCTCACATTGATGACAATCGATTGCGAAACCCGTTTCGCAATCGAGTATCTCGCGCTGATCGCGCGTGCCCCGCGGGGGCCCGCTTGGTCGGCGCGAGGGCTCGCGCCCGCTTCGCCTGGCGGGTGTTTTTGTCGAGGCAAAGCCCCGGCAAAAACAAAGATTGATCGTTTCTGTTCCTTCAGTTTGCTTCCGCAATGGATCTCACATTGATGATAAAGCGGTTGCGGCTCAGATAGGACTGGTTAAAGTTCAGATCGTACTCGATCTCAACGTCACCGCCGTGTTCGCCCATGCTGGATTCCAGCCGCTGGGTGCTCACGCCGAGGTTCAATGCTCCGAAGTCCGTCTGATACCGGAAGCGCTGTTTCTCGCCGCGGCGGAACACCATCTGCGCGTTCACTGCGCCGCGCCGGGAGAGGACGACCTCTTCCGGTTTGATGTGCAGGTCCGTGCGCGTGCCGCCCATGCCGGTCAGTTCGCTCTCCATGTAGGAAAGACGCACGCCGTCCGGCGCGTATTCATAGGTGCCCTGCGTGATGAGCTCCGGCCCGTCGCAGTCGCGCCCGTCGATGTTCTGTATGCTGTGAATCGTGATCAAAACGTCTTTGTTCATAGTATCTCCCGATGGATGGATCGCTCCGCGCGGATCGGATGCCCGAGAAAGATCGCGCCGAGCCGTTCGAATTCTTCCGTGCTGCCGGAGGTGAACCAGCGCCGCACGCCGGTCTCCCGCTCCGCCAGCGCCCCGTTTGCCTCCAGCGTCCGCTTCAATGCGCGCGCCGTCTCCTCCCCGACGGAGAGGAGCGCCACCTCCGGCCCCATGTAATCCGCGATCGCCTCCTGAAACAGCGGAAAATGGGTGCAGGCCAGCAGCAGCGTGTCGGGCTTCTCCGCCCGGATCTCCGCGAACTCGCGGGCGACCGCGGCGCGGGCCGCCGGGTCGTCGGCGGAAAAGTGGCCCTCCTCTGCCAGCGCCACCAGCGACTGGCAGGGCTTCGCGTACACCGACGCATCCGGCCGGCGGGACAGCAGTGCCCTGGAGAACGCGCCGCTGCGCACGGTCGCCTCCGTGGCCGCGACGGCGATCCGTCCGCCCGCGGAACAGGCGCAGGCCCGGTCACAGGCGGCGTCGATCACGCCGAAGAACGCAAGGCCGGGAAACCGGGCCGTCAGCACGTCCATGACGTTGGAGGACACCGTTCCGCAGGCGACGAGAACGGCCTTGCAGCCGAAGCGGCGCAGGAACGACGCGTTTGCCGTGGCCAGCGCGGACAGCTCCGCCCGACTGCGGGTGCCGTAGGGCGCGTTGCGGCTGTCACCGAAGTATATCAGGTTTTCTCCGGGCAGGATCTCCTCCAGCGTCTTGGCGGCGGTCAGCCCGCCCAGGCCGGAGTCAAAGATGCCGATGGGTCTCTGATCCATTCTGATGCTCCCGAATTATAATAACTAATGTATTATATGCTCTTTCCGGAGAGAATACAAGATTAAATTAGCAGTAGATTTTTGACGGGATCTGCGATATACTATAGTGATCAAAGAAGCCGGATGAAGGGAGCTGATATACACGGTGAACATTGAGTTGAGCGACAAGGAATTCCGGCGGCTGCTGGATCTGATCTATATCGGAGACTGGATCCTGAATTCCACGCGGGGCGACGATCGCTTCGAGGATTATGATCTGCTGCAGGAAAAGTTCTTTGCCCTGGCCGGAAAGAACGGCATGAAGGCGCTGGTGGAGAGCTATATGGGCCACTATTTCCCCTCCAGGGCTTACGAGGAGGGCGGCATCCACGAGGCCATCGCCGACTATGAGGACGCCGTGTTTTTCGACATTCTGGCGGAGGAGCTCGCCAGGCGGGATATGCTGGAGGAGAACGTCAACCAGGAGGACATGAATGAGCTGACCGCCCGGATGAACGACTACATGGACGAGTTCGAGAAAAACGGCGTCGACCGCCTGACCGTGGAAGAGGGCTGATCGGCGGCATGAATCTGAGAGAACTGAAGCCGGGACAGAGCGCCGTCATCACCGCCGTCGGCGGTGACGGCGCGCTGCGGCAGCATTTTCTGGATATGGGCGTGATCCCCGGCGCGGAGATCACCCTGATGAAATATGCCCCGATGGGAGATCCGATGGAGCTGCGGCTGCACGGTTACGAGCTGACGCTGCGGCTCGACGACGCGGAGAAGATCGGCATCCGTCCCGCCGAGGACGCGGACACCGCCTCAAAGATCGCGCCGTCGCGCGTCCATGACGCCGAACACCCCGGCCTCGGCCAGGGCGGGCGCTATCACGTCAAGGCGGACGAGCACCCGCTTCCGGAGGGCAGCACGCTCTCCTTCGCCCTGGCGGGCAATCAGAACTGCGGCAAGACCACGCTGTTCAACCAGCTGACGGGCTCGAACCAGCACGTCGGCAACTTCCCCGGCGTCACCGTGGACCGCAAATCCGGCGTCATCCGCAACCATCCGGACACGCTCGTGACCGACCTGCCGGGCATCTATTCCCTCTCGCCGTATTCCGCCGAGGAGATCGTCTCCCGGCAGTTCATTCTTGAGGAAAAGCCCACCGGCATCATCAATATCGTGGACGCCACCAACATTGAGCGCAATCTCTATCTGACGCTGCAGCTCATGGAGCTGGACGTCCCCATCGTGCTGGCGCTGAACATGATGGACGAGGTGCGCGGCAACGGCGGATCCATTCGCGTCAACGAGATGGAGCAGCTTCTCGGGATCCCCGTGATCCCCATCTCCGCCAGCCGGAACGAGGGCATCGATGAGCTCATCGACCACGCGGTGCACGTCGCGCGCTATCAGGAAAAGCCGGGGCGCACCGACTTCTGCGACGAGCGGGAGCACAGCGGCAGCGTCCATCGCTGCCTGCACGGCATCATGCACCTCATCGAGGACCACGCCGCGGCGGCGGGCATCCCCGTCCGTTTCGCCGCCAGCAAGCTCACCGAGGGCGACGCGATGGTGGCCGAGGCGCTGAACCTCACGGAAAACGAAAAAGAGATGATCGAACACATCATCTGCCAGATGGAGACCGAGCGCGGCGTGGACCGCGCCGCCGCCATCGCGGATATGCGCTTCGATTTTATCCACGCGCTGTGCGACGCCACCGTCGTCAAGCCGCATGAGAGCCGGGAGCACCTGCGCAGCCGCGCCATCGACAAGGTGCTGACCGGGCGCTTCACGGCGATCCCAGCCTTTCTGGCCATCATGGCGCTGACCTTTTTCCTCACGTTCAATGTCATCGGCGCATATTTCCAGGGTCTGCTGGAGCGGGGCATCGACCGCCTCACGGAGCTGACCGACGCGGCGCTTGCCGCCGCGCACGTCAACACGGTCGTCCGTTCGCTCATCATCGACGGCGTCTTTGCCGGCGTCGGCAGCGTGCTGAGCTTCCTGCCCATCATCGTGGTACTGTTTTTCTTTCTCTCCATGCTGGAGGACAGCGGCTATATGGCCCGGGTGGCCTTTGTCATGGACAAGCTGCTGCGGAGCATCGGCCTGTCCGGGCGCAGCATCGTCCCGCTGCTGATCGGCTTCGGCTGCTCC
>JAEEGL012987152.1_pt1 | contig 10287 bp, 6 predicted proteins | sample 9134231 | NCBI WGS metagenome assembly JAEEGL01 (sample SAMN16246548, study PRJNA631951) | gut metagenome | biome: gut microbiome; feature: rumen; material: fiber-attached | host: Bos | place: Iran: Karaj | collected 2018-10
AAATTTAGTATTAGATTCAAAAGGTTATGTTAAATTAACTGATTTTGGTATAGCTAAAAAATATGTTAAAGATAATGCAAGAGAAACTAGTGGTACTCCTGGTTATATGTCACCTGAAGTTATGTGTGCTCAAAATCATACTATTGCTGTTGATTATTTTGCTTTAGGTGTTATTGGTTATGAATTTATGAATGGTGTTAGACCTTATTTAGGTAAAAATAGAAAGGAAATTAAAGAGAAAATTATGGCTAAACAAGCACAAGTTAAAAAAAGTCAAATTCCTAAAGATTGGAGTATTGAAAGTGCTGATTTTATTAATAGATTATTACAAAGAAAACCTGCTAATAGATTAGGATTAAGAGGACCTACTGAAGTTAAGGAACATGTTTGGTTTAAATTTTTTCCATGGAAAGATTTATATTTAGGGAAATTAGATGCTCCTTTTATTCCTAAAGGTAATGATAATTTTGATTTTAAATATTGTAATGCTCCTGATAAAAATGGAGTTAATACTCAAGAAAGATATTATAATATTATGAATTCTGTTAGATATAAAGAAATATTTTTAGATTATTATTATTTTAATAGATTTTCTATTATGAAAAATGATATAGAGAAAGAAAAACAATTTATTAATCCTCATGAAATTTATGAGGAAGAAAATATAAATTATGAAAATAAAGATTATAATGATGATGATAATAATAATAATAATAAAATTATTAAAGATAATAATTATTATAATCGTTATCATAATATAAAAAATAAAATATTATTTGATAGTAATAATGAAAGTAAATTATCAAATAGAACAATATATCATAATTCATCATTGAAAAAATTATCAAGTTCACATTCTACAAATTTATATTTGAAAGGAATTAAAAAAAGTAGTAATAATAGTGGATTTTTAAGTGCAAATTCTTCAATGGTAAATAATTCAAATATGTCAAATTCAGGTACTGGTACATCATCAAATACAAAACATTCAAATGAAATTATGAAAGAATATTATTAAATAAAAAATAAAATTTATTTTTTTATTTTATTTTATATAAAATAATTATATTAATTATATATATGGAATCTATTGAAGAAAAACAATCTTTTTTAAGAAGTGAAATAATTGAAAAAGGATATGATCCAGATGAATTTTTTAACTTTTTAACTAGTGTTAAAGAAGGTGAAGTAGAATTACAAGAATGGAGTATGGATGAATTAAAAAAAGTTGTTTCCAAATTCCAAGCTAATAAAGCTAGTTTTAGTTATTCTGATTCAAATACAAATTATATGAACTCAGTACCTTCTGATTCAAATTATGAAAATAATGATAATACGAATTATCAAAAAAATAATGAAAATGAATATAATGAAAATAATAATGTTGATACTAATAATAATTATGAAGATAAAATGAATTCTTTAGATTATACAGAATTAGATAAAAATTTATCAAAAAATGAAAATATTGAAAACCAAAATGAACAAAATGAAAATATAGAAAAACAAAATGAACAAAATAATCAAAATGAAAAAGAAATTAAAAAAGAAACAGAAACTCCAGTAACGATAACTAAATTATCCCAAAATCCATTTGAAGATTTTTCAGTATATTTTAATTGTAAAAAATTTGAAGATTCAGAAATAATAGAAAAAGAGGATTTAAGAATAATAGTAAGTGATCCAGTATTAAAAAAAGAAGGATTTTTTTCATGGTCATATTATCAATATTCAATATCAACACCAGATTTAAATTATAAAGTAGAAAGAAAATTAACAGATTTTGATTGGTTATATCAAAAAATGAGAGAAATTTATCCTGGATTAATAATTTCTTCAATTCCAGCAAGACATGTTAATATGAAAGATAATTCAGAAAAAAAAATGGTATATTTAAATTTTTTTATGAATTCTTTAAGTCATTATAAATTTATAAGAGCAACTCCAATTTTTCAATTTTTCCTTTCTTTACCTTTAGATCAATTTGAAAGTAAAAAAAAAGAATATGAAAATATTCATATTCCAAGTCAATTTAAAGATTTTACTAATTTAGAAGGAAATATTAGTGTTGTTATTACTGAAAAAAGAGATAAAACTGCTATTTCTTTAAAAGATGATATTACAAAAAAAATTAATGCTTTTAATAAATTAACTTCTAGTTTTGATTTAGTTCTTGCTGCTTTTGAAAATTGTAAAAATGCTATGAAAAGCTTATCTGATACTTTTAAAAATTTATCTCAAGTTTATTTAAGTCAAAAAGGTTTTTGTGAAAAATTAAATCGATTATCTGAAATTAGTGAAAAATGGAGTGTTGGTTATAAAGAACAAAGTGATTTTTTTCAAAAGGAGATAAGATACTTTTTTAAGTTTATGGAAAAAGAATTAAATGATTCTTTAAAAGTTTATGATGATTTTAAATTAAGTAGAGATGCTTATCTTGTCCAATATAATAAAATGAAAAAAATGAAAAATATTAGGAAAGAAGATTTTTTAAATTTGGATCTTTTATTGAAATATTATGGATATTATTTATCTACTTATTTAAAAGAATATGATAATTTGAATAAAAGACATGAAGAAAGGATGAATAGACAATTTATAAAATATTGTAATGATACTGATATTTTTATACAAGATTATAATACTTTTATAAGCCTGTTGAATTTTAATAATTGAATTTTTAATAATTTTTAAATTTATTTATTTTATTAGAATTTATTAAATTAAAATTTAAATTAAAAATACTTTTATATATCATTTTTTATTATAATAAATTTAAAATAATCAAAAAATTATATAACTAAAATATTTTATATTTTTATTTATTAATATTTAAAAGTACTTCCAAAAATTTTCATTCTCTCAGAATAATTATTAGGATTTATACTAGTATTAATTCTAAAACTTAATAAATCATTATTTTTTTTTGTGTTAAAAAAAGTATGAGTATATGTTGAATTTATTTTACTATCTAAAATTTTTGGTGAATATCCTCTATAAAAATACTTGAATCTATCCTCAGTTTCATGATTTTTCATTAATGAATTAATATAATTTGGTCTACTTGTTTTATTTTTATCATTTTTTAAAGATAATCTTATACCAGTATCAATTTTTAAATCTTTTGTTTCATTTTGTGAAGGTAAAACATTATTATTAAATAAATTAATATATGTATTTACATTTGGATTATTCACATTTAAATTTTTAAATGCTTTATTATAATCAAAAATATGTTGAATTATCAGATTTAATTTATTATTTATTACACTTGTTCTATTTGGATTATTTGATATAAATTTAAAAATTTCTTGTGTATGATTTTTTATTAGGTTAAATGTATTAAATTTGTTATTTAAAACTTGTTCATTTTGTAATGTTTTTATTTTTTCATTATCAAATATTTTACTCAAATGAAGTAAATGACCTCTTTCATTTATTTGACTTAATTGTTCATTTGCATTTCTTTCACTTTCTAAATTATATATTTCTTTAATTAAATATGTTGATTCATCATATAAAAAATCCATTATTTCACTATATAATTTAAAATCATTTTCATTTAAATTTTCAACAATTTCTTTTGGTAAATTTGGAATTTGTTCTTTAATCAAATTATTATTTTGATTTATGTCAAATAAATCACTTTTAAATTGTTTATTTTCAATTCCTACATTGATATTATCATTCATTAAATTATTATTATCACTAAAATATCTTAAATCTTCAGGTTTATTATAATTATTTGAATGTAATCTAAATTCATTTTGTTTATTAGTTCTTATACTATCATTATTATTATTATTTGATCTTAATGTATTTTCCATAAGATAATTACTATTATTTTTAGGTAAAATAAAACTAGGTTGATTAATTTGCATATTGAAATTAGAATTAAACATATTTTGAGTATCATTTTCATTATTTAATAGATTTAAAGTAATACTTGTTTGATTTTCTTTATTATTTATATTATCTTTAGTTAAGTTTATTCCAAAATCTCTTTTATTATTTATAACTCCTTCTAATTTTAATATTTCCATTTCTAAAGAAGGATATAATTTTTGTGACATTTCATTTAAATATTTTGAACGATATTCATTTATTATATCATTACCATATTGTTGTATTGTATTTAATTTCATTTCTTCATTTTTTTTTTCTCCAATATCAATATTTGTTAATGGATTATCAATTATTATTTTTACTATATAATTTAATAAATCACAAAAATAATTTAATTTTAATTTATTTGATTTATATTCTTGTTGAGATATATCAAAAGGGGATTTTTTGTTATAGAATTGTATTTTCTCATTACTTAAATATTCAAATATATATGATTCTAATTGTTTTTCTAAGTCTTTTATTACTTCTTCATTTTCTATTTTATTATTTTTAAATAAATTCTTAATATGCTCTATTATATTATCAACACAAATTTTTAAATTATCAGATGTTTTGTTTTTAAATGTATCTATATTAAATCCATTATTTTTAAGAGTATTATAAAATAATTGGTTATTCAATTCTATATCATTTCTATTTTTTATTCTTAATTCTTCTAATTGTTCATTAAATTCTTTTTCTAAATTATATTGTTGATTTTGAATAAAATTAATTTGGTTTTGAGTATCTTTTTGATATTTTTTTTTATAATCTTCTAATTCTATATTTTTTTTCTCTTCCATATCTTTTTTTGCTATATTTTTTTTTATTTCTAAATTATCATCTAAAATTTTTTGATAATCTTTTAAAATCGTTTTTATATTATTTTCTGAATTATTAATATTCTCTTCTTTTTTTCTTAAATTTTCTAATTTAATTACTGACTCAACTTCTTTTTTATATTGTTCAAAATTTATTTTAAAATTATTTTCAATTTCTTCTATTTCAAGTTTTAACTTATTTTCTAAATTTCTTTTCTTATCATTAGTTAAAATATTATTTTGATTAATTAATTCTTTTATTTTTCTCATATTTTGATTTTTTAAATTTTCATTTTTTTGTTTTAATAATTTTATTTGTGAATTTAAAGATTGTTTTTTTAATTCAAGGATATTTAGTTGATAATTATTATCTTCATTTTTATTCTGATTTTTATTGAATTTATTTTGAAAATCAGCTTTCAATTCTTTTTCATATTTATCTAATTCAATTTCATTTTTATCATAAAGCTCTTCTTCAAATTTATCTAATTCATCTTTATTAAAATCTTCAATTTGATTATTACTTTTTTTGGTATTAATATTTATTTTTTTATCAATATCATCTTCTTTATTAATATAATATTCTTTTTTTTCTTTAATATATTTCCTTTTTAAAACTTCTTTATAAATATTTAATTCACTTTTTGCTTTTTCAACATAAAACTTTTTTAATTTATTTAAATTTTCATTATCTTTTTTATTTACATTTTTTTCAATATTATCATTTCCTAATACATCAATATCAAAATTATAAATTTCATCTTTTTTATATCCAGAAATATTATTCACATCAAAACTACCATCATCACTATCAGATAAATCATTATTTTTTTTTTTATTCAAATTCTTATCTTCATATAAATCTATATTTTTATTTTTACTTTGATGTGTGTAATTATTATCTTCATTTTCTTCAAAATTATAATCATATAAATCATTATTTTTATTTAAATAATCTTTATTATCAAAATCATAATCAAATAAATCATCTTTTTTCTTTTTACTTAAATTATCTTCTTTATATTCTTTAATAATCTCTTGAATTTTTTCAATATTATTATTAACTCTATTCATATTATTATTCTTTAATTCAAGAGAATATTTTTCAGCTCTTAATTTCTTATATTCTTCTTTAGCTTTTTCTTCAATATCACTAGTCAAATGAATTTCACTAGTTTCATTATCAATATATAAAACTTCATGATTATGTTTAAAAAAAGCTCTTTTCATATTTAAAGGTAAGGATGAAGTTAAATATTTTAAAGCAATTTTTTTAACTTCTTCTGGCTTATAATCTAATTCAAATTTTAATTGTTTAATATAACCATTTAATTGATCTTTTGTAGGTTTCCATTTATCAGGATTCTCAATTATTGATAAATCTTCTGGATCAATATATTCTTCTTCAACATCTGAGCTTTCACTTTGTTCTTCTGTGGATGTTTCTTCATTATATTTTTGCATTTTTTTATATGGTTTTTAATTTTTTTTAAAAAAATATTTCATATTTATTATTTTTATTTTTGTTTTAATTTGGAAAATATGAATTTTGAAAATGAAGATATTAATGATTATCATTTTATTATTGGAGAAATTGTTTTTGCTAAAATAAAAGGATATTCATGGTGGCCTGCTATAGTAATATTTAATTTATTTAATATTGTAGGTTTCAAAAATTTTATCTAATAAAAGATATAAAATTAAATTTTTTGGACCAGAAAAAAGTTATGGGATTGTTCATTGTAAAAAAATTGATAAGTATATTAATAAATATAAATATGCTTTAAAAATAAAGAAATATAAATTAAAAAAGGCAATTAATAAAGCTAATGAATTAATTGAACAAATGTCAGATGAAGAAAGAAAAAAATTTGTTCCTAATTTCAAATCAAAAGATTTAAGATTAAATAAACATTATATAGCAAAAAAAAAAGAAAATTTTGAATATAATCAAGATTACCTTGATAATGATGATTATTTTAATTCTAATTATAATGATGATGATGATAATTATAATAATGAAGAATATGAAAATGAAAATGATAATGATGATAATGATAATGATATTGATAGTGAAATTGAGAATAATTCTAATCAAAGTGAAGATAATAATGATAATACTGAAAGTACAATATCATATATTGATTTAGAAGAACTTAAAAATTTACCAAATTCTAATAATTTTTTAGATGATGAAATGAAAAAATATTGTGATAATAAAATTATTAGTGAAGATGATTTTATTAATTCAATTATTGATTTTTTTCATTTTTTAACTAATTGTAAAAATATTTCATATATTATTGAAAATAAAAGAGACGATTTATTAAAAGTTATTACTTTTTTATTAGAAGGTAAAATGATTATTGATGGAAATAGGTCAAATAAAATTCTTCATGTTTTAAAAAGATGTAATGAAGGAAGTGGAAAAAATACTTTAAATGAGTATTTAAATATTATATTAGATAATATTAAAAATGATAAAATATAAATTATAATTAAAATATAATTTTATTATTTTATTTTAAAATATTATAAACTAAATTAATTGTTTTTTTGATTAGAAAAATATAAAAAAATTTAATTTTAAAATTAAAAAAAACAATAAAATGCATAATAGTTATAGAAGTTATATTCCAAGAATCCAAAGGTCAACAATTCAAAATTTATTATATCCTAAATTTTCAAATAAAATGGATTTTATACATCATAAAGAATATTTATTACAATTAAAAAAAATTCAAAAAAAGAACAAAGAGAAAGAAGAAGAATTAAAAAAAGAAATGGAAGAAAAAAAAAAAGAAATAAAACCATATAAATTAAAATGTTTTGAAAATATACCATCCAAATATGAACAACAAACAAAAGAATGGATAGAAAGAGAATCAAAAATAAGAAGACCAAAAATTGAAGTTAATAATTCAATAATATCTATAAATAATAAAAAGTGTAAATTTCCATATTATGAGAAAGATAGTATATCTTCAAATATAAATAATTCATCTTTATTTGATAATTATTATAATAAAATTAAAAAAGAGAAAAAATTAAATAAAGTAAAATCACAAGAATATTTATTTAATAAAAAAAATTATTAACTAATAATGATTTAATAAAAATTAATAAATCAGAAATTAAAACTTCTATAAGTAATTCAGTTGGTAAAACTAATGATAATTATTACAATAAAAATGAAATATCTTTTGATTCAGGAATTATATTACCTAAATTAGAACATAATTATTTAAAAGAAAATATTGATGATATTAAAAGTAAAATTATTCTAAATAAAAAGGATAATAATAATACTAAATTCATAAATAAAGATTATGGTAAAATTCCAGATTATTTAATTCAATATAAAATTGAAATGGAAAAAAAAAATAAAATGTTAAATGAACAAAACAATTATCCAAAAGGAAAATTACTTCCTGAAAATGAAAGATTACAAATTTTAAATGATTTAATTAATACTAAAAAACTTCTTGAAAATACTTTAGAAAAAATGTCAATAACTAAAAAAACAATATTATTGCAGAAAAATAAAGAAGAATTAGAAAAAAAATTAATCCAAATAGAAAAAGATATCAATATTTTTTCTAAAAAAAATATAATTATAAATGAATAAAAATATAAAATAAATATTATTTTTTTTGAAAATATGATATATAATATCAAAAAATAAAAAAAATGAATAAAAAAGAAAGAGACAATTCTCCTTTATTAAGTATAAAAATCCAAATTTCAGATAATGATATTGCAGATTTAACAATATTAGAAGAAGAAGTAATAGAAGAAAGAGTAAAAGAATTTTGTTTAGAACATAATTTACCAGATTCAGCTCAAGGTATAATAACACAACAAGTAATGAATCAATTAGATGATCAAATTAATGAATGTAAAATAATATCATATAAATTAATTTTTTTTAGTACAAGAAACAATAAGAGAAAATGATAGTGATAATAATATAAATGAAGAAGAAGAAAAAGAATTAAATGATAATAATAATTATGTATTAGGTGATAATAGTGAAAATATTGATTATTCTAATAATAATATTAATGAAACAAATTTTATTGTTAATTATAATGAAGATAAAGATACATTTGGAAATAAAGAAATTATCAATGAGGAAAATGAAATAGACAATAATGAATTATATCAAAATAATATAAATACAGAAAATAATTTTATAAATCCTCCTTATGCAGAATTTATAAATTCAAATGAAGAAAAAAAATATATAATTCCCCAAGTTTCTAAAAGAAAAAACAAATGGGCATTAAATAATCCAAATTTTGGAGGTGAAAGATTATATTATGAACATATAAAACATAAAGAAAAAAAAGAAAAAGTTCAAAAAAAATTAAAAGATGATTTAATAATGGAAGAAGAAAAAGAATTAAAATTTCATCCTGAAATAAATCCATTATCAAGAAAATTAGTAGAAAAATCAAATGAACCAATAGAAGATAGATTAATTAAGTATGGAAATGAAAAAAATCAAAAAAATTTACAAGAACAATATAATAAACAAATAAAAGAACAAGAAAATAATACATTTCAACCACAAATTCCAGAATCATCTAAAAAATTAGGTTTAAAAAAAAAGAAAATGAGACTTAAAGAAATTCGTTTAAATATTTCATCAAAAAACCCTTCATATAATAAATTAGATAAAACTCAAAGTAATAATAATTCAATAATTAAAAATGATAATAATGAAGATAATAATTATAACAATGATAGTAGTATTAATATATGCAATATTAGTAAAAATGAATTAAAAAATTCCTATTCTAATTCTATTACAAAAAGTCAAGAATTTGATAAATCAAAAACAGAAAATGATTTTTCAAGATATAATAGTGAAAAAACTTCTTTTATTTATCATAATAAAATAAAAAAAGTAGAATTAAATCCAGAAAAAAATATATATGATTATCTATATTTAGAATCCAAAATTATCAAAGACAAAAAAGATAAAAAAATTGAAGAAAATATGAAAAAAAATTATCCTTTTAAACCAACAATTTCAAAAAAAAATAATGAATTAATAAAAAATAAAAATGAAACTAAAGAAGATTTTATAAATAGATTGGCAATGAATAAAAATCAATATGAAGAAATTCAATCATTAATTGATAAAAATAAAAATAAAAATAATAATAATAATCATCGTTCACAAAAATTATTTCAACCTTCAATAACAAGAGGACCAAAAAATCCAATTCAAAGAGAGTTTTCAGTTAATGAAGAAGGAAATTATGAAAAAAAAATAAAGAAAGAAAGTAATGAATTATTTAATAAAGAAATATCAAATGCAATGACAAAAAAAAATCTTTATTTAAAAAATTCAATGGAAATAATATTCAAGAAAAAAACTGAAAAAATTCAAGCAATTTTTAATTTACTTGATTCTGATAATGATGGATTTATTTCAAGTGAAAAAATAAAATTATCAAATTTAAATCAACAAACTTTAGTTTTATTAACTCCTCTTTTAGAAGAATTACAATCAAATAAAGATAATATGACTTTTAAAGAATTTTATGAAAAAGCAGAACCACTTTTA
>JAEEGL013171059.1_pt1 | contig 10287 bp, 8 predicted proteins | sample 9134231 | NCBI WGS metagenome assembly JAEEGL01 (sample SAMN16246548, study PRJNA631951) | gut metagenome | biome: gut microbiome; feature: rumen; material: fiber-attached | host: Bos | place: Iran: Karaj | collected 2018-10
AGAAGATATAAAGAAATCAGTTTCGCTAAAGAAAACACAGTTGAAACTCCATATGATTCTATCGATGCTTCTAAAGAAGGTAAATTAGTACATTTCGCTGGTAAGGCTAGCACTTCTGATGTTCTTACTGACCCGACTTTTGGCGTTCAGGTAAAAGACAGCTATAAATTAGTTGGTAATGTCGAAGTTTATCAGTGGATTGAAAAAGTTATTCCTGGCAAAACCGAAACCAAAAAGAAACTTGGTGGCGGCGAAGAAAAAATAAAACATCCAGATAAGTATGAATATTATACTGATTGGAGTTCTACAATTGTTAACTCTGATAGTTTCCATGAAAAAGATGCAAATCGTAAGAATATTGTTACTACAATGCCTTATGAAACTGTTAAGAATCCAGTTAAAGCTTCTTTGGTTATGATTGGTGCTCATAAACTTGAAAGTAGCTATATTGATAGTCTTGGTAATTCAACTCAGACTGTATTAATAGAAGAAGAAATCAAAGATAAGATTCCTGCTACAGCTATTATTGATAAAAACTATATTTATTACAATGCTAAGTCAGAAGATGATTACCAGAAACTTCTTGCTGGAAATGCAGCCGTAACTCCTGCTGCTACTACCACTACTACTGAAGAAACAGTAGCTACCGAAACTGCCGCTGCTGTTGCTCAGAATACAGCTAATCCTGCTGCTTACAGAGCTACTCCCGGTAGTGCAAAAGTTGGCGATGTAAGAATATCTTTCACTCACAAACCAGTTGGTGATGTTACTGTTATTGCTCAGCAGGTTGGTGATTCTTTCCAGAGATATATAATTGATAAAGATGATGGTTTAGATTACATCGATGTTAGAGATGGTATTTTTGAAGCAAAAGAAGTTTTCGCTAAGAACGAAAGTGCTGAATCTATGACCGTATGGTTCTTGCGTTTCTTAGGTTTCATAATCATGGCTTCTGCTTTCGGTATGATTTTCAAGCCAATTTCTGTTCTCGCAGATGTTGTTCCGTTGTTTGGCGATATCGCAGAATCTGGTATCGGTATTATCAGTGCTTTGATAGCATTTGTTCTTTCTATGTTTATCATAGCATTAGCATGGTTGTGGTATAGACCATTAATCGGTATATTATTGCTCGTTCTAATGGGTGGTGCAATATTTGGTATCATTACTTTGATTGCAAAAGCCAGAGCTGCAAAGAAAGCTGCTCCTGCTGCTCAGCCAGCTCCAGAAGCAACTCCAGCTGCTTAATAAATAGCTAAGAAAAAAAAGAGAACTGAATTATTCAGTTCTCTTTTTTTTTGTCCATATTTAAGCTTATAATTAATAATTATGAGTATCAAAAAATATAGTGCAGTTTTTTCTTGTTGTGGAATTATTATTGGAGTCCTTTTTATAATGTGCTCCATTAGGAATTTATGTTTAACCGAATCATCTGCTGTAATAAACTATCTGATAAGAGAGTTTACAAGGAATAATTGCGTAGAAACTGCTGCTGATCATATTCAAACTGAAAACGATAAAAAACTGGTTCTTCTATATGGGAAAACCTCTACTGAAGAAGTTTTAACTGATTCTTTATTTAATGTTAGTGTAGATAATAGCATGAGCTTGAATAGAATAGTTGAAATGTATCAGTGGATAGAAACACAACATAGACATACTACTGGTTCAGGGAAAAATATACGGGTTACTTATACATACACTTATAAATTAGGTTGGTCTAGAGAAATTATTAATTCTGCGGCTTTTCGTTCACGCGGTTATAATAATCCGGGAGTTATGCTATTTAACCCCGTATCTATTTGTGCAAAGAGTATTAAAATAGGTGCTTTCCGGGTTGCTGCTGAGGTAGTTCGTTCAATAAGCAAAGAAGAAAGAATTGAAATAGATCCGACAAAAGTAACTTTATCAGGCGGTTTAAAATTTAGAAATAATCAAATTCTTTATAATGTTTATGAAGAACAAAAAAACAGGAAGAAGGAAAATTCTCCTGATGATGATAAAAGTGTTAAACCTGCTTATGAAGTGAATGAAATAGCTCCTCGATTAGGTGACGTAAGAATATATTATACGAAGAATCCTGTTTGTGACGTTACGATTTTAGGGCAACAAAAAGAAGATAAAATTCTTCCCTTTAAGTCTGATTATCAGGTTATTTTTGAGGTTTTCCCTTATAAAATCTCTATAACCGACTTTTTAAGTAGACAAGAATCTAAAGAGGATGTAGGAAATTGGTTTAGTAGGATATTCTGCTTTTTCCTATTATCTATCGGATTATTCTTAGTTTCTAATCGTATGAACGCGATTGGCTGTTTGTTTAGTTTGACTCTATCTTTTACTATTGCTAATGGAATTTTTGCTTCTTATTGGATGTCTCACCATTTTCAGTTTGGAATTATGTCGCTAGTATTTTTGATAATTGGAGGTTTATTTTCAATTGTTTTACTCATCAAGGGCATTGCTGAAAGCAGTAGTTCTCTTGGTAGCAAAAATTCAGGCTATAGCTCTGATACTAATGGACTTAATTTTAATGGCTTTAAAAGCAATAACTCTGATTTCAATAGCTTTAATAATAACAGCTTCAAAGATAACAATGTTTGGGGAAACAATTCTAGTTTGGATAATAATAATTCCAGCAATAATGGTAATTTTGGCCATAAAGAAGAATATTCAAGGACCTATAACCGTAAAGACTATGAATAGTTTTTTTATAGGTTAGAGTTTAATCACACTCAGTGCTAATTAAACCCAATATGAGATATAGGATAGATGAATTTGTAATAAATCTATGTTATTATTAATGCTATGAATATTCTAGTATCACGTACTGACCGAGCTGGCGATCTAATACTTACTTTACCTGTTTTCAGGGAATTGAGAAAAGCTTTCCCTGAAGCTCATATCGTTGCTCATGTTAGAAAATATACTGCTTCTATTGCGAAGCTTTGCAAAGAGGTAGACGAAATAATCCTAGACGATGATCATGACCAGGGGTTAATTAGTAATTCTTTGTGTAACTGCTTTAAAGACCATTCTTTTGATAGAGCAATTATTGTTCATCCAGCAGGGAGAGCTATAATTGCAGCATGGCGGGCTGAAATACCGATTATAACAGGTCGTGCTTCTAATATTTTTCAGTTTTTATTAAACGACGGCCGATTACAAAAGCGTTCACATAATAAAAAACATGAATTTGAATATAATTTAGATTTGCTTGAAGGTATTGTTCCTGAAATTGAATACAAACCTTACAATTTTGAACTTAGTAATAGTTTAATAAATGAAGGAAGAGAATATTTTAAACAAATAGGTTTGGAAGAATCTCCAATAATCGTTCATCCAGGGCATGGGGGCTCCGCATATAATATAACTCCTGAAATGTATGCAAAAATAGCTTCAAGGTTGATTGGAGCCGGCAGAACAGTAATGGTAAGCCTTGGACCTGGTGAAGAAAGCATGGAGGAATACTTTTTTACCTTGAAAGAAAGCGGTCAGATTTTTTTCTTAAAAAATGTTCCTTCATTTGATAAATTAGCTGGTATTTTTGCTAATTGTAAAGCTTTTATAGGCGGTTCAACCGGACCGCTTCATCTTTCTGCTTCTATTGGTTTGCCTTCTGTTGCTTTTTTCCCACCGGTAAAAGCTATGACACCAGATAGATGGGGTCCTGTAGGTTGTAAAAAACTTATAGTAAAACCTAAGGTTCCTGATTGCAACGGGAAATGTGCTAAATGTAAATATGCAGGATGCATGAAAAATATAGATTTAATGACTGTTTATGATTGGATTTTGGGAGAATATTAACATATGCTTGCTTCTGTAGTTTTGATGGCTGGTTATTCAAGAAGAATGGGGAAAATGAAACAGCATGTGGTTTTAAACGGCAAAACTTTTCTTTCTCAAATAATCGAAAAATTGTCAGCTTTTAATAATAAAATAGGAGCCAATGTTTTTGTAGGACAGGAAACAGACAATCTTGGAAGAGAGCAGGTCGAAGATTTTGGTGGACTATGGGTTATAAATCGTAATCCTGATAATGGCCCTATTAGTTCAATAAGGTTAGCCTTAGACGTGGTCCCTTCTGTTTCTGGAATAATGCTTTGGCCTATTGACCATCCTATGATTGCTTTGAGCACTATAGATTTATTGCTTAAAGAATCTGAAAAAAATCCAGAATATATAATCCTTCCATCTGATGGTAGTCATAGAGGGCATCCTGCCATTTTCCCAAACTGGTGCTTTGATTATTTTAAAAACTATAAAATGGAAAATGGAGCAAAGACTCTATTAGGAATGTTTCCTGATAAAATAAAATATGTTTTAACTGATGATGTTTGGATTACTAGAAATTTGAATACTCCTGAGCTTTTAAAGGAAGCTAGACAGATATTAAGTTGACTTATTATTCTTAAAATCAAAACAAGTAAATTTGTTTTAAACTTTCTCTCAATGTGTTATTATAAATAATCCTATATTGAATTTCTAAATGGAGAAAAATAAAATGGATTTCCCAAAAACTGGTTTAGGAGCAGGAATGAATCATCCTGCAGCAGCTAATCAAGCTCCAGCTTCACCAGCTCCAGCTTCTATGAAAAAGCCACCTGAATTACCAAAATGTTTTGGTACTGACTATTTTGGTAAGTGGAATATGACAGGTATGACTTTTGATTCTATGAAAATTGATAACACAGAATATCAAAGAAGATGTGCTTTCTGTTCTTTCTTTGAAAGATGTTATTTCTGTAACCACATCAGATTACTTAGAATTAAGAGATAATTAAGTTACAAGATGCAAGTTTCAAGATTTCTTGAATCTCAATCTTAGGTCTTGTAACTCAATTTATGGTCTTATAGTTATAAAATAAAGGAAGGAAAGAGAATTTAATGAGAACTTACGACATTATCAGAAAAAAACGCGATGGGCACAAACTTACCCAGGAAGAAATCAATGAAATAGTAAAAGGCTATGTAGCTGGTACTGTTCCTGATTATCAGATGTCTGCTTTTTGTATGGCAGTATTCTTAAAGGGTATGGATGAAGAAGAAACCTATTGGCTTACCGAAGTTATGAGAACAAGCGGCGATATCATTGATTTGAAGGGTATCGAAGGCTTTACTATCGACAAGCATTCTACTGGTGGTGTTGGTGATAAGACCAGTTTGGTTTTAGGTCCAGTTCTTGCCTGCTTAGGTTTGAAAGTTGCCAAAATGTCTGGTCGTGGCTTAGGTCACACAGGTGGAACAATTGACAAGCTTGAAGCTATTAAAGGATTCTCTACAGAACTTACTTCTGAACAATTTGTTAAGGCAGTTAATAAGATAGGTCTTGCTATTGTTGGTCAGACCGGCAATCTCGTTCCTGCCGACAAAAAGATGTATGCATTACGTGATGTTACTGCAACCGTAGATTCTATTCCTTTGATTGCTGCTTCTATTATGTCTAAGAAGCTTGCTGTATGCAACAAGGGTTTGGTTCTTGATGTTAAAGTTGGTTCTGGTGCCTTCATGAAGACTGTTGAAGATGCAAGAAAACTTGCTTCACTCATGGTTAAAATCGGTGCTCAGGCTGGCCGAAAGGTTGCTGCAGTTCTGACTAACATGGATGAACCTTTGGGTGAAATGGTTGGTAATGCTTGTGAAATTATAGAAGCTATCGATACTTTGCATTACAAAGGTCCTGAAAGCTTTACTAATCTTATTAAAGAACTTTGTTCTGAAGCTTTGATGCTAGAAAATCCAAAGTTAACAAAAGAAGAAGCTGTTAATAAGGTTATTGAAGTTCTCAAGAATGGTAAAGCCTTCGAAAAACTTATTGAAATGGTTGAATCTCAGGGCGGCGATTCTTCTATGATTAAGGATTATAGCAAATTACCACATTCTGCTAAGACCGTAGAATTGAAAGCCGATAAAGCTGGTTATATCAGCCAGATTCAGTGCGAAGAAGTTGGCCTTTCTGCAATGATGCTTGGTGCTGGTCGTGAAACCAAAGAAGACAAGATTGATATGGGCGTTGGCTTGAAGCTCGTTAAACATGTTGGCGACCAGGTTAAAGTTGGCGATGTAATTGCAGAACTTTATATTAATCCAGAAAGGAAAGATAACGAAAAGGCAATGGAACGCTTGAGAGCTGCTATTAATATTGTTCCAGAAAAAGTAGAAGCTCGTAAGCTCATTCTTGACATCGTTCGTTCTTGATAAAAATAGATGGATGGAATAACCAGTAACGCATCTTTGCGGCTGGCATTCGAAGAAAATGAAGCCGCGACCCTTTCTAAATATGCTTGTTTGTCTAAAAACAGCAGGGGTCGCGAGTTTCCTGAAAAAGATTGTTTCATTCGAACTTGCTTTCAGCGTGATGTAGATAGAATCGTTCATTGTGAATCATTCAGGCGTCTTAAACATAAGACACAGGTTTTTTTATCCCCAACTGATGACCACTTTAGAACAAGATTGACTCATACTCTAGAAGTTGTCTGCACTGCACGCTGTATCTCAAGATGTCTTGGTTTGAATGAAGATCTTACAGAAGCTATAGCTTTGGGGCATGACTTAGGTCATACCCCATTTGGCCATAGTGGAGAAGCTGTATTGAATGAAATCAGTGAAACAGGTTTTCATCATGCTTCACACTCTGTAAGAGTAGTTACTCGATTAGAAAAAGATGGTCAGGGGTTAAATCTTACAAAAGAAGTTATTGACGGAATTTTAAAGCACAGCAAAGGCAAACATGGGTCTGCTACTTTTTCTGAAGACTCAAAACCTATGACGGTTGAAGCTCAGGTAGTTCGTATTGCTGATTTAGTTGCTTATTTAAATCACGATATTGATGATGCTATCAGAGCTAAGGTTATAACCCAGGAAGAATTGCCTCAAGAACCTTTGAAATTACTTGGAAATCGCCATTCCGTACGTATTCATACGATGGTTAGAGATATTATTTCTAACAGTTATGGCTGTGATATGATTAAAATGAGTTCTGAAATCAGTCAAGCAACAGAAGAATTAAAACAATTTTTATATAAGGATGTTTATACAAGACCAGAGATTAATATAGCTGTTCAAAAAGCTAAAAATCTCTTAATGGAAATAGCTGAATGGTATAATAAACATCCAGACGAATTATTAAATAATATTAAACATAAATTACCAGAAAATCAGTCTTTCAATAGAACATTAATTGATTATTTGGCAGGAATGACAGATGATTTCGCTTTAAGACGTTTTCAAGAGATCTTTATGCCGCATTATTTTTCATTGCCTAGTCTATCAGGAAAGAAAACGGGGTCGCAGAAATAATGAATATGATTTCTATTGGTAAAAAGCTGACATTTAGCTTTTTATTTATCCTTGTTTTAAGTGCAGTTTCTATAAGTTTAATTGTTTATAATATGGGTAAACTTAGGAACAGGATTGGTTTGCTTACTGGTAATCAGACAGAAATTATGATGGCTTCACAAGACCTTGTTGCAGCTATTCACAGATCTGCTTTTTGTTTGATTGAGTATGTAAAGGCTAAAAAAGAAAATGCTGAATTAGAGGATATAAAAAATAACTATATTGGCTCAAAAAACGATGCTACTTCTGAGCATTTTATAAAGTTAGAAAAAAATATGAAAGAAAATAAGAGGTTCCAAAGTGATTTGGCATTAAAAGATAAAATTTATTCAGAAATGTATGTCTTTTATGATTTTGGAGATCTAATTATAGCTGCAGATTCGGATAAACTGAAAAAAGATAAACTCAAAGCCACAAAAGTAGATAACGATGACGATGAAGAAGAAGATGATGAAGAAGATGATGATGCAGATAAAGGAAAAGGGAAGAAAAAAGGAAAAGATAAGGATGCAGAAGCAGAAGCAGAAGCAGAGGTAGAAGATAGACCACTGACAGAATATGAATTAATAAAGAAAATTAATTTGTTATCTTCTAACGTTATAAATAAGTGCCAGAGTATGGTAAGTTCTATGGCACAAACATCAGGAAAATCAATTCAGGTTGAAGTAAAAAGCATTTTCTCTTTTGTAGTTAGTTTTTCTTATATTGCATTAGCTGTTTTTATAATATCTTGTATTGTTTTTATTATCTTTTTATCTTCAGGTATATCTGGACCCCTTTTCAAATTGGTAACAGCTATGGCAGAAGCTGAAAAAGGGGTATTGAACGTTCGTTTAAATGTCGTTGGTAGAAAGGACGAATTTAGAAACGTTGGTGAAAGTTTCAATCAAATGTTGGAATGCATTTGTGAAATGATATCTAAAGTTCTGGAAACCAGTGATAATCTAGCTACAAATTCCCAGCAGTTGAGCTCTGCTTCTGTTGAATCTGCTGCAAACCTTTTGGATATTTCCAAAAATGTTAATGATATTAATAAATCTTCATTAGAAATATCTGATAATTTGGAAAAAACAACAAGCTCAGTTGAAAAATTCTCTGAGTCAGCTCAGAAAGTTGCTACACTTGCAGCTACTGCGGTTGAAGCAGCGTTAACAACTACTCAGGTTGCAGATAGTGGTGGAAAGACCGTTAAAAAATCTGTTGATATGATTGGCAAAATTAAAGAGTCTGTTGATATTGCTACTCAGGTTATTTTAGATCTTAACTCCGCTTCATTACAGATTAATGAAATAGTTAATACAATTACTGCAATCGCCAGCCAGACAAACCTTCTCGCTTTGAATGCGGCAATTGAAGCAGCTAGAGCAGGGGAACAAGGTAAAGGTTTTACTGTTGTTGCCGAAGAAGTTAGAAAACTAGCTGAAGAGTCTGCAGAAGCTGCAGATGCAATAGGAACAAGAATTGAAAATATTCTTACTAAAACCCAGAATGCAGCTGACTCAATGACATTAGGCCGCGGTCGTGTAGATGATGGTATTCGTATTATTAGAGAAGTTTCAACTAGTCTTGATAAGATTATTGAAAATGTTAATAATGTTAACAAGAAAATTACTGAAATCAGTGATATTTCTTCAGAACAGTCTGAAGGTTCTCTTGTTATGGCAAAGACCATCGAAGATATTACTAAGCTTACTAAGAATACAACTGAACGTCTTGGTATAGTTGCAACTTCTGTTGAACAGCAGACTACTACAGTTTCACAGATTTCTGGTTCTACAGAAGATTTGGCAACACTAGCAGACGAATTGCACTTACTTGTATCCAGATTTACTATTCACAAGAGAAATGAAATCCAAATGTAAGGCCAAGCAAAGCTTGGCGTGACTAAAAAATCTCCTTGGCTGCTAACGCAGCCGTTCCCCTTTGCGAAAGGGGATTATTAGAGGAAAGAGATAAATGAAGTCTACCCATTGTCATAAAAAGTATAGCGTATGGGCTTTAGCTCTGAAAGCTATACGTTTATGACAATGGGTAGGCTACACAGAGACCGCGGAGGAGAATAATGTTGAGCAAGCAACTGTCCGCTTTTTAAAGAAGTTGAGAATTGAGATATAAGTCTACACATTTGTTATAAAAAGTATAGCGTATGGGCTTTAGCCCTGAAAGCTATACGTTTATTGCAAATGTGTAGACTACTAATAACAATCTAAAAACCAAAAACCAATTACAGAGTTGCTTGTAAAACTGGTATTAAAATCGCCCAGACAATTACACTTGATACTGCTATAATAACGCGCTTTGTTATAATCGGATTCTTTTTGCTGTTGAGAGCAAAGAAATATACGAGTATTCCCAAGCTTAAACTTATAATAAACAAAACTATATCAAAAGTTTTTCTGTAAGCAAGTGACTGAAATAGACAATTTAAAGCAGAGGAGAACAATAATACATCACTAAGCATAATTGCCCATTCAGAGATAATAATGTTGTAAGATTTTTCTGTTTTATTTGTTTCCATAGAAATAGATTTTAACTTATATTGGTTTTTGATTCAATGTAAAAAAATAAAGCTTTTTTTCAATATTTAGGCTATAATTTATTTAACTAGGAAAATGTTATGGCTAATATTAAAGAAACATATGCTCAAAGACATTATGAATCTGCTTTAGACTATTTTGAACAGGGTAATTACGAAAAAGCTCTTCAGCAAATTGATAATGCTATTCAAAAATCACCCAAAAACCCTGATTATTATTCTACCAAGGGTGTCTTTTTGCATAGAATGAATGATATTCCAAAAGCTGTTGAAGCTTATCAGAAAGCTATAGAAGTTTTTCCTGGTCATACTTTTTCTCATTATAATCTGGGAATCATATTTATGAAGAATGGCAAGATTCTTCAAGCTATTCAGCAATGGGAAGAAGTTATAAGAAATAAGCCTGACGATGTTGATTC
>JAEEGL013525268.1_pt1 | contig 10287 bp, 14 predicted proteins | sample 9134231 | NCBI WGS metagenome assembly JAEEGL01 (sample SAMN16246548, study PRJNA631951) | gut metagenome | biome: gut microbiome; feature: rumen; material: fiber-attached | host: Bos | place: Iran: Karaj | collected 2018-10
ATACCTGGCAAAAGAGATTACAGCAGTTTACCAGGAATCTTCAGTTTAAGTTTTTTAGGCTTAACTAGACTATCTCATTTATATAGTCGTTTTTCCTGCCGCCGGATTTGGCGGCCGGTTATTGTCTTTATTTTACTTCGATAAGATATTCGTCGAAATCTTCAACAGCATCAATTCTTGAATAGCTAAGCGCAGTTATGCTGTCAAGAACAAAAAGAATTTTTACTTCTGCACCAATCTGCTGCTGGAACTGTCTCTTCGTCTGAACCAGTTCTTCAAGGTATTCAAAGAATTCTTTAATAGTAAAAGGTTTTCTATTATATCTAAATCTACCGTCTTGAGCAAGACCAAATGTTTCAGCTCTTGATTCTTGATATACTACAGTTGTATCACCCAATTCTAATTCGGCGGCATTGGATTCTACATCAAAATATACAACAAGAGCATTTTTATGAAAATTTAGAAACTGTTTTGCAAATTGAAATGCGATTGAACTTTTACCCATGTAAAAACTGACTATGTCATTTATATAGTCGATGAACCATAATGGCTAATGACACTACTCATTAGTTCTTATTTTTTAAAGAGACCGGTTTTATTTTTATCCAATAAAAATAAAGAAAAAGGTCTCTGCAGTTGATGAAAATGCAATTGGTGCACTTGATGCTAGACCACCACCAAGAAGAGAATCTAGTGGTCTAATTCCCATTGGAGTTAGATATGGAGATGGTGGATTTAGTGCGCCATATTTTTCAATTGTTAGTTTGTCAAATGCTGCAGCTAGTGCTTCTGCCGCATCTTTGGTAGCCTGCTGAGTGAGTTCAGTTGGTTCTGTTTTAACAGTTTTTCTTCTTGCCATTTTATTATTTCCCTTGTATTAATCCATTGAGTAAGCTGGATCTTCTTCGATTTTAACGTCTATTTTTCCTGCCGCCGGATTTTGATTTGCTGCAGCAACAAACTCTCTAAGTTCCCTCATGAACCTGGTCATTCCCGCGGTAGTGGAATCCATCTTGTCCTCTACCTTCTTTAGTTCAACATTTAGGAACATTAGTTTGTCTTTTGTAATCTTTCCTATTTCAGCTTGATACCTGTGTCTTACAGATTCGAAATTTGCAATCGTATCATACATCTTTGACACAAGTTCGCTATTTTTCTGAATTACAAGATATAATGTACTCTTAGTCTTGTATTCATCCTTTGGAAGATTTTTAAGAGTTATTTTTGCTTCTGTAATTGCTGCAGTAACATCGACAATATAGCATTTAACTTCATCCTGTCTGAGTCCAACTCTTTCAATTGAAGCTTTCAGTTCTTCAATTTGATCATTGAACTCTTTCTCCATTATCTTTCTTTCTTCAATTGTAGCCATATATTTTTTCCTAGACTAAAGCTATTTTTTCAATTGGGAGGTCGAATTTCCGGCCGCCGAATTTGAAATTCATAAAAGTATACAGTCTGTCATCACTGTAGGTATAATGCAAATCCTGGAAATCTTTATCAATAATCAATTTGAAAGGAATCGGCTTGTTTCCATACTCAGGAAACATATTGTGCAACGAATAAAGCTCCTCGTTAATCTTGTCAAATTTAATAAAAACGTATTCGGTTGCAAATCTGGCAAGATCCAAGTACAGCTTGCGATGAAGATCAAAATCAATCGCATAGGACAATGACTGATTCTTCTTCATTGGAAGATTGTTCTTGTGTGATGGAGTCTGATTTATTTCAATATTGAGAATATCAAAAAAGAAGTCTTTTAAAGTTCTCACATTATTTTTAACCCTAGTGCTTAACGCATAATTTTATGAATTTCCTTAATTGCTGAACAAAAGACAATGAATTCATATTGATTGGAGCCAAAGTCTGGAGTGAAATATATTCTCCGCTCAATATTGAATGAACAAAGTTGTCCGCTATTTTTAGCAGGACCGGTCTAATGGACGTATCCGAATTAATCAGATTCTTGAATGGAACGGCAAGTTCATCCGCAACCGCCGAAACAACCACTTCCCTATGAACAGCAGTCAGTTTTGAAATTGTATTCTTCGTAATTAAATGCACACTCTTCAGCAGTTTGTAAATAGTTGGCAATTTTTTCAGTTCATTTACAAATTCCTCGTCAGACATGATCTTGTCGTAAAGAGACAAAACCTTGTATTGGGAGTCTTCAAGATTGCAGTATACGGCTTACTTTGATGGCTGAGAGGAAAGATAAAGCGACTGAAAATCATTTCCAATAATTACATTCTTGAAAATATTGTAATTGTAGTGAAGCTGACGCATGGTTGGAGATATATCCTTGTACGAATCAACCTGCAGATTCGTTAAAACAGTCTTGTATAGACTGTCTCTCGTCGGAGTGCTCTTGTCGTCGTCAAGAATATTCTCGACAGATACATCTTCAACTACGCGGGAATGTATTTTTTGTTCACAACGAAAGTAATAAAAGAAATGATTTAGAAATACCTGTCTATAAAAAGAAGTGATGTTTGAAACTTCATACGGATTGATCTTTCTTACGGAGTTTCCAAGAAAAGTATAAAGAACGTCAGTTCTGATTACATCAACATCAGTGTATATGGAATTCTCAAAAAGATATGTTGTTTTTCTATGCTTTTTCCGAACAATGTTGTATGCCGAACTGATTGTCTTCTGAAGAAAAGCTCTGGTTTCTTTTAAAAACCTGACAAGCATGAAAATAATGTTTGGGAAATAAAAATGAGACCGGAATTGAACATATGAAATATGAAGCTCTTCATCATTATATCTATACATGCATCTTGATGTATGATTTAATAAAAAGAGCTCTCTTACAACAAGCGATCTGGAAGAAAGAGAATCTTGATGCTGTAAATTAAATTTTTCAATATACTTTAAAATTGTTCTAGATTTAAAGGTGACGGGGGAAAAAAGCTTTGCGTCAAGCTTCATTGCATTTTGAAACTGGTCAGCGAAGCATTCCTTAAAAATAATATAGCTTGCTTCAAAAAGAGGATCAAATGTATTTTCAGACTCCTCGAGAAAATCAATATCATATACGTCTTCGGTGACTAGTTCTGTTGATGTTGACATTTATTTTTTTCTCTTTATATTTTTTTTGAGAGAATTTAAAAAAAATTCCCCTACACCTCTATTATTTCTTTACAAAAAAATCAGAGTGGTTGACAAATAAAAAATAATTGACACAACTAGAGGAAGAACCCAGTCCAGAATTCCTTTTAGAGTCCATGCTTTTGGAAGGAATATTGCATACCAGGGCATGTTTTTTCTCTTATGATCGCAGTACTCTTCAATGTATCTATATTCTGCTTGTGCAATTTCTCTTCCAAGATAGAAAACAGCTGGAAGAAAATAAAGAGTTGCAGGAAGTTTAAGGAAAAATATAATAACACAAAAGATTATTGTAATTGCAGCATGCACCATTTTTAATTCCTTTTTCGGCCGCCGAATTTATAAAAACCGCGGCAAGTTAAAATATTTTTTTCTATTTCTATACAAAAAAATTAATTGACAATAAAAAAGGGCATCCATTTAAAAAATGAATGCCCATTATTTGTAAAGGAACTTAAATAAATATTCGAAATCAAATTTGGACCCAGTATTAAGAGCAAAAGTTCTTGTCTTTGAAGTTTGCGGAAGCTTGAAATAGTAAATAAATGGTCTCACACAAAACTGTCCCATGGTCTTGTAAAAATTCTTTGGATAAACATCTAATGTAGAATCACCAAGAATGCAGACATGAATACAGTCTTCAACAAGAATCTTTTTTGACTCTATAAACTTTTTTGTTTCCTCGTCCCAAGTTACTCCAAATGGAAGCTGTTCTTCTCTTTCCAAAAGTTCCTTGTGGGTTAAAGGATACCGCATTAAAATCGGTCTTGTATTATATACAAAGTACCTGTTTTTAATCATTTCGATTACGAAATGCCAAGGAAGCATATTATTTTGAAATTGAAGATACAGCTCTCTGAATCTCTGCGTTAAAAGCGGAAACTCTATTTTGTTTGAATCAATCCTAGGAAGAGGTCTTACAGGATATGCAAAATTATTGTAAGAATCCTGTACGATGATGCCTTTCGGCTTATTAACTAAATAATTTTTATGACTGGGCCGGTCTCTTGTCTCTTCAACTTTAAGATGAGCCGTATCTGATTCAGTTATCAGATTTGGTTCATCCCTGTATGTTTCTTCAAGAGGAATGTACTGGTCTTCATCTATGCAGGGTACGGTAAAAAACATCTTTTTATATCTACCCTACAAGAGCTTTTTTTATTTCCGTACCCTGGTTGACATAAGCAGGGTTATGTCTTCGAGTCATCTGCTCTTTCGTTTTAAGAAGCTGATGCTGTCTTAAATCGGCCGCCGGATTTGGCGGAGTGAACAGTTGATTTGGTTTAAACCTGTCATTTAGCTTGTCAGGGGTAACCGAATTTGTTATTGTTAGCATTATTGTGTGTACCCCTATATATTTTTTTTTGTTTTTTAAAACTATCCCTGATACTTCAGGCCACCGGCATAGGTAACCTTTACAGGATAAGTGGTATTATTCGATACTTCGGCAGAGATCTTGTCTTCACCAGCATAAGCAAACTGGGTCATGTTGTCAAGAGCAATGCCGTTAGACAGAGTGATGGACACTGGCTTGTCTGCAACAAGATAGAAATTGGTTACATTGTCTACAAGCTTGGCACCAGTTTCGCCAACCTGAAGATTCTTCTCGCCGCCTTCATATGCTGTGGCAACCATCTTTTGTTTGATGTTCATTAGCCTATAGCATTCAGCAGGAGTTTCTTTCAGATAGCTTACCTGAAATGCAGAGTCTAGAAAATCAGCCATGTTAATTGATTCTCCTATATCAAATTATTTTTCCGGCCGCCAAATTCGGCGGCAGGAATCAATATCTAGGAAACAAAATGGACAGACTTGTCGTTGTCGTACTTGAAGGTGCCCTTTTCGGCATTCTTGTTGGGCATGCTGTCGTCATCCAGCTGAGCATAACGCTTAGCAGTATAAGCTAGACCAGCAGAAACAGCACCACAAGCCTTGTTGAAAAGATCCTCGTTCATGGAATTGAAATCGGGGCTCTTTACATTGTTGCCATCATCTACTTTAATCTGCTTGTCGCCAAGATTGGATTGAAAACCGTTAGCCATTTATTTTTTTTCTCCCTTTGAAGTTTTTTCTACAAAAGAGTTGAATTCATCTTCAAATTTAATTTTCTTGATATATTTATCTACTTTATTTTCGATCTTGCTCTGCAGCTCGCGATTGGCAGAAAATCCCTTGGAAACAATTTCAGTGGGATATTTTGCCAAAACAATAGATGCAATAAGCTGATCAAGTGTCCCAAGTAGGACGTGACATAAATCCAAAATAAAAAGTATTTTGATCGACTATTTCATTAAATTATAGTCTGTAAACAATTCAATAAATTGTCATTCATGATTTTATTTATTTTAAAGGGTCTCATAGCTTGAACCCTTGACTGCCAACAGATCTAATCAAGTTCATCGTGATCTGAGAAGAATTTGCTTCAGACAAATTAAACATCTGAATAATTTTTGGAAGATCCTTTATGGAATTAAATGAGTCCAGTTTTTCAATATAGCTGGAATATTTTTCAAGATCTTCCTTTGTAAAAACATCAGAATAATGCTTTGCAAGTATCTTGATAATTTTTGCATGCTTTTCTTCACAAAACTGCTTAAAGAAAAGATATGTAACTATAAGCTGAAGGAACTGTTTCTGGTGCGCATCGACAGTCATGCTCCTTCCCATAACTCTCATTACTAGTCCAAAAAGAAATTCAGAAATCAATCTTTGAAGTTCTCTATCTTTCTTAACTTCCTCTTTGTGAATTAAAACAGCAGAACGAATAAGACCATAATAAGTAGAATAAATGCATTCATCAATAGATGGAGTCTTTCCATCCCTGATGGATATGTCTAGGGCATAAGAGTTAAGCACGATGCCAGCCAATTTCTCATTCTTGGAAATAAGAGCTCTAGAATAGGTCGTGCCATCAACGTTTTTGGCGGTTCCAAAAAACACCAAATTTTTGTTTATTAGAGTGCCTACCGCCGTTTTTAGTGGAGAGTTTGGAAGCTTATTCAGGAATGCAGTGAAATCACTGTCAAAATTGGCATATGCTTCCTGGTTTTCCTTCAGTCGAAGAACAATAATAACTTTATTTTCATTGTTCTTCAAGAAATCTTCAATCTCGCTACTGTTGAAAAACCGCGGCGTGTACTCTCCGTCAAGTTTTTTAAGCAAATCTTTAACAGATTTCAAAGCGGCTTGTCCTCATGGTTTTAAAAAATTACCTAATATCCTGAGACAGAACATTCTGGATTGCTTCAACAGAGGGTGCATAAATTCCCTTTTCCAGAACATCTGCACGGAAATTAAACCTAGAAAAAATATCGTTCACCAATAGAACAACATAAAACATTTCAGGTGATCCATACTTGTCGTATGCAAAAAATTCTGGACGCAGGTGCCATGCTTTTTTATTAAAAGCATATAAAGCTGAATTATACAACAAATATTCTTTGTTGTTAAAAAACCTATTTTTATGAATTGGTTTCTGAAATTCATATATGACATCCTGCGTAAGGCTGTCCATCAATCTATATGACTGCTCAAGACTTGATGTCTTGGCCATTGAACAAAGTCTCCTCTATTTTTGTAAATTCAAAAGTTACATATAAAAATTTAGACTATATGTATTTTGGGGTTGTCCCGCTTTTTTTAACAATCTTTCAAAGGAGACACTAAAATGTCAGACAAAAGAAGCTTGCATGAAGTTATCGACATCATCAACACAATGTGCGAAATGCAAGTAAGTGGTCTTGATTCTGCAATTCCATACCTCCGCGGAAATCCCGGAGGCGGCAAAACAGAATCTATCAGAGCCATGGCTCTGAATAATGGAGATGAATTTATTTCGTGCCATTTTGCACTGAAACAGCCCGAGGATTTAGGTGGAATTCCGCAATTTACCACCTTTAAGAACGGAAAGAAAGAAATACTTTCAACCAAATGGTCAATTCCCGAAATCCTCGAAACTCTTATCAAAACCAGTGAAAAAGCCAAGAAGAATGGCAAGAAAGTTATTTTCTTCCTTGACGACATTCACCGGTCTGGTCCTTTTCATGTGACTGCATTATTCGAACTTCTTTCAGAAAGAAAGATTAGAGACATTGCCCTTCCAGACAATGTTGCCCTGGTTCTTGCTGGAAACGGTTCCAGCAAGGCTGGAGCACAATTGACTAATTCCGCAATTATCAACAGATGCTCAGTTTTTGACGTGTATACGGATTTCGACTATTGGAGCGAACATTTTGCACTCCCCAATAAATTCAATCCACATATTCACTCGTTCCTCAAGAACACCAGATATCATCATTTCTTCCACGAAGAAGAAGATATCGAAAAACCGTGGGGTTCTCCGAGATCTTGGACTAAATTGTCCAATCTCATAAACTTGATGTTTGAAAAGAAACAGAAAATGCCGGCAGATAAATTATCTTACATCTGTCAGGCACACGTTGGCGAAAAGGCAGCAAAAGAATTTGTTGCCTATTACCAGATCATTACTAAATTCAAAATCCATGAAATTTTTAAATTCATCGGCCAGTCGCTTAATGAAAACAATTTGTCCGATACAATAGACAAAACTATTGAAAAGACCAAGTCAACAGTAAGCGACGAACTTCAGTTCTATGCTCTTTCTCATGCCGCCGTTATTGAATTCCTTCAGAAGACAGCAAAGGAAAGAAAGAAGCTCAATTACACGGACAATCTCTGCGTACTGCTCCTTTCTTTGGAAAAGAATCCAAAGAATCCTTTCCCAGAAATGGCAATATCCATTATTAAGGAACTTCTGATATTCATGAAAGATGAACCAGATACTTGTTCCAAGATAATGAGCAGATACGACGAGATGGCCAGGGAAGTTGGAATGAAGACATTCAGCGAGATGCTTGATGCAATTACAAAGTCAAGCATCGATTAGGAGAACTGAATAATGCCCGAAGAAATCGAAGAAGAACTGGACTATTCAGAATTGACCGATGAAGACATAGAAAATATAAAACTGGCAGAACACAAAATAAAAAGACACATAAATCAAAGGATGATCAGTAGGGAGTATATATTTTTTAATATTATGCTCCATAAGTTCAACTGGATCCTTGACTGGGAATGTCCGCCAGATGCATTGGCATACGTTAAATTTAAAAATAGAGACATCAATGAATTAGATGATGGATCAATATTCATCAATGCCAGAATTTTAAAAGACCCAGAATTTACATGGCAAAACTATTTCATGATTTTGATTCATGAATTTATGCACATAACATTTATGCATGGCGTCAGAAAGAAGGATAGGGATTCAATGGTGTGGAATTTGGCGGCCGATCACGTCATCAATTCCATGATTAAAAGAACCTTCCGTCAATCAGACGTTTCACCATATAAAGGATGGGAATCTGTTGTCCTGTTTGAAGATCCCCAAATAAATAAAGTTGACATAACAACCGAAGAAGTATATGACTATTTAGTCGACAACAATATAAATGGATCCAGATTTTCCTTGGTTTCAATTCAATCGAATGGAAACGGAGGACAAACTTGGACAGTTAGGGACAACAAGACAGGAAAAGAATATACATTTGACACCTCAGAAAATAAATCCAAAGAATTTGAAAACTTTAATAAAGTTGCTGGAGAAATATTCAGTCAAATAAAAGACCGTGGCGATATGCCCGGAAATCTGACAGAAGTTTTCAGCAAGTTCTATAAAACTGAAGTTCCATGGACAGAAATTCTGAGGGAAGCAATTCATAAATGTCTTACTCCTCTCCCAAACAGCAGAGGTTGGAGAACTTTAAATAAATACTTCATGCCTCTCGGATATACGCTTCCTGGAATAACGTATGATTATGAAGAAAATGCAGATTCGGCAGTAGTGTCAATAGACACAAGCGGATCTGTAAGTTCAAAAGAACTAAATGCATTTGCGTGCATATTAGTTGAATCGTTGTCGTATTTCAAGAGCGTTACTTTAATTACTCATGATCATGAAATACATCAAGTTGAAGTATTTAACAAATATGATGACGAAAAATTAAAAAGTTTCATCGCTAAAACTGGTTTTAAAGGAAGAGGAGGAACGTCTCATAGTGACGTTTTTAAAAAGATTCAAGAATTAGACAATAAATTAAATGAAGGATTTTCAATGTATTTGTCTCTCACAGATGGATACAGCGACATTGAAAGCTGCTGGAAAGACAATGAATGGTCTAGAAAGGGAACTATTCCAACATGGTTTGTAATAACTAGAAGTGGAATAATCCCAAGAATCTGTGAAGACAATGAACACGTTAATTCTATTAAAATAAATAATACAGATTAAAAATCTGTTTTAAAATATATAAGGCATCATGCATATTTGCATGGTGCTTTTTTTTGTTAAGATAATTGGCCAGAATAGAAAATATTTCCAAACCAGGAATTTCCACCATCACAAGTTATAAATGTTAAAATATCGGTACCATCTGCCGCCAAATCTGGAGTTTCATTTTTTGACCAGGCCACCGTTGATGGCCAAACAACAATATGACTTCCACCATTTTTCAATATGACGGTAATATGACAAAATACCCCAGATGGTACATTTATAAAAGTAAAAGTAGATGGAGCCGTGATAGTTTTTAAAAAACAAGTTGATTGAGATACATCAAAAATACTAGACGACGAATCAACAGTTAATGCATTCTTGAAAATTCCAGAAGCAAATGTCTTTACACCATCAATTGTCTGATTTCCAGAAGTATAAACTGGCTGCGGGAAAGATGAACCACCGGAAGAACCTTCGGCATAAAATATAATACTTTCATTATCCAGTAATTCTGTACTGCTGGAATCTGGTTCGGTATTAGTGTACGATACCTCTTTAATAGTTGAAACCGAAATTGAAACATTTTCAGAGCCGTCAAAATTAGCTGAACCAGATGCATCACCAGTTAAAGTTATACTTCTGGAAGTTTCCAGTTTTGTAGCGGATCCAGCATTGCCTGTGATTGTTGTTTGTGCTGGGTGAACGTGATCTCCGCGAGCAAACGAAGATGTTTCATCTCCAACGGAAGCAATTCCAGCAACAAGTGGAACTGTACTTGATGCCATGCTGTGACCATAATTAGTAGATGAAGAAACTCCATATTCGGTAGTCGCAGAAGAATGGCTTGATGGTATAAATGAAGTTGGCTTATTTGTAAC
>JAEEGL015265815.1_pt1 | contig 10287 bp, 5 predicted proteins | sample 9134231 | NCBI WGS metagenome assembly JAEEGL01 (sample SAMN16246548, study PRJNA631951) | gut metagenome | biome: gut microbiome; feature: rumen; material: fiber-attached | host: Bos | place: Iran: Karaj | collected 2018-10
GCCCGCAAGCTGCGCGACGAGAACTCCATGTTGAAGCGCCGCGACCTGAAGATCGTCCAGGTGCGCGATGCCGTGCCTGCCACGTCGACACAGATTCTACAGGGTATCACCCGTGCTGCACTACAGACCAAGTCGTTCATGTCTGCCGCATCGTTCCAGGAGACCACCAAGGTGCTCAACGAGGCAGCCATACGTGGCAAGAGCGATACTCTGGAGGGCATGAAGGAGAACGTTATCAGCGGTCACCTCATTCCTGCCGGTACTGGTCTACGCGAGTTCGACAAGATTATTGTCGGCTCCAAGGAGGAGTACGAGCGCATGCAGGCCAACCGCAAGAACGTCCTCGACTTTGCCGACGAGCCCGTCATGGAGTAGTCTTAAACTGACAGCTAAAATATGGATGCGCTCACATGTGAGTGCATCCATATTTTTTCTATGTATCTTTTTGAGAGTTATTGCGTTTTTCTTGGGTTAGGACATTCACAGCCTGAATCAGTATTCAAAGGAAGATCCGCCGAGGAACTCTCGCAATAGGGACGTGGGCGGAATCTGGTCCTCGCTGATAGGACGGATGTAACGCAGGAACTTACGCAGGCGGTAGGCCTCGGCATACTCCTCGCAGTTCTCAGGAACCTGCTCCAGAAGTGGCTCCGCCTGTTGCTTGATGACGGCCAGCTCAAACATCATGGCTGAGTTGAACATGGCATCGGCATTCTCCTGGAAAGGGAATATCCATCGGTTTTCGCCCTTGCGGACGCTCGGCCAACGGCGGATGGTCTCCTGGGCTGACACGCCACGGTACTTATGGTCGCGGATAATGCGGCGCAGCATGCGGTTGTCGGTAGTCGGAACGTAGTTGTGGTTGTCGAGCAGGATAGTGGTCAGTGCCGAGGCGTAGACGCGGAAAATCTGTTCGTCAGGTATACTCTCCGTCAGTTCCGGGTTCAGCGCGTGGATGCCTTCCACTACCAGTACCTCGTTGCCCTTCAGCTGTAGCTTCTTGCCGCTCCATTCGCTCTTGCCCTGCTGGAAGTTGTAGCGGGGCAACTCCACCTCCTCGCCACGGAAGAGAGCGTTCATCTGCTCGTTCAGCAACGGGATGTTTAGCGCGTGCAGGTGTTCGAAGTCGTATTCGCCGTTTTCATCACGTGGCGTCTTGTCGCGGTCGAGGAAGTAGTCGTCGAGCGAAATACCGACAGGCTGTATGCCGTTGACGGCAAGTTGTACGGAGAGCCGTTTGCACGTCGTTGTCTTGCCACTGCTGCTCGGACCGGCAATGAGCACCATCTTAATACCCTTACGACGGGCTATCTCGTCGGCTATCTGGGAAATCTTCTTTTCCTGCAGGGCTTCGCTGATTTGGATGAGGGAGTTGGTGTGGCCTTTGTCGATGGCATCATTCAGGTCTCCGACGGTGCGCAGTTTCAGAATAGACTGCCACCGGTGGTGCTCCTTGAAGATCTCAAACATCTTGTCCTGCCGGATGAAGGCACCCAGCTTTGAGGGATCCTGTGCGGAGGGAATGCGCAGCAGCAGGCTGTCGAAGTAGTACTCCAGTCCGAAGAGGTAGAGTTGCGACGTGTTGGTCAGCAGCGATCCGTAGTAGTAGTCCGCATAGCCGTCAATATCGTAGTAGGTGGTGTACAGCGAGCCAGAGCTTTCGAGCAGCTTGACCTTCGAGAAGGAACGCGACTCGCGGAACATGCGGATGGCCTCCTCAGTGGTTGTCTCATGGCGGTGGATAGGTATGGCTGCATCGATAATCTCCTGCATGTGCTCGCGCAGGACGTGTACGTCGTCGGGTGTCACTGGCCTGTCGACCCGTAGGTCGACATAGTAGCCGTTCGACACGGGGATGTCGATGATAACCGTACAGTCGGGCCACAGGTCGTGTGCTGCCTTGTTGAGCACAAAGAAAAGGGTACGAGTGTATGCCCTGACAGCCGACGAGTTGTACAGGTCTAGAAACTCGACATCCTTTGGTTTATACACGCGGTAGTGCATGCCCTCTACCTTGTTGTTCACTCGTGCGCTAATGGGTCCGTACTCCATTTGCAGGCCTGTTATGGTGAATATTTCCTGGAGGTTTGTTCCCATGGGAATGTCGTAGGACTGTCCGTTGTTACGGCACCTTATTGTGATGGTCTGTTCTGTCATGTCTTTATTGTTTTTAGTTGTAGTTGCTGGCAAAGGTACGAATAAGTGAGGTAAAAACCAAAGAAAAACAGCATTTCCTTTGGTTTTTTTCACTATTTCCACTAACTTTGCACCCCAATAATAATTGTATATAGTCAAAAAGTCTGTTGACATGATAGAATCAAAACTTGTTATCTATAATACTTTGACGCGCCAGAAGGAGCGTTTCGAGCCAATCAATGCGCCCCATGTGGGCATGTATGTCTGTGGTCCCACGGTATATGGTGACCCCCATTTAGGACACGCCCGTCCTGCCATCACTTTCGATGTGGTGTTCCGCTACCTGAAGCACTTAGGCTATAAGGTCAGGTACGTGCGCAACATCACCGACGTGGGCCATCTGGAACACGATGCCGACGAGGGCGAGGACAAGATTGCCAAGAAGGCTCGTCTGGAACAGTTGGAACCCATGGAGATAGCCCAGTACTATACCAACCGCTACCATCAGTTCATGGATGCGCTGAACGTGCTGCGGCCGTCGATAGAGCCGCACGCCACGGGCCACATCATCGAACAGCAGCAGCTGGTGCAGCAGATACTGGACAACGGCTTCGCCTACGAGTCGAACGGCTCCCTCTACTTCGACAGCGAGGCGTATAACAAGACGTTCCACTATCGCGAACTGCGCGGCCGCTCGCTGGAGAACATCAAGGACGAGAGCCGCGAACTGGCCGGTGTGGGCGAGAAGAAGAACCAGGCCGACTTTGCGCTTTGGAAGAAAGCCCAACCGGAGCACATCATGCGATGGCCCAGTCCGTGGAGCGACGGCTTCCCCGGCTGGCACTGCGAGTGTACGGCAATGGGACGCAAGTACCTTGGCGAGACATTCGACATTCACGGCGGTGGCATGGACCTGGTGTTCCCCCACCACGAGTGTGAGATAGCCCAGGCCAAGGCCTCGATGGGCCATGCTGCCGTGAAGTACTGGATGCACAATAACATGCTGACCATCAATGGCAAGAAGATGGGCAAGTCGTACAACAACTTTATCACGCTGGAGCAGTTCTTCACGGGTAGCCATGAGCTGCTGGAGAAGGCCTACTCGCCGATGACCATTCGCTTTTTCGTTCTGTCGGCCCACTACCGTGGCACCGTGGACTTCTCAAACGAGGCACTGGTAGCCGCTGAGAAGGGCTTTGAGAAGCTGATGAACGCCATTGCCGACATGGAGCGCATCGCCGTTTCTTCCAAGTGTGACGTCGAGACGGAGCGTGTGGTGAAGGGTCTTCGCCAGAAGTGCTATGATGCCATGAACGACGACTTCGCTACACCATTGGTCATCAGTAGCCTCTTCGAGGCATGCACGGTGGTTAACCGCCTGGTAGACCATAAGGGTACCATATGTGCCGACTGCCTGAAGGAACTGAAGGAAGTGATGCACCTCTTCGCCGAGGATATTCTCGGACTGAAGGCAGAGAAGAGCGGGTCGAACGATGCCCGCGAGCAGGCCTTCGGCAAGGTTGTGGACATGGTGCTGGAGCTGCGTGCCAAGGCCAAGGCCGACAAGGACTGGGCCACCAGCGACAAGATACGCGATGAGTTGGCTGCCGCCGGCTTCGAGGTGAAGGACACGAAGGATGGTGTCACGTGGAAACTGAATGCCTAATGTGACGCTGACCATCGACTAACGACAGAAGATGCCATGAAGGATATTGAGATTAAACGAGTCACCAACCGCCGCGAGCTGAAGCAGTTCGTACAGTTCCACTACGACATGTACCGCGACTGTCCGCAGGCGGTACCCTTCCTGTATTCCGACGAGCTGAAGACGCTGCGCCACGACTGCAATGCCGCTTTCGACTTCTGCGAGGCAGACTATTTTATGGCTTTCCATGACGGAAGGATAGTGGGTCGTGTGGCTGCCATCATCAACCGCAAGGCCAACGAGAAGTGGAATCGCCGTCAGGTACGCTTCGGATGGATTGACTTCGTGGACGACCCTGAGGTGAGCCGTGTGCTGATCGACACCGTGGAGCGGTGGGGCCGCGAGCGTGGCATGACGGAGATTGCCGGTCCGTTAGGCTTCACCGACATGGACCGCGAGGGCATGCTCATCGAGGGCTTCGACCAGGATGCCACCATGTACATCAACTACAATTTCCCGTATTATCCACAGCACATCGAACAGATGGGTGGTTTCGAGAAGGACAACGACTACATGGAGTACCGCGTCCGTGTACCGGAGCAGATACCCGATAAGTTCCACAAGATTGCCGAGATGGTGGGCAAGCGCTACAACCTGCGTGTCCGTAAGTTCACCCGCCAGGAACTGGTGGAGGGTGGCAAGGGTCGTGAGATATTCGACATCATCAACGTCACCTACAAGGACCTGTACGGCTACTCACAGCTCAGCGACCGCCAGATCAACCAGCTGGTGGACGAGTACATCAAGATAGCCGATCTCAACCTGGTGACAGCCATCGAGGACTGGTCGACCGACGAGCACCGTATGGTGGGCTTCGGCATAACCTTCCCCTCGTTCACTGCTGCGTTGCGCAAGACTCGCGACGGCCGCATGCTGCCTTTCGGCTGGTGGCACCTGCTGCGCACACTGAAGTGGCACAAGACGGATGTCGTCGACCTGCTGCTCATCGGCGTGTTGCCTGAATACCGTCAGAAGGGTGCCAACTCGCTCATCTTCGACGACCTTATCCAGTGGTTCAACCGCTACGGCTTCAAGTGGGCCGAGGCCATGCCGCAGATGGAGAGCAACGAGGGTGTCCGCTCGCAGTGGCAGTACCTTGAGGCCACCCAGCACCGCCGCCACCGCTGCTATCGGAAAGCTTTGTTGTGATAAATTGTTAAATAATATAACTTTTATCCCTTTTTTGAGGCTCATATCAATTTTTTTCGTATCTTTGCAGACAACTATGTGCCAGTCTGCTCATATAAACCAGATTACTTATTAATAACAAACTAAAATACAAACAAATGAAGAAAATTTCTACTCTTGTCTTTTTGACATTCTTTTTCTGCCTGACCACGATGGCTCAGGTAGCGTTGGGAGACATTAAGTTCAGCCTTGCTGACGGAAAGAAGATTAATCCCCGGACAGGTAAGATTAGCGTGACGTTCCCCAATGTCACAGGTGTTGAGGATCCCACTGCAACAACCTTCGTTATGGAGGGTAGTTTCGGCGAGGGCCTGGAGTTCGACGGCGTTGAGGGTACCTTCGCAGAGGGCGTCACCTTCGAATTGGCTGATTTTGAGTTGCAGCCCTCCACTGCTTACACGCTGGCTATCACCTCTGTCAAGGTGGACGGCACGGAGTTGGCTCCAGAGGGTGGCTATGCGCTGAACTTCAAGACTCGTGGCGCAGAGCGTAAGATGTCGTGGACGTTTACAATTGACGCTGAGTCGGCAGCCCAGATTGTTGCCGATGCTGCCGCCAACACCACTGAGGATCCCGAGCACTACATCGATATTCTGAAGAACGGTGCTACCACCCATCGTTACTATGTTCCAGCCCGCAACTACGAGGAGATCATGCTCCCCGACGGAACGGCACTGCCTATGACTGAGGACCTGACGTTCAAGTTTGGCAACAAGGTTTTTTACGTGGGCGACACAGAGGGTTCCTACAAGGACCTGATTGCTTTCAACGGCAAGAACCAGTACATGGTCATCCCCGACTGTCAGGAAGGTGATATCATCATATTCAATGCCAACCGTGCCACAAAGGGTACTGCTGATAAGCAAACCTGCATCCAGGCCATGAACGGTGCTGCCATTGCTCCTGACGGACTTGAGTCTTCAAATGGCATCAAGGACTCCATCTGGCTGGGGTCTTCATACACTAACTTCAAGTTTGAGGTGTTGGCAGCTGGCGACGTCACGTTCCGCTTCAGCAACTGTCTGATGAAGTCTATCAACATCGAGGAGAAGCAGGAGAAGCTGCCTCGCTACTATAGTGTCCTTGCTATGTACAAGGAAGGAGATGAAGCCATCATTCTGAAAGAGCTGGTCAGCAGGACGTCTGGCATTACCGGCTCAACTGTCAAGACCAACTATCCCTACTGGCTTGCCGATAATGACGGCAAGGTTTACACACACGGATCGAAGGGCAGCGAGTTCATGGAGCAATTTGACCTGAAGAACGGCGTGGGTGATACCATCTTCGTCATCAACTACGCCAAGACTGACATCGAAGGTGTCGTTTACCTCTCTGAGGGTGAGGACATCGAAGGTGCTGTTGCCTGCACAAGTCCCAATGCAACTGTCCGCTCGTCTATGGGTAAGTCAGGCTATGTCACCGAAGACACCAAGCTCGTGACCCTGAAGGAGGGTACCTACAAAATCAAGGCTATCATCTTCGACGCTGATAAGACTCCAAGTTATGTCGTCACACTGAGCAAGGGCGAGGGTGAGGAGAATGACATTTATCTCTCGGCCACTGCCACCAACTGGACGGAGGCTGAATCCGACCTGCTGACCATCACAGAGCCTACCGACATCACGCTGAAGGCTGGAGGTAGCGACACTCATGGTCTTGACGTCATCATGATCTACGCTTCCGAGGATGCTCCTGAGGAGCCGGACGAGTTCCGTAACTACAGTGTCATTGCTGCCTATACAGCAGCGGATGGAACACAGAAAGTCCTGAAGGAACTGGTTCCGACAACAGAGGGCAAGGTAGGCGAAACTATCAACGTCAACTATTCCTACTGGCTCGCCGACAGCGAAGGTGTGCTGTACACCAAGGGTGCTACCAGCAAGCAGTACATTGCTCCGTTCACACTGGAGTCTGGTGAGGGTGATGTCCAGTTCGTCATTGAATACACCAAGGAAGGAACAGAGAACGTGGCGTTCGTTTCAGAAGGCGAGGAGATTGAGGGCGCTGTCGCATGCACCAGCGGCAATGCTGCTATCCGTTCGTCGAAGGGTGCTGCTGCCTACTTCACTGCTGACACCAAGGTCACTACTCTGCAACCTGGCTACTATATGGTGAAGGCCATCCTCTTCGATGAAGCAAAGTCGCCTGAGTCTGTTTGCACATTAAGCTATGACGGGAAGGAGATCAGCTTCCAGGCAACAAAGACCAACTGGACTGCTGTTGCTACCGAGTATACGCTGAACATCACGGAGGCTACCGACCTCAACGTAAAGGCTGGTGGCAACGAGAAAGCAGGTCTTGACATCATTGCCGTCTACGCTGTCGACGCCCCTGTTAATCGCTTCGGCGACCTGAACGGTGACGGCATCGTGAACGCTTTGGATATTCAGATTGTCATCAATGAGGCTGTAAAAGAGAACAATCAGAATCTGAATTGCGACCTTACAGACGATGGTACTGTCAATGCTTTGGACATTCAGACGGTTATTAACTTAGCCTCTGGTGTAGAAACAAAGGTGGAATAGGATACATGAGTACATTAAACAGAAAAGACTATGAAAACGAAAAAATTCTTTGTAGCTCTGGTAGCTACCATGATTTGCGGTAACATGTTTGGCCAGACCATTACGGCTAATGATGTGACCATTGAGAAGGGCAAGACAGCTGAAGTGGCTTTCGCCATCACTGCTGACAGACCTGCCGCCATTGCTGAGTTCAAGTTGAACCTCCCAGAAGGTATCACTGTTAAGCTCAATGAGGACAAGGACGACTACGTCTATCGTCTTGGCGGTGCCATGACCATGAAGACCCATGCCGCTACTATCAAGAGACAGCGGAACGGTGCCTTCTACATGCTGGTATGTAACGCTTACCGCAAGGAGTTCAAGGCCGCAGCAGGCAACTACCTGACGGTGACCCTTGAGGCTTCCGACAATGCCATGTCTGGTTCTGCCTTGATGAGGGGCATCATCCTTGGTGACATCGCCGCCAAGCAGATGAACTCTGCGACTGAGTCTCGCTTCAACATTGTTGTTAACGAAGCTACTGGCATCAACAGTATCGAGGCAGACAATAGCGATGCTCCCGCCTTCAACCTTGCAGGCCAGAAGGTCAACAAGGGTTACAAGGGCGTCGTCATCATGAACGGCAAAAAGGTTGTGAAATAGTGAGTACAGTGAAAGCTCGCTTTCATTGACGAGCGTAAACAACGTTGAGCGTCGCTCAAAGTTGTGAAGTAACATATTTCACATCGTAACAAATGATGGGAAACGAGGACGGTAAATCCTGGTTTCCCATCATTGTTGTACGCGATTGTGATAAAAACCGATAATTGTTTGGTGATGTTGGAAATAAAGCGTACCTTTGCAAGTGCAAACGGAACAAAAACAAATCAAACTATTTAGGATATGAAAAGAATCTTTACCCTTATGTGTGCCATGCTCGTTGCCACAGTCATGATGGCTGACACGGGCGATGTGACGATGACGGTCAACGGCTTGACCACCAAGATGAGTGACGGCACGTGGAGCATCACCATCAACAGTGCCGGGCGTGTCAGCTCCATGCAGCGCAAAGGTACGGAACTGCTCTCCAGCAATGGCATCTACTTCGACTTCACCACGGCCAGCGGCAACCAAGGGCTGAGTCCGACAAAGGTCACCGTCGTCAAGCAGAGTGCCGACTACTGTGAGGTGCTCTACACGGGAGCCACTGGTAACACCCATTTCGACCAGGGCTTCATCATGCGCAAAGGCTACCCTGGCCTCTACACCTACGTCATTGCTACGGGTACCGCCACATCGGCCAGCGAACCCGTCAAGGAGATACGCGTCTGCAGCCGTGTAGACGGCAGCATGCTCAACGGCTACGTGGACTACCGCATGAATGGACGCATCCCCTCGAACGAGGAGATGGCCGAGGCTGAGAAGGACGAGATACAGGATGCCACCTACCGTCTGTCTGACGGCAGCATATACACCAAGTACAACTGGGCCAACTACATCGAGCGCGACACCCTGCACGGTCTCTATGGCAAGAGCAACAACTATTACGGTCTCTTCAACATCCCCGTCAGCTACGAGTGGATCAATGGCGGCTGCGAGCGACAGGAGCTGACGGTACACGCCGGCAGCAAGTCGCCCATCACCATCCAGATGCTGCAGGGCGAGCACTTCGGCGGCGAGGCTCTGGTGCTCAACGAGGGCGAGACGCGGCTTTACGGACCGATCCTTATCTTCCCCTGCTATAGCAAGAACCCCGTGCAGTCGGCTCGCAACCGCGCCACACAGGAGTCAAAAGCCTGGCCCTTCCAGTGGTTTGAGAACGACCTGTACCCCCGTGAGCGAGGTACCGTCAGGGGACACCTTAACGTCACCACCGGCCAGCGCAACGACAGCGTGCGCATCGTGCTTGCCCAGGAGAAGGGCAAAGACCCCATCGCGATGATGCACGGCTACCAGTTCTGGACGCTGACCGATTCCGACGGCGACTTCGAGATTAAAAACGTACGCCCCGGCGAGTATAACCTCTTTGCCTACGCCAAGGCCGGCGAGGTGACCGACATGCTGGAGCAGGACGACATCACCGTCAACGTGGGCGACAACGACCTGGGTACCATCGACTGGACACCGAAGAAATATACTCAGATGCTGTGGATGATAGGCCAGAACGACCGCCGCAGCAGCGAGTTCCACTACAGCGACACCCTCCGCCAGTACGGTCTGTGGGAACTGGTTCCCGCCACGCTGACCTACACCATCGGCGAGAGCAACGAGAGAGACAACTGGTACTACGCCCAGACGAAGGATGGCACGTGGACCGTCAAGTTCAACCTCGACGAGCGACCTGCCGGACGTGTGTACCTGACGGCATCGCTGGCAGGCTGTGCCAGTGAGAAGGCCACCATCAGCGTCAAGACGAACGGCACGGTACGTGACACCTGGAAGCCCGGCTACAAGGATGCCTCCGTCTATCGCAGTGCCGTAAACAGCGGCCGCCACTATGTCTATACCTGCGACTTCCCCAACACGGCCCTGAAGGTAGGCACCAACCTGCTGACCTTCCAGATTAGCGGCACGGGTGGCAAGAACGGCATCATGTACGACTGTATCAAGTTAGAGGCCGGCGAGCCTGTCACTACAGGCATCGTCACGCTATCAGCCAATGGTCATGAAGCCGCGAAGGCCACAAAGTACCTGCACCACGGTCGCCTCGTCATTGAGCGCGGTGGCCAGCGGTTCACCGTCGACGGCAAGCGC
>JAEEGL016006159.1_pt1 | contig 10287 bp, 2 predicted proteins | sample 9134231 | NCBI WGS metagenome assembly JAEEGL01 (sample SAMN16246548, study PRJNA631951) | gut metagenome | biome: gut microbiome; feature: rumen; material: fiber-attached | host: Bos | place: Iran: Karaj | collected 2018-10
TATTTGTGCCACTCTCATTATCTAGTTTTACGGTTAAGGTTGTTTTAGTACCTTGCGTCTTTGTCAATGTATAATAATTTACATTTCTTGTTACACTATTATTTGAAATTGTTAATGTTATTCCTGTGTCTACCATTGTTGCAACATTTGCTTTTGTTCTGCTTGCATAAATATTATATGTTCCATTTTCTAACTTGGTAAATGTGATCTTTTCTCCTGAAATTGAAGCCACATTATATCCATATTTTTCTACTCCATTTTGATATAAACCTATATTTATTCCACTATTCTGATATGCTAATCCATTGTTTAGTAATGTTATTATTGCATCATTTGTTTGGGCTGATGATTCAAATAATGTTGCAGCATTAATTGTATGTGTTGCACCTGATGCTGTAACTGACACACCATTTTTCTTTAATGTTGCTGAATTATATCCTGTAAGTTGTGTTGCTGATGCCCAAATTGACGTTCCGCTTAATACAATTATATCTTCGTTAGTCTCTATTCCTGTATTGTTACTAATTCCATCTACTCTTGTTACTAAATTTGTTCCTTCACCTTGCTCTCTAGTTACCCAATAAGAGTTGATTAATCTTATTTCACTAATATTTCCAATTGCATCTTTTGCCCAAACATAATAACTATTTTCTATTTCTGAATCTATTTCAAATGTTTGAGTAATTGATTCTGTTGCTGAAATATCATTCCATGTTGTTGGTTCTTGTGAATTATTTGTTATTTGATATCCAGTTACTCCAACTCCATCTGTTGCTGTCCAAGAAAACGTATTATAATTAGTTCTTGTTATTGTTACTTCTGGTTTTATTGTATCTGAAGCAGTTGATTTAACTTCGGTTTGATTTGTCATAGTAAAAGTACTTCCACTTACAAATGGATTACCCCCAACCGTCATAGTTGCTGTATAACCATTTGCAGGTGTTACTGCTCCATAAATACTTGTACCACTTAAAACTTCCGTTGTAGATAATGCCGTTCCACTTGCATTATCTAATTTTATTGTTAATGTACTATTTTCTCCTTCTGTCTTTGTTAATGTGTAATAATCTATATTTCCTGTTACACTATTATCTGATACTACTACTTTTATTCCTGTATTTCCTAATGCTGTTGGTGTTAATCTTGATTTACTTGCATATATATCATAAGTACCATTTGCTACTCCATTAAATTTAACATTAGCACCAATTACTGTGGTTGTATTATATCCATATTTCACTACTCCATTTTGATATAATGCAACATTTATGCCACTATCTGGCCATTCTTCTCCATTTCTATATATTGTAATAGCGCCACTATTTCCAGTTGCTGATGATGTAAATGATGCTGCATCTTCCATCGTATAGCTGTATCCCGAAGTAGAAATTTGAACTCCATCCTTCATTAAAATTACTGAATTATATCCAGCCAATGCTGAAGCACTCACCCACATTGGTGTTCCACTTAGTATTGCTTGATTTGATGTTATAGACGTTCCTGAATTAGCATTATTTGTATCAGCTTTTGTCTCTAAATTTGTTCCAGTTCCTTGCAATCTTGTTAGCATGTGAGATGTGATTGATTGTTCCTCACTGATATTTCCTTTTGCATCTTTTGCCCATACATAATATGATTTTTCCACTCCATCATCTATTGTTCTAGTTCCACTCGCATTATCTGTTGATGTTATTGTAATCCATGATGTTGGAACGCTTGGTGTATTTGTTATTTGATAAGCAACAACTCCTACTTCATCTGTTGCTACCCAACTAAACGTATTATAATTTGTTCTAACAATTCTAACTACTGGTTTTGTTGAATCAACAGCACTTGATATTACTGATGTTGGTGTTGTCATTGTAAATGTATCTCCACTCGTAAATAAATCTCCACCAACAATGACATTTACTGTATATCCAGCATCTGCGCTTGCTTCAACATATACACTTGTTCCACTTAATACTTCTGTTGAATTAATCTCTGTCCCATTATTGTCATTTAATTTTACTGTTAAATGTGTTCTTGCGCCTTCAGTTTTTGTTAATACGTAATAATAAATTCTGCCTGTTGTGTTATTATCTGAAATTCTTACAGAATTTCCTGTATTTACTAAATATGTTTCTTCTGATTTTGTTATACTTGCATAAACATCATAAGTTCCATTTACTACTGCATTGAATTGTATTGTACTTCCACTCGCATTATTTGCATCATAGCTATATTTTTCTACTCCATTTTGATATAAAGCCACATTTATTTGGCTATTTTCCCAAGTCAAACTATCCTTGTAAATTGTCATCGTTACGTTATTAGATAAAGCTGATGAATTAAATGTTGTATCTGATGTTATTGTTTCTGCTGTTCCTGTTGCTGTTATTGGTGTTCCATTTTTTCTCAATATTACTGAATGATATCCTTCGTTTGCTGTTGTACTTACCCAAACTGAAGTACTACTTAATACTGCAGTGTTTACTTCAACCTCTGTTCCTGTATATTGACTTGTTCCATCTACTCTTGTTACTAAATCTGTTCCACTATTCTCTTCTCTTGTTACTAAGTATGCTGCTATTGATTGAACATTGCTTACATTTCCTGAAGCATCTTTTGCCCAAACATAATAAACTTTTCCAACTGTTGTATCTATATCATATGAATTATTTAATGTATTTGTTGATGCTATATCAATCCATTCTGTAGGTATATCTGAAGTATTAGTTATTTGATATCCTGTTACTCCTATTTCATCTGTAGCTGTCCAATTGAAAGTATTATAATCCACTTTTTGTATAGAAACCACTGGTTTAACAGCATCTATTCCATCTGCTGTTAATGTCGTCTTTGAATCCAAATAAACAGTTGTGCTCTTCTGACTAGGATTTGTTGCATCATTACCTTCATTTTTAATCCATTCATTAAAGCTATAGCCAGGCATTAAGCTTGCATCAATTGATGGGGATTGAGCCTTTAAATATATATCATCCCCAGAAACATTTAATATTCCAATTCCTTTATTCAAGGTCAATGTATAATAATCTAGAGTAATAGTACTTATTCCACCATTTGACTCTCCTGCCAATAGTTTACTATCAATTCCTCTAATCCTTGAATAATCTCTACCAAAACCAAAAGATAGATATTTAAATACAGAATTACCTGTATTGAGATCCAACTTTTGATTGCTATTATTCACTTTCTCTAAAATAGAATTGTTTGGTTTTTCTTGATCATTATCATTATTGTCTTTGCTATTAGCTACTTTTTCACCACCATAAAAAGCACCCTCAAATTCTTCATTTGAGAGTTGCTCACTTGCACTAGTGATATAGTTATCTCTTATAACTTTTATACTAGCTAATATGACTATTAACAAAGTCAATAACGTTATGATTCTTTTAAATAGTTTCTTTGTTATCAAATTTGCTTTCACGACTGGCTCCTTAAAAAATTTATTCTATATATAAATATATATATATTAATTAAGAAGAATACCATTTCAAAATTGTTACCAAAACCTTGATTTACTTACTGAAATAGCAAGTTTGATTTTTAAATTTTTTATTTTACATTTTATATACTTTTTACCATTCTGTTATCTTTTTGTAATGTTTTTGTATTATTTCGCAATTCAATTCATGGTAATCGCCTATTTGCGTAAATTTTTAAAACAACTGACTATGAAAATAATATTTTATGTGCAAAATCTTCAAACCCCATGGGAAACAAAAAATCCTAATTGGTTAAAAATTGATTTTACCAATTAGGATTTTTTTATATTTAGTATTAATTTGTAGAATCTCCTACTACAACATCCATACCTGTATCAACTAAGTCATTTTTATTTGAATAACTTTTTCCTGCATATACATCATATGTTCCTTCATAAACTAGGTTAAATGTTACTTGTGTGCCTCTATCTATTATTGTTGAATATTTTTCTACGCCATCTTGGAACAAGGCTACATACATTCCTGAATCTGACCAAGCTACATTGTCTTTATTTATATTAACTACAACTACATTTTCTGCCCAATTTGCTACATATTCTCTGTCTCCAGTACTTCCTTTTTCAATAGTTATATCTTTTTCTGGAGTATCTCCATTTGTGCCTGTCCAACCTATGAATGTATATCCTACTTTTGTTGGTTTATTTAAAGTAAATGTGGTGGTCTCTACATCATAAGATGTAGGATTTGGTACAGTCAATTCACCATCATTTAAATCATAAATTATTCCATAATTTATAATATCCCATAATGCATAGATTTCTTTGTTGGTATTGGTACTATTTGCTGCAGGAATAAATTCTAATGCATCCTCGCCTTCATTTATTATTTCTCCATCTGGAGTATCATTTGCCCAACATCTAAAATCATATCCATTTTTAGAGAATTCGTTATATCCTGTCGTAAATATATATCCACTGATGTTTCCACTTGAATTTAAGTATTGTGGTACATCTGATTGAACTACTTCCATACTACCGCTTGTCGCCCCATTTCCGTTATACGACATCGTTAAATCTCTAGAGTATATTGCATATAGATTTAATATTGTTGAAGTCGGATCAAATTCGTCATAATCATTATAGGCAGGGATTATAGTCATTTCTCCTTCATCTCCAATTTCAATAATCTCACTACCTGTATCGCCAGAAGTGCCTGTAACTGATGTAATATCGTCATCAGTTGTATAATCACCTAGACTTGTGTCAAATGTTTCATCGGGATTTTCTATAATTACTCCTTCTGAAATTGTATAATCTTCTGGTTCTGCATTCGTATCACCTCTATACCCTAAACCTTGCCAGTTATATTCTTCTAGTCCTGACAATGAAGGTTTAGGTGCTTCAACATCACTTGTATAAAATACGCTATATGGATTATAATATTGCGTTTCTGTTATTACCTCATCATTTATTCCTGAATGAAATTTTATAGTTCTTTCATATATACCATACAATCTAATTATCTCATCATCATAATAAACACCTAAATCATAAGGATTATCTGCGGTTCCTTCGCCACTTATTACTCTAATATCTTGGCGTAATGTGTACACTGGTCTGAATCCATGTGATGCAGTATAATTATTTCCAGATGTTGTAGGTTCTTCTATAGGATCCTCACCAGTATCAGTTCCGTCAGATCCTCCTGGTCCTAAATCACCACCAGGATCGACTATTGGATCAACTATTGGGTCATCGCCAGGATCTTCTTCAATATATTCATATAAAGTATCTTGTTTTACAGTACCATCAGTATCTACATAGTAGGCTTTATAATATGGTTCTACATAACTTTCAGATCCTACCCAATAATCATGTCCTACATTAACTATGCCTAATTGCTCCATTTTATTGTAATCTATTAGATAATTCTTTTGCCCTTCATATGTTTCGCTCAACTCATCACATGAATTCTTATCATCTGGCAAACTTCCCACTGTTCTAACACTTTGAACCAAATCGGTTCTTAATTTTTCAATTTCATAATTATTTAAAAACTCTAAGCTGCAACCGTTCTCTCCACTTAATGTTACGTTATTTATATTATCAACACTTACAATTTGCACGCCATTACGTCCATATGGTGAATTTGCATCGTATAATACTCTACACAATGTCTTTTGTCCATCTTTATCATAATAGTTTATATATTTTCCCTCTGTAAGCTCTATATTTGTAAAGCTTTCTTGTGATCCAGTTCTTAGATTAATAACACTTTGTCCATCACTATATTTTATTCCATCATTTGTATAACCTAAATCATCATTCCAACCTGCAAATTCCCAACCTTGAATTTCTTGTCCGCCTAGTTCGCTAATGGTCTTAAGATTATAATGTTCTCCATATCTATACATTTCTGTATCTAATAATACTGCACCTTGATTCTCTTCATCATTATTTCCTAGATAGTATTGAACAACATAGTTTTTTATTCCCCAATTAGCATACAATGTATGATCACCTGCATAGGATACTATAGTTGATGCATCTATATATGCATTTGGCCCAGCAAGAGCTCCTTCACTTCCTAAGCATGGACAGAATACCCCTTCTACTAGCTCATATAATCCGAGTTTTCCATCGCTCCTTCTCCTACAAGGAATAAAACTCTTTTGTAAAATGCCAGCTTCATAGATAGTAAAATCATAAATTCTTATTTTTGCACTTCCACCTACTTGTCCTGGTTGATATATTTCTTGATTAGTTGTCATTATATACATATTATATGGTGAAGTGATAGTTGATTGATTACTAATAGTATATATTGTATTATCGTAATCTAATGAATTACACATAACATTAAATTTTAATCTATGTATATCAGTATCAGTTTCTATTGGAAGTTGAACCCAATTACCAGAGCCATCTTTATATCCATATGCTAAATTATTGTTATAACCAATATAAACTTCATAGTTCATTGTTCCAGGATGATTATCTAACCCTTGCTCACCAAATATTCTCTCTTCAATAGAAATATCAGTATATGCAAATTTTACATCTACACCTGTTCTAGTAGAAGGTTTATATCCAGAATCTACATATTGTCCACCATTACTTTCAATATATTCTAATTGCTCATAGTCACTTGGAACTATGCTCCATCCCAAAAAACCATATCCTTCTCTAGTTGGATATTCCAAACGTCCATATTCATTATTGTAAGTAACGCTAATAGATTCTGTATCTACTACACCTTCATTAGCATCGTATGTAACAGTGTATTCACATGGTATCCAATTAACATATAACGTTACATATACGTCGCCCGTCTCTAAATTAAATCCGGCATTTTGTGCGAAAGTATTGGCATCATAATCTGTATTGTCCGCTTGACTATAGTATGTTTTAACCCCCAAACTATTAATTGTATACCATTCTTCTCCTTCTTTTCCTTTATATCCACTCTTTACAAAATTAATACCCGCTTCATTATTATAATTTGCAATACCAAATTGATTATTAGGTAAATATGTATCAGCTTCTTCATTTATATTATAAACTTTACTACCATATACGCCTATTAACCAATCATATACAACACCATTATGTACCGCATATTCTCCATCCATATCTATTTCGTATTCTGTACCATGGATTGACGCTAAAGTTCCACCATTGCAGTTATATGCTACGTATAAGTAATTTCGTCTATAATATAGATTAATAGTCATACTGCCACTATTAGGTATTGTTACACTTGTAACAGCACCGGAGGTTGGCTTGGTTGTATCTCCAGAATTCACAAAACCTTCTACATATGTAGCTCCAGGAATTATTGTCGATAATGAAGAAAGAGTTACATTACTACCTTTTTCGCTAACTAAGGTATATGACATTTCATTTGTATATGTTTTTGCTCCTATATCATGAACATAATGATTAACAGTATACTCTATTGCATTCGCACTCCATTTTGCATATAAAGTCTTTGTAAATGTACTATCATCGTATGATAATGAAGGATTATAACTTGAATTGGCAGCATATATTGTTCCACTTCCATCGCTATTATTGCTCCATCCTGCAAATGTAATGCCTTCTTTTGTGTATCCATTTGTTGCTAGTGAAACTGTTTGAGGTCCTGTCACTGTTCCATTTCCCGGATTATATATAACAGTTCTAGTTGTATCTACAGTACTACCACCTGTAGCTCCATTTCCATCATATTGAATTGTTAATGTTCTTGAATAGATTGCATATAAGTCTATTGGCTCATTTCTAACTGGAGCATTTGTAATTTGGCCAACATCTAAGTAATCTCTATTAACACTTGTAGAAGAAGTAGACCATCCAAAAAATCCCCAATTAGCAGGAGTTGTTCCTGCTAATAATTCATATCTTGTTAAATTTCCTGTTTGTCCACAATCAATATATGATTGCCCAATATTATCTTCTCCTTGATGATAATCTATTAAACACGTTCTTATCCATCGACCTGCATCTGCACTCGTAAAATTATTTACAAGTTCTGAAGAAGACAAAATATGAGAGGTTTCAGATTTTCTCCAATAAAATTCATCTAAATACACATTAGTGCCATTAATTTTACATTTAAAATCACTTCCTAGAATTATTGAATTACAATTCCTTAGCCCTGATAGCATATTATTAACATTAGTAACTGCACTCATGTTAAAATTACTAAAATCTAAAGAACTTACTCCTCTACAATAATAAAACATTCCTCTCATGTTTGTGACATTATTAGTTACAAAATTCGTTAGATCTATTGAAGTAAGACTCCTGCAAGCATAAAACATATTCATCATATTAGTAGCTTTAGGAGTTGAAAAAGCTTTAACTGATCGTAAACTATTAGCTGAATTAAACAGATTCCCAAAATTTGTTACGTTATTAGTATAAAAATTCCCCCAAGTAATTGTTTCAAGCCTATAGCAATTCATAAACATACTTTGTATACTGGTAACATTAATGGTATTAAACCTACTCACATCCACTGTAATTAGACTTTGACAATTATTAAACATATGACTAATATTTGTGACGTCTTTTGTAACAAAGGAATCTGGCAATAACAATGAAGTCAATCTTTTACAATCTTCAAAAAAGTGGGACAAATTTACAGTTTTATTTTTAACTGTATCCAACTCTTGTATGTCTATTCTAGTACAATTCACTAAACCCGCAAATAAACCCATAGCATATTTACCAGTAGCAACATCTGGATATACTTTCACACTTTTAATATCCGTCCTATAAGAATACCACGGAGTTTCTTGAAGAGCATTCACATTTCCTAGCGTTCCACTACCAGCATAAGAATATAGTACCAATTCTCCGTCATCCTTTATTCTCCAATTACAACCGCCAAATGTACCGCTGGCAATTTCTGCCTTAAAGAAATCTCTTTTACCACTAATAGCCTCTTTAACAATTTCAATATTGCAAAAAGCATATGTGAAGCCAAGCACAAATAGTGTTAATAGTGAAATAATAATGAATGACGCTTTACTATTCTTTTTTGAATCCACTTTTTTTGATTTCATCTTTTTCTCCTAAGTAATAGTAATAATTCCTATTCATAAATCATTATTATTATTATAAATAAATATATATATATTACTATAACAATATAGAAACAAATTAGTAGTCGGATAGCATTAATCTAGCGGAAATATTGGAATTGAGAATATTCTTATTTCAATTATATTTATATTACAAAAGTGTTACAAAACGTCATTTTTGCTTGGCAATTAAAAAAAGTATCACTCTCTATCTGAATGATACTTTTTTTATTATTTTGAACTTTCTATAAATTTTTCAAATATTTTTTCGTTATTATTATTCAGCATCAGTTCTGGATGCCACTGCACACCAACAGCAAATCTTTTAGAATCAAACTCAATTGCTTCTATTTCATTTTCTTTTGATAATGCTGTTACTTTTGCAGTTGTTACATAAGAAAGGACTTTAGAATGAATACTATTAACTTCTAATTTTTTTTCTTTAATTATTTCAAATAGCTTTGATTTTTCGTTTATAGTTATCGTATGATAGCAATTTCCTTGATAATCTTTTTTATGCATCAATTTGTTTTTGACATCAATCAAACATGAAAAATCATCATTATCTACAATTCCCATAATTTGCATTCCCATACATATCCCCAAAAGTGGAATATCATGTTCTAATGCATACTCTGCAATAAATAAATCATAATAAAAAATTCTATCTCCACCAGGAAATAGCAGTCCATCACACAAACTAATTTGTTCTATTAAATCATTTTCCTCTTCTTCAGAAAGCTTTGGTACATCCTTTAAATTAGCTGTTTCAAATATAAGATTTTGTGTTGGCAATATAATTATTGGATTTCCACCATTTCGAATAATTGCCCTCCTATATTGTTCTAATACTTGCATACAATATCTCATAGTCTTATTGGTATCCGGTCTTGCGACAATTCCAATTATTGGTTTTCTTATTTTCATACTCATTCTCCAAAACTGGAAAAGGGGACGGTTCTTTTTTCCAGGTTTTGGAAAAAAGAACCGTCCCCCTTTCCATTATTCTTCATCAACATCTTCAAGTTCTGGATATTCTTCTAATAAATCATTTACAAATGTTTCTTTAAAAGGTGTAACATATCCACTTAAACTTTCTGCTTTAGCTTTTAGATTCTTATTATCTAGATTTATAAAAATTTTAGATTTTCCTTTACCATTTTTAGCTTCTTGAATTAAGTTTGTTACTGGTGTATTTCCATCAAAAGCAATTACTGCAGAATTTCTTCTCTCAAATATTTCATAGTTGAA
>JAEEGL016942507.1_pt1 | contig 10287 bp, 9 predicted proteins | sample 9134231 | NCBI WGS metagenome assembly JAEEGL01 (sample SAMN16246548, study PRJNA631951) | gut metagenome | biome: gut microbiome; feature: rumen; material: fiber-attached | host: Bos | place: Iran: Karaj | collected 2018-10
CGTTGTTGACTACTTCAAGAACCGTGAATCCGCTGAACTCAAGGCTTGGATGGACTCCCACAAGCCGGGCGAAAACGGCACCACGATTGGCGAAGCTGTCGCTCCGAAGAAGAAGGCTTCCAAGAAGAAGGCTGAAAAGTCCGAAGAAGCTGAAGCTTAATTTAGTTGGAAACTAAAGCTTAAAAGGAATCCTGCGTTCACTCGCGGGGTTTCTTTTTTTTTGTCACCTCGGCCTTAGTGCCGGGGGCGCTATACACATCTTGAAATGCATATAAATTTTATATTATTGTTGTATGGAATTTCAAGAATCACGCATCACAAAACGCATCGCTTGGATTGACAACTGCAAGGCCCTTGCTATTAGTTTGGTTGCACTAGGACATGTTCAATCAATATACCTTGTCAACGAAATAATTTTTTCGTTTGTCATGCCTGCGTTCTTTTTTCTTTCGGGGTTCACTTTTGATCGTTCTGCGAATGTTCCTTTTACGAAATTAGTCCGAAAAAAGAGTCGTGCGCTTGTTGTTCCTTACTTTGGATTTTCGGCAATTCTTTTTGCGTTTTGGTTCTTTGTGCGGCGGAACTTTGGCATGTCATACCAGACGGATGCAACACCGCTAGATGTCTTGTTGCAGATCTTATGCGGAACGAATAGTGAGTTCTTTGTGACTCCGCTTTGGTTCTTGACATGCCTTTTCATGACGGAACTTTGCTTTTGGGGTCTGCTTCGTTTGCGGAAAAATATTTTGATGGCTTTTTTGATAATTGCATTATATGTTCCCGGACTTGTTTATATAACGTATATGGAAAAATTTCAACTGCCGCATTTGTTCTGGAATATCGATCAAATCCCTTTTTGCCTTTATTTCCTTGCTCTAGGGTATGTGATTTCGAAATGGAATGTTACGGATAAGATCCTTTGTTCTACAAAGCGAAATGTGGTTGCTTTTGTTGCTTCCGCTTTTGTATTTGGCCTTGCGTTTATTGTTCGTGAAAATACGGATACCCTATTTTTGTTGATGCATACGGTGATGATTCATTCGGGATTGCTTGTTTTAATTACTATTTCAAAAATTCTAAAAAATAATGTTATCCTAAATTTTGTCGGGCGGAACACGCTGACGATTTTTGCGTTACATATGATTGTTCAGAGTCTTTTACGAGGTGTACTCTTTAAAGTGTTGCATGTGGCCCCTGAAATTCTAGAAACTTCGCTAGCCGCGGGCCTTGCAATGACTATCGCGACGCTCACCATCCTTGTTCCCGTAATTTTGTTTATCAATCGCTTTATTCCTTGGCTTGCTGGGAAAAAAGTTAAAAGTTTGTAATAGAATTCTGATTTTTACGCTTTGTCACCTCGGATTAAGGTTGGCCAATGACTATTGACCAATGACTATTAACTAAGCTATTTCTCGTTATTTTTCTATCTTGCATTCCATGAATCTCGCTGGAAAGAAAATTCTTCTTGGAGTCTCGGGCGGAATTGCCGCTTACAAAAGCTGTGAGCTGTTGCGCCTGTTGCAAAAGAAGGGCGCGGAAGTACGCGTCTGCATGACCGAAGCCGCGACGCAGTTTGTCGCTCCGCTTACATTTGCAAGCCTCTCTAAGTGTCCCGTTTACCTTAAAAATGGTGCCGTCGAAGCGCGCCCGTTCCAGCATATAGATTTTCCGCGTTGGGCGGACCTTTATCTGGTGGTACCCGCGACCGCGAATGTTATCGGAAAATTCGCCTGCGGAATTGCCGACGATCCGGTGAGCCTCTGCTTTATGAGCTGCACCTGTCCGCGTTTTATCGCCCCTGCGATGAATGTCGCGATGTATAACAGTCCCGCCGTCAAACGCAATTTGGCCGTTTTGCGAGAATTCGAAGATACCGTCGTGCTCGAATCCCCTGCCGGTGAACTTGCCTGTGGTGAAGTCGGCCAAGGCCGTTTGCTTGACCCCGCAGAAATCGTGGCGTATCTAGAGACGAAAGATTATGAAGGGGAATGCCTTCCCCTCGCTTCTGCTGCATGTCATTCCCGCGAAGGCGGGAATCTCCCGGACGCCTCCGTCTTGAAAACTGCGGACCTCCCGCCTGCGCAAGACCCGACGCTCCCCGGTTACGGCAAGAGAGTCCTCATCACGGCTGGTCGCACCGAAGAAGCGATTGACCCCGTGCGTTACATTTCGAACCGCAGTAGCGGAAAAACCGCCGTCGCGATTGCGGCGACGTTCCTCGCAAACGGCTTTGACGTGAGCGTTGTCGCGGGCCCGATGGAAGCGGAATTTCCCGGTGGCGTTCATGTGACGAAAATTAGGAGCGCTTGCGACATGCACAAGGCTGTCCTTGAACAAATGAAGTCCGCCGATGTACTTGTGCATTGTGCCGCAGTTGCCGATTACCGTCCGAAGGTTGCCGCCACCGAGAAAATCAAGGATAGTCGCAGCCAGCTCATTCTGGAACTGGAACCGAATCCGAACATCTTGCGCGACAGTGTGGCTCAAAAACGCGCTGACCAAGTGATTATCGGTTTTGCGCTTGAAACTGATCATTTCAAGGAACATGCCGCAGAAAAACTCAAGAAGAGCGGTGCCGATGCTCTCCTGCTCAACGCCCCTGTGGCAGCGAATAGCGGCTTTGGCTTTGACGAAGTGCGTTACGTCTTGATCCGCGCGGCAGTTCCAAGTAAATGCGCGGCAGTTCCCGCCAACGAAAACGCTCCGCAAGTTGAAATTCCCGAAATGAAGATGGGGTCTAAAATCGATCTCGCTCAAGAAATTGTAGATTTTACGCTAGACAAGTTACAGAACGTTTAGAGGATGGACATGCCCGAAGAATATGATTTTAGCGAACTTCGCAAATATCTGCAAGGCCAAATGGACATGGGTGAGGAGGACTTACTCCTTGACGAACCATGGACATTGACTCGCAAAAAGTCTGCTGCTCCGGCAGGTCGTCCTGCAAATCCGATGCCTCAAATGCGTCCGGCGGCCCCGGCGTTTCCGCAACGCTCGGCTCCGCTGAACCCCGCGCCGATTCCGTCACCTGCGCAATCCGCTTTTCAAGCTCCTGCACAACCGACGTTTCAAACACCCGCGCAGCCTGCTCCATTTGCAAATCCTGCAACATCCGCATTTCAGCAGCCCGCAGTTCCGCAACGTCCTGCGCCAGCACCAAAACCTGTTGCCGATGCTGCAGTGACGATTGCTCCGCGTGCCGTCAAAAAGACGACCGCCGCGTACGAACTTGCCGATTCTCTCGATGCGTTTTACGGGGCGCTCAAAACGGATGCGCTTTACGCCCGCGCTGCAAACGTTGTTCGTTACGAAGGCCCGGAACACCCGCGTCTCTTGATTTTGCTTGCCGCCCCCAAGCCGGGCGAAATCGGCGGAAATTTTTTCCAGTCGCCCACCGGCGAAATGCTTGTGCGTTTGTTCGGAAGTCTTGGCTATGCCCCGGAATCTCTCGGCGTTACGTATTTCTACAAGGATGCCCCGCGTGCACTATCTCCGATTCTGCTCGCGTCTCTCCGCCGAATGCTGACAAAGGAACTTTCCTTTATCGCACCCGAAATCATGATGACCTTTGGTGAACCGCTTTTTTACGATGTGTTCAGCAAGGGCAAGAACTTCAATGATCTCGCCGGTACCGCACTCGACTTCAACGGCACAAAGACAATTTCACTTGTAGATGCCTACGCGATGACTTCGGACAAGCAACTCAAATGGCTCACGTGGAAGGTGCATATCCCGCGTAGCGGCCTCTTTACAGCTAAATAATTGCTTGGCTCAGACCTAGTCGTTGCTTGGGAACTGTGCGAAAACGCACACATCGACATGCTTCGAGATACACATGCTATAGTTTTGCCTCTCTAGGGTGCTTTATCGAAAGTTCCCTTTAATATAATATTATTATATTTTAGCAGGTTTTTAGTATGTCAGAAGAAAATTCGTCAAAGTCGTTTGATGGCCGCCAAATGCCCGCCGATGTCGAGGCGGAACGTTGCCTGTTGGGCGGTATTTTGCGCGACCCCGAAGTGATGGGGGTTGCTGTAATGGCTATCAGCGAAGACGATTTCTTTTACATGGAACGCCATCAGCTGATTTGGAACGCCCTTTGCAGTTTGAACAAGGCTGTGACTCCCATCGATCCTGTGACGCTTTCTGCAGAACTCATGAAGATGGGCAAGCTTGATATTGTAGGCGGCAGGGAATACATCTTTGAACTGATGGAATCTGTCGCATCCTCGGCGAATGTCCCGTGGCAGTTGGAGCATCTCCGCAGCAAGGCTGTGCTTCGCAAACTTATCCGCACGTCATCCGAGATTATCCGCAAGTCGATGGATCCGGCATCAACGCCGGACAACGTGTTGCAAGATGCCGAACGCGATATCTTTGCGATTGCCGATAACCAGGTGCGCAACACCTTAAAGTCTATCGACAACTTTGTGGCGCCTCTTTTGGAACGCATCAATAACCGTCGTGATGGCGGCATTACGGGTGTGCCTACAGGCATTACGGAACTGGACGAACTCACAAACGGTCTCCAGAATTCCGACTTGATCATTCTTGCAGCCCGTCCGGGTGTGGGTAAGACTTCTTTCGCCATGACGGTTGCCGCAAACGCGGCCATTCGCTACGGCAAGAACGTCGCCTTCTTCAGCTTGGAAATGGACGGAATCCAGCTGGCTCAACGTCTGCTATGCTCGCAGGCGCAAGTCGATCAGAGCCGCCTCCGTAACGGCAAGCTCAGTTCTGACGAAATCAAGAAGATTATCGCCGCAGTGACGCCGATTAACCAAGCTCCGCTGTTTGTTGATGATAACGCCGACCTTGGCATCATGGAACTCATGAGCAAGGCTCGTCAGCTCAAGCACAAGGGTCACCTCGACCTCCTCATCATCGACTACTTGCAGTTGATGAAGACGGGTAAAGAAGAAAACCGCGCCGTCGCTATCGGTGCGATTTCCCGTGGCTTAAAGATTCTCGCGAAGGAACTGAGTATCCCGGTCATTGCTCTTGCCCAGCTTAGCCGTAAGGTCGAAGAAAAAGGTCGTGAACGCCCGCAGCTTTCGGACTTGCGTGAATCCGGTTCTATCGAACAGGACGCCGACATGGTGTGGTTCGTGGAACGCCCGTTCGTGCAGACGCATAAGGACGAAGACCGCTACAAGGCAACGCTCATCGTGGCAAAGCACCGTAACGGTTCCGTCAAGGATATCGACATGAGTTTCGTTCCCGAATACACGACGTTCTACGATGCGACGGAACAGCAGTCGGATGGCGACGAAGATTATCAGTATGGTTCAGACGATGATGGCGGCGGACCGCAGGTCGCTGACTTCGGTGAATTTTAAGGGGTGCGAATGCCGTTGATTCTGAAACCTATACATTGGATTGGACAAGTGATTGTCGATGCAATCGCCGCTGTAGGCGAATGCATTTGCATCTTGTTGGTTACGATTAAACAGTTCCGCTTTGTCCACAAGAACCCATCTCTGATTGTGAAAGAGATGATTTCCGTAGGTGTTTCTTCGCTCCCGCTTTTGTTCGTGACTTCCATTTTTACGGGGATGGTCGCGACCATCATGGCGGAATTCGAATTCCACAATCTCGTCTCGGATAAGTTTGTCGGTACGGCGGCATGCAAGATGGTGCTGATTGAACTTGGCCCCTTGCTTACGGCGATTGTGCTTTCGGGTCGCGTTGGCAGTGCCGTTGCTGCAGAAATCGGTTCCATGAAAGAAAAGGAAGAACTTGCCGCATACGTGGTGCTCGGGCTCGACCCGTACCGCTACCTCGCGATGCCCCGGTTCTTTGCGTTCTTGACGATGATTCCGTGCTTGACTGCCATTTCGAATGCGCTCGCGTTGATTGGCGGTTGGATAGTTTGTGTGCTCGCTCTTGATATCACGACTTACACGTATTCGACCGGGATGCAGTACCTGTTCGATAACATGGACTTGTGGGCGGGGATTATCAAGTCTGTCGTTTTTGGTACAATCATCTTTGTTTTGGCGTACTACCACGGGACGCACTCCAAGGCGGGCGCTCATGGTGTGGGGCTTGCAACGATGAACGTCGTGGTTTCTAGTTGTCTTATGATTTTGCTTTCTGACTTTATTCTTGATGCGTTCATGTTCTTCTAGAGGTTGAATTTATGCCGAATGTAAAAATCGATCCGAACGATATTGCCATCCGACTCAAGGGACTGAAAAAGTCCTTTGGCCCTCAGACCGTTCTTGAAGACGTGAACTTGGACATCCGCCGTGGCGAGACGATGGTCATCATCGGTAAATCCGGTGGTGGTAAATCTGTTATCCTAAAGCACATGATTGGACTTCTACAGCCGGATGGCGGTGAAGTGACTGTCGATGGCGTAACTATCAGTACGCCCAAGTTCTTCGATACGCGTACGATTCGCCGCAAGATGGGTATGTTGTTCCAAATGGGCGCCTTGTTCGACTCCATGGACACGGGCGAGAATATTGCCTTTGCCCTTCGCGAACATCATCCTGAAATGTCCGAAAAGGAAATCCAGAATGTCGTGACCGAAAAACTCGAAATGATTAACTTGGTTCCATCGTTCCGTACAAAGATGCCGTCAGAACTTTCGGGAGGTATGCGTAAGCGTGTCGCACTTGCGAGAGCGATTGCGCTCAATCCGGAAATTCTTTTGTACGATGAACCAACAACCGGTCTTGACCCAATTACGAGTGACGTGATTAACGACCTTATTCTTGACATGCAAAGTAAGCTCGGTGTTACGTCTGTCGTGGTGACGCATGACATGGTGAGTGCATTCAAGGTGGCTGACCGCATCGCGATGCTTTTGAACGGTCGCATTATCGAAGTCGGTACAGTCGAAGAAATCAAAAATACAACTAATCCTTACGTACATCAGTTTATTACAGGACAACGTAAGATGTCGGTGGATGGGGAAACGCAGGAATAGAATTTAAAGAAATGGGAAATAATATGAAAAGAAAATTTTTAATGCCATTAATTTTTTCGTCCGCTATGATGCTCATTTGGGCTTGTGGTGAAGGTGAAGTTCTCTATGCCGATGACCAAGACGAAATGGTAAAATCCAAAATGGAAGAAGCCAGCCCCTACGAAGTTGCAGAACGCTTTCTTGAATACTGCAACAGCAAGGAAGGCAAGAAAAACGGTTGCGAAGCTGTTTGGATTGGAGGCAGCAGTTCTGAAGATGCTAGTAGCAGTTCCCGCAAGGTTCGCTCTAGCAGTTCGAGTGCCGTTTCTAGTTCGAGTAAACCCAAATCCAGCAGCGCGATGTCGAGTTCTGTTCAAATAAGATCTTGCAGCTCGAAGGTCCGTTCTTCTAGCTCCTCGGTCGCATCCAGCAGCTCGGAAGCAGGTCCGCAGGTTTCTGGCTGGTGCGTCTTGGACGCTCCTGAAGTCGTTTACGTCGGAGATACCGTCACTTGGCGCTATCTGCCCGAGGAAAACTCTATAGATTCAGCCAAATATGAATGGAAAGACGTGAGTAAAGGTAAGGAAGTCGAGAGTGGACTTGTAGAGGGTAAACTCTCTGGTTCCGGTGCTGCTAAAATTACGGTGACATTCACGTCGAAGGGCACAAAGCTAGGGCCTGAACTGACCTTTGGCGATGTGGAAATGGACTGTAGGAATGTGGTTGTCCATGTTCAGGGCGAATCGATTTCTTCGTCTTCTGTAGTATCCTCTTCGTCTGCTGCCAGAAGGAGCAGTTCTTCGAGGTCTTCGTCCAGTGCCGTACCAGAAGGACATTGTGCGGTCAGCAAGTCTAAGGTGTTTGTCGGCGATACCGTTGAATGGTATGTCGCAGGCCCTGATGAAGAAGTGCTTTCGGCTTATCATAACTGGAGCGATCTTGGAAAAGATGGTAAACTTGTTTCGGGTGAACTGAAGGGTAATGGATCGTCTAAAATTCTCGTGACGTATTCTTCTCCGGGTCAAAAGTCTCCGATGGTGCAGTTTGGCAAACAGATGATTGACTGTAACATTAACGACGATGGAGATCCGTTCCTTAATGTGGATGCGAAGGCGGTAAGTTCTGCATCGGAACCTCCTAAAGAAAGTTCTTCATCCGAAGCGACTCCGAAGTCGAGTTCTTCGAAGGCGGCTCCGAAATCGTCGTCTTCAATTGGACTCATTGACCTTTAGCTGCAACCTTATGAACGTTTTGTTGCATAAACGAACAATAATTGTATAATTAAATTTACAAACGCTCTGGATGCTATTTCTAGAGCGTTTTTTCATGGATTTCCTTAATAAAAAACGCTTACACTATTTGCATATTGACATGATTTAATTTATTTTTCGGATAAGAGGTTTTTTATGAATAAAAAGATTTATGCAGGAATAATGTCCTTCGGTATAGCAGCTTCTTTTTGGGCTTGCGGAAGTGGTGATATTGTAAAATACGATCGAAATACCGATGGCATCATGGAAATTTGGGATAACGCGGATCCGGACGCAAAGATTACTATGGGCGTTAATGCTGAAGTATTGAAAGAAGATTGCCCCCAGTGTTTTGTAGGTGGAGCTCCGTCAAGTTCTTCTATTCAGCAGCAGCAACCGCCTGTGCAATCGAGCTCTTCTTGGCTTGTTCCTCCAATTTCTTCTCCGGCACGTTCGTCTTCGTCGGTGCCTACAGTCAATCTCAGTTCTTCTAGTTCCTACTATTGGGTTCCGCCTTCATCTTCTTCTCGCGTTTTGATTATCCCGTCTTCTAGTTCGGTTGCTCCAAGCAATACTGGCGGTGGAACTTGTGCCCCTGCTAAAGCAATTGTGGAACAAGGCGAAGCGGTCATTTGGAAATACACTGTTGGCGGTAATGTCAAGACGACCGACATGTTGTCTGCTCAGCTTGTGTGGTCCACTCCTGGTGCTACGCCTGAATCGTTGGACGGAAAGGGCGCCAAGTTTATGAGCGATACGGTCAAGTATGCAACATCAGGACAGCATACTGCTACACTCAAGCTCTCTACGACGAAGGGTTCCTTTAATCTTACTTGTGACCCGGTACAGGTGAATGGTGCCAAGATTACTGGTTGTAAGTGCGAAACCGCCGCTAAGTCGGTGGACTTCAATACATCTCCGGGCGTGGATTGGGGCGTTTCCGGTTGCTCCACCGGTGCCGGTTTGGAATTGTCGTATGAATGGGATGGCGCTCCTGGTGCTGCTTCATTTACCAAGACCTTTACCGCAGCAACTGATGCTTATGCTCCGAAACTCTATGTCAAGAACAATGACAACACGATGGTTGAAGTCACTTGCCCGTCTGTGAAGATTACGGATGGTCCGGAATTCGAAATCACGACGACTCAAGGCGCTGGTGCAATTAAGTTGCCGAAGGGAACTTCGAGTGTTGTGTTGAGTGTTGATGCTTACAATAACACCGTGTTCTGCAATGTTAGCCGTAATGATTCTCCGTCGGGTGCTTTGAACGGAACCGTAAACAAGACTGCTATTAAGGGTAGCGATTATATCGCTGTGTCGATGCCTGCCGGTACGCTTGTTAAAGGCGCTACGCTGGAATTTACTCTTGATGTTCCTGCAACTTGCGGTGTGCAGTAATCTGAATTGTACAAAGTAATATTCAAAAAGACCTCCCATTGGGAGGCCTTTTTTACATATAAAAAACCGCTAAACAGCAATAACGTTTAGCGGTTCATTCATTCAAAAAAGCGCTAGCTAATGACCATTAGCCAATAACTATTGACCAATGACCAGTAACCAATGACTATCCCAGCATTTCTTCGGTGCTGAGCGTCTTGAAGTTCTTTTCGTTCAAGACGGCAAGAGCCTTTTCGGTATCGCTGAAGCGCAGAATCATGATGTTTGTCGCGGTCTTGCATTCAGACGGGTAAGCGTACATGTAGTCAATCTGCAAGTCGCCAAGAACGTCCAAAAGGTCGGCGAGGCCGCCCACTCTATCTTCGACAGGGCATGCGACAACGTCGGTGACGGTAGCGCTGAGGCCGGACTTTGCAAGAACATCGACAGCCTTTTCCGAGTCGTTCACGATAAGGCGGATAAGCCCGAATTCGCCGGAATCGGCAAGCGTGAGCGAGAGAAGGTTGATGCCTGCGTCAGCCAATGAACGGCAGACCGCCTGGAGACGGCCCGGACGATTCGTAACGAATACGGATACTTGTGGAATCTTCATAAAGCTTGTTCCTCTTTATTTAAATTTTCAGGAGAGAGATTGCTTCGCTTCGCTCGCAATGACAATGCGATTTAGTCGAAACAGTTTAACTTCAGAACATCTTTCGTCTTTCGTCTCTCGTCTTTCGTCTA
>JAEEGL017363819.1_pt1 | contig 10287 bp, 3 predicted proteins | sample 9134231 | NCBI WGS metagenome assembly JAEEGL01 (sample SAMN16246548, study PRJNA631951) | gut metagenome | biome: gut microbiome; feature: rumen; material: fiber-attached | host: Bos | place: Iran: Karaj | collected 2018-10
GAGTGGCCGGACCGGCTCGCCGGGGAATATGACGATACCCTCACCTTTACCTATCGAAAGGCCGAGCCGGCGGCTGTCGGCGTGGACAGTCTCACGGGAAGAATGACCGCCCTGTTCACCCTGGAGGATGGAAGTCCCCTGGCCCTGGGCTGGCGGCATGTCGCCGGAGCCGAAGTCGAGCTGCTGGAGGACTACCTGGCAGGAACCGACTGGGCCCCCGGCATTTGGGAAAAGGATTCCGGCGCGCCCAATGCCCTGGAGAGCTATGTGCGCCTGGGGAGAAGCTGGTTCTGCCTCACCGCTGCCTGGGACAGCACGGAAGACCTGACGACTCTGGTGGACGGGACCGTGGAGGCCAGCGCCAATGGGGAGACCGCCCAGCCCAGGGCGGCTTCCTCCCTCTGGCTGGAGGAGCTGCCCTGGGAAGAGGATTGGCCCTGCCTCCTGCTGGGTTACTGGGAGCTGGAACCGGAGGCGGGAAAGGAAGCCCTATACACCTTATTCCATTCTTATGATTGGCTGCTTGTCGATCCGGCGGCGGCGGATCGGGTATATGACCCGGAATTGGGGATGATCCGTGCCCTCTCCTCCTGGGAAATCGCGTATATCCATATGAGCAAGGATGGGCACCGGCAGCTCTTTCAAATCCGGGAGAACGGGGACGTGTACTGGAACGGCACCCTGCGGCGGCCCCTGGGAAACGGGGGCGGGGCGGATCTCCTGGAAAGCATCCGGAGCTTGGAGTTGACCGGGGAGTACGTTTCCGCGCCCCCCAGCCTGACCATCTCCGGCGGTGAGACGGACTATGAACCCATCCCGCTCTCCGGCAATCTCTGGACTCACGTCTACCGTTCAGGTTACTCCTCCACCTGGGGCGGCTTCGATCTCATCATCCCCTATACGGAGATCGACTGGTTTGCCACAGGCGATCCCGTTCTGAAAGCGAGGGGGGAGCTGCGCCTGGACTTTGCCGGGCGGGAGCCGGACAGCCTGGAGCTCTACGCCTGGACCAAAATGGGCCACGCCCAGGTGGAGGTGCGGGAGGGACGCTTTGCTCCCTTCGCCGGAGTGAATGCCTACATGGTCTCCTGCCGCTGGGACAAGGTAGCGCAGGGCGGCTACGGCTCCGGGAGCTGGATCCTCCTCATCGACGGCAGCGAGGACTGCGGGCCGGATACTGCAGGGGACGGAGAGGCCCTTCTGACGGTGACGGAAGCGGACGGCTACGGCTGTGCCTTCACCCTGGTCAATCAGGGAGAGCGGCACCTGGCCATCGACGATTACAAGAATACGGCTGCGAACGCGCCCAATGTGTATACCCTGCTGCGGCGGACCGAGGCCGGGGGCTGGGCGTGGGTACAGCCGCAGCGGTACATTCAGGAGGCCAGACTCCCGGACGTGCGGAGCGGCCATCGTCTGGAGGACGCCTGGGACTGGTCTTATGCCTACGGGATCCTCCCCGCCGGGGAATACTGCCTCCAGCTCCGGGGGACCCTGACGAGGCACCAGAAGACGGAGACGGTACTGATCCGGGGGACCTTCACCGTTTCGGACAGCCTGCCCCCGGATCTGGGGCCCCTTACCCTCTGCTCCCTGCCGGAGGGCATCCAGACACAGCTGGAGATGCGAAGCCCCCACCGCTGGATGCAGAGCTTCACCCCGGAGGCCACCCGTTACGGGGTGGAGCTGGGCTTCTCCCTCTACCGCCTGGAGAACGGTCAGCTTGATTATGTCGCCCCGGAATACCGTCTGCCGGAGGCCCTCAGCGGCTTTCACTACCTGACGGCGAATAATCCCTGCATTCTGGATACGGATCTGGCCGCCCAGTACGGGAAGCTTCCCGCCGGGACCTATGTGCTGCGCCGCCGCTTCATCCGCTTCACGGAGGAGAAATGGGCGGAGGTCACCTATCTGGACAGCTTCCAATACCCCCTGGCCCATTTTCGGGAGTGGCGGGAGGTGCCGCAAGCGCGGGTGATCTACGGGGACACGGTGTTCACCCTGGAGGAAGCCCTGGAGGATGTGCCCCTGCCGGTGAAGCCCATTGACCCGTACCGGTATACCGGGGACAGCCCCCTTGCCCCGGTGAATGCGGAAAACGCGGTATTCGGCAGCGCCGGGGCCCTGGTAACCTGGAGGGCGGAAGCGGAAGGGGAAGCAAGCGTCCATTTCGGGCCCGGGAATTACACCCTGTACTTCCGGTATGGGGAGGAATGGTTCCCTCTGGAGGGGGGAGACTCCATCTATGCAGGAGACTACTATCCCACCTTAGCCCCCGGGGAGGCCGCGGAGGAGTGCAATTACAACTGGAGCAATCGGTACTCTATTCCCCTGGCCCCCGGAGACTACCGGCTGCTCAGCCCATGCAATATCCTCCCCCGGGAGGGCGGGATGATTTCCGGCTATGCGGCGGCAGACTTCACGATACCCGAGCAGGCCGAAAGGAGGCATTCCCCATGAAGCGAGCCCTGTTTTTCCTTCTGATCCTGACCCTGGCTCTCCTGGCCGGCTGCGGCCGGGAGGCGAAGGAACCGGTCCCGGAGTGGCCGGACCGGCTCGCCGGGGAATATGACGATACCCTCACCTTTACCTATCGAAAGGCCGAGCCGGTCTCCGTGGGGGTAGACAGCCTCACCGGACGGATGACCGCCCTGTTCACCCTGGAGGACGGAAGTCCCCTGGCCCTGGGCTGGCGGCGGGTCGCCGGAGCGGAAGCGGAGCTGCTGGAGGACTTCCTTGCGGATGGCGGCATTGCCGGGGTCTGGGCGGAGGATCCCTCCGCTCCCGGCGCGGCGGAGGCCTACGCCTCCCTGGGGGGACGGTGGTACTGCCTCAGCGCCTCCTGCCCCGGCAAGGACCGGGAGGAGCTGCTCACCCTGCTGGACGGGCATGTTTCCGCCCAGGCGGGAGAGGACCGGGTCTGGCCCCGGCGCACCGGGGAAATCTGGCTGGCAGAGCTCCCCTGGGAGGAAGACTGGGCCTGTCTCATCCTGGGGGATCATGAGTTGGAGCCGGAGACGGGAAAGGAAGACCTTCGGGCGCTGTTTTCCGTTTATTCCTGGGTCCTGGCGGAGCCGGATGCGGAGGAAGAGGAGACGGTCCAGATCAGCGGCAAAGCCTATTCTTTGATCCCCGAGATCCGGCAGGCGCAGATCTGGTCGGGGGACAGCTCTCCCCTGCGCTTTCATCTCCGGCGAAACGGGGACGTCTGGTGGAACGGGGACCTGTGGAGACCCGTGGGAGAGAGCGCCGGGGAAGTTCTCCTGGCCGGGTTCGAGGCCCTGCGGGACGGGGGGATCCCCATTTACAGCCCGCCGCCCCTGACCTATTCCTGCGGAGAGGAAATGCTGACCGCCCGCATCGCCCCCTCCTACTCCTGGAGCTATACCTCCCGGGCGGGGGTGCCGTACCACGCCGAGTCCGACGGGTACTCCTTCGAGAACATCGACTGGCTGGACGGGACCCGTCCCGTCCTCCGGGCGGAGGGAGTCGTGCGGCTCTCCTTCCCCACCCGGGAACCGGACGGGATGACTCTGGGGGTCTTCACCGACCTGGGGAATGCCCCGGTGGAGCTGCGGGACGGAGGCTTCGTGCCCTACGCCGGGGTGAACACCTATTTCCTCAGCGCCTACTGGGAAAAGGCGGACCAGGGGGGCTATGGCGGAGCGATCTACATTCTCCTCATCGAGGGGGACTGCGCCATCGATCTGCCGGAGTCTGACGCTGAAGTCAGCGTGAACCTTCTGGCGGCGGATGCCTACGGCTGCAGCTTCACCCTGGAGAACCGGGCGGAGCAGGACTTCCTCCTGCCCTCCTTCTTCAATGCCGGAGGCCATCCCCTTTTCCGCAAAACGGCGTCCGGGAGCTGGGAATGGGTGAAACCCGTCCGGGCTCCGGAGGACGAGGACTGGTCCTGCGGCGGGGGAAATACGCTCCGCCTGGGGCTGGACTGGTCCCGGGCGCTGGGTCCCCTGGATGCGGGGGAATACACTGTCCTGTTCCGGGGGCAATTCACGGACCGGAAGGGCGGCCTGGTGGGAGAGCCGGTATATCTTCCCCTGTACTTCACCCTGGAAGGAAATGCGCTTCCGGAGCCTCCGGGTCCCCTCGCCTTCCAGGGCATGCCGGATGGATTTTCCCTGACCCTCAGAGCGCTCGGCCCCCACCGCTGGACGCAAACCTTTGCCATCACCGCGGAGGGCTTCTATATCCCGGAGCGGGATTTTTCCCTCTTCCGGGAAGAGGAGGACGGGACCCTTATCCACATCCTCCCCCGGTATCATCTGCCCTACGGCATGAATCACCCCGTCTCCTCGACCGCGGAGCTGGATGTGGACCTGGCAGCCCAGTACGGCAGTCTGAAAGCGGGGACCTATGTGGTCCGCCGCCGCTTCCTCCGGCTGGAGGAAGGAGAGGCCCTGAAAAGGCCCTTTGACCGGAGCTGGCGTACCTTCCCGGAGGAGCGGATCCTGTACATAGACACCCGCCTGTATCTTGACCGGGACCTGGCCGCCCCCACCCGGGAAGTGGAACCCGCGTCTGTCTCCTTTTATGCCGGGGAGGATCAGGTCCTGCCCGTGATCATCCAGAACGGCCGGTTCACCTCCACGGAATGCCGCTTCGCGGTGAAGAACCTGGGAGAGGAGACCATCAGCTTCGGGGAGGACGAGGATACCCTGTACTACCTGGAGGGGAACGGAGAATGGCTCCCCGTGGCCAACGGGCGGCACCTGGCCAACTGGCTCATCCCGGTGGAGATCCCGCCCGGAGAAAGCCGGGAATGGCGCACTGCATTCCAGAATAGCCGCTACTTCAAATACGGTCCTCTCCCCAAGGGCACCTACCGTCTGGTGTTCCAGGCCTGCCTGGGGGAGGACAACCAGACCAGGTATCCCCTGGTGGTGGAATTCTCCATCCGGGAGGATGGATCCGGGATGTATACCGGGACGTAACAGAAGGCGGAAACGAAAAAAGAAAGAAATTTCTGCAGAAATTTGCAAAAACCCCTTGACATTGACGCGGCGTCAAATTGTAGGGTGAGAGCGAAAGGGGGGTAAACACCATGAAAAAAGCCATGATCTTTCTCTCCATCCTGCTTCTGCTCCTCCTTACCGCCTGCAGCGGCGAGGCGAAGGAACCGGCGCCGGATTGGCCGGACCGGCTCACCGGGGAGTACGACGACGCCGTGACCTTCACCTACCGGGGCATGGAGCCGACGCTCACCGGAGCAGACAGCCTCACCGGGCGGATGACCGCTCTGTTCTCCCTGGAGGACGGGGGCACCCTGGCCCTGGGCTGGCGGCGGCTGGCGGGAGCTGAAGTCGAGCTGCTGGAGGACTTCTTAACGGAAACCGGCGGAAATACCGGAGTCTGGACGATCGACAGCAGCGCGCCCAACACTGCGGAGAGCTACGTCCGCCTGGGGCGGAGCTGGTACGCCCTCAGCGCCGCCTGCGGCGGTCTGGAGGATGGCGACCTGCTGGCCCTGGTGGACGGGACCGTGGAGGCCAAAGCGGAGAAGGAGGCTGCCCTGCCCGGGGCGGCCTCCTCCCTCTGGCTGGAGGAACTCCCCTGGAATGAGGATTGGACCTGTCTGGTGCTGGGGGACTGTGAGCTGGACCCCCAGGCGGGAAAGGACGCCCTTCAACCCCTCCTTAATTCGTACAAGTGGCTGAATACCGGCCCGGCAGCGGAGACTCCGGGAAGCGGCTCTCAAGAAATAAAGATCACCCTGGCCGATGGAGCGGCCTGCTTCCGCCTGGAGGAGAACGGAGACCTGTGCTGGAACGGGGATCTGCTGCGGCCGATCGGAAACGGGGGCGGCGAGAGTCTGCTGAAGAACTATGCCGCCCTGCAGGAAACCGGAGAAAACATGTGCGCTCCGCCCCGGCTCACCCTTCGCTGCGGAGAGGAAACCGCTCCTGCCCTCCCGGAAGGCACTTTCTCCTGGAACCATACCACCCGCTCCGGGGAGCATCTGGAGAATAAGGATCGCAGCAAAGGCTACTGGGGCGAGGGGTACCAAAGCGTCTCCTGGCTCAGCCTGGGTCAGCCCATTCTCCGGGCGAACGGAGAGGTGACGCTGGAGTTCGCCTCCCGGGAGCCCGCGAAACTGCGGCTCTCCGTTTTCTCGGAGCTGGGAGAGGGAACGCCGGTGGAGCTGCAGGATGGCCGCTTCACCCCCTATGCCGGGGTAAATACCTATCTGCTGGTGTGCACCTGGGACTGGATCCGGTACGGCGGCAGCGGCAGCGGGGAATATATCCTGCTGATCGAGGGAGCGGCGGAGCTGGCCCCGGCAGGGACCGAGACGGAGGAGGCGGTCCTCACCGTCACCCACGCGGACGCCTACGGCTGTTCTTATACCCTGGAAAACCGGGGAGAGCGGCCCTTTGCCTTCGACGGCGACTATGCCCTGCTCCGGCGGAATGCCGCCGGGGGCTGGGAATGGATGCAGCCCCTGCGCTGGCCCATGTACGGGCTTTCCCTCAAGGCGGAGGGCGGGGAGAGCCAAAGCCAGACCTTCGACTGGTCCCATGCCTACGGGACCCTGCCTGCGGGGGAATACTGCATCCAGCTCCCGGGGACCCTGGGCAGGGGCATTGAAAAGGAGGACGTGTACCTCCGGGCAGGCTTTACCCTGGGCGATGAAGTACCGGAGGGGCCGGGTCCCCTCACCTTCTGTTCCCTGCCCCAGGGCATCACGACGGGGCCTTATGTGCTCACGGGGCCCCGCTACCGCCGGACCCAGATCCTGATCGCAGAGGAGGAGGGTTGGAAGGCGGCGCAGGATTTCTCCCTCTTCCGCAAAACGGAGGACGGCAAGCTGCAATACATTCCTCCCGCATACCGTCTGTCCAACTGGCTGAGCAGGCCACAAACGCTGCCGACAAACCGGGAAACCTCCTTTGAGGTGGATCTGGCCGCCCAATACGGAGATCTGCCCATGGGAACCTATGTGGTCCGGCGGGCCTTCATCCGGCTCACGGAGGAGGAGCGGGAGACCATGTCCTTCTGGCCCCGGGTGACGGAGGAGATCCCGCCGGAGCGGATCCGCTACGGCGACCAGCTGATGGAGCTGACCATGCCCCTGGAAAAGGTGCCCCGGGGGGTCGACCCGGTGGACGAATGGCCAAATGGCTATCACGGGCTGGATTCCACGGTGCTGGTCTCCGCCCAGGGAAGCGTCTTTACCTCCAGGGAGGCCAGGCTGCAGCTGACCCTTAACCCCGCCGACCTCTGGTACGACGTGGAGGTGGAAAGCGATTATTACTACCTCTATTTCGAATACAAGGGAGAATGGTTCCCGGTGGAGCACAGGCGGTATTCCTCCCATGGCCTCATGGCCGGGCTCCTGCAACCCGGGGAGACCAGGGAGCTGGTCTTCCCCTTCACCCCGCACTTCGGGGAGCTGCCGCCCGGCATCTACCGGATGGTCATCTCCTGCACCGCCCCGGGCCAGGCGGCGAAGGATCCCCAGGGATCATGCATCGTCATCCAATTCCGCATCCTGGAGGATGGCACCGGGACCTGGGACGAAGTACGGGAGGCGGAGCTGTTGATCCGGAACTATGCCCGGGAGCTGGCGGCCCGGAATCCGTATCGGGTGCCGGTGGAGCTCCTGAGCGAGTTCAACCGCCGGTATATGCAGAACCTCAGCGACCCCGGGGAGTTCAGGATCTCCCAGGATCTCTATGTCTCCCATTGGACGGTGCAGCGGCTTCAGGACCGTCTTCTGGTGACGGTATGGCGGGACCGGGATGTGGAACGGGCGGAAAAGCTCCTTTCGGTCTACGGCTTCGCGGACGTGGTGCGGGGAGAGGATCCCCCGCCGAAGCCCAGCAAGGTGACGGCGGAAAACCTGGGGACCCGGGGCAGGCTGGAGGCCATCCCCCTGGAGCAGGAATTCGACCTGCCCGACCCCGTGGGGATCTGGCTCCTGCGCTTCACCTGGACCGGGGAGGAATCCGTCAGGTATGACCAGGGATTCTACGATTTCGGCGGCCTTCCCCCCTATGCCCTGGAGGTATACGACCCTTCCGGCGGCGGCTGGCTGGAGCTCCCCCAGGTGCAGTCCGCCTCCGCCACATGGCTGAATTGGACCTCCTTCGAATGGATACCGGGAGAGACGGCGGCGGAATGCATCCTGACCCTGAGCGGGTTTTACGGGGAGTTCTCCCCGGAGAAGGAATACCGCGTGGTCTTCCGAAGCAATATTCCCGGGAGAGGATCCTGCTGGACCTGCCCTCTGCCCACGGGAAACGCCTCCTGATAACATCGAAAGATCCGGACGCCATCAGCGTCCGGATCCGATTTATGGCGTATCGCCGTTCAGCTTCACCACCACGGCCCCGTCCACCACCTTCACGCTCCCCTGCCTGGGATACAGGGGCATGGCCTGCACCTCCGGCTTTTCGGCGTATTGCTCCGCCGTTTCGCTCTCCCCGGTATAGACCGGGTCCGTAACGGCCAGGAAGTACCGGAGGAAATGCTGATAGGTGAAATAGGTCCGCAGGTCTCCCAGGTCATAGATCCCCACCAGCCGGGAAAGCTCCAGCTCCGGCGTGGGGGACAGGGCTTTCTCCCGCTCATGGCTCCCCAGGAGCACCACCTTCATCCCCGGCTCATAATCCGGGCAGTCCTCGATCCGGGCCACCAGGCGGTTTGACCAGGCGGTGCATTGCCGCATGGCGAAGTCCGCCTTCAGATAGGCGTTGTTGTCCGTCAGCCAGTAGGAATAGGCGGCAAGCCCCAGAGTCAGCAGGAGGACCCAACTCATGAGACGGTGCAGAAGGCCGTTCCCGGGCTTCTCCTCCCCCGGGGCGGCATATTCCAGCAGAGCCAGGGGCAGCAGCAGGATATCCACCATGGGATACAGCATATGGATATGCACATACCCTTTGGGGACCATGACGAAGATGAAGGTCCCCGCCAACGGATACAGGACCGCCAGAGCCAGGGTCAGGACGATCCTCCCCTTTCCCGGTCTCCTCCGCCGGAGCAGCGCTGCCCCCAGGCAGAGGCTCCCCAGGGCGGCGAGCAGAAAACCCCAGCGGAGGAAACGGAGATGACAGCCCCAGTCGTTCTCCCAGAAAAAGAACCAATACTTGCGATAGGCGGCAACTACCAGCCAGGGGACCCGGGAGAGGGAGATTTTCCCCATATCCGCGATGCCCTCATAGTCCGTCAGCCCGCCGGAGGCCGTGGTGAGCCGTACGGTGAGCAGATAAGCCAGCACCCCGGCGGCCAGGGTCAGCGCCAAACGCAGCCCCTTGCCCAGGAGCTGCCGGAGGGACAGCTCCCCGTCCAGAGTCTCCAGGAGCAGCGCGCCCACCATCAGCACCGCCGCCGCGGGAAGATATGCCTGGTAGATGCTCATGGACAGGGTCAGAAGGATCACCCCGAGAATACTCCCCCGCCAGCCCAGGCGGCAGGCGGCCCAAGCTGACGAAGCTGCCAGAAACAGGCTGAAAAAGTAGCCTGAGGCGGTGAACATATAGCCGAAGGTGGCGGTCACCGCGGGAAAGCTCACCAGCAGCGCCGCGGGGAGCCCGCAGCCCAGGGGGCTGCGGATGCGCAGGAGCGACACGGTGAGGCAGGCGGTCAGCGCCAGGAAAAGCAGGCTGAGAACGCCGATGAGCCAGGGCATGCTCAGGTTCCCGTCCAGCCGAAGCACGGGCGGCAGGAGCCAGCGGCCGGATGCCGTGCCGTAACCGGCATAGAACATCTGGTTCAGATCGTCGTGGTTCGTGAATTTATTCAGAAAGGCATAGCTGTGGGTGAGAAAGCCCAGGATCAGCGCGGCGAGAAAGGTAAAACGGACAGGCTTCGGTACCCGCCGAAGCAGCGCCTCCGCCGTCTCTTCTGCGGAATGCAGCCGGAAATCTCCCATCCGCTTCATTTTTCCTCCTCCCCCAGCCCGCAGCTTCGGGCGATCAGATACCGGGGTCTGCGCTGGACCTCCGAGAACACCCTGCCCAGATAGTATCCCATCAGCCCCATGCTCAGCATCAGGCAGCCCCCCAGGACCAGCAGCAGGAGGACGATCCCCCGCTCCCCCGGCACCGGCCTGCCCCGGAGCACATCTGCCAGGGTCACCGCCCCCAGCGCCAGGGCCAGGAGCAAGACCCCGCAGCCCAGGACCGTAATGATCTGCAGAGGGGCAGCGGTGCTGCCCGCGATCCCTGCGGCGGCGTAGCGGGCCAGGGAAAAGAAAGACCAGTGGCTCTTGCCCGCTTTCCGCTCCTCCACCCGGTACTCCAGCTCCGTTTCCCGGAAGCCCGTCCA
>JAEEGL010353218.1_pt1 | contig 10286 bp, 15 predicted proteins | sample 9134231 | NCBI WGS metagenome assembly JAEEGL01 (sample SAMN16246548, study PRJNA631951) | gut metagenome | biome: gut microbiome; feature: rumen; material: fiber-attached | host: Bos | place: Iran: Karaj | collected 2018-10
CACCGACCGCCGCCATACCCGGCTCTCCGGATACCGCTCCCGCAGCGCCGCCAACTCCCGCTCAAACTCCCCCTTCCCCACCTTGTACGACCCCTCCAGGTGGATATTCTCCACCCCCTCCCCACTATGCATCTCCCAAATACGCACCGCTCATTCCTTTTCCCAAAGATACAAACCCCTCCCCAAATTCCAAGCCCCCCTCTTATCATTCCGAGCGGAAATCTCCCTCCCCCATCCCCAACGCAAAACGGCGTGCAACCTGCACGCCGTCGAACTTTGTTGAATTCCATATCATTATAAATCCATTAATCGTCCCATGTCCCAATTCAAAAAATCTTCCACTGGGACGCCACCGGAACCCACTACGAAAGCCTGGGCCGGATGGAATTTTACTTTGAATATGCCAAGACCCTGATTGCCCATACGGTGGCCGCTTTTTACCTCGATAGCAACCAGCTTTCCGCCAAAGTCAATTACATAATCCACCTCGTCATCACGTTCGCGCCAGTAGTAAAGTTTATAATCATACTCGTCAGCTTCGTTCAGCAGATGGGCTCCTACAGCACTTTCGACCCAACGCCCCCACGCTCTTGGCGTAGTGAAAGCACTTGTGAAAGACATATTGCTCTGAACCGATAATAACGCAGTATTGTACACCATCATCTTCGGGACGGAGTTGTACTTCCGAGCGTTGTCTGAGGCATATTTATGAAGTCCGCACAATAACCGGGACTCATCCAAAGTATTCAGATACCCCGCCAACGTAGTCACATTTCCGGCATCCTGGAGCTGGCCCAACATCTTATTCAGCGAGAGTTCTTCGCTTGAATAACCACACCCCAAATCGAACAATTGCCTCATCAGGGCTGGTTTATATACGGTTTTTGTCTGCAGCACGTCACGCTCTATAGCCGGAGTCACGATGCTGTCTTTAATGTACCGGCGCCACCTGCGTTCATCGGCCAGATAGTCGGCTCCACCAGGATAACCGCCAAAGTAGATATAGTGCTCCATATCCAGGCCAAAAGCTTCCCGCATCTCCGAATAACTCCAATGAGGCATACGAATCAACTCATAACGCCCAGCCAGCGATTCCGTCAATCCATCTTTCAGCAACAGGCGTGATGAGCCCAGAAGAACCACCTTAAGTGCAAGATTATTGAACGTATCTTGATCCCACTCTTTCTTCACGGCCTCACTCCAGTTGGCAATCTTATGAACCTCATCTATCACAAGAACATACTCCGCGGCTCCCTCCACTTTCATCTGCGCCCTTGCTGCAGCCCAAACTTCACTGATCCACTGGTCAGCCGCCTGGCCGATATTATCCGCACTCACGAAATAGCCAGGCAGCTTCATCTCCTCGAACAGCTGTTTAACTAACGTAGATTTACCCACCTGCCGCGGCCCAGATATCACCTGTATCCTGCGCCGAGGTTCCTCGATCCTGCTTTTGAGCACATGGTACTGTTTACGTTTATACATAAGTCATTCTATTTACGACAGTAAAGTTACACAAATTTCTCAATTTACCCAAACAGAATTCTCAAAAGTAATTTACAAAATTCTCAAATCTCCGGACATATTTACAATGCTCATCATGGCCGGGAAAAGCATCGGAATCAACGAAAGCAAGATGCGCGCATACAAAAGCGGCGTCTCCTACCCCAGCGAAAAAACCACAAACAAGATCTTCAAGCCGTCCAAAAGATTGGCCAGGAACTGTCTGTCGTATCATTCAAATAACATATTTCCGCTCATTGAATTACCCCCCCGCCCGCGGGAGCCGGTCCAAAAACACGCAGGCCTCCCCCAAAAACAGCCCTTTTTGCAGGAGCCGGTCCCAATAATCGCAGACCTCCCGCACCCCGTCCCCTCCTGTCATTTCGAGCGCAGCCTTCCTGTCATTCCGAGCGCAGCGAAGGAATCTATTTGTCATTTCGAGCGTAGTCGAGAAATCTCCCCCCCCCATTCCCATCGAAAAACGCTGCACTCTATCTTACCGAAAATGCCGCATTCGCAGTTACTGTTAACAGCCGAAGAGGCCATTTTTTACTTACATTTTGTGTTAGGAAAAAATTTTTCTATTTTTGCAAAAATAAGTAACACTTAATGTGAGAATATTGATGTCGAATGGAAGTTACATATAAAAACAACCATCTTCAGAAGTGTGCTGAAAATGAGATATACAGTATTCGGAAGCTAGGCACCCTACGCTCAGAGCTTTATCTGGAACGGATTGGAAACCTAATGTCAGCAGAAACACTTGAAGATGTCAGAAACCTACCTGGCAACTTTCACGAGTTGACAGGAAACCGAAAAGGACAATGGGCCTGTAACCTTGACAACCCATACCGACTCATATTTGAGCCACATGAGAATCCTATACCAACAAATCCTAATGGACAATATGTATGGATAGAGATTAAGGGCGTAGAAATTATAGAAATAGAAAACTATCACGGCAAATAGAATACACGAAACAACTACCCTGCTCCATTTCATCATTTGATATGGGGTAATAAAAACACCACTATGAGCATCAAAGCAAATGCATCTAAACTGATCGCCGTCTACCATCCCGGCGTAACACTCTCAGAGAAGCTGAAGGAGATGGAAATGAGTGTGAAGGAATTTGCAGTCAGGGTATCAAAACCCGAAAAAACAATCTTTGCCGTAATCAATGGCAATAGTTCGATTACGACAGAAATGGCCGTCTCTTTTGAAATGGTCACGAAGATTCCTGCGTCGTTCTGGCTCAGGAAACAACAAATGTATGATGAGTTCATCGTAAGGAAGAAGAAAGAAGAGGATGCTAAAGCATCAATCGAATGGATGAAACTCTTTCCGTATGCCGAAATGGCAAAACGTGGATGGATCGCCGCATGCAAGACGGCAGCAGAAAAAGTCCGCAATCTATTTGAGTATTTTGGAGTAAGCACTGAAAAGGCATGGGCAGACTATTATTTAAACGAGGAGTTGAAAGTAGCCTTTAGAATTTCACTATCTTCAGCTAAAGACCCTCACGCAATGTCTGTATGGTTAAGACAAGGCGAGCTTCAAGCTGCAGCCACTGAATTGTCGGGGCCCTTTGATGAGAAGAAATTGAAATCCGCGCTACCCACCATGAAACAATTAATGGTAGATGAGCCTAATGATTTTTTCGAAAAACTTCAAGAAATCTGTCTTTCATGCGGTATGGTTCTAGTAGCTACCCCCACTCTTCCCAAAGCGCCAATCAGTGGGGCGACGAGGTGGATTAGGGACACGCCGGTTATTCAACTTTCCGGGCGTTATAAGAGCTATGATATTCTTTGGTTCAATTTCTTCCACGAAGTAGGGCACATCATCCTCCATGGCAAAAAGAATATCTTCCTTGAACAGGCAGGCGTTGAGGGGCAAGATGAGCAGAAAGAAAAAGAGGCAGACAACTTTTCTTCAAATATTCTTCTCTCAAGCGCAGAAGAACACGAATTTCTTCAGAATCAACACTTTACAGAAGAAGTCATTCTACAAGCCGCAAAGAAGTATAATACCCATCCCGCAATCCTTGTTGGACGACTCAAACACATTGGGGTGATGAAGTACTGGGAAGGACAAAGTTTTAACAAACACGTTGAGATTTGCTCATGAGCACAAAGAAAGGTAAACGTTTACGGATCACCGAGCGTGATTTCCTCCTCGCGAACAGAAAAGCTGCCCGTGAGGAGGAGATTCTCGCGCACGGTAAACCAGTCGTATTCCGAAGTCACCTACACAAGTCCAAGAAAAAGTACGACAGAAAGCAAAACAAGAAAACCATCACCCAAACGGATGATGGTTTTCTTGTTTATTCCCCCTTAATAGCCGGTCTCACTATCACAGCCCTTAGCCCTAGGGCGTTGAGGATGCGGCAGAGGTTCTTGAGGTTTAGGGGCCAGGAGCCGATGTCGGCTGGAGTGAGGTTGCGGTAGCAGGTGTCGACGCGGGCGGCGAACTCTTCCTGGGGAAGGAAGGCTTCCACGCGGGCATGGCGAAGAATCTGGCCGGTATATTCTTCCAAGGCGGCATCCTCTGCAGCCAAGCAATCTTCAATTCCGGCCTCCCCAAGCTACACATCCAGCTCTTCATCATATCTTCTGGCCGACGCCTTACTCGTCAAATACTCCGCCAGCACTTTCCGGACTTTGGATACCATTTCGAGCGCAGTCGAGAAATCTCCCTCCCCATTCCCAACGAAAAACAGCGCGCAACCCTGCACGCCGTCACGAAAAAACTGCTCTCATCCGATTCTCTCCGCTCCAGCCGTGCCGGGCCATAGCCACGGCACCGCCTGCCGCTCCCCGCGCTTAGAGGCCGCCCGCCAGGGCGTGCAGCTTCTCAGCCTAAGCCTCCCCGCTGAAATCAGTATTCTGCAATTCACTTAGTTCTTTGTTTTTTTCTTCCAGTTCTTTCCGTAAAGCCAGATTAGTTTCCTCTAGCATCTCCTTCTCTTTTTCGAGCAGCATGAGCGATACTTCCGGGACACTGCCAGAAACCAACTTAATCCTGTCGAAACATTGCTGATTTATATCAAGTACTGTCTTTATCTCCGTGATATCCCCAAAAGAAGAAGAGACCCTAACTATCTCATCTATCCTGTCCACCAGCTTCTTCGAGCGCTTAAGCGTTTCCTGCTGATCAGCGAGAATTGCGTCAGCCCTCTTTTGATACTCTTTTATTGTATTGAGGTTACAATTGCCATCCTCAACATACGCCCGCATCTTGGCAAGTTCCTTTTCTTCTTCCATGCACTGTTGAGTCCTTTTCTCAACATCCCGAAACTCCTTGTAACAGGCATCTAGAACCCCATACCCCATTCTATTCTTGGATATCTCATGGAAAGTATCCTCCTTGGTCATGCCTGCATACAGATACTGGTCTAAAATAGCGTCAAAACGACGTACGACCTTATTACTAAAGTTAAGCTTGAATAGTATGTAAAGTAGTATCCATACAATAGCCAAACATGCACCAAACTCGAATTCTGGAGTCAAGATCTGCCTGCCGGCTAATCGAAATGACCGGGTTCCGATAATGCTAAAAACCGCTCCAATTATCCCCTCATATCCAGCATTTGCCCCAACCCAGGGCAATGACATTTCCCTGAAGAAGGATGGCACGACCTTTTCTTTTTTGCATAATGCAATAATAAGCGTAATCGTGTATGCTACAATTACTGAGGCCCATAGCCAAAACACAACATTAAAGTTGTCGACTACGGCTATAGTTATTGATGATGCGATGGCGCAAACAAATACGAAAACCAATTTAACAACCGGTATGACTTCTTTCATCATTCTCACCTTCGAGAAATCTACGGCCCGTTCTCGTCTGAAGATCGTCGCCCAAGAATGATATGCTAAGAAGACGGCTATCATACAACTCGCATTGTACAGCACTGTTGCCACATCAAGAGACGGTTTAATCTTCAGAATAGCATAGCCAGAGCATATGACGGTTATGATAGCACCAGCCAATGCCCAGTTGTTCCATCCATGGAATTCACTGAGACTATTCTCTCTGTCTCTTTCGGAGTAAAGGAAAGAGATGAATTCTGATTCCGAAAGATTAGCTATATGCTTTTTATCCGCCATATTCTTGAATGGTGTCACTTGTGTAGGTTCTTCCGTTAAATCGTCATGGAATGCCTCTGAATCGGCATTTCAGCTCCCGGCTCCACCGCATTCAACATCCGATGGCACTTCTCCTCCAAAGACTGATGAAAGTTATAATTCATCCTCAGCCGAGGAGATGCCTTCGCCTGCTCAGAAACCTTATCAAGCAGTATTTCGTCAATAATCATATCTTCATGGTACATTGCCTAAACATCCCTCGTCACCAACTCCCCCACCGCCTTCCTCTCACCATGCATCGCCGAAGGCTTACTCTCCGCAGCCGGATACCCCACATTAATCATCGCCACCAACTCATACCCCTCAGCCCCCGGAAGAATCTCCCGCAACAGGGCCGGATCGAAAGAGCCAACCCAGAGCGTAGCCAGCCCCTCGTTCTCTGCCGCCAGCATCAGATACGTGGCGACGATGGCGGCATCCACCTCCGCACCGTTCTTGCCGTCGTAGCGGCGCACCCACGCGTCCACGGGCCGGCAGCCCACGACCAGCAGCAGCGGCGCGCCGTAGTTGGAGCGCGTCACACCCTTGATGGCCTCCAGCGCCTCCGGACGGGAGACAGCCCAAATATGCACCGGCTGCTTGTTCACCGCCGTCGGCGCAATCCGCCCGACCTCCAGGATCCGGTCCACCTTCTCCGGCTCCACCCCCTGCGCCGCAAATGCGCGACAGGAGTATCTGCGATTCAAAACATCATTGAATTCCATAAAGCAACCAAAATCAAATCATCTCCATTACATCCTCCTCCGAATTCCCCTTCCAACTCAGCCTCAGCAGAGAAGAACAGTGCATCGATATTGTCGGGCACATTCTTTTTGGGGTCAAGCAGGCTCAGATAGTAAGGAACACCACCTATCACCATCAAAAGTCAGCAACGGCTTCAAACCCTTCACCATGGCATTGTTCAACTATTGATTCTTGACAAATTATATTTTCCATGAAACAGATACCCGTTCCCTTTTCATTTTACTCTAATAGTGTGATTCGTTTATTAGAAATGGCGTTTTGCAGGAGCATAGAAGGTGTTCTAGACTTATTGCCCAGTATTACAACGGCATATTTGGCACGAGTAATTGCCACATACATTCTATTATGCCATTCATAATTCTGATATATCCTGCTCTCTGTAGATGTCACTTGTGGCACACGGCCTTTATCTACTCCCACGATTACAACGGCATCAAACTCTAAACCACCAATGTAGTCAATATAACCCACAACATATCTATTTTGCTTTTTCGCTTTTGTAATAGTCGAATAATCGCCTCTCCTTACAAGCAGTTCAAAGGGTTTCTTCTGACTTTCACCGTATTTAACAACACTATTCATCAACTCCTGGTCTGTGCAGACAATAAGTACCTTGTCTCTGGTACAACCAAGCTTTGACGACAATTCATCCACCTTGTTGAAAACAATCGAAATCATGTCTTCATCAGTGGGTAGCATGATATACTCTGGTGTCAAAGCCTTTTTCTCCTCATTAATATTAAATGAGAACATGATTTTGTCAAGCGGGTTCTCAAAGTTCAAGAATAGTTCCGCTCCTGAAGAAAGTATCGAGAAGGCTAAATCGATAATCTGTGGTGAACTTCTGAACACCGTATTATATCGGGTACTTGAATCCTCTTTTACCTTCAACGAATTATACAAAGATTCTTTAGTCAGTCCTCGGTCACCAATTGCCTGTGTCTTATCAACTGCATAGATAATGTGCATTTTCTTTTCATCCTTCGTCAAAAGGTGGAAAATTGACAACTCATTATAACTGAACAGGTGCAACTCATCAACAAACACGACATCATACCCCATTTCTAGCCTCCTTCTGCGCCAAATGGGAGTCTCCAATTGAGCATGTGAACTTAATGAAATATCATCATTGTCAAAATATCCCAACTCACTCAGCATATTCTGATACTTTTCATATATCAGATATACAAAGAGAAAGTCCGACTCAGCGGAAACAGGTATGCTCTCCTGCAAGCGAGGGAGCTCTTTATAAATTTCGAAGTCTTGTTCTGCCCTTCCTTTAATGGTAATCGATATTTCCGAGCAAAGCTTTTCTACCACAAAAGCCTTGTCTTCATCTTCAATGAACTTTACAAAAGCTTCTGAGCAACTATCCTTGTACGACACAAAATCATACTCCATACACTGAGAATAGGCATCGCTAACAAACCGGAATTGTAACTCTTTACTCTCTTGTGCATCCTCGTCCAACACTTCAGATCGTCCTATCTTATTACCCAAGTATTCAGTACACCACTCCTGAAGGGTTGTCAGTGTCACGCTTTGTGAGCTATAATAATTGTCCAATATATGTGGATTGGAAGAGGCTGACTCAAACATAAGTTTCAGATACTCCTTGGAGGCTACTGAATGGCAGATGAATATCGCATGAAATTCTTCTTCTTTCTTTCTTGCTTCTTCACATAAGAAAAGAGCTCTCAACACAAGCGTAGTAGTTTTACCCGTACCAGCTGCACCCTCCAAACGTTCGCTTCCCCGCAACTTCTTAGTCACAAAGTCCATCTGCTTTTTCGACAATGAGTGCATCCATTTTTCATAATCAAGAAATCCGGTCATCTTTTTGGAGATATTGCCCAATTCAGTAACCTGCAGAGAGTCTATATCTGTTTCTGGTTCACTGTTTTTCTTGGCAGCATCCGAAAAAATGTCTGACGCTTCGTTCCTCATACTTTTCACATTGAGGACAGAGTACTCCAGATTCCATATTTGAGTCCCTATCCCTGATGAATAAAGGTATTCAAATCCGCGCTTCGATGTGAATCCTGGATCGGGGGCCAGGTTCATCAGGATCTTGATTGGGTGCTTTTCCGAGTAAGGGAACGGAAAAAGAACTGCGTGATTCTTCTCAATGAATTTCTCAGAATCATTCATGGGAATGTTATCCCATCGCTTTACTGTGAATTTCACCATCTTCAACAGGATGGTGACTATCGAATTGTCATCGTAGTCATATAGCCCCTTCATCCGTTCCAGATCCACAACCAATGCTTTCGATAAGCTGGTTTGGGAACGTTTGTATATATATCCAACGTTTTTGTTTAATACACACGACAAGCCCTTAATCTTAGCGTCTTCCCCATTCCTAATGAAGGTTACCAAATCAATCGCATCCTCAAATTCTCCGCTCTGGAATGTGCTGGTTTGAGCAAGATATCTTACAGCATGCTCCTCAAAAAATAACGCTTTCATACCCTTATTCTATTAAGTCCGTAAATCTATTTGAAAAAATCTTAGGCACATCTTCAATGCCTATCTTGTTGAATTGCTGCATAAAATGCTGCATGATATGCTCTATAAATGGAGACTTCACTACATACAACGGCATATAAATCTCCTCATCCTCTAACTGTCTCAAGTCGTTCTCTTCTAATTCCTGTTCGGTTAGCTTTCCATCAATACCATTCGCTAATTTAAAAAGTATTTCTGGAGAAACACGACTAATTTCACGCATTCTCAGAACAAAGCCGCCACCTTCATGTTCATTCTCCAAGAAATAGAAGTTTGAATTCTTATGCGTTATTAAATCGTCAAATATGTTTTTCCTTACATTCGAAGAGTCTTTATCGGTAATGTCTTTGAGAGGGCCACCTTGTTTATAATTCTCAATGGCTTTCCAAATCTCTATTTTGTTCTCCACTTTCGTTCCTAGTTGTGGCTTGTGCTTTCTAATAAGCCGTTCAACTTCTGCTGGAGTAAATTTCTCAAGTATTGATTCCGACTCTTTGCAGTCAATTAAAGTGCTTTTCAAGCCTCCTTTCACATCTTTCTCCAATGCCGCAATATATAAAGGAGGAAAATCCACTTTCATCCAAACTTCCATCTTAATGGCCGGAAGATAGTAATACAAAGGAACTTTCTTTTGCTCTATATCACAACGTGGACTGATAACAATACCACACACTGAGAGACACCCTGGGTAACGTCGGGATTTCGCTCCGTTAAAGATAGTACCCTGGGTAATCTTTCCAATAATAGGTTCGCTATAAATGTCTCTGTATTCTTTTTTGTCCATGTAATTAGAACTATTATTTTTCACCCCTGCACAGACGAGCCGCAGGCAGGCATTTCTTCATTGCCGTCTCAATATCTTCAAGGGCCACTCTACCATTCCACATCCTATACACATACTCTGGTGTTATCAATTCCGGATCGAAGGAGCATGACTTTCCTTTGCTTTCAATAAATGATTGCAGTCTTTCTTTCAACAATGTATCCGTCATATTCATTAACCGTAAGCGAACCCGTAAGCAGTAAGCTATTCTTCCGCAAAGCTCTTAATAGTCTAAGCCCATCCTTAGCTCTCACCGGCATCGCCATCATCTCCAAAGCAGCCTTGATCTTAGCATTTGACACCACATAGTTTTCAGTCAACTTCTGCAGTCGTAAACTGTTCAGGGGCAGGTGGAGCACGTCACCAATCTTGGTAAAGCCGTTCATCAGGCCGCGGGGGATGTTCCAGATATGCGCTTTCTTGCCCAGGGCACTGCATATCACCTCTATCAGTTCGTTGGTGGATAGTGCTTCATCATCACCCATGTGTTAGAACTAACGCTCCTTCTCCGCTTGCACGCGCTTCATTGCCTCATCCAGCCGATCTTCATATGCCTG
>JAEEGL010373744.1_pt1 | contig 10286 bp, 9 predicted proteins | sample 9134231 | NCBI WGS metagenome assembly JAEEGL01 (sample SAMN16246548, study PRJNA631951) | gut metagenome | biome: gut microbiome; feature: rumen; material: fiber-attached | host: Bos | place: Iran: Karaj | collected 2018-10
GATATCGATATGCAGATTATAGTCGGTATAGGCGAAATGCCAAGCTTCCTGCAGATGGCAAGCGCCACCGGGGCTATCATAAGCACCGTTGCCACGTTGTCCACGAACGCCGAAACGATGCCTGCAAAAAGGCTCATCACGACTATCATCCAGCGGACAGAGCCGACCTTTGAGATGATCACGTCGCTCATCAGCCTGGGCATGCCCGAATCTATGAAGAGCTGCACAGTGCCCATGGTGCCGGCTATCATCATCAGGACGTTCCAGTCTATCTCCGCGAGCGCGCCGAGCGGCCCGTAGGAAAAGCCAGGCAGCAGCCCCGCAGCGCCGATCACCACAAAAACGACCGCTGAGGCGATGGCCACGTAAGGCCTCGTCTTCTCGATCGCGAATATGAGTATGTAAGTTATTATGAAGATCGCAAGCGCGACCGCAGTAGTTGTTGTCATCAGTTATCCGAGTGATATTTATCGTCCGAAGAGACTTTCTTAACTGTATAGAAGCACACTATGAACATCAGTACTATGAATACGATGAAGTGTATCGAGCTGGCGTTGGATGTGGCAATGAAATCGTAGGCGCCGTGCACTATGGCGGGGATCACTACGGCAAGCACCCTCGCAAGCCTTGAAGCGCTGTCCCAGCCCTGAGCCTGTTTTCTCTTGGCAAGGCCGTACCAGGCACCCATTATGACGCCGAAGCTCGCGTGCCCGGGGACAGCCGTGACCGCCCTGACGAGCGCTGTCGAGAAGCCGTAGCTGATCACGTACTGGATGTTTTCCCAGAGAGCGAAGCCCAGGGAAACTGCCACCGCGTAGACTACGCCGTCGAACTTGCAGTTGAACTCGGGATTGTTCCAGGTGAGCCTTCTGAGCACCAGGTACTTGAAACCCTCCTCGGAGAACGCCACGATGCCGAAATACATGATTATGCGGCCCAGGAGGCTGTTTTCGGCAAGCATGGAGCCCAGAAGCGACATGCCTATCCTTTCGGTGAGCGCCGCCAGAAAAGTGGAGATTATACCGAAGACCACGCACATTATTATGAGCCTGTGGGATTCCTTCTCCAGTCTGTCTTCCCTATAGATATACAGCAGTAGCACTATCGCGGGGATGACCGCCATCGCTATCAGTACCAGCGAATAAGATCCGAACAGAAACATTACTTTAACACCTCTAAAGCTTTCTGGAGCTGGTAGTCGGTGTCATCGTCCGCTTTTAGCTCCACGACGTAGTCCGGTGTGACGCCAACCTTGTGGATGGTGTTGCCGGACGGCGAAAAATACTGCATCGTTGTAAGTTTGATAGCCGAGCCGTCGTCGAATATCGGGTAGATGCTCTGGATTATGCCTTTGCCGAAGGTCTTCGTGCCGACTATCTTTCCTTCTTTATTATCCTGCACGCCCGCCGCCAGTATCTCGGAAGCGGAAGCGGTGTATTCGTTTACAAGAAGCACGTACGGAAGAGCTGTCCTTCCGGTGTTGGTATTGTAGTAGCTGCGCTTTCCGTCGTGATCTTCGGTGTAGACCACGGTGCCCTGGTTCATGATCTCGTCTGCCACTTTGATGGCCTGGTCCACCAGGCCGCCGCCGTTGTTGCGCAGGTCTATGACAAGGCCTTTCGCGCCCAGCTGAGTAAGATCAGCCAGCGCTGCCTTGAAATCCGCGCCTGTGCCGCTTTCGAAGCTGTCGATCTGGATGTAGCCTATGTTGTCCTCACCCTCAAGCATCTCGTACGACACGGTCTCTACGGTGATCTGGGCCCTCACCATGGTGACGGTATCCTCTTTGCCGTCCCTGCGGTACTTTATCGTAACGCTGGTGCCTTCCCTGCCGCGTATGGCTGCGGCTGCCTCCGTGGATTCGGGACCGGTAAACGCCTTGCCGTCGACCTCAAGGATGATATCCCCGGGCTTCATGCCGGCTTCCTCGGCGGGGCTGTTCCTGTAGACCTGGATGACCTCCAGCACGCTGTCATCGTTGTTGTAAAAGCTCATGCCCACGCCGGAATAGGAGCCCAGCATGGACGCCATGTAGTTCTCGTATTCCTTTGCGGAGATATACTGGGAATACGGATCCTCAAGGCCTTCCATAAGCCCCGCGTAAGCGCCCTCCATGAGCTTGCCGCTGTCCACCTGGATGTAATAGGTGTCCTCGACAGCGTGCTTCATTTTATCCAGCTTTCCGTATTCGGAGACCAGGTTGTTGTAATCCTCATACTCTTCCGCAGTAACTACCACGGCGTTTCCCACGCCGAGCTTTCCGACAAGCAGAACCGCGGAGCCCCCGAGCAGCAGCGCAGCTACCAGGAGCAGTATGAATACCGGTTTTTTTATATACATCTTTGTTTCCTTTTAGTTTCCTTCCTGCGCGGGCTTTATATCGCGGACCCGCATCTGGAGCCTTCTTTCTCCTCTGAATTCGTTTATATCCAGCTCCCCGGCAACGTCTATGCGGTCCGCGCCGAAGATTATGTCCTTGTATTCAGCGGCTCTTCCGAAGAGCACACAGTTTACAGGTATGCCGTCCGCAGCCGTAGCCAGGAAGCGCACATGCTGCTCTTCCGCGCCCATGGTGCGCACCCCGCTTACCGAGGCGTTGAGTATGCAGAACAGCGGCACCGGATTGGCTTCGCCGTAGGGCTCAAGAAGCTTGAGGCTCTCCGCGTACCCTATGTTCTTTTCACCGGCGGACAGTTCTTTTTCTATGTACAGCTTCTCGTTGAGAAGATCCGGATCCTCATCCACCCTACGTTTTACAGCCTGCTGCATGCGTTCGCGCAGAACTCCGAGGTTCTCCGCCTTAAGGCTGAACCCGCAGGCGCCCGCGTGTCCTCCGAAGCGCGTGAATATATCACCGCACTCCTCCAGGCAATCGTGCAGATTTATACCGGGTATTGAACGCCCGGTGCCTTTGAGCATGCCGCCTTCCACCGGGGTAACTATGCACACCGGCTTGTAGAGCTGCTCCTTGAGGTTTCCGGCTACGATGCCTGCAACGCCCTCATGCGCACCCTCCGCGAGTATGACAGGAGCCCAGCTGCCGCAGTCCTCTTTGGCGAGCCTGTCGCGGCATACCCTGGCGGTCTTTTCCTGCTCAGACTTGCGCTCTATGTTTGCCTTTATAGTGAGCCTTGCCAGCTCTTCCAGGCGTTTCTGCCCGGATACGCTCTCCAGAAGCTCCACTCCGGGAAGCGCGCTGCTCATGCGGCCTAAAGCGTTGAGGTTAGGAGCTATTATATACGAGATACTTGAAGAATCTATGATCTTTTCGGAAAGATCCAGCGCCGCTAGCAGCTCGGCTATTCCGGCCCTGTCCCTGCGGTTGACCCTGTCGAGCCCGTATTTTACCAGGTTTCGGTTCTCCTCCATTAGGGGAACTATATCCGCCACCGTCGCTATAGCCACAAGGTCCAGCAAAGAGAACAGGTCGGACCTTGTAAACCGGCTGTCGCCCTTTTCCGTAAGGATCCTGCATATGCCCTGCGCCAGCTTGAAAGCCACGCCGCAGCCGCAAAGATCCTGGAAAGGATAGCCGCCGCGCTTGGGATTTACGAAGAGGCAGTCCGGATCCATGCCTTCCCGGAGCATGTGGTGGTCCGTTACTATCACCGTGAGCCCCAGCGACTTGGCGTATTCCACCTCGTCCGGACTGGTGCTTCCGCAGTCTACCGTGACCAGCAGGTCCGCGCCGCGTTCTTTTATCATATCCACGGCCTGGCGGTTGAGCCCGTACCCGTCCTGAAAGCGGCTGGGAACGTAGTAAAACACGCGGTCCGTGAGTTTTTTCAGCACTGTTGTAAGCAGTGCCGTAGATGTCATTCCGTCTGCGTCATAGTCACCGAAAACGCATATCCTGCTGCCCGCGTCAGCCCTGTATATAAGAAGCTGCGCAGCTTCCTTAAGGTCCTTAAGAAGGAAGGGATCGTGGGTGATCCTGGGCATCGGAGAAAGGAAATCTTCTATCTGATCCTCCGGAACGCCCCTGCTCTGCAGGATATCGAGAACAGAAACAGGGACTCCAAGAAGCCCCTGCTGCTGCGTGTCTTTTTTTCTGGCTATGAGCCATTTAGTCATAGTAATATCTTCCCTGTGTTACGTAGTTCAGAGGCGGCTGGTATTCGCCGTTCCTGCGCACCTCAAAATGCAGGTGCGGACCCGTGGACATACCGGTGGAGCCTACAAGAGCTATCACCTGGCCGCGCTTTACCTTGTCGCCCTTCTTGACCAGAAGCTGGCTGGAGTGCGCGTACAGCGTAACTATTCCGCCGCCGTGGTCTATCATGACGTAGTATCCGTAGCCGTCGTTCTTGGTGGCAGCGATGACTGTGCCGCTGTTCGCGGCGAGTATATTGGTACCCTTGCCGGCGCCGATATCTATTCCTGTGTGGAACTTGGGCCTTTTGAGTATAGGATGAGTCCTCCAGCCGAACGGACTGGTTATCCAGGAGCTTGCCTGGGCGGGCCAGCACATGGTGCCGCCTGTGTACTTGCCGCTGCTCTGCAGCTTTATGATCTCAGCCTTGAGCTTGTCAGCCTCTTTGTTGAGAGCGTCGATCTGAGCCTCCAGGACCGCGTTGTTCTTGTCCACGGAGCTCTTGAGGTTCTTGAGTGCCTTCTGGTCTGAAGCCATGGTGGCCTTGGCGCTGTCGAGATCCTTTTTCTGGTCCTCGAGGGTCTGCTTTAAGTCTACGAGCTCTTCCTTCTTGGTGTTGACCTCTTTGTACTGCGCGTCGATGCTGGCTATAAGGTCTGCGTCTGCTGCGAACACCCTCCTCACCATTTCGGCGTTGGTAATGAGCTCAGCCATGCTGGAAGAACCGAGGAGCACTGAAAGCGTGCCCACGTCGCCGTTCTTGTACATGGTGCGAAGGCGCTCCATAAGAGCCTCGTTCTGCTTGTCGAGTTTGGTCTGAAGGCCATCCAGCTCGGCAAGGACCGTAGTGACCTTTTCCTGAGTGGTGCTTAGCGATCCGGAAAGCACATTGATGTCCGCCTGAGCTTTATAGATCTTGTCTTCGTATTCCGAGATCTGCCCCTGGAGCTCCTTGGACTTCTTTTCGCCTTCTGAAAGCTGGTTGGTCTTGTCCTTTATTGAGGTAGTGGTGTTGCTCAGCTGGTCCTTCTTGTCGTTGAGGCTGCCGCTTCCGAACGCTATCGGCGAGAACAGCGGAACGGCTGTGAACACCAGCACCAGCACCAGCAGCGCTGCTTTTACAGCGATCTTTCTCTTATCCCTTTTACTCATGCCTTAAGATATCTCCTCATAGAAATGATGCTTCCGCAGGCGCCTATGCTTATGCCCAGGGCCAGGAATATCCATGCTATATTGGTTATAAGGAACTGAGGCATGACGAGCTGAGTGGAGAACAGCCTGAACGCCTGATCCCCAAGAGCTTTGCAAAGCCTCACGTATATGAGCGACGACAGCCCCACCGACACCGCGGCGGAGAAGAGTCCGATTATTATACCTTCGAAGAACATCGGGCCGCGTATGAACCAGTTGGTGGCTCCGATGTATTTCATGATCGTGATCTCGTTCTCGCGGGCCATTACCGTGAGCTTGATGGTGTTGGACACCACGACTATTGAAATTATCACAAGGAACGCGATTATCACCAGCGCCCCGCGCTGTATGATATTCGAGATGCGCACTACCTTGCCGACTTCGTCCCTGTAGAAGCGGACGTCCTCCACGCCCTGCACGGTGGAACAGAACCTGGCAATAATATCGCCGGCGTTGAGGTCGGACAGCGAGATGCGTATGGAGTTTGGCAGCGGGTTTTCGGTAAGGCCGTTGAGGAGGTAGGCGTTGTCGCCCCAGCGTATCTTGAACTCCTCCATGGCCTGCTCCTTGGAGATGTAGACCGCGTCTTCCACGCCATCCATCTCCTTAAGGCTGCCTATCATGTTTTCAGCCTGGCTCACAGAGGTGTCGTCCAGAAGGAAGACTTCTATAGTACCAAACTGGTTCTTTACGTTTTCCGTAAGGTATTCCACGTTAACGGACAGGAACAGGAACAGGGAAAGTATGAGCATCATGGCGGTTATCGCGAAGATGGATGCGAACGTCATGCCCTTGTTTCTGAACATCTGCTTTAATGCCTGTTTTATGGAGTAGAGTGCGCTTTTAATCATCGTATCCGTACTCTCCTCCCCTGTTGTCGCGGACTATGCGGCCGCGGTCTATGGCAACGACGCGCTTGCCCATGCGGTTTACTATGTCCTTGGCGTGAGTGACCATTACGACAGTTGTGCCCCTGCGGTTTATGGTGTTGATAAGCTCCATGATCTCCCAGGCGGTGTCCGGATCCAGGTTGCCGGTGGGCTCATCCGCTATAAGTATGCGCGGGTTGTTGATTATAGCCCTGGCTATGGCGACGCGCTGCTGCTCGCCCGCGGACAGTTCCTGAGGGAAGTTGTTTGCCTTGTCCTCTATGCCCATGACCGACAGCATCTGCGGCACCTGGCGGTTTATAGTGCGCCTGCTGCAGTGGACGATCTCCATGGCAAAGGCCACGTTCTCGAACACTGTCTTGTTGTCCAGGAGCTTGAAGTCCTGGAACACCATGCCTATATCCCTTCTGTGTATGGGGATCTCCCGGTTGGACATCTTGCTGAGCTCTTTTCCGGCGACGATTATCTCGCCGCTGTCGGGCTCCAGCTCTTTTGAGATGAGCTTGATAAATGTAGACTTTCCGGCGCCCGTGGGGCCTACCAGAAATACGAAATCCCCCTGATCTATATGGATGGTAGCGTCTTCAAGAGCTACCGTGTCTCCATATTCTTTAGTAACGTGTTTAAAATCTATCACTTCGCCGACCCTTTTATTGCTGAATATTATAATTCACCTTACAGTATACAACATTTCACAAAAAAATCAAATCTTTTCCAATTCTGGCCACTGTGTTTTTTCTGTGAATCCCTTTAGTTCCGCCGGAAGTATGCAGTTGTACTCCGCTTTGTAGACCAGCTCCGGGGCGAGATGCTGCACCGCGATGTAGCTGTCCGTGCCCAGAAAACGCTGCAGTTCAGGCCTGTTTACGCCTCTGTTGAGCTTGTTTACGACAAGCTGCGCGTCGGGGTACTGCATGCGCAGCCGCTCCAGCTTTTCCACTCCGCTAAGAAGCTTTGTGGGCAGCGGATCGATCACCAGTATTATGTGGTCCATCTCCGGAAGGGCCTCATCCAGGAGGCTGTCCGGCGCGCCGGAAAGGTCGAAGACGACCTGTTCCCCTGCCATCTTACAGGCGCACATGGGTGAAGGAAAACATTCGGCGTCCGGCCTTCGTAAAAACAGATCCAGCGAATGGTAGGGATTTCTCAGCGCGTAGAGCGTTTTTCTGGCTGCGAGCGAATCCTCGTAGAACTCGAAACCGCCCGACGCGAAGCGGCGCTCTATGTTCAATGCGTTGTAGAAATATGGTCTTCCGAGTTCGGCCAGAGTGCAGCGGCCGCGCCGGCTCAGCTTCCACGCCAGGCTCCCGGCTATGAACGACACGCCGCAGCCGTCCGCGGTGCCCGCTACCGCGATGCGGTACTGGGGCACAGGCTTCTGAGACTTTCTTGTGACAGGTATCCTGAACATAAAAAAACTCCCAACGCACCCCCTGCGATGGAAGTTATGTTAACATAAATGTTAATAAATGTCAACGTCTGAAAAGAACTCCGGCCAGAAATACAGGTATCGCGGCCACCCGCTTTATGCGTCTTGGCTCCTGCCACAGGCGGTATAGCCACTCAAGACCGCAGCGCGTCATCCATTCCGGGGCGCGCTTTAAGGACCCGGACCATACATCGAGGCTGCCGCCTACGCCCATACAGGCCCTGCAGCCCAGATCTTCCAGGTTCCTGTAAAGGAAGAGCTCCTGCTTCGGGGAGCCGAGACCCGCAACAAGGAAGTCCGCGCCGCTTTCCTTTATCTGATCCGCCACGCCTATCTCCTCTTCTTCCGAAAAATACCCGTCGCGGGTGCCGCAGATCTTAAGCCCCGGTATATCTTCTGCAAGGCGCTGGGCCGCAAGCTGCGCCACGCTTTTTCCGGCGGACCAGCCGCCGAAGCACGGAGCGCAGGCTTTTCCGCCAAGAAGGAACACTTTTTTGCCTTTTTTTGCGCAGAGCTTCAGAGCCTCGCAGCACACGTCTATGCCCGCGAGCCTTTCCGGAAGCGTTTTTCCCAGGATCTTTGAAGAAAGCCTCATACCTGTTCCGTCCGGTATCACCAGATCAGCGGAATCTATCGCGGCTTTAAGCTCCGCGTCCTTCAGCGCCTTTGCCGCTATCTCGCAGTTCGGGGTCACGATCATGGCGCAGCGGTCCCCGTCCAGAAAGCTTTCTATGCGCGAGAGCGCGCCGTCCATACCGACGCAGTCCACCGACACGCTCCGTATCCGCAGGCGGTCTTCCATCACGCGGCCTCCTTACGACTTAAGGATACCGCAGCCTCCATGATCCCAAGCAGCAGGAAGAAAGCGAACAGCACCCTCGGATAGAACCAGATGTATTCAAAGACGCCGAAAAGCGCCATGCCCGCGAACGAAGCGACGCAAGCCGCAAGTGTGCCGCGCACCAGCCTGTCTTCAGTATTCCGTATACGCCCTGCCGCGGAGGACACGCTGCCCGCCATCATCCAAAGGAAGGATAACAGGCTCAGAAGCCCCGTCTCAAGCAGCAGCTCTATGTACAGCATCTGCGAATGCACTATGCCCGCCAGCACGTAGTCGTCCGCGAACAGCTCTATCTGCTTCGCGAGCGTGGACGGCCCGAGGCCTATGCCTGTAAGCCAGCGGCGCTGGTCCCCCAGGAGCCTTGCCGCGGTCTGCCATATGCGCAGCCTGTAGTCCGCGCTTGTATCTGAAGTGTTGAACAGGTTGGACAGACGCACCATTACCGGCGCCGGCAGGAAAGGCAGCGCCAGGAAACCCAGGACGAAGAGCCAGGGTACCAGCCTGCGGTCCGTAAAATACACGAATATAAGTATGGTAAGGGCGGCCGAAAGCCATCCCGACCTGGAATACGTCATCAGAAGAGCCGCCAGAGGCAGCACCAGCCCCAGGGCAAGCAATAGCCTGTGCACAGATTTTTTCGCGTTGAACGCAGGCACCGCGCAAAGCGGAGTGAAGAGCACAAGGAATTCAGCGAAATTGTTGGGGTTGTCCAGGGTAGAATACACCCTTCCCGGAACCCCCGGGTTTAAAATAAGGTCTATCTGGGCGGCGTTGACAGATACGCCTGCCGCCCTCTGATAAAGCGCGTAGAGCGAAGCGATGAGCACCGCCGCGTATATCCAGCAGAGCAGCGCTTTAAGCGAGCTGCGGCTGTCCGCCGCGGTCCCGGCAGTAAACATCAGAAGATACGCCGCGGCAAAGAACCCAAGCACGCGGAGGCTGTCGGAAACGTCCAGCGAGAACAGAAGCGAGGCGCACAGAGCTACCGCGAAGACCAGAGCGGGAAGGCCGAAATCAGAGGGCCTGAAAGCGCGCCTTTTCCCGGCTGCCGACAGCAGCATCATAAGAACGAAAAACACTATGGCGGCGGCAAGCGCCAGCTGATTGTGCCATGCGCTGTGCGGAACGCAGAACATGAGGCACACAAAGCCCCCGAACAGCACGTCGAAACGCAGCAGAGCGGTAGCTCCGCAGGCGCAAAGTATGCGGCTCTCCCGTGCGGGGAGGGCAAAAACGCGCAGCACAAAAGCCGCGCACCAATTCACTGCCCTTGCCGCAAGGCTGTTTGCGAACCACAGGCGCAGCTTGCTGAAGCACAGCGCTCTTCTCGCAAAGCTGTGCCCCCAGGCTCTGCTGAAGGCGCCGCATACAGAGGAGAGCAGCGCGAAGAGCTTCGCGTCCGCCCACCATATATACAGTTTTCCAAGAACGCTCCCGGAAAGCATAGCCGGCCCTACCTGATCTCCTCGACTTTAAGATACATCTTAGCTTCTCCGGCAAACACAGTCATGGTGTGCCCGGAGCCGTAAAGTTCGCCGCCGATCTTTATGCCGTGGTCCTCCATGACGCCTTCGGAATCCAGTACCAGCCGCACGCTGCACAGCCAGTCGCTCTCCACCTGATGGATCTTTCCGTCCGGACCCGCAACAGTATCATAAAGAGGCATTATCTCAAAGCTTTTTACCGTGCCCAGATCCACGTCCAGAGCCTGGTCCCAGACCTTTGCGCCTTCTTTTATCTGCCGGGCGGTGAATTTCGGCGTATCGTGGCAGTAGAGCACAAGCTCGCGATTTTCTATATCGCCGCTGTCTTTTTGCGGCAGCACGTACCTGAACACCACGA
>JAEEGL010728200.1_pt1 | contig 10286 bp, 12 predicted proteins | sample 9134231 | NCBI WGS metagenome assembly JAEEGL01 (sample SAMN16246548, study PRJNA631951) | gut metagenome | biome: gut microbiome; feature: rumen; material: fiber-attached | host: Bos | place: Iran: Karaj | collected 2018-10
GCCCCGACCCCCAGGGCGTGGAAGACAACCGTCGGGACACGCTCGGCCTCGTTCGCGCCGAGGGCCTGGGAGATCAGCGCGCCGCCGGCGGAAGAGATCGCCTGGGAGACGACGGAGATCATGCTTTCAAGCTTGCGGGCGACACCAGTGACGGCGACGGCGACGGTGCCGTAGGTATTGATATAGGAATTGACAAAGAGCATGGAGAAAGTGATCGCCGCACTCTGAATCACCATGGGGATGCCCAGGGAAAGAAGGGGACGGAGGACATGCTTCCCGATCCGGAAATGAGCGGGATGAAAGTCGAAATGAATTTGATCACGGTTCCTGTACAGGAGGCGGAGGGCAAAGAGAAAACTGACCGCCTGGCCGACCACCGTCGCGAGGGCGGCGCCGAACGGCCCCAGCCCGGCCGGCCCGACCAGGAGGAGATCCAGGACCACATTGATCACCGAGGCGAGGGCAATAAAAAGGAAGGGATGCTTCGAATCGCCCATGCCGCGGAGGATAGCCGAAACGAGATTATAGCCGTAGATAAACGGAATGCCGAAGACGCAGGTGATACAGTACTGCCGGGTGAACTCCCAGATATCAGCCGGAGTGTTCAGCCAGCGCATGATTCCCTGATAACTGAAGAAAAAGACGATCATGATGATCACGGCCAGGCCCTCGAGCAGGGTGAAGAGGGTACCGACCATCTCGCCGACCAGGTCGAACCGCTTCCCGCCGACGAAGCGGGAAATCAGGATCTGCCCGGCGTTGGAAAACCCCATGGCCACGAAGGTGATCAGCATCAGGACCTCACCGCCGATGGCGACGGCAGAGAGCCCCTCCGTACCGACGAACTGGCCGACAACGATCATGTCGACCATATTATAGACCATCTGCAGAAGCCCGGAGAGGAACAGGGGCAGCGAGAAGCTGATCAGCGTGCGCGGGACGCTGCCGGAGGTCAGATCTCGGATGATCCGGTTCTGCTGTTCCATGCTGCCGCTCCTTTCCGAAAAATAAGGGGGAAATGGTTTCCGGTTATCTGCATCGTACTAAAAACGGCAGGAAAAATCAATATGCCGGAGAATCAGGCGTCCGTGACGAGATCCGCATAGGCGAAGCGGACCAGGGCGGAAAGATCCTTCGGGTTCACGCCGACCTGGAAGCCTACCTTCCCGGCACTGACGAAGATCTGCTCCTCGCCTTCCGCGGACAGGTGAACAAAGGTCGGGAACGGCTTTTTCATCCCCACGGGGGAGCAACCGCCGTGAACGTAACCGGTGAGGGGAAGGAGATCCTTCTGACGGATCATGGCGACGGATTTCTCACCGGCGGCTCTGGCGGCCTTTTTCAGGTCCAGCTCCTGTGTAACCGGGATCACGAAAACATAATGGCGCCCGGGCCGACCTTCGGTCACGAGGGTTTTGAAGACCCGGGCGGGATCTTCGTCCAGAAGCAGGGCGATTTCCTCACCGGTCATGGTTGGATCCGGCTCATAGGAGCGGGCGGCGTAGGGAATTTTGCGACCGTCCAGCAGGCGCATGACGTTGGTTTTTTCTTCTTTTTTCATCTTTTTTCCAAATTCGTCTTTTTTTCCAAACAAGGAGCACAGACCGGCCCGGTCTGTGCTCGGCAGAAGAAACAGGTCAAAGGGAGACGGCGGATCAGGCGAAGCGCAGCTCGTCCAGCGTATAGCGGATTACTTCGTCCACTGAATCTTCCTCCTCCGAGTCCGCCGTCAGCATGAGCCACGGATGGGACGATTCAAACAGAGGCGCCTGCGTTTCTCTGGTTTCCTGATCCATATCGGTCACTCCCGGTGCGTTTTTTGGCCAAAACCACCACACATTGTAGTAGGATCAGAAGGGAAACACAATATCAGATCTGGTTTTTTCGTGCATTTTTGCATATAATGATTCAACACGGGCGGGTACATGCACGCCTGAAAGAACCGCGAGAGAAAAGGAGATCCCATGAAAAAGAAAATCCGGATTACATTCAACGCGCCGCTGGTGCTGAGTTTTGCGCTGGTCTGCACGGCGGTAACGATCCTTCGCCTGACTGTGGGGAACGGAATGGACCGCGTATTCGCCACCTACGGTGCCTCCTGGGCCGACCCGATGACCTACGTGCGGCTCTTCACCCACGTGCTGGGCCACGCCGACTTTGCGCACCTGCTGGGCAACATGGCGTATATCCTGCTGCTCGGGCCGATGCTGGAGGAAAAATACGGGTGGAAAAAGCTGCTGGCGGTGATCCTGGTGACGGCGTTCGTGACCGGGCTGATTCATAACCTGATGTTTCCGCGGATCGTGCTGCTGGGGGCGAGCGGCGTCGTTTTTGCCTTCATCCTGCTGACCGCCTTCGCGGAAGTCAGGGAAGGGGAGATTCCGCTGACCTTTATCCTGGTCGCGGTGATCTATCTGGGCCAGCAGATCTGGGAGGGAATCACGGTGAAGGACAACGTTTCCAACCTGAGCCACATCATCGGCGGCCTGGTCGGCGGCGGCGCGGGCTACGTGCTGAACATCAGCAAAAAAAGCGGACACGGGTCCGCTTTCTGACAGGGATCAGGTTTCCGGGGTCAGATTCTCGCAACCCCGCTTTCGCGGGCTGCTTTCGCGACGGCTTCCGAGACGGCGGGGCCGATCCGCTTGTCAAAGGCCATGGGCAGGATGTAATCGGGCCGCAGTTCCTCATCGGAGACGAGGCCCGCCAGGGCGCGGGAAGCGGCCTGCTTCATCGCCTCGTTAATATCGCTGGCGCGGACGTCCAGGGCGCCGCGGAAGAGACCCGGGAAGCACATGACGTTATTGATCTGGTTCGGATGATCGCTGCGGCCGGTCCCGACCACGGCGGCGCCGGCGGCCAGGGCTTCGTCCGGCTCAATTTCGGGGACGGGGTTGGACATCGGGAAGAGGACAGCGCCGGGCGCCATCGAGCGGACCATCTCCGGGGTAACGACATGCGGGGCGCTGACGCCGATGAAGACGTCGGCCCCCTTCATCGCATCGGCCAGGGTGCCGGAAAGCTTCTCCGGATTCGTGACGCGGGCCATCTCATCCTTGGCGGGGTTCATCCGGGCCCGGCCTTCGTACAGGATGCCGGTGCTGTCCGCCATTTTGATATGCCGGACTCCGAGGTTCATCAGGTGCTTCGCGATAGCAACGCCGGCACTGCCCGCGCCGTTGATGACGATTTTCACCGCGGCAATGTCCTTTTTCACGACCTTGAGGGCGTTGATCAGCGCGGCGGCGACGACCACGGCGGTACCATGCTGATCATCATGGAAAACGGGAATATCGCAGAGCTCCTTCAGGCGCCGTTCGATCTCGAAGCAGCGGGGGGCGGCGATATCCTCCAGGTTGATGCCGCCGAAGGAGCCGGAGATCAGATAAATCGTGCGCACGATCTCGTCCACATCCTTGCTGCGGATGCAGATCGGGAAGGCATCCACCCCGCCGAAGGCCTTGAAGAGAGCGCACTTACCCTCCATGACGGGCATGCCGGCTTCCGGGCCGATGTCGCCGAGGCCGAGAACGGCCGTCCCATCGGTAATAACGGCGACGAGGTTATGGCGCCGGGTCAGGGTGAAGGACCGGTTATAATCCTCCTGAATCGCCAGGCAGGGCTGGGCCACGCCGGGGGTATAAGCCAGGGACAGGTCATCTTTGTTCTGAACGGGAACCCGGGAAACCACTTCGATTTTCCCCTGCCACTCGCCATGCAGGCGTAAGGATTCTTCCGCGTAATTCAAAGGGGGACACCTCCTGTATGCATAGAATACTTACCTATTGTACATGAGCGGGGGCGGGAAAGCAACGGTCAGTGACCAGTGGTCAGTGGTCAGTGAAATTTTTTTTTGATACATGCTGTAACGAAACGGAAACTCATCCGTCTAATCCACGAAAGCAGCCGGGAAGGAGGTGATGACGGGTGGACGTGCAGGCCAGCGAAAAGATGTACGAAGCGTACTACATGCGGGTATACTCCTACGCGGTGACGCTTTCCGGCAGCCGGGAGATGGCGGAGGAGATCACACAGGAAACCTTCTACCGGGCGATGACGAAAGCAGGATCCAGGACGGCTTCCTTCCGGAGGGAAGCGGACGAGGTCACCTGGCTGTGTACGATCGCAAAGAACCTGTTCTACGATGAGAAGCGCCGGGAGAAAAAGACCGGACCGATGCCCGAGGACGCTGAGGCGGACGGGAAGAGCGTCGAGCAGATCGCGGCGGACAGGGATTCCTCCTTCCGGGTTCACCTGGCGCTGCACGCGATGGAAGAACCCTACCGGGAAATCTTCGAACTGCGGGTGTTCGGCGAGCTGGGCTTCCGGGAGATCGGGCTGATCTTCGGAAAGACGGAAAACTGGGCGCGGGTCACCTATCATCGGGCCCGGCTGAAACTTCAGGAAAGGATGAAGACGGATGAAAACTGATTGCAATGTGATCCGGGATCTTCTGCCGCTGTACGCGGACGAAGTATGCAGCAGCGAGAGCCGGGAAATCGTGGATGAACACCTGAAGGAATGCGCGGCCTGCACGGAAGAGCTGGCGCGGATCCGGGAGAGTGAGATTGAAAACCATCTGGCGGCGGAGAAGGAGGACGTGATCCGCTACCAGAAGAAAAAATTCAGCCGCAGGAGCGCGGCGGTAGGATCGGTGATTGCGTGGATCCTGATGATCCCCGTGGTGATCTGCCTGTTCCTGAACCGGCTGGAGGGCGGACGGCTGGACTGGTTCTTCGTGGTGGTGGCCGGCCTGGCCGTGGCGGCCTCGGTCATCGTGGTGCCCCTGATGGTGCCGGACAGCAAACTGTTCTGGACACTCTGCGCATTCTGCGCGAGCACGGTGCTGCTCCTGGCCGTGACCTGCATCTATGCGCACGGCGACTGGTTCTTCATCGCGGCGAGCGCGTTCCTGTTCGGTATGTCGGTATGCTTCCTGCCCTTTGCCATCAGGGCAAAGCCGCTGCGGCCGTATGTGCCTGAGAAGAAGGCCTTCACGGTGGTGGCGGTGGACGTGGCCCTGTTTGCCCTGATGATGGAATGCATCAGCATCCACCGGAACGGCCTGGGATTCTGGCGCGGCGCGGTGCTGGTCGGCGTGGTGATCGGCCTTGTGGTCGCAGTGGTAATACCTGAAATGAAGAAAAGAGGGATGATCAAATGAAAAAGGCACTGATTCTGATTCTGGCAGGGATGCTCTGCCTGGTTGCTTACTATACGTGGTCCATTGCGGACGAATATACCAGCGGCGGCGGGACGATCACCGACGCGGTGGAGAACATCCGGATTGACTGGACCTCCGGTTCAGTGACGGTCAAGTACCATGACGCGGAGACGGTCATCCTCGAGGAGACCGGCGACCGGCCCATCGAAGGGGACGACCGGATGCGCTGGAAGATGGACGGGAAGACGCTGGTGATTGAGTACAACACCCCGAAACTCTTCCGCTTCTTCAGCCCGACGAAGGCGCTGACGGTGACACTGCCGAAGGGAATGAGCCTGAAGAAGGCCGAGATCAACGCGACCAGCGCGGACATTACCGTTCCGGAAATGACCGCGGAAGAGATTTACCTCGGCAGCACCAGCGGCGACGTGAACGCCGCGGTGAGCGCACCGGTCGTATACGGCGAATCGACCTCGGGGGATGTGACCCTGAAGCTGAACGGCAGGGCGGACCGCGTGAAGATGGGCAGCACCTCGGGCAGGCTGAGTCTGACGGCGGACGATGCGGAGCAGGCGGAACTGGGCACGACTTCCGGCGGGATCTTCCTGGAAGCGGAGCAGGTGAAGCAGGCAAACCTCGGATCCACCAGCGGGGAAATCCGCGTGCAGGTCAGAAGCTTTGAACAGATGAAGATCAGCGCGACCTCCGGCAGCGTAAACGCGGCGCTTTCCGCGGAGCCCGGATTTACCTCGAAAATCAGCACCACCTCCGGCGACTTCAACAGCACGATGCCGCTGACCCAGGAAGGGGACAGCCGGACCTGCGGGGACGGCAGCGGGAAGCTCGTGATCGGCACGACCAGCGGCGACGTGAACCTGACGGAACTGAAGTAAAACCGGAGACCGGGGCCCCGGGCGGGACCGGAGCCCCGGCGGACGGGAGGAAACACACGATGAGGATCGAAACGGAAAGACTGATCATTACGGAATTCACGGCGGACATGGCACAGGCGGTCCATGAGAATTCCCTGGACGAGGATAACCGGAGATTCGTGCCGGATGAGGTGTTTGAAACGGTCGAGGAGGCGGAGGAGGCCGTCGGATTCCTGATGTCGCAATACGGCAGGACCGACGGCCCCCTGGCCTTTGCCGTGCTGACCAGAGAAGAAGGCCGGAACATCGGGTATGTTCAGCTGGTTCCGCTGGAAGGCGGGCAATGGGAAATCGGATACCATATCGCGAAAGCGCATACCGGCAGGGGCTACGCCACGGAAGCGGTGAAGGCCTTTCTGCCTGCCGCGGCGCGGGCGGTTGGAATTGACGAAGTCTACGGGATCTGTCTGAGCGGAAACACGGCGTCAAAGCAGGTACTGCGGAAATGCGGATTTACGCCGGTATACGAAGGCGAAGGGGACTACCAGGGTGCGCGGCGGGAGATTTTCCGGGGTATATGGAGAATAGACCGGAGTTGAGCGTCGGATAGGCCGTTGGGGACAGGGCAAACAGGCCCATCCGGCAGGTGGGCCGGTTTTCCCTGTCCCCGCCGGTCCATCCGAAGGCGCCAGAGACCGTATCGGTTGCATTTTTCGCGCGACTTGACAAAGCGCGGCCCGGGTGATACATTTTCTGCGAGCAAGGGAGCCGGATCGGTTTCCTTGCTTATTTGCTTCAAAAGGACAGGTTGCGATTGTGATGAGCATCCATGAAGAATGCGGCGTATTCGGCGTTATGGCGGAACAACCGGAGGACGTTGCCGGGCTGGTATACTTCGGGCTCTATTCTCTGCAGCATCGGGGGCAGGAAAGCTGCGGCATCGTGGTCAACGATGACGGAGTATTCGCTTCCTATAAGGACATCGGCCTCGTCGGCGATGTGTTCAGCGGCAATGTCCTTCATTCTTTTCCAAAGGGTACCATGGCTGTCGGACACACCCGATACGGTACCACCGGCGGGACAAACCGCAATAACTGTCAGCCTATTGAAGTCAATCACCAGAAAGGACATATGGCGCTGGCGCATAACGGGAATCTTTCCAATGCCGCGGAACTGCGATCCGCCCTGGAAATGAACGGCGCGATCTTCCACACGACCAGCGATACGGAAACCATCGCATACATCGTCACGCAGGAACGGCTGAAGGCCCCTTCCATAGAGGAAGCGCTGAGCCGGACAATGAGCAGACTGGAAGGCGCCTACTCCCTTGTTCTGATGTCACCGCAGAAACTGATCTGCGCCCGCGATCCGTTTGGATTCCGCCCTCTCTGTTACGGGCGAACGCCGGACGGAACATGGATCATCGCGTCGGAAAGCTGCGCGCTGCATGCTGTCGGTGCGAGCCTGATTCGCGACGTGTCACCGGGTGAAATCCTGATCTTCAGCAAAAACGGCGTGCAATCCCGGCGGGAACACTGCGGGAAAAAGCAACCGCGCCATTGCATCTTTGAGTATATTTATTTCGCCAGGCCGGACTCCGTCCTGGACGGGATATCCGTTCATACAGCGCGGATCCGCGCCGGAGAATGTCTGGCAAAAGCGCACCCGGCTGAGGCGGACATCGTGATCGGCGTACCTGATTCCGGCCTGGATGCCGCACTGGGATTCAGCCGTGCTTCCGGCATTCCATATGAAATCGGCCTGATCAAAAACAAATACATCGGGAGAACTTTCATCGCGCCGGATCACAGACTGGATCAGGTAAAGATCAAATTATCCGCCATTGAGGATGTGGTCCGGGAAAAGCGGGTGGTACTGATTGACGATTCCATTGTCCGCGGAACGACCAGCGGACGGATCGTTGAGCTTCTCAGAGAAGCGGGCGCGAAAGAGATCCATATGCGCATATCCTCCCCGCCTTTTCTGCATCCCTGCTATTACGGGACGGATATCGATTCCCGGGAACATCTGATTGCCTGCCATCATACGGTGAATGAGATCGCAAAGATCATAGGCGCGGACACGCTGGGATATCTGCCGGTCGGGGAACTGTGCACACTGGCCGGAAAAGATGTCTATTGCCATGCGTGCTTTACCGGAACATACCCGACAGCCATTCCAGCGGATACCCGGAAGGACAGGTTTGAACGCCGCCTTTCAGAATGACGGGAACCGAAAAGGCATCATGAAGCCGGGAAAACAAAGGAGCGTGAGACCAGACCGTTCCGGTCCCGGCAGACCTTCAGCACAAAATCAAACCGGTCACGGTCGATACACATCCAAAAATCTTTTTCAGGAAAGATATGCTGCAGCGCGGGATCAAAGAAGTGCTTTCCGCCCCCATGGGCAAGCGCTTTCAGCTTTCCGTCGATATCCGGCATTTCCTGCCCTGTCAGCAGGGAACGGATATAGACAGCGCAGAGTTCGTCCTCTTCCGCAGGTTCAGAGCCGTTCTTTCCCATGCAGACCAGGGATACCTTTTCCGGCGCCGCCCTGCGGAGATATTCCGCCGTTACCTTCGCGTTCACAAAGCTGCCGGTGAGGATTTCATCCGCATGAACCGCATGGACGATCCCCTGCGTGCCGGCGCTGGTTGTATGAATGACCCGTTTTCCCCGGATCATCTCCGGGACAATCGAAGAAGGGGAGTTACCCAGATCACATCCGGCAATCTTTTTTCCCTGCCGTTCACCGACAAGAATACAGGCGGGATCCCTCTCCTTCCAGGCAAAGGTATCTTCCAGGCTGCCAACCGGACGGACTTCAGACGCTCCGAGCGCATAAAGCCAGCATTCCATGGAAAAGGCCCGGAAAACATCGATGATCACCGCGATGCCGTCGGCATGATCCGCGCCGTCAATCAGATGATAAATTTCAATATTCATGAAAATCTGTCCTCCTTCGCTTCGCATGTCCGAAATCAGCAGGGGTTCTGTCCGGGAAGTCCCTTGCCTGCGGACTATTGTACAATGGGGGCGTTTCCGCCGCAAGAGGAATCCGGAGGCGCCGGATGAGACAGGGGCGGTTGGGTCCGGGCTGCGGCATTGAAAACTTGGAGGAATTATGATAATATCCAATCACAGACAAACGATGATGACTTCAGGATACCGGCGAAGAGAATGAAAAAGCAAAGGGAGAGGCGACACAATGAAAATTGCGGTCAGGTATTACACAAAAACAGGAAACACAAAGCGACTGGCGGAAGCAATAGGCAAGGCCGTCGGGGCGGAGGCCCAGCCCATCAGTGTGCCAATCACTGAAGCGGTGGACATCCTCTTCCTCGGCAACTCCTACTATGCTTTCACGATTGATCCGGAAGTGAGAAGCTTTGTCCTTTCCCTGGATAAAGGGAAGGTCGGAAAAATCGTCAATTTCGGTTCGGCAGCCATGATGAATTCCACGTGGAAGAAAGTCAAGGCTGTGGCTGATAAGGTTGGAATCCCGATGGATGAACGGGAGTTCCACTGCAAGGGTGAATTCAAGGGGGTTCACAAGGGGAAACCGGATGAAACGGATCTTAAAGCGGCGGCAGATTTTGCCAGAAAGGTTGTGGGATAATGGAATTCAAAGAAGTTATCAAAAATCGTTATTCATGCAAAAAGTACGCTGACCGGCAGGTGGAACCTGAAAAGGTGACAGCCATTCTGGAAGCGGGACGTCTGGCTCCGACGGCCAAGAATCTGCAGGAGCAGCATGTATATGTGCTGCAGTCCGCAGATGCACTGGCAAAGATTGACGCGGCTACGCCATGCCGATATGGAGCGCCGACGGAACTGGTTGTCGCCTTTGACAGGAATAATGTCTTTACTTATCCGGGCGGCAGGCGCGATTCCGGCATAGAGGACGCAAGTATCGTGGCTACCCACATGATGCTGGCCGCGGCAGATGAAGGCGTGGACAGCTGCTGGCTGAATTTCTTTGATCCGGAGAAGCTGGCCGCGGATCTTGAACTGCCGGAGAATGAAGAGATCCTGATGGTGATGGATCTGGGCTATGCGGCTGAGGGAACCGGTCCGCTCGGAAATCATAACAGCAGGAAACCGCTTGGCGAGACAGTGACTTATATGTGATTTGGGATACCCGACTTAAAGGGGCGGCTCGAAAGGGCTGCCCCTTTTCTATGACCGGGAAAACCGAAAAAATGAAAAAAGTTGTTGAAATCTGAAAAGTTGGCAGTGTTTGCCGGTAAA
>JAEEGL011086508.1_pt1 | contig 10286 bp, 9 predicted proteins | sample 9134231 | NCBI WGS metagenome assembly JAEEGL01 (sample SAMN16246548, study PRJNA631951) | gut metagenome | biome: gut microbiome; feature: rumen; material: fiber-attached | host: Bos | place: Iran: Karaj | collected 2018-10
CACAGGCTGATCAGCGTCCCGGGAATGAACATGCCCAGGACCGCCGTCATTGCTTCCGCGATCAGCAGCCCCATGCGGATCCTTTCGTCCCGCGCAGGCAGCGCCGCCAGGCTCTGCGCGCTCAGCAGGATCCCGAGGCCGAACATGGCCTGATTTGCCCAGTGACAGGCGCCGAAGCTGCCGTCTTCATGCGCGCAGGCGCCCAGAAAGGTCCTGCTGCCGACCGTCAGTATCAGGGAAAGGATCAGGGCGGCACATGCGCCCCAGTTCATACGCTTGTTCATATTTCGGTTCTCCTTCTTTTTCCGGAAGCTACTCCCGTTTTATTTCCCGAAGTTTTCGTTGATGACCTCTCTTGCTACGCGTCCATGCTCCAGAACGATCGTCCTCTGCGCGGCATCCGCCACCTCCGGGTCATGCGTCACAACGATCAGGGTCGTCCCTTCCTTATGCAGCTGGGCAAACAGATCCAGCACGATATTCTCGTTGGTCTCGTCCAGGTTGCCGGTCGGCTCGTCGGCAAGGATCAGCTCAGGATGATTGATGAGTGCCCGGGCCACGCAGACGCGCTGTTGCTCACCGCCGGACAGCTGGCTCGGCAAATGATGCGCGCGTTCCTTCAGGCCGACGCGTGCCAGAGCCTCCAGCGCTTCCTTTTCATCCGGCATGGAATGATAGTACTGCGCGACCATCACATTTTCCACGGCTGTCAGATAATTGACCATGTGGAACTGCTGAAAGACCAGACCGATCTTGTCCCGGCGGATATCCGTCAGCTTCCTGCTGCTTTCCTTGGCGATGTCCACGCCGTCCAGAAGGACCTCGCCCCGGGAGGGCTTATCCATGCAGCCGATGATATTCATCATCGTGCTCTTTCCGGATCCGGAAGGGCCCATGATCGCGACCCATTCTCCTTTATCCACGTGAATGTTGACGTTGTCCAGCGCCTTCAGTTCTCCGTAGATCTTGGATATATTTTTCAGTTCAAGCAGACTCATGATTTATTCTCCTTTCAGTACCAGGGCAGGATCGATCTGCACGGCTCTCTTGATCGGAAGCATACAGCTCAGCGCTGCGATCAGCATGGAAACAGCCACTGTAAGCGGAAGCAGCAGAGGCTGGAACTGAATCGAGCTGCCAAACACGTTGACGCTTACCACCTGGGCAAACCCGAATCCGAGCACAGAGCCCAGCAGGCCGCCCAGCGCGCCCAGAAAGATCCCCTCTCCCAGGAATTCCAACCGGATGCTGCTGTCCGACGCGCCGAGCGCCTTTCTCAGGCCGATCTCTTTTCTCCGCTCTGTCACCACAGCCATCATGGTCGTGGAAACACAGATCATCGTCAGCAGCAGCACCACTGCCGTGACCAGAAAGACTAAAGACTGCAGTTTGGTCAGCACCGCTGCTTCCGACCTGGTCACACGCTTGACCAGCCGGGCGGAAACGGAGCCGCTCTTATCCGTGATCTGGGAAACATATTCTTCCAGTTCCTCCGCGGATGCCGACACGCTCAGTTCCATCACGTCAAACCGGTCCTGTTCTCCCGTCAGCGCCTCCATATCGGAAAGGGACAGGAAAATGTACTGCTCCTCATCGCCGCCGGTATCCAGAATGCCGGTCACCTGCAGGCTCAGGGAATTGCCTGTCGCTGCCTGCGCGTTTTCCGTCGGGCGGGCCTTGTTGACAGCGTCCACAACCGCCTGTGAGGTGACCGTCGCGCCGGTCATGGCGTCCACGTCGGTTCCCGCCGTCAGCGGGATCTGTTTGCCGATAAACTGCTTTGTAAAGCTCTCCTCCGCGCACCGGCCGCCAAACTCCGCTGTCTGCGAATCGGCATTGACCGTCATTTCCGCAATGGAAAGATCATCGCCCAGCTTCAGCGTGACGTAGACCAGCGCTGAATTAAAGCCTTCCGCGCTGCCGGCCAGATACGCCCCCGGCTTCAGTTCGGTATCGCCGGAAGCTTCCGTCACAGACGGCTTCCAGGAGATCTCCACCATGCTGTTCAGCTTCGCTCCGATCGTTTTCGCCACTTCCTTGCCCAGCAGCACCTGCCGCGAAGCGGATGGATACGCGCCGTCCACCATAAAGTACGGGCTTGTTGCCTGTACCTGTTCAAAATCCGTTCCGGCCGCCACAAAGGACAGCTGGTTGCGCACCATCTGAGCGCTGGTATACCGGTAAGGCGTAGCTCCGAGGATCTTCTCCTTCGGGATCAGCGAAAGAGCCTCCGCCGTCTTTTCGGCATCCAGCGATGTGCCGTCCGCCGAAACAAAAATCATATTTGCTCCGTAATTACGGAACTGTGCGCCCATCTGCCGGGGTACATCGTAATAGATCGTCACCAGTCCTGACAGGATCGTCGCGCCGATACCGATGGACAGAAGCGCGACCAGCATACGGCTGCGCCGTCTGAGCAGCGATGCCGTGATCATCCGCAGGAACATTCTTCTTTTGGTCATGGACTCTGTTTCCTCCTCATGCTCCGGCGACCGCCGTTACGCTTTGCTGCCGTGCAGCACTTCTGCCGGATCCAGACGGAGTACCATCCGGATCGCGGGCATACTGCCCGCAACCGTGACCAGCGTGATCAGTACCGCCACGATCGGAATGACCAGACCCTTCATCTCGATCGCCGATCCGAACACGCTCTGGCCGATCAGCTGGGCAAAGCCGAAACCCGCAAAGTAGCCGATCACCATTCCTGCCAGCGCGGTAATCAGGATCTCCGTCATAAAAACGCCGGTGATAGCTCTGTCATGCGCGCCGATCGCTTTGAGCAGACCGATCTCCTGCGCGCGCTCCATGACACTGGCGGTGACCAGGTTGGAAATGCCGAGCGCGGAACCGATCAGGCTCAGCGCGGTGATCAGGATCATCAGCAGCTGCGTCTTGTCCAGGATCGTCCCCTCGCTCTCCGCCACCTGCCGCACCGCGGAAGCCACGGAACCGGTGATCACCTCCGTGATCTGATAGCACACCGCGCTGACATACGCCGTGCAGTACCAGGTTTCATAGTCCTTGGAGGACAGCGCCTTCGGGTTCTGAGCCGCGCGCCGGGCCAGGTCGTTGTCCGGAGTCGTCAGCGCGGAGACCTCGATGGAAGCCACCTTGCCGTCCGTATCTGTCAGGTACTGGACCAGATCCAGCGGAGCGTAGATCTGCTCGTCCTCAGCCCCGCCGGCATCGTAGATCCCGGCGACCGTCACTGTTTTTTCCGCGCTGCGGCCGGTCAGCTTCAGCCGGTCTCCCACATGCAGGCCCGCCCGTTCAGCCAGAGCCAGGCCGGCCATGATCTGCTCCTGCGCGCTCTCCGACTGTTCATCGATCCACGCGCCTTCGGCAATATCCCACCAGGAGCGCAGGCTCGCCACTCCGGCATCCAGCGATTCACCGGTCGGCAGATCCAGGTGATGGTTGAACCAGGTACCGACCGCCTTGACGGCGCTGCCGTCCGGCAGCGTGACCGCTGCCTCGTTGAACGGGGCAAAGTCCACAATATTGAACGCCCAGAAAATGGTCTTCAGCTTTCCCAGCTCGTCTTCCCGTAGCCAGGCATTGGCGATCTCCTGACCGCCGTCCTCAACAGCGTAAATATCGGACAGCAGGGAGGAATCCCGCGGCCTGACCACAATGTTGGCCCCGTAGGTCTTCAGCTCCTGGCTGACCTTGTCACCGACATCCAGCATCACATTGATCATGCTGGTCGCCAGGGATGCTCCGAGCGCGATCGTAAAGGCGATCAGCAGCATCTTTCCTCTTTGACGGAAGAGGACACCGCGAATCATTCGAAACAGCATGCCGTTGACCTCCTCACCTGAATTCCCGCTCCGCGGCCAGAATATCGCTCATTTCAAAGATGATGGATCCGTTTTCCACCTTGTACTTCAGTGGGATCGGATTGCATCCGCCCTTGAAGCCGATCGTATTGATGTTCATGACCACGTCGCAGCGCTTGCATACGATCTGCTCGCCGCGCTGATAATATCCTGCCGTCCCGCAGACCTCACACGCGTCCAGACCGACGCCGTAGGTGCCGGATCCCGGTTTCTGAACGATGATCCAGCGAACGCCGATCCCTTTCTCTGTCACATACTCAAAGCGGTGCAGGTTCCCGTCGTTCACCTGATCGATGCCGACCAGGATCCGGTCGTCCGCGATACGGTAGCTTTCCGGCGCGGAAAGCTCCACCTTGCGGTTCGTGATATCCTTGAGCACCGTCAGGTTCAGCATAGCGGCCGCAAAAAGAACAGCCGTTACCGCGGCTATACGCCTTTTGTGACGGGCTGTCGATTTCAGCTTGCGCAGCTGCGCCGGATTGTCCCACATCCCGTGGACCTTTATATTCCGGATGAACAGGATCACCGGAATGACCATTGCCAGCCCCGCGATCACAAAAGCGAAAAGGAGGATGTTGTTGGTCACGAATTTTGTCAGCGGGAACGCCCATGGATAGGCCGCCTTGTTGTACTTCGGCAGCCAGGTGAGCCATTTCCACCGCGCCACCCACTTGCTCACAGCCATGCCGAAGCAGCGCGCCCCGTTTGTCAGCAGGGCAGCGTTCAGCACCCAGAGCAGGATCGGAGAGCTGTTCAGCGTGATGGTGCATTTGTACAGGAAGCAGCCAAAGAGAAATACCAGAAGGATCCCGAGCAGCCATCCCACCAGGCGAACCGCGAACTGTTCGGAAATAATGCCGTTCCCGGCAGTATCAAAGTTCACCGGATATCCCAGCACCTCCGGGCCCTCATAGAAAAGGCACACGGCGATCAGCGCTGCCGCCGCGCTGCCCAGAAGCACGCCGCCGATCCCGATCGGCGCGTCCGTATCGCTGCCGTAATAGGTCAGCTGCCGGTGATGACGGCCGAAGATCAGGGACAGCGCCAGAAACAGAAGCGACAGAACGATGGTTACGAGGAAGGTATAGAAATTCCACTGATTGGTGGCTATCTTGCTCGTGGTATGCTTCGCAATGCACATGGCGACCGCTCCGGCCAGGCCGACTGCAACGCCCACGGCAATGAACCGCATTCCCTTCCGCCCGTAGGCAATTTTGCACAGCGCAAGGCAAAGGCTGATGAGCACGGATACCATCAGCAGATCTTCCGTCACCGTGACCACATATTTCAGCAAAACCGACCGCCTCCCGGCTTTATTTTTCGGATTTCCAAACATCAAGCTGTCGGCACGGCGATCCCCCGCGGATCAACCCTGCCGACAGCCGACACGAAGCAGGACGCGCGGCCCGGCTCCGAAATATACAGGATCTGATTCCCGCCTGTCAGTCCGGAGGCTGCCGGGCGGGGCTTCAGGAGTGAATTACCACTCCTGAACGGTGTACTCCCAGTGCTTGAAGTTCACTTCAACGGGCTCGGACCAGAAAGAATGCTCCGTAACGCCGGTCTCTTCGTCCACATGCAGCAGATAGCCGTTCTCGGCGGGGCTGTGGATGATGAAGGTCAGGGTGTAGGTGTCAGCCTCGGTCAGAGCAACGTTCAGGCCGTAGTGGGGGCCGTCGCTGGCGCTCATGGGCATCATGGTGCCTTCCGCTGCCACCTTGCCGGTGGTCTCGGAGGTGATCTTGAAGTCGATGGTCAGATAGGGGACCCAGTCGCCGGCGCCGAAGCCGTAGCCATTCTCCAGAGCGGAGATGTCAGCTTCAATATGGAAGTTCGCGCCTTCAACGCCCAGACCGGCGATATCGGCGGGCTCCATGGGAACGGGCTGGAAATAAACGGCAGCCACATGCAGGTGAGCAGCTTCAACGTCCTGCTCATTGCCGGATTCCTCGGTTCCGTCCACATAAATGGGGGTTTCTTCGAAGCCGGCTTCTTCAGCCACAGCCGCAACGCAGAACAGCATCATAACCGCAGTCAGCAGAGCAACAATTTTTTTCATTTTGCAAATCCTCCTCCAAAATACTCAGGGGTTCCTTGTATGATCAGGGCTGCGTTACGCGGGGGTGCGCAGTCCGGAGCATCCTTTATTTTCAGGGCTTTGCCTGTGTCAGTTCCTTCCGGAGCGCGTCCAGCTTTCCCCGGGAACGGGCAACCATAAATGTGATCAGCAGAATGATCACCAGGATCAGCTGGGGCACCAGCGTCTCCAGGTACGGATAGATTCCGAGTACCTGCAGCACATCGTTTTCCGGAATACCCGGCACACGGAGCGTCACGTCGAACACGCCGCCTTCCGCCAGCTCCTTGATGCCGCTGCCCAGGAAGGAAACACACATGACCGCCATCAGAATACTGGTCGCCGTAAAGAACACCTTGATCGGCAGTTTGACGGAAAGCTTTGTGATCGCGAGATACACAAACACCAGGATCACACAGCCCACGCCAAAGCCGGTCCACACCATGCCCGCGTTGCCCTCGGACAGCATCGGCTGATAGAACAGCACGACCTCCGCTCCTTCACGGAAAACGGAAAGGAAGGCGGTAAAAGCCAGCGCAAAGGAAGAGCCTGTTTCCACGGAGGTCTGTACCTTGTTGTCAATATACCGACTCCAGGAAGCCGCTTCCGCCTTGGAGATCATCCAGTTGCTGACATAGAAGAGCACGCACACCGCGATCAGCGCCGTGATGCCCTCTATGATCTCCTGCGCCATGCCGGCGCCCGCAAACATCGATTTCGCCCATGCCAGCACCGCGGCCGCCGCAAAGCTGGCAACAACGCCCAGCACGGCGCCGATGTAAACATTGCGCAGGCTTTTTCCGTTGCCGCTCTTGACCAGATACGCGATGATGGCCGCTATGACCAGGATCGCTTCCAGCCCTTCCCGGACAATGATTCCGAAAGCAGCCCAGAAGGTCAGCATACCGGCATTGTTCTCCGCGGGAGCTTCCGCCGCTGTCTCAGCCGTCTCTGCCGCAGCCTGTTCAGCCTTGGCGGCAGCCTCTTTTTCATCCAGCGCGGATGCTTTGGAGGAGACCAGAGACTTCAGGGATTTCAGCGTGCGCCGGTAGCCGCTGGTCTGATACTTTTCAGCGCCTGCCGCCGCCGCCTGCCTGACGGTCGCGAATTTGGCATCCACTTCTTCACGGTCCGCAACGCCCAGCTCGGAATAGATCTTCCGGTCCAGGCCCGAATCCTCGTACACGCTGTAAAACGCCGTGTTCACGTTGTCCACAGCCGCCTCGAAATCCATGCCTTTGTACGCGGTAAAGGAGGTGTCCAGCAGCTCGCCGATCGCCTCATAGGCAGCGCCCCAGCTGGCATAATGGACCTTCTCGTTCGGATCTCCCGCCAGATCGCCCCACGGATCGTAATCCACACGGGCGCCCTCCAGCCAATAGGACATTTCCGTTGCCGGCTCCCCGTCCTTCGCGGCCAGCTTGTTCGCGTCCTCGCGGATCATGGTTTTCAGCTTGACCAGCGTGGTGCGAACTTCTTTTTTTGTTTCCTCATCCAGTTCGGTCTTTTTTACAGCTGCCTTGCAGGTGGAATACTGCAGCTCCACAGCGTTTTTGCGCGGGCCGGAAATATAGCTCATGGTCTGGCGTTCAAAGCCCGTGATCTCATAGATCTTGAAATACGCGTCATTGATCCTGGCTGAGCCCTTTCCGCCTTCTCCCTGGAGATAAAGCTCAAAAGCAGCATCAATATACCGGTCGATCTGATCTGCCGCGCCGCCCCAGCGGGTCGGGCTGATCCCTTCTTCGCTTTCCTCTGCAGCCAGGACAGGCAGTGCTGTCAGAGCTGATGCCAGCAGCAGCGCCAATGCCGTCACAAGGGTCAGGCAGCGTTTTATTTTCATTGCGATCCGCCACTCCTTCTGATCGTCCCCGTGTGTTCGGGCTGTGCCCGTGCCGCACGGTTCCGTTTCCCGGCATCGGTGTTAGCCGAAGCCAACTATGCCGGATAAAAATTTGCCGGAATCCCGGCTTATTCCCGCGAGCATTTGTTAGCGGCAGTTAACCGTCAGGGATGAAAAAAGGCCAAAGGCCGAATCTCATCCGCAGTCTGGGCAGTTAGCCGCAGTCAACTCATCTGCGCACCGGTATGTTAGCACCCTGCAACTTCTTTGTCAAGAGATTCAATACCGCGAACAAAATGTATACAATCCGCAAAAGGATAGCCTTCCGGCTGTCCTTTTGCCATTTTTTTCGTTGAATATTACATATTCAGCAGCTTGTACAGAATGTGATACAGCTGCCCGGCCTCCTCCGCGGAGAGCCGGACGCAGCCGCCGACCTTTGCGGGGATCTCCGCTGCTTTTTCCCGCAGCGCCCATCCTTTTTCCGTCAGCCGGACAGTCACCACACGCTCATCGTCTTTGGAACGGGTACGGATGACCGTTCCGGCCTCTTCCAGCTTCTTGAGCATCGGCGTCAGTGTGCCGTTGTCCAGATACAGCTTCCGGCAGAGCTCGCCGACTGTGATCTCCCCGGCTTCCCACAGGACCAGAAAAACGATGTACTGTGTATAGGTCAGCCCCAGCGGCTTCAGATAGGGAGTATACCGGTTGACCACGCTGCGCGCGGCCGCATACAGCGGAAAGCACAGCTGGTTTTCCAGCATCAGCTGGGGCAGTTCCTCCGCGGAGGTCAGCTTTTCATTACACATTTCTGTCCGTCTCCCGATTACAGGTTCTCCCGGATCCATCCGCTCAGCTGCGCCTGCGGGCGGAAGCCGACGGACTGGTCGATAAACTGGCCGTTCTTGAAAAGGCCGATGAAAGGAATGCTCTGGATCCGGTACTGGGTCGCCAGCCCGGGGTTCTCATCCACGTCCACCGCATAGAAATTGACCTGGCCCGCATATTCCTCGCTCAGCGCTTCCAGCACGGGCGCCAGCATCCGGCAGGGACCGCACCAGGTGGCGTTGAAATCGACCACAGCCACCGCGTCCTTTTTCACTTCGCTGTTGAATTCCGCTTCATTGATCTTCTTAACCATTTTAACGCTCCTTTTCTCAGGCTTTTGCCCGCTTCAGCTGATCCAGATAGCTGACCGCGCTCAGCGCGGCCACATTGCCTTCTCCGGCAGCCTTGATATATTGATACGGCGTTCCCGTGATATCTCCTGCCGCGAAGCAGCCCGGAATGCTGCATTCCATTTTGCGGCTGACCTTCACATGGCTCCCGTCCGTTTCCAGCCCCGGCACCAGCTGCCCCGGCGCCACTGCCTCCCGCAGCACGAACACGCCGTCCACGGTAAATCCGTTCTCCGCGGTCACGACCTTCTTCCTGTCTCCGTCCGCCTCGATTCCGGTCACCTTTCCCCGGATCACCCGCACGTTCTCCGGCAGTTCCGGTTCCGCCGCATAGACCGGGAAGTACAGCACCTTCGCGCACACCTCACTCAGGAAGGCGGCTTCCGCCTCTTCGCGGGGGCTGTAGCCGATCACGGCCACATCCCTGCCCCGGTAAAGCGCCGCGTCGCAGGTCGCGCAGTAGCTGACGCCGCGCCCAAGCCACTGCTCCTCACCCGGCAGCGGCTTCCCCTGTACGACGCCCGTCGTCAGGATCACGGCGGTCGCTTCCAGCATATCCTGATCCGCCTGCAGAGCGAAATAATCACCCATGGCATACACCGCGCTGACACGCTTCTCCGTGATCTCAATGCCCATGCTGTCCAGGTGCGCCTTCATTGCCGCTGCCAGCTCCGAACCCTTTACAGCCGGGAAGCCCGGATAATTCCGGATCTCATGCGCCTTTTCCAGCTTCTCGCTCAGGTTTTTGCTGCCCAGCAGCAGCACCCGCTTGTTTCTCACCGTGGCGGTAATGGCTGCGGAGATGCCGGCCGGGCCTGTGCCGATCACGGCAATATCGTAACGTTCCATCGCTTGCCTCCCGTCTGTGTTCCTGTTCCTGTTTTATGCCAGCAGCTTCTCCACGCAGGCTGCCACGTCCTTCATGCTCGCGGTCGGCTCAAAGCGCGCCACGACGTTGCCCTGTCGGTCCACCACAAATTTGGTGAAATTCCACTTGATGTCGGGATTGTTTTTGTAATCCTTGTCGATCTTTTTGAGCATCGTGCTCATCATCAGCGCCACCGGTCCGTGACCGAAGCCTTCAAAGCCCTTCTGGCTCTTCAGGTATGCGAACAGGGGCAGCTGGTTTTCGCCGTTCACATCGCTCTTCTTCATCTGCGGGAACTGCGTGTTGTACTTGAGGGTGCAGAATTCGTGGATCTCTTCGTCCGTCCCGGGCGTCTGGCCGGCGAACTGGTTGCAGGGCACGTCAATGATCTCCAGACCCTTATCGTGGTTCGCTTCGTAGATCTCCTCCAGATCCTTGTAGTGAGGAGTAAATCCGCAGCCGGTGGCGGTATTGACGATCA
>JAEEGL011260924.1_pt1 | contig 10286 bp, 10 predicted proteins | sample 9134231 | NCBI WGS metagenome assembly JAEEGL01 (sample SAMN16246548, study PRJNA631951) | gut metagenome | biome: gut microbiome; feature: rumen; material: fiber-attached | host: Bos | place: Iran: Karaj | collected 2018-10
ATAGAATCGGTTTGTAAACACCCAGTCTCCCGAAGCCGGATAATCGATTGTATACCCGACGTCAAAGAATATGACAGATTTATCAGATAACAGCTCTCGCATTTTGCGCTCCTCTGCTATGGTTCCATGGTTCATTGGATTACAAAACTCAACAAATTCCGATTTGTTAACTATGTGTCAGATTCCTGAATATTTCTTTTCCTATACCTTTGCTCACGGTTCTGCTTCTCGGAATCGAACAACGCCACCGCAAGATCAGTCAGTTCAGTGCTCCACAGTTCACCGGTCTTCTGTACATCAGCCCACGGACAGAGCGATGCATAGTCCTCATCCAGCGCGATGTCGTACGAGCTGTTCCGGTCGCTGACACTTTTGTACAGGTGCCTGCCCATACTGATCAGTTCCTGGGCCTTCCTGCGGTCCAGCCGTTCGGTCGAAAGTCTGTTGTAAGTATCCCTGTTTATTTCGTACAGATCGTAGTATCCGGCACAGAAGCTTTCCGCAGTGTAGAGCCCTCTTTCTTCATCATGACAGGCTTTCCAGCCGTCGCCCTCTGCGAATTTCAGTTTTTCTTCACCGTTTTCCGCTGATCCTTTTGATATTTTTACTTTTTTCGACATGGCGATCCTCTCTTAAAACTAAATCCTGAAAACTCAAACAAACCGGGATCTGCCGGGATCACTTATTCTCTTTTTCCCGCTCCGCTTTCTTCCTGCGGCGCTGCTCTCTGTTGTTCGCCTCCGAAGCGAATACTTCCACGGCTTCATCCGTCAGATCCTCATCCAGCACCTCTCCCGTGATCACCGTTTTGGCCCAGGGACAGAGCTTCTTGTAATCCGTGTCCAGGATAACGGTATATGGAGGCCCGCAGCGGTCGTTCACGGTCATGTACAGATGCCGCCCGCCCTTGTGTATAAGACCTTCAGGCCATTCGGTACCGGGATCATCGATATGATCGTATATATCCTTCGTTATCTCAAACAGGTCATGGTTCACCCCGCCGCCTGTCTCCGCAGTATAGAGACCGGTTTCGGGATCGTAACAGCATCGCCATCCGGCACCGCTCTTAAATTCCATATCTACCTCTCAAAAGTTCGGTTATAAATATATGATCTGTGTCAGTTTTCGGGTCATTCCACAGACTTGATCTCCTCTTGCAGATCCTGCTTGAGTGAGTATGTGTCGAAGGCCGCCTCTCTCGGAAGGTCTATCTCTATGCTGCTGATCTTATCCACCTTCGCAGTACCCTTGAGGATGCTGACATCGAATACGTGTCCGCCTCTGGTCCTGTCCTCAGACAGGAAATGGAGATGCCATCCCGGCATGTTTATGCCGTCCATGTAATCGGGAAAATACACTCCGATCAGGGATCCGCGTATGTTTTCGAAGACGAAGGCCTTCTGGTTCTCTTCCAGGATCTCCTTCAGGGTGACATGATGGGCTCTGTACTGAGCCTCCGATCTTGCGTCCACCTTTAAAAACTCCCCGTCTATCCTCACGACGTGCATGCTGTTAAGGCCGAAACGCTCCTCGATCTTCAGCATAAGCTCCGTCCTGAGGTCTTCTATATCCGGTATCCCGTCTACCGGGAACTGCTGTTCCCCGGAAAGAAAGGCTGCCGCTCCGAAGGGGATGCCCGTCTCCGCAGGGACTGTTGCGACATTGCCGTCCTGATCCGCCCGGTAGCAGTTTCCGTCAAGGATTATCATCTCCCCGTTCACGTCCTCGAAGGTCCCGAGGCCGGTGTCTCCTTTTTTGAGGATGTCCGCCACGGTTATGACGGCCCGGCTGTAGCCCAGGACCAGGGCCTGCAGAGTCGAGACCTGATACATCTTATTATGCATGTTCTTTTCCTTTAAATCTTATCTCAGTGTCTTGAGATATTCCTTGTGCTCATCAGTGACCCTGAAGCTCTCCAGGGCCTTCTGTATTGCTTTTTTATGGACCCATTGGTCAAGCCTGCGCTCCTCGATCCAGGGGAGAGTCTCGTCATACCTTTTCGCCAGCGCGGTGGCGAAATACCATGCCACCATCATCCTGAGGTAGTAGTCCTCACCTTTGTTTGATGCCGCAAGCTCAAGATATTCCTCGCGGAAATCTTCACCGAGGAATTCGTTCATGAGCATACGTATGCCAAATCTGGCGGTATATACATGGTCCGAAGCGATCCATTTCCGTATGTACGGAAGAAGCTTCCCGTGGTTCTTCGCGAAGGACTTTGGCGTCGCCTGATCCGATACCGGCCAGCAGTCCACATAGGGCAGGAACCTCTCCACTTCATCGACACAGGTGTCGAAGTCCCTGATCATCGAGATCACGAAGAAATGGACAAGGTTCTCCTCGTAGTACCTGTGCGGCAGATCCTTCAGGAACTCTTCCCTGTCCGGGCCTGCAAAGACCTCTTTCGCGATCCTCCTCATGTCGGGCGTCCTTACGCCGAGGATAGTATCCTCCGGTACGTTCGGGACCAGCTTCGACAGAAAGTCCCTGTACTTTCCGTCACTGACTGCAACCAGCCTGTCATATATGGTCATGATACCCTCCGGCATATATACAGGAGATGGTTCGTGTTGCCGAGCAGCTCCCGCTTCTCCGAGAACGCGAGATACCATTTCACGAATTCCGGGAAGTCCCCGTCCGTGATATCAAAATCGTCCCGGTCCTCTATGGGCTCGAGAATGCCGTCAGTCCCCGTGGTGGTGATCCACTCCACAGGCCTTCCGTCGAACAGCGACTCGAACTCCTCGATATCGTATCCCGTGAACAGCTGTTCCTTAAAATGCTTCGGCTTATAGTCTTCCGTGAAGTTCTCATTCTGCCCGAAGGCCCAGTTCCCCTGGAGATAGTTTGCGTACATGATCGCGTAGACCGATATGAACGCGAAGAAGATGATACCGTCCTTCTTCGTAACCCGTATAGCCTCGTCTATGGCCCTGTCTATGTCTTCCTTCTCATACAGGTGGTACAGAGGGCCGAATACCAGAGTGACGTCAAAGGACCCGTCGTCGAACCCGCTGAGGTCCGTGGCGTCGCCCCTTACCGGCCTGAGGTTTCCGATGCCCTTGCTGTTTTCCCGGAGCGCTTCGAAATTGCATTCCACCAGCTCAAGGGCAGTCACATCGAATCCCTCTTTCGCAAGGGCGACCGAATACCTGCCCGTTCCGGCCCCGAGTTCAAGCACCCGGGCTCTCTCCGGAGCGAAGCGGTGGATGTATTCCATCGTGACGGCATATTCCAGCTGTCCGTGCCGGCTTCTCTGCAACCGACCGCTCTCGTCATACTTCTCGTAGAAGCTGCTGACGATCTCTTTTCTTGTCGCCATTATATCTCCCTTCCCGGGCTGATGCCCTATTCCAGCCCCAGCTCCCCGCTCATCTCCCCGATCTCGAACTTCGGGATGATGATGGCCTTGAAAGAGGGTTTTTCAGTTTTTGCGGCGCAGGATGAAAACACCGTTGCGCACAGCAGGGCCGCGATGACAAGTATTTATGGCATGTCTTATTTTTCTCATAGTATTTTTTCCGTTTATCTTGCCGGGGTATATACTGTAATGCCTCCGTTATTTGATGCTGCCGTAGTTCGCAACCGCCTCATCGATGGTCATGGCTCCGGTGGCGACATTGAAGGAAGCGATGCGGATCTGGGAGGCCAGTGTGTCCTCAATGCCGAGGGCCGTCGGGAATATGATGAGATCCTTTGCCACGTCGCCGATGGGAGCATAGACCTTGTCAAAGGAAAGATCCTTCGTCGGGGTTATGAGGCGCTTCACGGAAGCCATCTGGTTCAGCTCCGTGTTCGAGATGAGGAAGCGCATGAATTCGTTGGTCATGTCGAGGTTCTCGCAGGAACTGTTGACAGAGAACTGTACGGAGGGGCTGTCGAGGAAATATCCGCCCTTGTCCGTCACCGGCACCGGCGCGAAGGAGTAGGTGAAGGGGTTCGCCGTAAAGGCCTCGGACTGGCTCTCGCGCTTCTTGGTCCCGGACACGGTGTCGCCCGTGCAGATCATCATGGGCACGTCGCCCTCGTAGAAGCGGAGGATGACTTCGGTATAGTTGTCGCTGATCAGGTCACATGCCTCAAGATCGATGCATTCCCTGTCGATCAGCATCATCAGCGTCTCGAGAGCCGGGCGCATGTATTCGCCTGCTGCGGGATCGCAATTGTTCGCGACGGCGACCATCTCGGGATGCTCGGCCAGGGTGGCGGCGAAGACCGGATAGGCCACGGTGTTCATCAGGCATCCGGAGGACTTGACGCTGTATCCCATCATGGGGCTTTCATATCCCTTTGCGCGGAAGGCGTTGCAGACTTCAAGCAGCTCCGTGAGAGTCGTGGGCACCTTCAGCCCTTCCTTGTCGAACAGATCGTTGTTGATCAGCATCCCGTATGACGTGGAGAAGACCGGTACGGTAAGCACCCGCCCCTGGGAATCGCGGTTGAGAAGGCCGGGACGGATGCAGTCGAGATCCAGTCCCAGAGAGGCGTCCGCCAGATTTTCCATATGATCGAAGACGGAATCATAGTCTGAGTTGCCCGTCATCCAGGCGAAGGAGAAGAAGATGTTCGGCGCGTCGTTTCCGTTGAGTACCGTTGCGATCGATTTGTTGTAGTCGTCGATCTTGGTGTAGCTCAGCTCGACATTGGGGTAATACTCGTTGAAACGGTCGAATTCCGCTTCGAGTGCCTCGAAATTGCTGTAGGTGCCGACTATGCTTATCTTGCAGGAGGCGGAGGTGTCAAGTTTAGGTGTGAATACGTCACGGCTTCCCTGCTGGTTCCCTGTGCCGCATGCGGCCAGGCTGAGTACTGTCAGTGCTGTGAGGATGATGATGAAGATCTTTTTCATTGTTATTTGTTCCTTTCTCTTATCCTTCTTATTTCTTTTATTACGAGTTTAACGTCCACGGGCTTGGCGATATGGCCGTCCATGCCCGCGTTAAGACATTCGGTGACATTTTCGGAGAACGCGTCCGCCGTCATCGCCACGATGGGGATCGACGCAGCCCATCTGTTCTCCAGTTTGCGTATGGCCCTTGTGGCATCCAGACCGTTCATCTCAGGCATCTGGATGTCCATGAAGATCAGCGTGTAGCTTCCCTCCTCCGCGGCCTGTATCATATCGACGCAGATGCGTCCGTTCTCCGCGCGGTCCGCGGTTATTCCGTACATTGCGAGGGTCGCGTGTATGATCTCCCAGTTGATGTCGTTGTCCTCAGCCACCAGGACATGCACCCCTTCAAGATCGGAATAGTCGTCCTCCGGCTCGACGGAGCTCACTTCCTTCCCGAGGATGTGGCTGATCCTGTCGTAGAGAGTGGACTTGAACAGGGGCTTCGAGACAAAGCCGTCAGCTCCCGCCTTTCTCGCCTCATCCTCGAACTCCGATATGTCGTAGGCTGATGCGATCAGTACGGGGATCCTTTCGGCAATCTCCGAGCGGATCCTGCGCACCGTCTCGATCCCGTTCATGTCCGGCATCTTCCAGTCGAGGATTATGAGGGCATAGTCCCGTTTCTCCCCGTGGCGGTCCCTGATCAGCTCCACCGCCTCCGCTCCGCTCTTCGCGCATTCGACGTTCACTCCCAGGGATCTGAGTGTTTCCGCGGTCGTCTGGAGCAGCACTTCGTCGTCGTCCGCGACCAGGATGTCCACGGGATCCAGGGTCATGTCGTCACGCTGCCTGTCTGCCACCGGTACGTCTATGACGACCGTGAACGTTGTTCCCTTTCCCTGCTCGCTCTGGCATTCGATGGTACCTCCCATGAGGTCCACCATCTTTTTCGTTATCGTGAGCCCGAGGCCCGTTCCCTGGATGGTGTTCACGCGGCTGTCGGTCTGGCGGGAGAATGGCTGGAACATCTTCTCCATGAATTCTGGGGTCATGCCCATGCCGGTGTCGGATACCCGGTAGTACAGCTTCACGCATCCGGGCTCCGTGCTCTCCTCCTCCCGCATGTCCACGCTTACGCTGCCCCCCGGCTCCGTGTACTTGACGGCGTTTGAGAGGATGTTGATGTAGATCTGGTTCAGCCTGAGCTGGTCGGCGTAGAGGTATTCCTTCTCCATCCGGTTGACGCGGAAATTGAAGTCTATGTTCTTTTCCTTCACCATGGGCTGGGACAGGTTGACGAGGTTCTCCACCGTCTCCACTATGGAGAACGTCACCGGCGAGAGGTTCAGCTTCCCGCTCTCGACCTTGGATATGTCGAGGATATCGTTGATAAGCGTCAGCAGGTGGTTGCCCGCCAGTCCGATCTTGCGCAGGCTCTCCCCCGTGGCCTCGGGATCCCCGAGGTTCTTCTGGGCGATGGACGTAAGTCCTATGATCGCGTTCATCGGGGTCCTTATGTCGTGGGACATGGTGGAGAGGAAGTCTGTCTTGGCGCGGCTGGCGGATTCCGCTTCAGCCGCCGATTTCTGCAGCTTCTTGTTCACGCTCTGGATGAATATGAGGTCCAGGATGAACAGCAGGAGCAGCCCGGCGGATATGACGCCTATCAGGATCCAGTTCTGGGTGTTGACGTTCAGATCCGCCTTCGGGATCAGCCCCAGCAGGGTCCATTCCACAGATCCCGCGATGGGAGTGAAGGCCATCAGCATCTCCTCTCCCCGGGAGTTGAGGAACGTGACGGAGCCCGTGGACGACGTTATCTCGGTCTGAAGGCTTTCAAGCCGGACCGGGTCATAGTCGTTGTAGGACTTGTAGAACTCGAACAGGTTCGAGTTCTTGAACGTCCTGCTCTTTATGATGTAGTCGCCGTCATGATCGATCACGGCGAGCTCGGCGTGCTCGTGTTCCCCCTGGGGGAATATCCATTTCTGCTCCAGCTCGGCCAGGGGCAGCACCCGCAGAAGGACTGCCTCCTTCGGCTCGCCGCTGTCATCCAGCAGCGTGATGATGTTGCAGAAGGCCAGGGACTGTTCCCCGTTCATGGGGTTCGTATAGGCCCGTGAGATGTTTATGGACTCGCCTATATCCGAGATCCAGGAAGTGTCCCTGATGAAGTCGATGCTGTCGTAGGATACCGACCAGTCGTCCTCCGACCCGAGATGAGTCCGCGTCGACAGGCCCTTCCTGGTATCTAGCCAGACCAGATGCGCCGAGGAGTTGTGCAGCACGTGCGAGTCCCGGATGAACTCTACCGCCTCCTCCATGGTCATGCCACTGGTGTCTATGTACCGGGCCCACACGTCGCATATGCGCTCTTCGCCCTCCAGGTAGTTCGCGGTGACCTGCTCCATGGCCACGGTCGTGTTCTCGAAATGCTCAGTCTGCCTCTGCAGCGTGCTTCTGTTATCAAGCACGGTATAGAGCACGACGAACACAAGAATGGCGGCCATGATCACGACGTTGATTATGATTATTCCTTTTTTCTTCATCCGGTACCCTCCGTTAATTTATTATCGTGTCTTTATATGCTTTTAAAGTCTGCTTCTGTTCAGAAGCCAGGCGAAGCCCTTCGCCGTCCTTACGTCCGCGTCCCTGAAATGGTTGCCTTCGTTCCATTCAAGGATACAGTCGACGCCGCGCCCGGTGAGTATCCCGTGCGCCTCGCGGATGCGGTCCCCGACCGTGGCCATGACAGGGTTCCGGGTCTTTGATTCCTTTTCTCCCAGGCTCAGGTAGACCGCTCCGCACCGTATATCGTTTTCCTTCATATACTCGGTGAACCCCGGGAACCACATGGAGGGAGACACCGCGGCGGCGCCGCTGAAAGCCCCGGTCTGATATACAGCCCACAGGGCGAACAGCCCTGCCAGGGAATATCCTCCGATATAGTACTCCTTCGTTCCGTCCCGGACGTTCTCAAGTATCTCCCCGAGCACAGCCCCGGCTCCGTCTCCGAACCCTTCGCTGCCGAAGACGGCAGGCGCCTTCCAGGGGGACAGATCGGTGTTCCAGTCGTTTACCCTGAAGGCAACGAGACGGAAACCTCCTCCGGATAGTTTATATAGCATTTCTATCTCGCTGTCAAGGTAAGAAGTGTCCTGATCTCCAACCGGCTGGATCAGAACGGCGCGGGCGCCGGGATCACCGTATTCGATCTTCTGCATCTTTTCCATCTCCGGACTCTATGTCTTTGTTACGCTTCACCATTCGAGCCCCGCCAGGTCGTACGCCCTGTGCAGGTTGTCGTGTATGACGGTATGGCAGCGGCTGCCCTCGTAGTTGTCGACAGCGGGGTGGCCCGCTTCCGCACGGCTGGACGCCTTTGCGAACGCGTCCTTCTGATCATCACGGGACAGCTTCGGATCGAACGCGGCGGAAAGCGCTTTCCGCCCGTCCTCCCGGAACGCGCGCAGATCTTCGAACTCATCCTCGATCAGGTTCCCGGCGAGTCTTTCGGTGAGGGTCTCTCTGATCTCCTTTGAGACAAAGACCGGGAAATACCGGTCGGACCTTATCCGGTCCCGCAGGTCCCGGGGCACGGGATAGCGGTATGTCCCGCTTATATACGTGCCTTCCCGGAAGCCGAAGGTCTCGGCGTCGCGCATGTCGGTCCGCTTCATGAACCTGAACGCGATGCAGGCGCTCCTCATGACGCTCCCGGCCGGGACATGCTTATAGTAGACGCTGTAGCCCATGTACCGGTCGTAGTGGTCGTAGGTCCATCCGTCGTCGAGCATCTCCTGCTCCGGCTCCTCTGAAAACCTGCACTCCCGCAGCGTCATCGAATTGCCGAGGATCGCGGATATATCCGCGTTGGATTCCCATTTTACGGATGTGATCCTGTAAGCCGCGCCGGTGGCTTCCCACTCATACTCTTCCTTGTATCTGAGAAGTTCGCGGTATGCGATGTCCCACCTCTGGAACGGATACGAAACGATGGTCTTTCCGCTCCGGCCGTAATAGACGGTGTCGTCGTCCATGGACACGGGCTTCGCGCGGTCGAATGTGAAGGCGTACCACTCCCCGGGTATCCCGGCTTCTGTGCATTCTTCGAGGAACTGCTCAAGTGATCTGATCCGGCACATCCCGAGCAGCTCCTGCTCCCGCTTCGCAAAGTATGCTTCCTGTTCTTCTCTTGTCATAAAGTCCTCCTCCGGATATCCTTTCCCGGCGCTGTCACGGCATACCCGGCTCTCACGGCTTCCACACGCTTTTCCTTATTTCATGTATCCCGCCGTGGTATTCCCCTTCTCCTTCAAAGAAGGTCTCAAAGCCGCATTTCTGAAGGACACGCCCCGAAGCGGCGTTCTCCAGGAGGCGGATGCCGTATACCTCGCTGATCCCCAGCTTTTCCGCCATGACCGGGAGGAACGCCTTTACGGCTTCCGTCGCATAGCCTCTGCCGGTATACGGTTTTGCGATATGATATCCGATCTCCCATTTCCCGTCCCCGATCGGGACGAGCTGTACATAACCGATGTTCTTTTCACCGTCTTTCGCTATAACGGCATAGACCTGCGGTCCCTCCGCGGAGCCGTACTGTGACATCAGGAACTCCACCGTTTCCCTCGCATCCTCCGGAGTCTCGAAGACCTCGTCAGGCACGAATCTTCTCGTGTCCTCATCCAGCGAATTCACATGGACGTCATTTGCCATCTCCGGAGTGAATTCGGTTATGTACATTCTTTGGGTTTCAACTAATACGTTCATGATTATTTACCTGTAAACCAGAATTTGTCAGCCCCGCGACCTTCGTTTTCTCCCTTAACGGATCCGGTCTCAGAGCCCGAGCTTTTCGCTCAGCTCGGCGGCGCGCCTCATGGCGATCTCCTCATATTTTTTGTAAATATCGCGGATATGCGCGACCATGCCGCAGAACTCGCTGAGTCTGTCGGGGGAAAGCCGCTTGCCGTGTTCGTGCTCGGAATCGACCTTGTTCACCCAAATCTCCATGATCTTCAGCGGTAGCGATCTGACAAGGATCAGACTGATATCTTCGGTCACTTCGACGGTGACGTTTTCCGAATAATAAGAATCATGATTCCTTACGAAGTTTATCTCCGGAGACAGACGTGCGCAGATCTCTTCGTAAGCTTTGTCGAGATCGACTTCGTAACCGTCGTCCTCCCACAGCCCGCTGTCGTGATAAAGACCGTCCCTCGAGTATACGAGATCTTTTACGAAAGACGTCATGCAGTTCTTCACGAAACCGCCGTCCGGACCGAGATACTCCCTTTCGTTTTCCTCCCCGGATCTCAAAGCGGATCTGCCGACGATCATTTCATACCTGTCAAGGTTTTCGTAAAACAATCTTTCCTCAGGGCTGAGATCTTTGTATTTATCGCCTTTCTTCTTTTCGCTTTCTTTGCGGAGCGCGTCGAGCGCTTCTTTC
>JAEEGL011592324.1_pt1 | contig 10286 bp, 2 predicted proteins | sample 9134231 | NCBI WGS metagenome assembly JAEEGL01 (sample SAMN16246548, study PRJNA631951) | gut metagenome | biome: gut microbiome; feature: rumen; material: fiber-attached | host: Bos | place: Iran: Karaj | collected 2018-10
AAGAAGGCCCTATGCCATACGTTCATAACCACCTATGGCGTCATGCACAATTCCCATAGTGGAATCGTACAGTCAGAAGTGACAATGGACGATTTGTTTAAATAAGCAGTAAATAGTAAAATATTAAAGAGAAGAAAGATATATAACAGATGATACAAATGAAGACATATATGATGACATTGAAGCGCATGATGATGATGACGCTGCTACTGATGGTGACTGTTTCGGCAATGGCTGCCGAACAGAACATCTGGCTGCGCATCACAGGAAATGGTAAGGCTCAGGTCAGTCTTGATGGAAAAACACTCACATTCGATAAAGACAATAAAGCTACTGTAAAAGATGCAGAAGGCCTGAAGGTCGCCGTGAAACCAGACAATGGTTATACCGTCAAAAGCGTGACTGCCCAACTTACCATTGATGCTGGCAAAGCTGAAACCCGCGGTGCCGACGATGCTTCATTCCTCAAAGTGGAGCAAAACGCCGATGGCGACTACATCTTCACCATGCCTGAAGGCTTTAATGTCATCATATCTGTTACTTTTGAATCGTCAAAGAAAGGGGGGGATGATCCAGAGCCGCCTGTAGATCCTGGTTATTCGGGAACGTATTATATTGCCAATAAGATATGGAATGGTGATCATGATCAAGCTTCCGAAGTTGGATATGAAGACTATCTTTACAGTCCATCTAAATCCGATAAGAACTGGTATTTGGTGCCAGCCAGGAATCCACATCAGGCCAATAAAGAGGATGCTTTTTATTCTAGTGATAGTTATGCTACCAGTGGCGATCCTGCAAAGCCTTTCCTGACCACCTACCGGACTAATCGTGACAACAACTCTATCTGGGTTATTACCAAAACGGGTGATAAGTATCTCATTAAACATCTCTTAACAGGGAAGTATCTTAAATATGAACCACCTGTTTCTGGTAAACCAAACAGACGGTCAGTACACCTTGAAGCAGTAGAAGGCAATACGCCCCCTACGGGCAATGAGTTTCTGTTCACTATTACGACTAAAACCGAAAACAGCATCTCTGGCTATAATATAAAACCAACTCAAGCAGATGGTAATGATGCAGGTGGATACTTAAACCCTGCAGGAGACAACTGGCCATATTATTATGCTCATAAAAAACATACTGATAATATATGGTGTTCAGGCATAGTGGGATATTATGGCCAACAAGGAGGAGGATCTTTGTGGATATTCGAAAATGTTAATGATTTCAAATACAAACCAGACTTCAGTTATAATACAGACAACCAGATAGTAATAACCTATCCGGAAAGTTATGATGCCATCTATTATACTACAGATGGGTCAGAACCTCCAACCTCAGGTGATGAACATAAATATACTGCACCTTTCAACCTTCCAGCAAATGCGACTTCGATAAAGGCCGTTGCAGTAAAGGATGGTGTGGCTTCACCTGTGGCTATATATGCTCTACCATACTTTCTTGGTTCAACGCACAAATACATCATTCAAAGTAAGAGTTGCAAGTTTTATAATATGATTCCGAATCTTTCTGTTGATGCCAATATGAAGAATGTGAGTACTTTGAATGTGCCAAGTACCACAATGGCATGGCATTTTGAGAATGCTGCAGATGAAGACGGTCAGTATTATTATATTGTTTCTGAAACCGAGAATTCTGAGAAATGGTACATGTATTATACGAGTAATACGAATAAACACATTTACCTGAAAAATTCGAAAGACGCTAGTGATAATTATAAATTCAACATAGATGCCAATCCCTCAGGTGGCTATAATTTGATACCCAAAGGACAGGCAAAGGCCATATACAAGAACATTTTTGGTGATAAAAATGCCGGACTTAAACCTGTTATGTTCGATGGAACCATAACAGATGCTGTCGCTCGTTGGGATATTATTTCTTATTCCACAACCAACCTTCCTATGTGGGAAGATCAGCCTTTTATTGTGTCAACAGATAATGCGACGAATTACTATAATATCGTGTCCGTTAGTCAACCTAGCAAACCTCTAATTCTGAATAATTCAGGAGATGTAAAAAGTGAAACAATTCCAGCAAGCGACTATGATGAAAGGAAAGCCATGTGGGTTATCAAGAAAGTGGATTCTGATGCAGATGGTTTGTTGGATTTCTATACTTTCCAGAATGCTTATACAGGAGAATTACTTTATTACAATGGGGCAAGAAGAGAAACAAAGGATGATACCGGCCCAGGTGTACTTCAGATGGGTAAGCCAACATCCGAGGAAGCTCTTGACTCTTGGTCATATTTCGCTGTTGTTCAGACGGTAAATGGTTATAATATCATCCCCAGTGTTCTCGTGGACAAAACCAAAGCAATCAGCACCGGTGCAAATCATGAAGGATTTAATTGTATTAATCGAGCAAATGGCAGTGACGTTACTGGCGCTTGGTACGATAATGATGATGGTTCACGCTGGACTTTTACAAAGGTGGATGATGATGTGAAATGCATGGAACCTGTCTTTACGGAAGAAACTGATGGAAGTATCACTATTACCAGTGTAACTAATGCTGCTGTGATACGTTATACTGTCGATGATGCCAATGATCCCAATTCCGAATCCGATGTATATACTACAAAGTCGAACACATCAGCACAAAGAGTTATCAAAGCTATTGCAATCATTGGTAATGACGCAAATACAGCATCCGATGTTGTCACACTGCTCAACAAACCTAACATCACGTTAACAGAGAGCGGCAGCCCTGTGACAGACGAAACGTATACTTACGATGGCAATACCAAGGAACCAACTGTCTTCGAAGTCTCAATTGGTGAGGCGCCCAATAAGACAACGGCTACAGCTGATACTGATTACGAGACTGTAGTATCTACAGACTATACCAATAATACCAATGCCAGTACAGATGCCGTAAAAGCCAAGGTTACACTTCGAGACAAATCAAGTAGTATATTTATCTGGCATGCAGAGAAAGAATTTAAGATTAATCCGAAAGAGGTGGGGCTTACGTGGACTCCAGATGATTCGGGCCAAACAACATTTACATATACAGGCGTGGCTCAAGCCCCTACGGTAACAGCCAGTGGATTGATTGGTACGGATGAATGTACCGTCACTGTCACAGTTACTGCTGACGAAGGTTCATCTTTGAAGGATGGTGAAGCCGTCAACATTGGTAGCTATACAGCCACTGCATCTCCTCTTGAAAATACAAACTACAAACTGCCTGATGCTAAAACGCGGCCATTTACCATTACACGAGCTCCAGTCACTGTGACTGCAGATGACAAAACTTGGGGATTTGGTGATGATGAGCCAGAATTGACAGCAACCATTACAGGTTTGGTGAACAATGAAAGCGAAGACCTCATTATTTATACCATTAGTCGGGCCGATATTGAGAACTCTGATGGTACTTATACCATTACCCCAGCAGGCTTAACAGAACAGGGTAACTACAGTGTCACTTATGTAACAGGTGTATTCACCATTAGCAAGAAAGCCATAGGCGATGGTACAGTACCTGCAGAAGGCATCACTATCGACATTACGTATAATGGTAATGATTATCAGGTTACAGTGAAACATGGAGGCAATGAGATAGGACAAGGTACAGATTATACTTGGGATGGTGATTATAATGATCCTGCCCATCCAGAGTATTATGTGGTGACAGTCACAGGAAAGGGCAACAACTATACGGGCGAAGCTAAAGCTACATACATCCAATTGAATTTCGATGATACGACCCCTAACGATGATACAAAAACTGAGACGGCTGCGGCTTATTATGCTACTCAAAATCTGCAGTTGAGTGGGGGAATAGAGGCTTGGTATGTTACGAGTCTTGTGAATAATGAGTTGACATTTGAAAAAGTTAAAGTAGTTGAAGGTGAGAATGAGATAAGTTATTTGCCTGCAAACCAACCCGTGATATTGTTTGGCAATTCGTCATCAACGGGTTTCATGCTTAAACCTTATACAGGCACAACTATGGATTTCCCTGCATCAGACGAACAAGGTGCAAATATCCTGAAGGTGGTTACTGAAGATCCTAGTAAAGCAGTTAACCTCGGCGAGGTGTATGTGTTCTCCAAGGGCGAGTTCGTGCTTACCATGGAGGGAGATCTGAAAAAGGGCAAGGTATATCTGGATAATCCGGCCTATAATAGCTCATTCTTCTCTCGTGGTGCCTTGAGCGCAACAAGAGGGGGTACAACGTGTATTAACGATGTTCGTTTGTCTAAAACCAATGATCAATTCAACGAGGGGTGGTATGCCCTTGACGGTCAAAAACTCAATAAGAAACCAACTCGTAAGGGAATCTATCTGCAGAATGGAAAAAAAGTTGTGATAAACTAGAAGGAGAAGAAATATGAATACAAGAAGATATATAAAAATCGTTTTCGCATTGTTGATACTCCTTACGTATGGAGCAGAGCAAACATGGGCAGATAAAACAATTGCTAACAGTGCCATTAATATAACAATAAAAAATGGAGGCTCTAGCACCATTGACCCCAGTGTGAGCACGCTTGTAACTGATGATAGTGGGAATCAATACTTTGTAGTAACCCTCACTGTTAATCCGGCACCAGGTTATGAACTTACACTTGGAAATATCACAGTGCAGCCACTGGCGGATCCTGCAAGTACGCGAAGTAGAGCTCCTGTTATAGCAGAGGCGTTAACGGTTACTGGTTCTGGCAATTCTTATTCTTTTAACTTGCCAGAAAGATACGACGGCGCCTTGGTCACAGCCACTTTCACTCCGGTAGCTTTGGATGATATAGACTCTCTTGATGATATCACATCCGAAACTGGTCATTATAAAGTAATAGATGGTGTCACTACACTTACAGGAACACCTGGGGTTACGACATTCAAAGGAGTTTTAGACGGAAATTATGCACAAATATCTCTGAATAGTCCCCTCTTCGAGACTATAGAAGATGCTATCATCAGAAACGTGATTATCAGCTCTGTTAATATTAGTCAAAGTGGCAGTGTTGGAGCTATTGCAGGAACAGCAAAAGGAGCCAGCCGTATCTATAATTGTGGTATCCTTGATGGTAGTGTAAAAAGTACAGGCACCTCATCAGCAAACAATAGCACAGACTGCTGTGGAGGTATAGTCGGTTGTCTTGACGGTTCGTCACGTGTTATCAATTGCTACAGTTATGCCGATATTACAGGAGGAAATCATGTGGGAGGTATCGTCGGCTACAACAATGTGGCCACCTCTACAGATTCCTCAAAACCTGCAACTTACCTCAAAACGATGGTGATGAACTGTATGTTCTACGGTGATATTTCAGGTGGTAAAACTGTTTATCCAGTCTATGGCGGAAAAAAGATTGTCAATAAGACGGGCGAGAATGGTCTTAATAATTTCAATTATTATGCTTATGACAAACTAAAGACTAAAAGTATAACCTACTACAATTGTGCGTTGGCCGCAGAAGGAATATACCTGGAGCGCATAGAATTTTATCGTCTTCTGCTTAATAGTAACAGGAAATTGGCCGCATATTATGCAACAGGTTCTGCAGACAATGCAGGTCAGATGGCTAAGTGGGTATTAGAGACAGCTGATAGGCAAAACTCTAACCCGAAGCCCTATCCCGTATTGAAGGAGCAGAGAAAATATCCTTCAATTATTAATATTGATGCAGAACATGCTAATCTACTTTCATTGACAAATGGGAAGCCCTCAGAAGAAGATAGGAATAAAGGCGGAAAATTGGGTACCCTAACTGTTAATATAAGCAGTGTTGGGTCGAATGCTCCTTCAGAGGCCTCTATAACGACTTCTTCTCTGACACTGAATCGTACAGACAAGGACTTTGACCGTTATAATTTCAACTACGACAAGGTGCAATTGCCTTATTACAATGATGTGGGTACGAAGAATTACACAGGGAACAAAGTGGTGACAGGATGGAAGATAACGGCCATCGATGCAATTAGCGGTGACCCATATTCAAAGTCACACTATCCGACATCAGGTATTACCGATTATCCATACCATAATTATGCAGACCGCAAGAGTTCTAATAAAGACCTCTATTCTGTAAGTGGTCGCGTTTTCTCACAGGGTGCTTACTTTGATGTTCCATATGGTGTGTCTTCTATTACCATTGAACCCTATTGGGGAAATGCAGCATACGTAGCTGATGAGTATCTGGATGTGGTTTGTAAAATGGAAAAGACCACAAGGACAGATGCTAAAGGAAGGAATGATTATGTCGCAGAGAATGTTACCCAGTTGGGTAAACAATTTCCAAGTGGGAAAATCACTATTAATGGCAGTGAGCAGACGGTCTACACTTCTATTTCTGATGCACTCGCCACGTTAAGTGGTTCAACTGTCTATGATAATGCCGTAGTGCTGGTAGGCAATCTGCATCAGATAGGCACTCCCTCAGACGGAAATAATGCTTTTACCATGATGTCAGTAGACTTGGATGAAGATAATGAACCGGATTATAGTTTAATCTTCTGTGATAACAATCGTAGTGCAGTATCTCCCATTCGATTTGATTTCCTAAATATCCCAGGCATGTCCCAGGCGCAGAAACCTTATGACAACACAACAGCTCTTCTCAATGCAGCTATTTTCAAAACCAAAGGATGGTTTGAGGTTACCAATACTGCTTTGATATACTTTACCCAATATGAATATGAAAACATAGATGGTATTTCGAAAACTGATTCTCCTCTCATCTTCTTTGGTGGTTATATCGACCAGTTCGTGTCTACACAAAGCAGTAACGTTTCTGGAAAAACGATTTATATCCATGTAGGTGGCAATGCATTGATTAACTCGTTTGGTTTGGGTACCCATAGCGATGGTAGTAAAGCAACATCTCATGTTCCTGTGTCAGTGACAGGTGGTGACTTCAAGGAGTTCTATCTCACGGGTACTTATAACCAGAATGCGGCTATTAGAGATGACAACGCCGAATGCTATATCAGCGGTGGTCGTTTCGGCGAATTGGCAGGGGCAGCACAAGAGCAGATAGGTAGCAATAATAGTGCAAGCAATGGTAATATACACTGGCAAATTTATGATGCGGACATCACGGAGTTCTATGGCGGTGGCGTTAACGATGCCAAGCCTGTTCAGGGAAATATCACCACGGAAATTTTTAATAGCCATGTTGGTACCTTCTGCGGAGGCCCGAAGTTTGGCAACATGGCTTCTGGCAAGACGGTGACCACTACGGCAGAAGGATGTACTTTCACCAAATTTTTTGGTGCAGGATATGGAGGTACCTCATATAGCAGAAAGAAATATTATGATAATATTGGAGCTAATTGGAGCACACTTCAAAATTACTATGCTACTAAAGATAAGGGCAAGTATTTCAATGGTGCAACAACAAACTCTAGAGATGGTGGTACTGGCAACGACCAATATGGTAAGAAAGGTCCTGGTGTGGCAACAGATTTCGATTACGAATATTTTGTATGGACACATGGTGGAGTAGGTGGTCGATTCTTTGTCAAATTCGCTTCTTTTTCTCTCGCACAATGTAACAATGTCACTTCTACACTGACAGATTGCGCTATCAATGAAAATTTCTATGGCGGAGGAAGCCGTGGAAAGGTGGTTGGAACAGTCACATCCGTTCTTGATGGTTGTATAGTGAAAGGTAATGTATTTGGTGCTGGTTATTCTGGTACGCCAGATCCTGTTCCCGTGAGATCAGGTGGTTTTACAGATGTACCAACGTTTGACGGCGGTTCAGGAATGTTTAAGCCTGGTGTTTTTTCATCAACTACAAATTATGATTGGAAGCATAAAGACAGCTATCCTTCTTCAGAGGGCGCTGATGGCTTTTTGAATGATGAAGGTAATTTTGATAGCACTGGAAATAATGTTGTTACCACAGTGGATATCACCAGTGCCAACCTTGGGTCTGTAGACGGAGATGTCAATCTTACCATCAAGGGCGACAGCAAGATAGGTACAGATGGTGACGACACCAAAGGCAATGTCTACGGTGGTGGTGAGCAGAGTCGTGTTACCGGTGCGGACTATACCGTCACCGTCACTCTTGAGGGCAATACAAATGTTCTTGGCTCTGTCTTCGGCGGGGGAGACCAGGGCCTTGTGGAAGGCAGCACTCAGGTGAACATTAAGGATTAATAAGATATGATGCAAGATACGATACATAACATGAACAACGATATAGTGCTAAAGTCGAGAACGGCGGCAAAGCTGTTGCGCAGCTTGCTGCTTCTGATAGTGATGGCGTGGGGTTGTACATCTACGGCATTGGCTGTCGGAGTAGTCGTCAAGGGTAATGTGTATGGCGGTGGTAATCTGGCTACTGTGGGAAAATCTGTCACCGTGAATATCTCTGGTGGTACCGTAGAGAAAGATGTCTATGGCGGTGGTGCCTTGGCCGATACGAATACGGATAACTGGAATCCTACAGGTGGTACAGGAGGAACTGGAGATTGGGCTGACGCAACAAAAAAATCCACACTGTATACAACTACTGTTAGACTGAAGGGTGGAACCGTTCGCGATGTATACGGCGGTGGCTTGGGCGAAGCTGGTACGGAAAGCAATCCTGCGGGAAATCCAGCATATGTATGGGGGGATGTGTTGGTAGACCTGAACGGCACGACGACAATTTCTGGCACAGATACAAAAACATACTCTGGTACACCTATTGCTACAGATGCCAAGGGTTGTGTCGTCGGAAAAGTCTTTGGCTGTAACAATATCAATGGTTCACCGAAGGGCGAGGTAGTGGTCTATGTGCATGCTACACAGCCAGTTGGAAAGAACTCTATATCAAAGAGTGACAAAACGACAAACAGTTATGATGTTGAGGCAGTCTATGGCGGTGGTAACCAAGCCGAGTACTGGCCAGTTGCTGCCAAGGCGAATGGAGAAGGTGAGACGGAAACCAGCCATATCCATACCAATGTTATTATCGATGGTTGTGAATGGACAAGTATTGAGACGGTGTATGGTGGTGGTAATGCCGCATCCTCACCTGCTACCAGTGTAACGGTATTGGGTGCCTATGAGATAAACGAGGTGTTTGGTGGTGGTAATGGTAAGGACGACATTGCGCCAGGTGTTTCAAATCCTGGTGCTCACGTAGGTTTCCACAAATACACTGAGGCAACTGAATCATCTACAGGCGACAAGGCCAATCAGAAGTATGGCTTTGGCAAGGCTCAGGTGAACATCGGCGGTGGTGCCATTCATTCTGTCTTTGGTGGCAGTAATTCGAAAGGTAATGTCCGCGAGATAGCTGTTGCAACGCTTGACGACCAGTCTGATTGTGATTTTGTCGTAGGTGAGGCCTATGGCGGTGGTAAGGAAGCTGAAATGGACGGTAAAGCTGAACTGAACCTTGGTTGTATCCCTGCTGGAGGGTTGGTCGGTGCTGTCTATGGGGGAGCCAAAAAGACAAACGTCAATAACGACGTCGTACTGAATATTACCAACGGAACCTTTGAGGCCGTTTATGGCGGTAATAATGAGAGTGGTGAAATCAGGGGTACGATTACGGTGAATATCGAGGAAAATGGTTGTACGCCTATCATTATAGGAAAACTTTTCGGTGGTGGTAACAAAGCTGCCTATGATGTGGAGGACATTCCTAAGAATCATCCGGATCTTGAGTTTGATGATGCAACGGCTGCGAATTATTATAAGAACTTCCCGAAGGTGAACGTCATCTCTGCAACGCGTATTGGTCAGGTCTTTGGTGGCGGTGATAATGCCGAAGTGACGGGTAATCCGCATGTCAAGATTGACATGGTGAAAGGCAAGGTCAATAGTGTTGAACAGAATCTTGGTACGATTTGCCAGGTGTTCGGTGGTGGAAACAATGCCGGCGTGACGGGTGATACGTATGTAGACAATATAAAGGGGCAGATTGCCAAGGAGGTGAAGACAGCTGCTACGGAAACAACTGCTGCGGTGTATTATTATGACTATGATCCAGGTGTCTTTGGCGGTTGTAATACGCAGGGTACGGTCAGTGGTGATGCCCATGTGACGGTATCTGGTGGACAGATTGGTACAGGTAGTATCACAAAAGATACTAACGACAAAATTACGGCATTTAGTCGTACTGTCACGGGTAACGTTCATGGTGGTGGTTATGGTAAGGATACTTACGTGAAAGGGAATGTAGAGGTGAATATTGGAAGTGCGACAACCGTTTCTTCAACAACTACATACAGTGGAACAGCAGAAATCTATGGCGATGTCTATGGTGGTGGCGCTCTGGGACATGTGAATGCTTATCTGGA
>JAEEGL012275855.1_pt1 | contig 10286 bp, 7 predicted proteins | sample 9134231 | NCBI WGS metagenome assembly JAEEGL01 (sample SAMN16246548, study PRJNA631951) | gut metagenome | biome: gut microbiome; feature: rumen; material: fiber-attached | host: Bos | place: Iran: Karaj | collected 2018-10
ACACCAGTATATTTATTTTTGTAGCCGGTCATATTAAAATTGCCGTATTTTGTTGGAAGTTTTGCCTGAGCTTTGCGCTCAATGATTTTTTCAGTACGCTTTCGATACAAAATCAAATCTTCTATAGAAATGATTTTTAGATTATGCTGTTTTGAAAACTCAAAAAGTTCGCCAAGCCGCGCCATAGTACCGTCTTCAGACATAATTTCGCAGCACAGGCCCAAACTTTGCAAGCCTGCAAGCCTGCATAAATCAGTTGTAGCTTCTGTATGCCCGTTTCTAACTAAAACGCCGCCTTGTTTTGCCTTGAGCGGAAATAAATGTCCTGGCCGGCGAAAATCATTTGCCGTTGTTTCTGCACTTGCGAGCTTCATTGCTGTAAGACTTCTGTCAAAAGCTGAAATACCTGTTGTTGTATCTTTGTAATCAATGCTAACTGTAAAACCCGTTTCGTGATTATCAGTATTTACAAAAGTCATTGGCTCTAAATTAAAACGCTTTGTAAAGTCTTGTGTCATTGGAACGCAGATTAAGCCGCGAGCGTATTTTGCCATAAAATTAATATTTTCAGGGCTTGCAAATTCAGCTGCGCAAATCAAATCACCTTCATTTTCGCGTTCTTCATCATCAACAACAACAATAAGTTTGCCGTTTTTTAGTTCTTCAAGCGCTTCTTCGATTGTATTAAACTGATTTTTCATAGATTCCTCCAGAATATTTTTTGATGTATTTTCCAAGAATGTCGCATTCAATATTCACATTCTCTCCTTGCTTTAAAAACTGCAAATTTGTATTTGCTATTGTGTGCGGAATTATCGCAACCGAAAAGGATTTTTTTGTAAAAGCACAAATCGTAAGTGATATTCCATTTACGGTAATTGAACCTTTTTGTACAATTCCGTCTATAATTTGATTTTCGCATTCAAAAGTGTAAACAAACGAGTTAGCTTCTTTTGCGATTTTTAAAAGTTTTGCCGTTCCGTCAATATGGCCTGTTACAATGTGGCCGCCAAAACGACCATTATTTAAAAGCGCGCGCTCAAGATTCACTTTTGAATTCATTTTGAGATTTGAAAAATTCGTTTTGCTAAGCGTTTCCGGGCTAACATCGGCAAAAACAACTTTGTTATTTTGCACACTTGTAACTGTAAGGCAAACGCCGTTTACGCAAAGGCTGTCGCCAATTTTCAAATCATCAAAAGTAATGCCCGTTCTAATTCCAAGCCTAAAAGAATTTCCGGTTTTTCTAACTGCGGTAACAGTTCCAATTTCTTCAACTATTCCTGTGAACATAGTTTTCCCCGAACATTGTCCGAAAATTCAATTACAGTATCATTTGAAATCTGATTCAAAATCGGTTTTACACAAATTTCTTTTCTGAAATTTTTGCTTATGAAATTTGAGCCAACATAAACCTGAAGTTTATTTACAAGATTTTTTGCCATAAAAGACTCGGCAAGTTTGCCCGAACTTTCAACGAGAATGCTGTCGAAATTGCGATTTCCAAGAATTTTTAGAACAGTTTCTAAATCCAAATGGCCGTGCAAAAGCGGCATTTTTATAAGTTCAACATTGCATTTTTTAAGAAATCTGATTTTCCAGATTTTATTTGTATGATAAAAAATAATAATCGGCGAAACTTGTGCTGTTTGCAAAATGCGGGCATTCTTTTTTATTTTCAGATTTTTATCGAGAATAATTCTTGCACTTTGATGTGTGTTTTTAGAAAAGCGGTTTGTCAAAAGACAATTATCATCATTTACAGTTTTGTAGCTTACAAGAACGCCCATAACTTCGCTTCGGGTTTTGTGAACATCTGCGAGCGACATATCGCACGAAATCTGTTTGTTTCCTTTTTTGATTTTTGAAGTGCCGTTCAAACTCATTGCGTATTTTAAAATAACAAACGGCGTTTTATTCTTAATAAAATGAAAAAAGAAAGGATTAATTGCGTCGCATTCGGATTTGAGAACTTTTTCATGAACGATGATGTTATGTTCGCGCAAAATACGAACGCCCTGCCCGTTTACCAGCGGATTTGGATCACAAGAGCCAATGTAAACTTCGCTGATTCCGCTTTCAATAATGATTTGAGTACAAGGCGGCTGTTTTCCCTGATGACAGCACGGCTCAAGTGTTACAAAAAGAGTTGCTTGTTTGCAGGCATTTTCATCGTTACAATTTTTGATTGCATCGAAAATTGCATTTCGTTCTGCGTGTGCTTGTCCAAAAAACTGATGATACCCTCTTCCAATTATCTTTCCGTTTTTTACAATTACAGCTCCAACAGCAGGATTTGGATTTACAAAGCCTTTGCCTTTTAAGGCTAAAGCAATCGCTTCTTTCATATAGTGCGATATAAAACTATTGTGCATATATATATGTTTTATAGCAAACCAGAGAATTTTTCAAGGACTTTTAGTCAAAATATTCAAAAAATTATGCAAGCTGGCTTAATTTTTCGCGAATAAATTCTGATTTTTCTTTTAAGCCGATTTTTCCAAGTTTGATAAAAATTACATTCGGAAGTTTTTGATTCAGGCGAACTGAATTTGGATTATCCTTTATGAGTTTTAGAATCTTATCTATTGAAATATTTGAAACCTGCTGGAATTCAACTGCAACTTCGCCTTGCCGCTCTTTGATTGATTTTATTGAAAGTTTGCGGCAAATTATGCGGATTTCTGCAAGTGCAAGCAGGCTCGAAACTTCTTCTGGAATGGGGCCAAAGCGGTCTGCAAGTTCTGCAAGAACCGCGTCGAACTCCGCATCGTCTGTAACGGCTGCAATTTTTTTGTAGATTTCCATTTTGATTTGCGGATTTATGATATAAGAATCTGGAATAAAACCTGTGTACTCCATTTCCATAAGAACTTCGGTTTGTTCTTTGTAATCTTTTTGAAGTGCAAGGCGATTTACAGCGTCGTTTAAAAGTCGCACATACATATCAAAACCAACAGAATAAACGTCGCCGCTTTGGTCTCGGCCAAGAAGATTTCCCGCTCCGCGAATTTCCATATCTTTCATTGCAATTTTAAAGCCGCTTCCAAGCTCGGTAAAGTCGCTGATTACCTGAAGTCGCTTCATTGCAACTTCGCTAAGCGCTTTATTTTCCGGGTACAAAAGATATGCGTAGGCCTGACGGTCGCTTCGTCCAACGCGGCCTCGAAGCTGGTAAAGTTGTGAGACGCCGTACATATCGGCGCGATCGATAATTATTGTGTTTACATTTGGAATATCAATTCCGTTTTCTATGATTGTTGTTGCAATAAGTACATGAAAACCGCCCATTTTAAAGCGGTGGAAGATTTCTTCGAGTTGTGTACTTGTCATCTGGCCGTGAGCAACATCAACTAAAACTTCCGGCACAAGAGTTTCTATGCGGCGGCGGATTTCTTGAAGTGATTCTACCCTATTATGCAGATAAAAAACTTGACCGCCGCGTTCTATTTCTCGCCTGATTGCCTGAGCAACTCGCTCATCTGTAAATTCGTCTACAACTGTTTCAATTGGCTGGCGGTTTTGCGGCGGCGTTGTTAAAAGGCTCATATCGCGAATCTTTAAAAGGCTCATATGCAGCGTTCGCGGAATTGGCGTTGCAGACATTGTAAGACAGTCAATGTTGTTTTTCATAACCTTAAGTTTTTCTTTGTCTTTTACACCAAAACGCTGCTCTTCATCTATAATCATAAGTCCAAGTGACTTAAAGATAACGTCTTTTTGTATGATTCTATGAGTTCCAATGAGAATATCAACATCACCTTGAGTAACGCGCGCCAAAATCTTTTTTTGTTCTGCCGGTGCAACAAAACGCGAAAGCCGCTCGATTTTTACTGGAAAGTTCTTAAATCGTTTTTTACAGTTTTCGTAATGCTGCTCTGCAAGAATTGTTGTTGGAGCCAAAAATGCAACCTGCTTTCCGCCCATAACAGCCTTAAAAGCTGCTCGCATTGCAATTTCAGTTTTTCCGTAGCCTACATCACCGCACACAAGGCGGTCCATAGGAACCGGGCGTTCCATGTCGGCTTTGATTTCTTCGGTTACTGTAATTTGATCTGGTGTATCTTCATAAGGAAAGGCTGCTTCAAAGGCGGCTTGCCATTCAGTTTCTTTTGGAAATGCAAAGCCAACCGAAGCCTGCCGGCGCGAATACAAATCAATGAGTTTTTGCGCAATATCTTCAACCGCCTGTTTTACCTTGTTTTTGCGGCTTTCCCAAGATTTACTTCCAATGCGGTCTAAGCGCGGTTTTTCGCCCTCATTTCCAATGTAACGCTGAACAAGATTTACCTGTTCAATTGGAACAAAAGCAAATTCACTATCGGCATATTCAAGTTTGATATAATCGCGCTCGTTTCCCATTGCCTTTACACGCTCAATTCCGTGAAAAAGCCCAATTCCCCAGTTTACATGGACAATATAATCTCCAGGATTCAATTCAACAAAAGTATCAATTGCTTTTGATTTAGCCTTTGTAACTGATTTTGGAACATACTGGCGGCGCCCAAAAATTTCATTTTCCTGAATTACAAGAAGTTTTGCATCTGGCAGACGGAAACCTGCCGAAATTGCCTTTGGAATTAAAGTTACAGGGTGAATTTTTCCGTCGTCTTTTATATCAACATAATCTTTAAAAATTTCGTGAATTCTAAGCTGCTGATTTTCATTATCAGTAAAAATATAGATATTCCAGCCATTATTCTGAAGTTCAGAAAGCTCTTCTTTCATAAAATTGAGGTTTCCAAAGAAACTTCTGGCCGGTTCTGCTGAAATTAAATGTTTTGAAGCAGAATCAATGTCTTCTGATTTTTGAAGTGTTCTAAAAAGTATACATTTTGAGATGTTTTCTAATAATTTTTGATAATCAGAAAGCACCATATCTGGCGGCAAAACCGGATATTCTTCGCGGGAAGTTCTGTATAGTTTATTATACTCGCGATTTATTGTTAAACGGGCGTTTTCCTGCTTGTCATAATTGTAAAAGAATACAAAAGTGTTTGAATCAATATAATCAAGCAAAGTGTAAGTTTTGTCATGCACTAACTGATATAAAAACTCTTCGCCTTCTGCTTCGCCGCTCACAGAAAGTGTGTTCAAAAGGTTTTCAAGATAATTTTGTGCATTCTGTGTAAGCGGAAGATGTACGCAAGCTGTGTCTAACGCAAAATCCGAAGTTCCGCTGCCGTCTTCGCTTATTGCAGTTTTTTGATATTCAGCAATTTTTGCGCGCACCGTTTCAATAGCCTGTTCATTCCACAAAACTTCTTTTGTTGGATAAATCAAAATATCAGACAAATTGCCAACTGTTGCCTGAGTATCAGTTTCAAAAGCTTTAAAAGATTCTATTTCATCAAAATCAAAAATGATTCTAGTTGCGTGCTGGTCGCAAGGAAGATAAATATCTAAAACTTCTCCGCGAAGGCTGAATTCGCCGCGAACGCTTACTTTTGGAACGCGAACATAACCCATAAGAGAAAGTTTTTGTGCAATATTTGTTGTGTCAAACTTGTCGCCTTTTTTGAGCTTAAACGAAAGTTTTGAAAGATATTCCGGGTTTGGAAGCGGCGACATAAAGGCGCGCTGTGTAAAAAGGAAAATGCGCGGCGTTTTATTAAAAAGAATTGTGTCTTTTTTGAAAAGAAGTTTTGAAAGTACGCCGGCTCGTTTTCCAAAAGTTACAGAACCGCGCGCTACCGGGCGATACGGAACTGTTCCCCAGTCTGGAAAGATATTTATTTGGGCTTCATCAAAAATCGCAGCAAAATCGCCTGCAATATCAAGTGCATCTGATTCTGTTGGAACGACAATCACAATATCAGACGAAAAAACTTGGTACTTTGGAGCACTTTTACTTGAAGCACTATATTGTGCCGCCTGCACAGCTTTTACATGATTAGAACGGCAAACTTCGGCTGTAAAAAAGCTAAAAAGACTTCCGTGCAGGCCTTCTATATTCAGCGGAAAAGTTGATTTTTCATCAAATAATGCTTGAGAAGTCTCGCGTATTTCGCGCCAATTGTGTAATATTTCGTCTATAGAAGTTAATGATTTCATTTTTTTGTTCCGATGATTATAATAAGGAAAAAAAAATCCTTAATGAGATAAGAAAAAACTGCCGAAATCCGCCAGCTTTTTCTTTCAAAGTTTGCGTTGCAAACTTGATATTTACTGCACATTCTCACTTATACGAATGTGTTAAAAAAGTCAATCCGGAAATTGAAATTTCCTCATTGTCTTTTTTATGGAGAAATACGTTGAAAATCCGTAAACTTTTTACAATTATATCAGTTCTTTTTGTCTTTGGACAAGTGGCTGCGTTTGCTGCTGAAAATGCTGGAGCTGTTGACTATTCAAACGCCTCTGTTTCAATAAAGTATTACAACAGAACAATTTATTATCCGGGAAGCGCAGATGAAGCTCCGGTTTTTGTGCATATTACAATTAAAAACAATGGCGCAGAAACTTTGCGCTTTAAGCTTGCAGACGACCGTTCTTTTAGTATGGATTTTAATGCTTATACTGTAAAAAACAGCCGCCTTGAGCAAACTGAAAATATTATCGAAAAGCGTACTACAAATCAAACTGTTTATTTCCGTGAACTTGCTCTTGAGCAGGGCGAAGAATATTCGTTTGTTGAAAATGTAAAGAACTTTTTGAAAATTAGTGAGCCTTCGGTTTATTATCTTGAACTATTCTTTTATCCAGAGCTTTATAAATCAAAATATCTTACATTAAAGTCTAACCGATTAACTTTGGAAGTTCGCCCTTCTCCGTCGGCAACAGCTTCAAATTATATGCCTGTAAAAGATGATTCGGTTGAACTTTTAAAGCCGCTTGATATTTCTCCAGACCGCGTTGTTGAACAGACAATCATCGCACGCCAGAAATCTCTTTGGGATCAGTATTTCTTATATATGGATATTGAATCTTTGCTTCAAAGAAATCCGTCGCTCAAGAAAAAATACATTACAGTTTCTGCCGAAGAGCGTCAGAGAATGCTTCAGTCTTTCAAAGGTGATTTAATGCAGTCGCGAATTGAAAATGATATTGTTGCAGTTCCGGAAAGTTTTCAGATTGAAAAAACAACTTACTCTCCAACTGAAGGAAGCGTTGTTGTAATTGAATGGTTTAAATATCCAAACTTTAGTGAAAAAAAGCGTTACACATATAAAGTTCAGCAGCGAGAGGGAATCTGGAAGATTTATGATTATACTGTTGTAAATCTTGGTACAGAGTAAAAAAAAATGAAAGCACTGCTTATTTCAGATCGAAACGAAATTATTGATTTTACAACTCCTCTTTTGAAAAAAAACGGCTTTGATATTATTCATTACAGATGGATTATCAAAGCACTTGATAATATCGAAGAGATTAAACCGGATATTGTTGTTCTTAGCGCTTATGAGTTTCCGCGCCATTGGAAGACTTTGGCTGGCTTTGTTCAAAGCGGAATCGGTGGATTTGATGTAAAAGTTTATCTTTATGATAACCAGCCTTTAAGTGAAGAAGAAGCGCAGAAAGCAGAAAAACTTGGAATGTTTGATTTTTTGAATGATTTTGCTGGCGAAAATTTGGCTTATGCCGAAGTTGAATCTGCAGATGAGAAAAACATTGAAACTGAAAATCAGATTCAAAATCAAAATGAGCTGGAACAAGAATCAAATAACCTTTGTGAAACTTCAGCTGAAACTGAAGTTCAGGTTGCAATCACAAATCCGCAAAACGGCTTTATTTATTATACAAGCGGCAAATATTTTGCAGAAGATGATTTTGCTAAAATCTATGATTCAGAATCAAAATTTAGTGCAGGTCAATTTATAAAATATTTGAGCCTTTTTGATGGTGATAAAGTTATTTCTTGTTCTGCTTTTGTAGAAAATACTGAAAATGATTTTATTAATCTAAAACTAAAAGATTATTATGAAAAAGAAGTCTAAAGAGCAGCAAAAAACAAAAGAAGCCAAATTCTTTTGCGAAAGCTGCGGTTCCGAAGTTCCAAGAAACTCACGAGTTTGCCCAACTTGCGGCAAATTTTTTGCCTCTGTTCGCTGCCCAAAATGCGGCAAAATGGGCACAAATAGTGATTTTAAAAACGGCTGTCCAAAATGCGGTTATGCAATAAATCCAGACAGTTCCGGCGGCAGCCACCAAAACTCTATTCCAGGCGTTGCTGCAACAAACGGAAGATTTTCAAATGGCAAAACAAAAACTCGTGGCGCGCTTGGCTTTTTCTTTGGCAGAAAAAAATCCTCATCAAACAATGGCTACAACGAGCAAAGCCTTCCCTTCTGGATTTACGCAGTTTCAATTATAGTTTTGGCAGTATTAATCGTGTGTCTTTATAGCTGTTTGTGATTAATCTGTCGTAAAAAAACAATTCTATCTTTAATTATAAAGTTTACAAGGTATCATATCTTGCCCATTCCATCTTTGTAATTTTTTTAAATCCGAAAACATAGATCTATTATTTTTTATCATATAATTATTCCAGTTTTCTACTATAAAACTTATTTATGTTAGTCAAATCATAATTATGACTTTGTTACTCTTTTTTATTTATTTTATTATAACTTTTCTAATTTTTGTAATAAATAATAAGACAATGCCGTAAAAGGCATTGTCTTATATAAGATATTTTGAAAAATATTTTTACCCTGCTATACTGTAAACTGGTCTATCTGATTTCCTGTGCGCTCAATGGAATTTTGAACCTGAGCAGAAATCTCTGAAAGCTGGTTACTAGTATCGTAAACTTTTCCGGTTGCATCTTTAATTTGTCCCATAGCTTCTTTTATGGCACTTGTAATATTTTGAAGACTACGAACTTCTTCAAGAATTGTTTTGTTTCCTACATTCATTTCATTAGAAGCAGTTTTTACTTCCATAGTTCTATCATTCATTGAAGTAAGAGTTTTTGTAATCATAGAAGAATCTTTTTTCTGTTCTTCCATAGCATCTTTAATCTGACTAATCAATTCGTCTGTAGACTGAATTTCTTTTGAAACAATATTGAATGCCTGGCTCGATTCAAATGAAGCTGTAACAACGCTGTCAATGGCTGTCTGAATACTCTTGAGCTGATCACCAATTGTTTTTGACTGATTAGAAGAAGTTTCAGAAAGTTTACGAATTTCATCGGCAACAACACTAAAACCTTTTCCCGCTTCACCCGCATGAGCCGCCTCAATCGCAGCATTCATAGCAAGCAGGTTTGTTTGAGATGCAATATTTTGAATAGATTTGTTTGCTTCGCCCAAAGTGTTTGACTGCAGCTTAATATTTTCAATCTGCTGATTTACATCGTGTTGTTTCATAGAACCAGATTCAGATTTTTGCAAAAGGTCTGCAAACGCATCTGAAATCTTTAATACAACATCATCAACCGAATTGATATTACCAATCATTTTTTCAACAGCCGTTGAAGCTTCAATAACTTCAGTAGACTGTGTTTCAATCATCTTTTCAAGAGATTCAATATTTGAAGCAACTTCGTTTACAGCGCCTGCGGTTTCTTCAACTTTTGCAGACTGACTGATAATCTGATCATGAACATTGTCAATATTTGACTGAATATGATTAATTGCGTCTACAGTTTCTGTGGAACTGTTTTTCAAATCTTCGCCGGCTTTGTTCATATCAGAATTTGAATTTTTTACGTCAGAAATAATTTGCTGCAGTTTTTCTGTAAATCTATTAAAGCCGTTTACTACAGAACCAATTTCATTTTTGGAATTGAGTTTAATTCTGTTTGTAAGATCTGCTTTTCCACTTGCAATATTATTGATATTTTTTTCCAAAGTGCGAAGCGGTTTTAGAGCATTTGTTGTAATCAATCCTAGAATAACCAATGTAATGCCACCAACAACACAACTTGATATTGCCAGCAAAATTCTTAATGTATTGATACTAACATTAACCTGCTGTGATTCAACTGTAAATGCAAGAACCCATGGAGTTTCGTCAATAGGAGCGTAGCAAACTAAATCTTTTCCACCATTTATGCCTTTTACCCAGGTTAGACCGCTTTCTCGTTTGAGAGCTTCTTTTGTCATTTCTGTTAAATCTTCATATCCTGCTTCTGGAGTTTTTGCGAAGTTCTTTTTTAATTGCCATTCTGTTTTTGGGTGTGAAATTATAGTACCCTCTGCTGTCATAAGCCAGGCATATCCATGTTCACCAAGAGTTGCTTTGTTTACTTGTTTTTGAAGGTGATCTGCGCCTATTATGATAACAACAATTCCAACAATTTTATCGCCATTCTTTACAGCGCGGCCGATATGAAAAAC
>JAEEGL012352082.1_pt1 | contig 10286 bp, 9 predicted proteins | sample 9134231 | NCBI WGS metagenome assembly JAEEGL01 (sample SAMN16246548, study PRJNA631951) | gut metagenome | biome: gut microbiome; feature: rumen; material: fiber-attached | host: Bos | place: Iran: Karaj | collected 2018-10
ATCGGCCATGTCTTCGGCGCCCGGTGGAAGTCCCGGGCGGAGCGGGTCGGCGGCGTCATCCTGATCCTGATCGGCCTGAAGATCCTGCTGGAGCACCTGGGGATCATCAACTTCTGAACCCCGCGGAACAAAACGCAAAAAGATCCGTCTTAACTATGAGGCGGATCTTTTTGCGCCCTCCGGCGGAAAAGTCCGGAGAACCGGAGAAATCTTAATAATTCTGAATTCGCGCCGGTGCGACTGTTTTTTGCCGGCAACTTGTGGTACAATGACAACCCGATGGCGAAACGATGGAAATCGTTCCGCCGAGCCGTAATGCGATGACCATTTTCGTGTGCGCATCGAAGAGGATTGGAAAAGAGGCGAGAGAATGCCTGAAAAATCAAAGACGGGAAAGCACCTGCAGCAGAAAAGAGCGCTGCGGCCCACGGTGAAGATCGTCATCGCGGTCCTGGCCCTGCTGGTGCTGATCCTGACGGGGATCCGGGTCTATCACTGGATCGCCCAGCGGGGAGACACCCGGGTGATCGTGCTGGTGAACCCGTGGAACGGCGTCGACAAGAGCGGCTTTCGGCCCCGGCTGAAAACCGTGGAGGGCGTCCAGGTGGATAAAAGCTGCGCCGGGGATCTGGAGAAGCTCCTGGCAGACTGCCGGGCCTCCGGCACCCCCATCACCCTGACGGCGGGATACCGGACCCAGGACGAGCAGCTGAAGGTGTTCTCGGACGAGCAGAACCGGCAGATGCTGGCCGGCTACGACGCCGACCGGGCCTATGCCGTGGCGGAGCAGCGAGTAGGCGTCCCCGGCACCAGCGAGCATGAGCTGGGCCTGGCCGTGGACGTGCAGGGCGCCGCCGCCCAGGCCTGGATGCGGGAAAACGCCTGGCGTTACGGCTTCATCCTCCGCTACCCCGAGGGGAGCGAGTCCATCACCGGCCGCAGCGCCGACAGCGGACATTACCGCTATGTGGGCCTGACCGCCGCCGAGCAGATCACCGGCCTGGGCATCACCCTGGAGGAATACATGGACATGTTCTACACCCAGGACGCGGAGATCGAGATCGCAAAATAAACAACATAGAAACGCCGAAGGGCGGGAGAAAACTCCCGCCCTTCGGTGTTTCTTAGATAAAGGCGTATTTCCGCAGCCGCTCCATGGCCTCCTGCAGCAGGGAGAAGGGCAGGGCCAGGTTCAGGCGGATGGAGTCCGGCCAGAAGAAGCTCTCCCCGTTCTGCCAGATGACGCCGGCCCGGATGCCCCGCTCCAGCAGCGCCTGAATGGACACGCCGTGCTCCCGGCACCAGTCCCCGCAGTCCAGAAACAGCATATAGGTCCCCTGGGGACGCATGACGGACACCCCGGGGAAGTGCGCGGCGATGAAATCGCAGGCATAGCGGAGGTTCTTGTCGACAACGGCGCACATCTGGTCCACCCAGGGCCCGCCCCCGGTGTAGGCCCCGATCAGGGCCTCCATGGAAAGCACGTTCTGGTTGTTGTAGTGGGTCAGCTCGCTCTCCTTCCGCAGCCGGTCCCGGAGCAGGGGATCGTAGACCACGTGGTAGGAGCCGATGAGCCCCGCCAGGGAGAAGGTCTTGCTGGGGGCGTAGAAGGCGATGGTCCGCTTTTTCGCGTCCTCGGACACGCTCTGGGTGGGGATGTGCCGATAGCCCGGCATGATGATGTCCGACCAGATCTCGTCGGAGATCACGAGGCAGTCGTTGGCGGCGTAGATCTCCATGGCCTTTTCGATCTCTTGGCGCTCCCAGACCCGGCCCGTGGGGTTGTGGGGGGAGCAGAAGATGGCCAGATGGATCTTGTTCTCCTTGAGCTTCCGGTCCATGTCCTCGTAGTCCATGCGCCAGATCCCCTTCTCATCCCGCACCAGGGGCGAGTGCACGGCGGGCCTGCCGGTGTCGTCGAGGGTGTGGGTGAAGCCCACATAGGTCGGCGAGTGGACGAGGATCTTGTCGCCGGGCGCGGTGAAGGCCTGGATGGCGGAGCTCACGCCGCCGAGCACGCCGTTTTCGTAGCCGATGTGCTCCGGGCGCAGCTCCGTCACGCCGTTGCGCCGGCGCTGCCAGTCGAGGATGGCGTCGTAGTATTCCTTCGACAGCGGGAAGTAGCCGAAGTTCGGAAGCTCGAGACGCTTCCGGATCGCGTCCATCACGGGCGGCGCGGTGGGAAAGGCCATGTCCGCGATCCACATCGGGATGACGTCGAAGCCCTCGTCCACGCGCAGGCCGGGAAAGGGGATCTTGTCCGCCGCGAGGCAGTCGCGCCCCGAGCGGTCGAGTACGGTCGTAAAATCGTATTTCATCTGTCTGGTCTCCTATATCATGATGCCGCTCTTGGCCTTGGCGTTTTCCAGCAGGCCGTTGAGCCATTTGCCCGGGATGTAGATCGCGAAGGCGGCGAGGATGCAGCCGAGCGTGATGAGGGCCATCACGCCCATGTTCCACCAGTAGTAGTTGCCGTAGAAGCCGGAAAGGGCCTCGCGCATGGCGTTCAGGGCGAACTTGTAGGGCATGAAGGGATAGAGCACCTGGAAGATCCGCGGCAGGACCTCCACCGGATAGGTGCCGCCCGCGCCGCCGACCTGCAGCACCATCACGATGACCGAGATCGCGAGGCCCGCGGCGCCCAGGGTGAAGGAGAGCATGTAGTTGATCATGGAAAAGCACACGCCCGTCATCACCGCGGCCAGGACGAAGCTGACCGGATGCACGCACACGATGTCGACATAGAGCAGATCGCCGATGCTGGTGATCAGCGCCTGCGCCACGCACACGGTGAAGAAGAGCGCGTAGCGGCCGAAGAAGTGCTGCGGCATGGTCATGCCGCGCGGCCGGTCCTCCTCGCGGATGCGGGTCTTGAGCAGCACCGCGCAGAACAGCGCCGCCACCCACTGGCTGAGTACCGTGTAGAAGGGCGCCATCTGCGAGCCGTAGCTGTCGACGGGGTACAGGATCTCCTCCGAGACGCGAATGGGCGAGGCCACATAGGTGTCGAGGACATCCGGGCCCTTGCGCAGCAGCTCCAGGACCTCGTTGAGGAAATCGCTTTGGGCGAGAGCGTCCACGAAATCGGAGATCTCGGCGAGCTTGGCGCGGATCTCGTTGATGCCGCTCTCCGCCGAAAGGATGTTTCCCTCGAGGGCGGCGACGCGTCCCGCCGCGCCGGCCAGGGCGCTCGAGGCGGAGGCGGTCTGCCCCTGCAGCATCTCGAGGAGCTCCGCCGTGTTCTGCGCCGCGCCGTTGAGGCGGCCGAAGACGTCCTCGATGCGGATGCCGACGGTCTTCGCGACCTCCTGAATGATGGCCGAGAGCGTCTGGCTGACGCCGGCGCTGCGCGTCAGGATCTCGTTGAGCTGGGTGCGGACCTCCTGCCAGCGCTCGTTGTCGCTGACGTCGATCGGCTCGAGGGCGCCGAGCGCGGCGCTCATCTCCCCGAGGCCGCCGCTGAGCTGGCCGAAGAGACCGCCGAGGGCGCTCAGCCCCGCGCCGTTGGCCAGGGACTGCAGCTCGGCCGCCCTTGCCTGCATCTCGGTGAGGGAGGCGACCGCCTGGTCGCGGCCGTCGTTGAGGAAGGCATTGAAGGCCTCCGGGCTGCCGAGGGCCTCGCCGAGCTGGGCGGAGAAGCTGTTGAAATTGCCGCTGACCCCGGCGAGGGCCTGGTTGATCTGCGATACGACCTCGCGCACGCTGCTGTCCATGGAGGCGGTGTCGCCGGCGAGGATGTCGGCCAGCTGCCCGGTATAGCCGATGGTGGCGCTGATGTCGCCGACGAGCGTGCTCGACGAGATCAGCAGGCTCTGCGCCGCGTTGGCCACGCCGATCACGTTGTCCAGGGCGCTGTTGGCGTCGCCGAGCTTGACGCTCAGCTCATCGAGCTTGTCGCCCAGGTCCAGCAGGAGCTGCTCCACGTCCATGCCGTTGGCCTCCAGGGCGAGCAGCGCCTCCGAGGCGGTCGACAGCAGCGTCGAGAGCACGGTCGCGTTGATCTGCTTCTGCACCGCGTTCTTGGCCTGGCCGGTGATCTTGGGCGCGATGGCGTTTTTCTTGCCGTTTTCGTAGTACTGCAGCTCCGGATGCTCGAAGCGGAGCGTGAGGAAGCTGACAAAGTCCCGGCTGAAATCCTCCGGCACGAGGATCGCCGCGTAGCAGTCCCCGCTGTACACGCGCCAGAGCGCTTCGTTCCGGCTGTCGGCGAAGACCCAGCCGATCTGGTCGTTGGACTCGAGGGCCTGGACGATGGTGGAGCCGAGGTTGAGCCTGACGCCGAGCACGTCCGTCCCCTTGTCCGTCGAGACCACGGCCACGCGGATCCGCGAGGTCGCGTCCTTCCCGTAGGGGTCCCAGTTGGAGAAGATGTTGAACCAGGCGTAGAGGCAGGGGACCAGGCACAGGCCCATGATGAACACGATGCCCACGACGCTGGCCGTGATGCGGCGAAAGTCGCCGCGGATGATGGCACGAATGTTACGCATCGCGCGCCTCCCTTCTCCCGCTCCGCCGCCGCTCGATCGCGGCGCGCAGCAGCTCCGGCGCCTCGGCCATGCCGCCGAGCTCGGGCAGCAGCGCGTCGAGCTCCGCGTCCGTCTGCGGGACGTACTGCTTGGCCTGTTCGAGAAAGCGCTTGAGCTGATGGTCGGCGTAGGCGACGAAGATCAGTGCCGCCGAGATGATGAACATGCCGATGATCCAGATGATCAGGAAGGCGACCTTGGAGCTGTCCGTCAGCCGCCGGACCACCGCGAGGAGCACCGGCAGGAGCAGCAGCCAGATCACGCCCGCGCGCAGGCCGTGCTGCGTGATGCGGTGCATGTGCTCCACCATCGGCAGGAGGCTCTCCTCGAAGAGCAGGCGGCTGCGCGCCCCCTCCCGGGCGGAGAGGTTTCTCCGCTCTCAAGGGGACACCCCCTGACCCCCGTGCAGAATAATCTATGAAAAGAGGTAATCGTTATTAAAGGAAGACAACCCAAAGACCCAAGACCCACTATCACGTTCCGGCTCGACGAGTCGGAGAAGAAAAGGATCTTTCAGCTTGCTGAGAAATGCGGACTGTCCGTGACTGAGTACCTGATTCTGCGCGGCACCGGTTATGATCCGGTAGTCGTTCCGTACGACGCGGTGTTCGCACTGATCAAGCGGCTTGACGATCTGATAGACAAAGATATATCACCCGAAGTGAACGAAGAGGCGATGACGGTTTTGAAAGCCATTACCGCCTCTCTTGTTTATCCGGTAAAGGAAGGAGGCGGTGTGCTATTGCCACCACAGGACTATGGCCCGTCAAAAACAGGCTGAAGGAGGTGATCGAATACGCCGAGAACCCAGACAAAACGACGGCACAGGAATACCTTGACGATGATTTATACAACGCGATCCGGTACGTTGAAAACGACGATAAGACCGACAGACAGATATACGTTGACACCATCAACTGCTCCAAGCGTAACGCTTACGGAGAAATGGTCGCCGTGCAAAAGCGCTTCGGCAGTCGCGGAGATATCGTCGCGTGGCACGGCTATCAAAGCTTCGTCACAGGAGAGGTCACGCCGGAAGAAGCGTTCGAGATCGGAAAGGAGACCGCGCGACGTATGTGGGGAGACAAATATCAGGTCGTCGTTACCGTACACCTGAATACGGATAATCTTCACTGCCACTTCGTCGTAAACCCGATCTCATTCAAAGACGGCTCCCGCTTTCAAAGCAAGATCTACAATCACCGCCGTCTGCGTGAGATCTCCGACGAGGTCTGTCGCGAGCGTGGAAAATCCGTTTTGGAGAACAGCCGGTTTTACAGGACAAAAAGCAAAGGCATGTACTGGGCTGAAAAGCGCGGCGCGACGACGCACCGGGATATGCTCAAACGCGACGTCGAATACTGTCTGTCCGTATCATACACCAAAGAGACGTTTATCAAACAACTACGCGGTCTCGGCTATGAGATCGATATGACAAGAATGTCGGTAAAAGCCAAGGGGTGGGAGCGCGCCGTCAGACTTTCCGGTCTCGGCTTTACGCCCGACGTGATCGCCAGGAAGCTGAATGAACACTATGCGCAGGAATGGGCGTTCGTCCGGGACGTTTGGAACACGCATCTGCCTAAGAAGACAAAATCCGTTTTACTTTCATCTATCGCTCACGAACTCGGATACCAAATCGAACACAGTCACGACGTCGCGGAGATCTATATCGACCTTTTGTTCCTTATCATCATCGAAGCCCTCCGCGCCGTCAAGGAGATCAAAAACGCCGTCATCATTTCAGTCGATCTAAGGCATCAGGTTAAAGACTTACAGCAATTGATTTACGACCACAATTTTCTGCGGGAAGCTGATATCCACACGCTCCCGCAGCTTGACAGATATATCGAAGACACAAAGACACAAATACAAGAACTTGAACGCGAGCGTTCGCTACTCCGCAATAAGATTCGACGGGAGACCGATCCCACCGTTCTTACGGATAACAGAACACAGCGTTCGGAAATAACCAAAAAGCACATCGAGCCGTTACGGAAGAACTTGAAAAGGGCGCAGAAGATCAAAGAGAAATCTCCGTATCTGTATGATCTTTTAAAAGACGAATTACAGAGAGAGGCACCGTTTGTAAAGATCACCCGCGACGGTCACGTTGTAATGAAAGACGCTCCCGAATGGGGAGCAAGATAAGAAAGAGAGGTAAAAGTATAATATATGAAATCTACAAAACCCAAGGCGCCGGTGATGATACCGGTAGAAAACATCGTCCCCTTTGACGGGCATCCGTACAAGGTTATGGACGACGACAGCATGAACGAACTGACTGAGAGCGTACAGGATAACGGCATTATGGAGCCATTGACCGTGAGACCGCTCGAAAACACAGACAATTATGAAATAATCTCAGGACACCGCCGTTATCACGCGGCAAAGAAGGCAGGGCTTACCGAAGTTCCTGCCTTTATTCGTGCCGTCAGCCGGGACGAGGCGGCGATCATGCTCGTGGACAGCAATCTGCATCGCGAGCGCATCCTGCCATCGGAGAAAGCGTTTGCGTATAAGTTGAAAATGGACGCACTGACTCATCAGGGCGCTTCTCGCCAACTTGGCAAGAAGTGGAGCGTCGATCAGGTCGCGGAATCTGCCAACGAGAGCGCACGGCAGGTACACCGCTATATTCGCCTTACAAATCTCATCCCCGAACTGCTTGATATGATGGACGAAGGCAAGACCGCTTTCTCGGTCGGCGTCGAACTGTCATTCCTCGACGATCAGCTTCAGTACGACGTTCTTGACGCCTGCGAGGAAAACGACAACACGCCTTCCTATGCGCAGGCGGTAAGGATGCACAAGGCATACGCGGCAGGAGAACTCACAAAGTATGACATCGAGGCGATCATGTGCGAGGAAAAGGCGAACCAGCGGGAAAAGCTGACGATCCCGATGGAAAAGCTGAAAGGCAAGATTCCGGGCGGATACAACCCTCAGCAACAGCAGGATTACGTTTTGAAAGCCTGCGACTATTATTACCGTCACTTGATCCGTCAGAGGGATGCGAGGTGATAACGTAAGATGATTGAAGCAGATCATACCAAAAAATATATGGTCATTGACGGTCATCTTATCACATTATCTTTTTCAAAAGCACCGAATCCCGACCTTTTCGGAAGGATCAAGAGCATCCTTTTGTCCTCCGGCACCGTACCGCAGAATTGTCGGACGCCCGATGATGATGCTAAAATACGGGAAAGCAAAAAGGAGGCGTAAGGATGGAACAAAACAGAGTCTGCTGTTTATACCGCGTTTCAACGGATAAGCAGGTCGATTACGACAATAATCACGAGGCGGATATCCCGATGCAGCGCAAGGCGTGTCACAAGTTCGCCGAGCAGATGGGCTGGCAAATTGTTCACGAGGAACAGGAGGACGGAGTTTCCGGTCATAAAGTCAGAGCCGAAAACAGAGATAAAATACAGACGATAAAAGAACTTGCCCGCAAAGGCAAGTTCGATATCCTGCTCGTCTTTATGTTCGACCGAATCGGTCGAATTGCGGATGAAACGCCGTTCGTCGTCGAATGGTTCGTCAAGAACGGAATCCAGGTCTGGAGCACGCAGGAGGGTGAACAGCGCTTCGACAACCACATCGATAAACTTCTCAACTATATCCGTTTCTGGCAAGCGGATGGTGAAAGCGAAAAGACCTCGATCCGTACCCGAACAAGTCTCGGGCAGATGGTCGAAGAAGGACACTACAAGGGCGGCACCGCGCCGGTCGGCTATGAACTTGTGAAAAACGGGCGTATCAACAAGAGAAAACACGAGCTGTACGATCTAAAAGTGAAAGAGGATGACGCCGCAATAGTGCGGCTCATCTTCTCCAAATATGTAAACGAGGGTTACGGCGTGCAGAAGATCGCAAACTATCTGAACGCAAACGGTTATCAGAATCCGACGGGCAACCCGTGGTCTCACAACACGATCCGCAACATTCTGCAAAACGAGACCTACGTCGGTGTTCTGAAAAGTGGAGAGACGCGCTCTCCGCATATCCCGGAATTGCAGATCGTGGATCGTGACCTTTTCGACAAAGCGCAGGATATTCGCCGCGAACGCGCCGAAGCAAAAGCCGACACGCCGAGAGTCCCGATCAATATGCGCGGAAACTCGCTTTTATCCGGTAACGTGTTTTGCGGTCACTGCGGCTCGCGGCTCCATTTAACGACGACAAGCCGCTATTACAAGAAAGCGGACGGAACGGTCGTGAAGAAACGCCGCGTAAGGTACGCTTGCTATAAGAAGGTACGCAAAATCGTCGAGTGCGAAGGTCAGTCCGGATATTCAGCCGCAAAACTCGATTCGTTAGTCGAGGCGGCGATTAAAAATGTGTTCAAGCGTATGCGAGGTATCTCCAAGGACGTAATAATCGCTTCAAGATACGACAAAGAGCTGTCCCTGCGCAAAAGCAATCTTATCAAAGCCAAAGCCGATCTTACAAAGGAGCAGGAAAAGCTCTCAAAGCTGAAGGCGGAAGTCATAAAATCCATTCAGGGAGAAAGCGCGTACTCGCCGGAGCTTCTCTCCGGTCTTGTAAACGAGACCGATGTAAAAGTGCGTGAACTTGAAAGTCTCTGCGCGACTGCGGAACGCGAAATGGCTGAAAAGCAGATTTTGATGAAAGATCTCAGCGACAGCTACGATGAAATCATTTCGTGGTCGGAACTTTACGACAGCGCAAGCTTTGAAGCGAAAAAGATGATCGTAAACGCGATGATTACTCGCATCGACGTTTTCAATGGGTACGAGCTGAATATCGAATTCAACTTCAATATCAGTCAGTTCTTTGAGGGGATCGCTGAAAAAGAACCCGAGACAGAAGAACTTGTCGCATTACCGAAAACCGCATAACGAAAGGCATAGAAAAGCCCGTCTGTTCGATTGAGCAGACGGGCTTTTCATATACACGCTAATGCTTATTCTGGCTTAAAAGGTGTAATATATAACTTGTTTGTAATGTTTGCTGACACTGTATCAAGAGCCGGACTACTCATAGACGGGAACTGTATATTGTTTCCTGGGGTGTTTATAATTCTTTGTGAAATACGGTACAACGATTCGTTCAGTTTCGTCATAGTGTCCAAATCAAATCTATATGTGTTTTTGCCATCAACTATCAAATAGCGCCAATTGACAACATCCCAATTCTTTCCTTTATTGTTTTGCTTGTTTTTTTCAGCGCTCCTTATTTTTGCTCGAAACTTTGTAAAGGTCTCTTTGTTACATCCAAGTTTCAGTAATTCATCAAGTAATTCCTTACGTCTCGAAATAGACAACTGCTTATATAAAGCATTAATATCATGGACATTCGTAAACTCTGTAGTCGCCGTTTTATTCTTAACTGCATAATCGTATGCATTGAGAAATTTTAGATACAATTCGATAGCAAGCATTCCGTTCACAATACAAGCAGAAAAGAAATTGCAATCTGTGCCTAATCCATTTGGATTATTAAGTAAAAGATATGATACTTCTTTATACCCACACGCATTGAAGAACAGAATAAAAGTTTTTTCTATTTTTGTTATAGTCTTTCTACTCATTTTTTGGCTCCTTATTAGAATAAAACACCGCCCGAGATATCTCGGGCGGCGGTGGTGGACCTGGTGGGACTCGAACCCATGACCTCCGCGTTGCGAACGCGGCGCTCTCCCAACTGAGCTACAAGCCCTTGTCAAATGTATGAAGTTGTGGGGTGTGTAAGGTTGCCCTTCGGGCTCCCAGATGAGCTACGCCCCCAAAC
>JAEEGL013222847.1_pt1 | contig 10286 bp, 10 predicted proteins | sample 9134231 | NCBI WGS metagenome assembly JAEEGL01 (sample SAMN16246548, study PRJNA631951) | gut metagenome | biome: gut microbiome; feature: rumen; material: fiber-attached | host: Bos | place: Iran: Karaj | collected 2018-10
ACTGGTTCTCCAAATCTTTCTACTTCTACATTTTCACTATCATCTTTTCCAATAGGTACACTTTCATCTATAATATTTGGAATAACCATCATTATATCTTTTATTTTAGCTTCAAGTTCTACTTCTTTTGTACCTAAATCTTCTATTTCATTAGCCATAGACGATACTTCTTTTTTAACTTTTTCTGCTTCAGTCTTCTTTCCATCTCTCATTAATTCACCGATAGATGCAGATAATTTGTTTTTTTCTCCTCTTAAAGTATCACCTTTTAGCTTACATTCTCTATATTCTTTATCTAAGTTAAAGACTTCATCTACTAAAGGTAATTTTTCATCTTGAAATTTCTTTTTAATATTTTCTTTTACTAGATCTTTGTTTTCTCTAATTAAGTTAATATCTATCATCTTCAACACCTCTTAAATATAATACCATTATTTATATGAAAGAACAAACTATTTTTTCTTACTTTTCTTTCTTTTTTTCATTAAAACCAGTAATGCTAATCCTATACAAAAACTAAGAACAGTAGTTGCTGTTAAAATACTTCTATCATTAGAAAATACAATACACTCTTCTACTTTGTTAGGATTATATTTAATCATTTCATCTTCAGTATCACTACCAATTTTAAATGTATTAACCTTACATTCATAATTATTTACATCAACATAATAATTATAAATACCAGGTTTAATATAATAACCTGTAGTAACAGTATACCCTTTAGATTTAATATTATTTGATATTAAAATACATTGATTAATTAATACAAATAATAATCCTAAAACAAACAATATTGAAAAAGTAATTAAAAGTATTCTATTCTTTTTTTCTTCTTTCATATATACCTCCATATTATATATTTAAATTATATCATTTTTAATATTTTCTTCAATATAATAAACTTGTATTTTATTAATTGGAGTGCTATTATATTATGTATTGGAGGAAATTATGAAGAAAAAATTATTATTAGGATTATGTGTATTATTTTTACTAAGTGGATGTAAAAATGCAAAATTAAAAGATGGTGATACTGATTTAGTAACATTTAAGGATAAAGATCCTATTGATACAAAAGTATTATATGAAGAAATGAAAGATATATATGGAGCTGAAACACTAACTAATTTAGTTGATACATATTTATTAGATGGAATGTATGAAGAAACACAAGAAGAAAAAGAATATGTAAGAGAACAAATTAAAAGCGCTGAAGAAGCTGCAAAAAACATGGGTGTAACAACAGATATTTATCTTTTATATTATTATGGTGTAGCAAGTGAAGATTTATATAAAAAACAACTTAAATTAGAATATAGAAGAGGTTTATATGCTACTGATTATGCTAAAGAAAATGTTACTGATACAGAAATAAAAGATTATTATGAAAAAGAAGTTATCGGTGATATTGAAGCTAGTCAAATATTAATAACTGTTGATACTAGTAAAGCTAAAACAGATGATGAAAAAAAAGATGCTACTGAAGCAGCTAAAAAGAAAGCTAATGAAGTTATTAAAAAATTAAAAGATGGTGAAGATTTCGCTACTCTTGCTCAAAAATATTCAGATGATTCATTAACTGCTAGTAAAGGTGGTTCTCTTGGAAAAGTTAATAGAGATGATGTTAGTACAACTATTATAAATGCATTAATTGCTTTAGAAGATGGTTCTTATACTAAATCACCTATTGAAGATACTACAGGATTCTATATTCTTTATAGAACTAGTCAAGATGAAAAACCAGAACTTGATGATACTCTAAAAGATGAAATAATTAGTACAATTGCTGAAGAAACAGCAGCTAATACATCAAACTACAAATTAATAGCTATGAAAGCTTTAAGAGAAAAGAATGAAATGGATATTAATGACAGTAGTCTTAAAAAAGCATTTGATAAATTACATGAAAATTATTAATAATAAAACACTTACTATTTAGTAAGTGTTTTTATTTCTTCATAACTATAACCTTTTCTTAATAAATAATTAATTATTTTAGTTTCATCACTATATTTCTTACATGCTTTATCATAATCTTTTTCTAAAGCATTAGATTCATATTTAATATTTGATAAATAATCATCTATCATATATGAGTCATATCCCAAATTAAATAAATCATTTTTCATCTTTTGAATAAACATATAATAACTCTTATTCTTCATAAGATTTTTTTTCTTATTTATTAATTTTTCTAATTTAGATTTCCATATATCATTATCAAATGTATTTAAATAATTATCTATATCATTTTCATTAAAATCTAGGTCAACTAGTGCTTTTTTTATTTTATATGGTCCATCTAAAGAAAGATTAACTTTATCATTAATAAATGCTTTTATATATGCTTTTTCATCTAATAAACCTAGTTTTTCTATTTTGGAAATAACACTATTTATTAGTTTCCTTTCAAATCCTTTATTAGATAAATATGTATATAACTCTTTTCTATTTCTCATTTTTATTTCTATATAGTTAAGAGCTAAATTATAAGCATCATAATCTTCATTATCTTTTATTATTTTATCTAAATCATCTAAAGATATTTCTTTTTTAATAAGTAAATCATATTTAAGAATAATATCTTCATACAAAGTTAATTCTTCATTATCAAAGAATACTTTATATTTATTCCTACCAAGTTTTTTAAACTTATTTATTTTCACTAAAAACCTCCCTAAAGAAAAAGACTTTTAAAAAGTCTATTGCTCTATAAATTCACCACTTGCATTTAAGGTATATTTAGTAGTGGCTTGTTCAATTTCATAAGTACTACCTATTCCATTTACTTCTACTCCATCACTATTTTTACCTTCAACTTTGAATTTGCCATTTGTGATTTTAAAAGATATGACACTTCCAGTATCATTTAAATCAATTATATATTGATACATTCCTTCAACATTGTTTAATTTAGCAGCTCCGGCTACAACATTAGAATATCTTCTATTTTGATCCATTACATATGTTTTACCTACACTAGTAATCATTTCCTTGACTTTAGTACTAAAAACATTAACCTCTGAATTATCAATTATTTTATTTACTAGTGGCCACACTAATATTAAAACCACACACAAACATATAAGAGCAATTGCAAATTGCATAAATGTTAAACCTTTTTTGTTCATTTTACTCTCCATCCTACAAACTCATTATACAAAAACTAAAAAGATTTTTCAATAAAAAAAGGAGTAATAATACTCCTTTTAGTCATTACTATAATTTGTGAAATATCTTTGAATATATACAACTGGTGTACCCTTGTCTCCACTACCACTTGTTAAATCACACAAACTTCCAAGTAAATCTGTATAACGTCTTGGTGTAGTACCTTGAGTAGCCATTGTACCTTTTAATTCTTTATCTTTTTCACGGATAGCTTCTTTCATAGCTTCTTGAAGTTCTTCTCCATGAAGATTTTTAAATTGATTTTCACTAAAATATTTTAATTTAATTTCATTTGGACTTCCTTCTAAACCTTTAGTATAAGCTGGGCTTACAACTGGGTCAGCAAGTTCCCAAATTTTTCCAACTGGATCTCTAAATGCTCCGTCTCCATAAACCATTACTTCAACAGTTTTTCCAGTTTTCTCTTTCATCATTTGTTGAACTTTTTCAACTACAGTTTGACCTGTTCTTGGGAATAGTTTAACTCTTTCCTCAGTACTTCTGTTGCTTCCTAAAAGTCCATATGGTGAGTATCCACTACCATCAACACTTTGATTTAAAATGTCACTCATCAAAATAACATGTGCATTTGGATTTTCTTTTAATATTCTAGCTTTTGTTTCTTCTCTACTATGAATATCACAGCAAATTACATCAGTAGTATATTTAAGAATATCAGTTGGTTTATTAGACCATATCATTTCAAATTCACAGCCTTCTTTTTCAACTAATTCCTTATACACTTCATACATGTTAACTCCTGTAAATAAATGCTTAAAGTGTCCAAATTTTTCTTTGTATTCTTCTTCAGTAATCAAATCATCAAGATTAACATTGTACTTAACTAAATCATCTTTATAAAGTATATCATTTCCTACTTCATCAGATGGAAAACTACTCATTAAAGTAATTTTCTTAGTACTTCTTGCCATAGCTGATAATAAAACTGCAAATCTGTTACGACTTAGAATTGGATATACTAAACCAATATGTTCTGAATTATGAAGTTTATTTTTAATGTCTTTAGCAATTTGATCAAGTGTTGCAAAGTTACCTTCACTAATTCCAACTACTGCTTCAGTAATAGCAATTACATCTCTGTCTTCTACTTCAAAATGTTCACTTGCAGCTGCTTTTAATACAGAATCAACTACTATTTTAGCAAGATCATCACCTTCTTGTACGATAGGTGTTCTAATACCTCTTACGATAGTACCTACATCTCTCATAAATCACTCTCCTACTTTATAATTTTATCATATAAAAAAAACTAATCATATATAAAATACAATTAGTTTACAAATTATTTCTTTCTTCTATTAATTAATAATTGAATCTTATAAGTAATAAGATAACAAATTGAACCCCAAGATAAACAGAATAGTAAGAATATTAAATAATCACTATTAATGTCTAATACTATAAAATATAAGAATAATGTTATACCAAATAAAATTATTATTCTAACTAACCCATTAGTTTTATTCTTTAATGCTTTTTCTTTCCTATTTACATATAATAAACTATCTACTATTATTGCAATACTTGAATAATAACAAAAAAGATAAAAAACATTTAGAAAACTATAAAATATCTCTGTCATATCATGATAATAATTTTTATTAAACTCTATCATTACATTATATATAAATAAAACTATTGTAATCGCAAAAAGAATTATTAATAATATCTTTCTTACTTTTTTAAAGTTATCTTTTTTAGGAATAATCCAATATAATATTGAAAATATCCAAAAGAATATCATTGGTAACATCTCAATTCTTAAATAATATGATATACCACTATAAGTACTAACAACTTCCATTAATATCACCTACTTATATAGTTTGATTTGTTTTCTAATATTTAATGAAATTATTAATAATACTGGTATTAATAGTAAAACATATAATATAACACTTGTTAAAACATCAAAATAATTTATACTTACCTGAATAATAAAAACTATAAGTGCATATAGAATAATTATAAAAATAGTTGGTACCCAATCCATCCTTACTTTTTTCTCTTTCTTCTCTTTAAGTAATTTTACAATATTTCCTAATAAAAGAATTGGCATAGTAATTAACACAATAAATACAAAAACTAATAAATCAAAATTAGTAATTAGTCTCTTTCCTTGTATAGCCAATACTATAAAACTTATTACAGCTAAAGCAATAGTTATTATTTTAACTACTTTTTTTCTCATAAAAGCATTAATAAATGATAATATCACAACAATTGAATATATAGCTATAGCTACATACGTTGTTGTGAATAATCCACCATAATCAAACATACTATAACACCTTCTTATATTAATAATAATTTTACCATATAAAAAAACTAATTATATTCCAAAATATAATTAGTTTACATATTATTTTAAAAATCCATTTATAATAGTCTCTTCAGCCTTTTTCTTAGATAAACCAAGAGTCATTAGTTTAATTAATTGTTCTCCTGCTATTTTTCCTATTGTTGCTTCATGTATTAATCTAGCATCTATATGATTAGATGTTATTTTAGGATCACTTGTTACACTACCATTATCTTTAATAATAGCGTCACATTCAACATGAGCAAAACAATCATTATTACCTATTACATTAGATACAAATTCTTGATGAGAATCTTCTGTTGCTACACTTCTTGATGTAACTTTAGCACTAGACTTTTTACCATTTAATTCTACTTCAAATATAGTTTTAGCAGTTTGTTTTTCATGAGTAAATATTTTCTCATTAATAACTAATTTAGCTCCTTCTCCCAACTCTGCTTTAGTTGTTCTAATTGTTGAACTAACGCCTTCTATTTGAGCAGTATCCATTTCTAATGTAGCATTCTTTTCTAAATATATTTCAGTAACGGGATCTAGTATCTTTTTACCATCTCCATCACCTTCACCATAATGTTTTTCAATATATTTAACATATGAACCTTCTCCTACAAAGAATCTATGTATTCCATTATGAGAACTATCTTTATGAGCATCATTATGTATTCCACATCCAGCATTAATAGTTACTATAGAGTTCTTTCCAATATGAAAGTCATTATATACTTTATCACTAAAACCACTCTTAGTAAGTATTACTGGAATATGTACATATCCATTAATAGTATTTTCTTTAACAATAATATTTATTCCCTCAACATCTGTTTTAGATTCAATTTTAATATTTTCAGTAGATGCTCTATCTATACTTTTACCATCTTTTCTAATATTAAAAGCACTATCTTTTTTACCAAGTTCTTCATTTATTATTTTAAGAATATGTCTATCTAAATCATTCATTAGATTCACCCCCTATTACACAACAAGGAGTTATTGCCATAACATTACCTAATTCATCTTTAGATTTAATTTCCTTAACTTTACCAGAATCTAATAATATAATTTTATCTGCTATATTAATAATTCTTTCTTGATGAGATATTATTATAGTTTTACTATTATTTTTCTCTCTAAGATTTTTAAATATTTTAATTAAATTATTAAAACTCCATAAATCTATACCAGCTTCTGGTTCATCAAATATAGTAACTTTAGAATTTCTAACTGATACTGAAGCTATTTCAATACGTTTTAATTCTCCACCTGAAAGTGAACTATCAACTTCACGATTAATATACTCTTTAGCACATAAACCAACTTGAGCTAATATTTCACAAGCATCACATGATTCAAGTTCTTTACCTGAAGATATATTTATTAAATCATGAACTGTTAAACCTTTAAATTTAACAGGTTGTTGAAATGAAAAAGATATTCCAGCTTTAGCTCTTTTATCAATACTCCATGATGTAATATCTTCACCATTATAAAGTATTTTTCCACTTGTTGGTTTTATAATACCCATAATGATTTTAGCAAGAGTTGATTTTCCACTACCATTTGGACCAGTTATAACAGTAAAATTACTATCAAACTTTATATTTATATCATTAAGTATCTTTTTATGATCAATTTCATAAGATACATCAACTAATTCTATCATCTTTCCCTCCAGGGAATATTATAACATAATAATTGAAAAATAATATTAAAATATGTTATAATCTTGCTATGCAAGTGTGGCGGAACTGGTAGACGCAGCAGACTCAAAATCTGCCGGTAGTAATACCTTGAGGGTTCGATTCCCTTCTCTTGCACCACTATGTTTACAAGGGCTTAGATAGCCCTTTTTAAGTGGTCTTAAATTGACTTTTTGCCCATTTTATGGTATAATATGCATGCATTTTTAAGGGGGAATAATAAAAATGGAAAATGAAGCATTAGAAGCATTATTTAGAACAATGTTAGGAGAAGAAAATGTTATTGAACATATGGAAGCCGAAGGACAAAGAAAAGCCGTAAGAAACTGTTATGTTGCTAAAAAAATGAATCCTAAAATGGAAGAATGGGAAAAATTAGGTTTCTCATTTACACAAATTCCTGGTGATGATATGCTATGTGAAGCTGTATTACCAGAAGGATGGGAACTAAAACCTACAGATCATTCAATGTGGACAGATATTGTTGATAATAATGGACACAAAAGAGGTTCAATGTTCTATAAAGCAGCTTTTTATGATAGAGATGCTCATATGTATTTATCTCCACGTTATGGAGTTCGTACAACGTATTTAAACGATGAAGAAGATACAACTGAAATTTATTTTGGAAGCGATGATGAAATATTATACATTGCAGGAAGAGTAAGTTTTCCAAAAGATTTATCTAGAAAAGAACGTTTAGAAAGATATGATTTACAAGATGAATTTAGAAAAGATGCATTAAAATTTGGAGAAGAAAATTATCCTGACTTTAGAGACGTTCATGCTTATTGGGATAAACCACTTGAATTAAAACAAAAAAAGAACTAGTTATTAGTTCTTTTTAATTGTTAATTTTTTGGATCTAAAGTTAATTTTGGAGGTTCTTCTGGAGGTATTCCTTCTTCCCTTTCTCTACTTGATAGTTCTTTAGGTTTCTCTAATAGTTTATTAGCTCTATTAACAGTTTCTAAATATTGTGTTACTTCTCTATCAATACTTGCAAACAAATCATTTGATGCAGATGTTGCTCTTAATTTCGCTAGATTTGATTGAGTTAAATCTACATTCTTATTAACAACACTTTGCATTAATCCAAATAAATTATTTGTTAAATCAATAGCATTTGATTCAGATTTATTGCCCATATTAATAGCAAGTTCACTTGCTAATACTGGTAATATTGCATTCTTAGATGTTTGAAGTGCATTAATAGTAATAAAATGATTAATAATAGCTCTGTGTACTGAAACTAATTCTTGTTTCATCATAACAATCATTGTTTCAACAGTAGATATTTTACTAGCCAATAATTCTTTTTTAGTTTTTTGATTTAATGCTCCAGTAAAACTAGCTATATCATCAAGATTATCAAAACTATCGTCTAACTCAGCATAACTTTTTCTTAATTCTACTAATTGTTTATCTAATTTATCTAAGTATAATTCTATATGTGTTTTAACATTCTCATATTCTTGTAATTCTTGAATTAAAGTTAAGCCTTGAGAATCTATAGCTTGTTGTAAGTCACCTATTTTTTCTAAATTATATTTTCTTACTACAGTTACTGGTTCTTCTAAAGAAAACATACTTTCCCAGAAGCCTATTTTTTTAGGTTCTCTTTTTTCTTCAACTACAGCACTTAAAGCTTCATTTATTCCCTCTATAGATTTATCTATTGAATCACCTTTCATTAATTCATTTAATGTATCACTTATAATACTAGTATGTTTAAATAAATCATTTCCATATGTTGCGATTGCTGATACACTATCTCCATCAACAGGAGTAACTTTTAAATCTTTAAGCATAGCAATTCCATCTTCTGGAGACAATTTCTTTTCTTCTTTTAAATAAACATTATGTGCTACTTCTACAAAGTCTCCTCCACTTAATCTAACTATTCTTTTAGCTAAATCTGAAGTATGTCCAGGACTTTGAAATATATTAGTTATTATTTGATCATTACTTATTTTTTCAGAATCACCAAAGAATTCTTCAAATTCAAGTAAAGTCTTATCATTACGTCTATTATCTATAATTGTTTTAAATTTATTCATATCAAGATTAACTAATGATAATAAAAATTCAATAGTAATTCCATTTTCATATAAATATTTTCTATATGGAGAACACTCATAATAAGTTTCAGCTATTAATAATGATAATTGTTTTAATTCAAAATCATTTTTTACTAAATCAGGATTATTAAAATTAGCTTTTAAATATTCATATATATTAGTAACAATAGTGAATAATTCTCCAGTATAATATGTTAACTTTCCGACTAAATATAAAGTTTTTTGAACTTGTTCTTTTTCTTCTTTTAATAATTTATACATTTCTAGGCTTTTATCAATATCTAAAAAATCTTCTGGTGTTTTACCTATTTTAAATAATGCATCTCTTAAAGTAACAGTATTAGTTAATTTAGGATTAAAAGCATTTTGAAATATTGTACGAACTGTTATTTCAGATTCATTTCTATCAAATATATATTTTCTAAATACAGTATCAATAGCATCAATATCCATTTTAGAAGCATCATAATTAAAATCAATTTTAAATAATTTTGCTAAATTAGTTCTAGATAAACCAATGCTATCTAAATATTTTCCTAATTCTGTATCATATCTATTAGCAGCAAAAATAATAGATAATTGTTCTCTATCAACTTGTGATAAATTTTTATTTTTTAATAGTGCATAATAATCTGTAACAATATCTAAAAATCTATATACATCTATAGATAAATTAGCAAATATTTTTTCTTTTAAAGCATATTGTTCAGATTCTTTTTTCTTTTCAAAATAATTGTTAATAGTATCCATAAATCTATCATTTAATTTTTCTGATGTTTCTTTAAAAAACAATTTGTGAATAATTGATGAACTAGAATATGATTTATTAGTCAAATTACTAAATATTAAACTATCAGTAATGCTTTGTTTTTGCTTTCCATCACAATATCCACCATAGAATAAAGATTTAAACTTAGAAGTATTTTTTCTTTCTTCTTTAAATTGTTCTAATTCTTCATAGAATATATCTTTTTTAGGTAAACCTACTAA
>JAEEGL014010552.1_pt1 | contig 10286 bp, 6 predicted proteins | sample 9134231 | NCBI WGS metagenome assembly JAEEGL01 (sample SAMN16246548, study PRJNA631951) | gut metagenome | biome: gut microbiome; feature: rumen; material: fiber-attached | host: Bos | place: Iran: Karaj | collected 2018-10
CAGCCGGAACAGGTCCCAGTCCTCCTGGCGCTGATCCTTGACCAGGCGGATCCAGTAGTCCGGGACCCCCATGCAGAGGCGGTAATCGAACCCCACCCCGGCGCTCTCCGGGGGCAGGCACATGCCGGGGAAGCCGCTCATATCCTCCGCCACCGTGAGGGCGTTTTTGTTGACGGCGTGGACCGTTTCGTTGGCCAGGGTCAGGTAGACCCTGGCGTCCACGTTGGTGTTGAGGCCGAAATACTGGCTGTAGTCCGTGAAAGCCGTCCCCAGGGCGTGGTCCTCGTACATCATGGAGGTGACGCCGTCGAAGCGGAAGCCGTCGAAGTGGAACTCCTCCTGCCAGTATTTCAGGTTGGAGAGCAGGAACTGCAGGACCTCGTCCCGGCTGTAATCGAAGATCTTGGTCCTCCAGGCCGGGTGCCAGCCCCGTTCCCCGGGCAGGAAGTACTGGCTGCCGGTGCCGTCCTGCCCCTCCAGGCCCTCCCCCTCGTTGGGGCAGGCGTGGCTGTGGACGAGATCCAGCAGCACGGCGATCCCCATGCCGTGGGCCTTGTTGATCAGGTATTTCAGATCCTCCGGCGTGCCGTACCGGTGGGAGGGGGCGAAGAAATTGGTCACCTGATAGCCGAAGGAGGCGTAGTAGGGATGCTCCTGGATGGCCATGAGCTGCAGGGTGTTGTAGCCCAGCCAGCGGATCCAGTCCAGGTTGTTGTCGGCGAATTCCCGATAGGTGCCCACGCCCCCGTGCTCCTGGGCCATGCCGATATGGGCCTCGTAGATAAAGGGGGCCTCCCGGCGCTTTTTCCCGTAGAACTTGCCGTCGGTCCACCGGAAGGGCTCCGGCGGATCCCAGATCTGGCCGCAGAGGCGGTTCAGTTTCTCGTCCATGACGCAGCGGGTGACGTAGGCCGGGATGCGCTCCAGCACGGCTCCCTGCCGGCCCACCAGCAGCTTGACGCACTGCCCGTGGCGCAGGCTGTCCGCGCCCTCCAGCCGAACTTCCCACACGCCGTTGCCCACGGGGGAAAGGGGGCAGCCGAACCGGTCCCAGCCGTTGAAGTCCCCGGTGAGCCAGGCCGCGTCTGCCCCGGGGAGCCATTCCCTGCAGACCCAGCCCGTTTCGGTGCGGTGGATCCCGAACCGGCGATAGGCGTCGGCAAATTCCGTCAGGGGGCCGTCCTTCGTCAGACGCTGCCGGCAGGCCTCCGTGCGCTCCAGATGCAGGCGGATCTCCTGCTCCCAGGGCGAGAGGCCCGGGTCCGTCTTCAAAAGGCGCCGCAGCGCCTTGTCCGCGGGGGTCATGCGTCCCATATGCTTTTCTCCTTTTTCTGCCGGCGGCAACGCCGGAGGGTACGGGCAGGGCCCGTTTTTCAGGTCTCCTCGATGGTCTCCCCCGTGGCGGCGCTCACGAACCGCACGGAGCAGGCCGGCGCCTCAGTCCCCTGCACCATGTACCAGGAGCGGGTGTACATCTCCAGCATCGCCGCCAGGGTGAAGGCGGCGGGGGTCACGGTCTCGGTGGCGAGGGTCACGGTGTAGCGGGCCATATCCTCGGCCGCTTCGATCTTTTCCACCTCGGGGAAATCCTCGGAGCCGCAAAGGCCCCGGAGGGTCTCCATCACCGCGGCTCTGCGTTCCTTCTGGTCTGCCATGGAAAACACTTCTTTCTGTTCGTTTTTTGTACGGGTCTCAGCAGAGGTTCCGGGGCTCTCCCCGGAGCCAGGCCGCCAGGTTGCCGGCCACGATCTCCGCTCTCTTCTCAAAGGCCTGGTCGGTGGCGAAGGCCACGTGGGGGGTGCAGATCAGGCGGGGGGCTCCCAGAAGGGGATGGTCCGGCGGAAGGGGCGGCTCGGTATCGAAAACGTCCACCCCCGCTCCCGCGATGACGCCGTTCTCCAGGGCCTCGAGCAGGGCGGCGGTATCCGCCACCGGGCCCCGGGCGGTGTTGATGAACAGGGCGGTGGGCTTCATCCGGGCGAACTGCTCCCGGCCGATCATGCCCACGGTCTCGGGGGTCTGGGGCACGTGGAGGGAGACCACGTCGCTCTCTTGCAGGAGGGTATCGAGATCCGTGAACAGGACCCCGGGGATCTCCTTGGGGGTGCGGCTGCAGGCCAGCACCCGGCAGCCGAAGGCCTGGGCGATGCGGGCCACCCGGGTGCCGATGGCGCCGGCGCCCACCACGCCGAAGGTCTTCCCCTCCAGCTCAAAGCCCACCAGGCCGTCCCTGGTGCCCCCGGCGCGGCAGGCCGCGTCGCAGGGGAGCAGGTTCCTGGCCAGGGCGACGACCATCCCGAAGACCAGGTCCGCCACCGCGGCGGTGGAATAGCCCGCGCAGTTGCACACGGCGATCCCCCGCTCCCGGCAGTATTCCAGATCCACGTGGTCCGTCCCGGTGAAGGCCACGCAGATCATCCGAAGGTCCGGGCAGCGCTCCAGCACGTCACGGCCGAAGGGGAAGTTGGAGAGCACCACGGCCTCGCAGCCGGCGCAGCGCCGGGCCAGGATCTCCGGCTCCGTCCTGCGGTCCGGGTAAAAGACCAGTTCCGGCCCTCCCCCCACCGCCTCCCGGACGGTCTTTTCCAGCATCTCTCCGGGGACTCCCAGAGGTTCCAGAAACGCGATCTTCAATCTTGCGCACCTCCTGTTTTCAGGTTCTTTTCGTTCTCGTTTTTCCCCGGGCGAAGGCTCCCGGCCTTCCCGGGCACGGGGGCATCTCAAAGCGGGGTCATTCCTTGACCGCGCCGACGGTGAGGCCCCGGAGGAAGGCTTTGCGGAAGAAGGGATAGCTCACCAGGATGGGCGCGATGATGAGCATCACCACCGCCATGCGGAAGGTCTCCGTGGGCAGATTGGCGATGACGGCCCCGGAGATATGCTCGTTGGACGCCATGAACTCCACGTTCTTCTGCAGATTGTACAGCACGTACTGCAGCGGGAACAGCTCCCGGTGGTTGGCGCTGATGTACAGCATGGCGTAGTACCAGCTGTTCCAGTACCCGAAGGCCTCGAACAGGCCCACGGTGACCAGGATCGGCCTGGACAGCGGCAGCACGAACTGGATGAAGATCCGCAGGATCGAGGCCCCGTCCATCTGGGCGGACTCGATGATCTCCGCGGGGACGTTCTGCCGGAAATAGGTGCGCATCACCAGGATGTACCAGCTGGAGCAGGCGCCGGGAAGGAGCAGCGCCCAGAAGGTGTTCTTCAGGCCGAAGAGCTGGGTGTTGACCACGTAGGAGGCCGCCAGCCCCCCGGAGAAAAACATGGGGATCAGGACGATCACCGTAAAGAGTTTTTGAAAGCGGAACTCCCGCCGGCTCAAAACGAAGGCCATGGTGCTGATGAGGGTGAGGGAAAGAAGCGTCCCCGCCAGGGTCAGCGCCGCGCTCAGCAGGAAGGAATGCCCGATGTAATCGATGCTGCGCAGCAGGTACCGGTAGGCGGCCAGGGACCACTCCGCCGGGAAAAAGCTGTAGCCTCTCTTGGCGACGGAAGCCTCGGAGGACAAAGAGACGATCAGCACGAAGAGGAGGGGCAGCATCGTCAGCAGGCTGAGGACAAGGAACATGGCCCCCAGCAGCAGGCCGGTCTTCTTCCCGACCCGGTTCCAGCCCCATTCGGGGTTTTGCCGTTTCTCACGCGTACTCACAGGACGCCTCCTTCCGGATCGATCCGCCGGGTCAGGCGGTTGGCCCCCAGCAGCAGCAGGCAGCCGATGCCGTTCTGGAGCAGGCTGGCCGCCGCGGAAAAGCCGTAGTTCGTCTGATCCATCAGCGCCTTATAGACGTATACGTCGATGGTCTCCGTGGCGGAGAGGATGGCGCCGGAATCCCGGGTGACCTGGTAGAAGAGGCCGAAATCCGTGGATAGGATGTGTCCCAGATTCAGCAGCACCAGCACCGTGACCACGCTTCTCAGGTGCGGCAGGGTGATATAGCGGATCATCTGCCCCACGGAGGCCCCATCGATGGCGGCGCTGTCGTAGAGCAGGGGATCCACGGAGTTGACGTAGGAATAGTAGAGGACCATGGAATAGCCGAAGCCCTTCCAGCCGTGGATCAGCACCAGCAGCCAGGGCCAGGCGTTCGCCTCCTGATACCACCGCACGGGCCCCGCACCGAAACGGGCCAGGAGGGAATTGAGCAGACCCTTGTCCGCCGAGAGGAAGGAAAAGGCGAAATAGCTCACGATGATCCAGGAGAGAAAATGGGGCAGCAGGGCCGTGGTCTGGGAAAAGGAGCGCAGCCGTTCAGACCGCAGGTAAAAAAGGGCGATGGCCAGGGCCACGGGCAGCAACGTTCCCAGCACGAGAAAAACCAGGTTGTACAGCAGGGTGTTGCGCAGGGCGATCCCCATCTGGGGATTGAGAAAGAGGAAGCGGAAGTTTTCCAGCCCCACCCATTTGCTGCCGTAAAAGAGGCTGTACAGAAATCCCTTTCCCGGGACCATGCGATAGCGCTTGAAGGCGATCACCACGCCGAACATCGGCAGGTAGCAGAAGGCCAGATACCACAGGAGGGTCGGCAGGGAAAGCAGGGCCAGGGCCCGGTCGGACCGGCGAAGGCCTTTCCCTGGGGGCGCGTTCTTTTTCACGGCAAAACACCTGCCTTTCCCACTCTGATTTTCCGGCCCGGCGGCCTCTCTCTTTCAGCCCTCCGCCTCGTACAGTTCCCGATAGGGCCCGCAGCGTTCCAGCAGTTCCCGGTGGGCGCCTTCATCCAGGATGCCTCCGTTCTCCATGTAGAAGATCCTATCCGCCCCCACGATGGTGGACAGGCGGTGGGCGATGATGAGGACGGTGCAGTTCCCGCGGATGTTGTCCACGGCCTGCTGGATCTTGCGCTGGGTCTGGTTGTCCAGGGCGCTGGTGGCCTCGTCCAGGAGCAGGAGGCGGCAGTCCTTCAGCAGGGCCCGGGCGATGGCCAAGCGCTGGCGCTGGCCGCCGGAAAGGCTGACGCCGCCTTCGCCGATCATGGTGTCGTAGCCGTCGGCCATGGCCTCGATATCCTCCGCCATGCAGGCCATGTCACAGACCCGGCGCATCTCTTCTTCCGTCAGGTCCTGCTTTGCCAGCCGCAGGTTGTCCCGGATGCTCAAATGGAACAGATAGGGGGCCTGGGTCACCACCGCCACGCGGCCGCGGACCGCGTCGACGGAAAGCTCCTCCAGGGGAACGCCGTCCAGCAGGATCCTGCCCTCGGAGGCGGAGTAGAGCTTGCTGATAAGATTGAAGACCGTGCTCTTGCCGCAGCCGCTGCGGCCCACGAAGGCCACCGTCTCACCGGGGGAAATATGAAAGCTCATATCCCGGATCACCCAGCTGCGCTTCCTGCGGGAGCCCGTGTCATAGGAAAACCAGACCCGGTCGAAATCGATCCCGCCCCGCAGCTCCGCAAGTCCCGTCTCCCCGAAGCGTTCCTTGGAGAACTCCCGGCTCTGGACGATGGCGCGGACCCGTTCGTTGGAGAGGTTGAAGTCCCGGGTGAATTCCAGGACCTGGCCCACCAGAAGGATCGCGCCGGCGTCCAGGCTGACGTAGTAGTTGTACAGGACGATCACCATCGTAGGGGCGATCCACCCGCGCAGGAGCAGAAACGCCAGGAGCGCTGCGAAGGCAAAGCCGCCCACGCGGCCGATGCCGAGCCGGAACAGCTTGTATTTCCAGGAGCGGCCGTCCCGCTTCATGCGGGTGTCGTTGGCGGCGCTGATGCGCTGCCCCAGTTCCCGCTCGAACATGCCCTCGTTGTGCATGAGCTTGACGTCCTTGGCGCCCCGCACCATTTCGCCCACGAAGCCCGTAAAGCGTTCGTTGGCGTTGCGGTAGATCCGGTCGTCCGCGTTCATGACGTGGGTGCGCCGCAGGTCGATGAGGATCTGGATCACGTACAGGAGGAGGACCACCGGGAAGATCGGCGGGCTGGCAATGGCGATGGCGCCCAGGATGCCCACGTAGGTGAAGGCCTGGGACAGCAGGTCCGCGAAGGTGTTGAAGGCCGTCGCCAGCTGGGAAGTATCCGTCGTCAGACGCTGGATGAAGAGCCCGGTCCCCTTCTCTTCCAGGCAGCCGGTGGTGATGCGCAGCGCTTCGTGGACCAGGTCGCTCTCCAGGGCGGTCAGGGTCTTGTTGTAGACCACGTTGTACAGGCGGTTGCACGCGAAGTTGAAGAAGTCCGTGACCATGTTCACCGCCATCAGCATCAGGGCGGTCAGGACGATCTGCTCCACGTCGCCCTCGACGTAGGCGACGATCACCTTCGCGCTCACCACGGGCACGACGACCTTCATCACGACGGTGACGATCTGCGCCGCGATGGCAAGGAACAGGGTCTTTCGCTGGTCTTTGGTGTATTTCCACGTAAAGCGCAGGTTCTCGGCCATACCCCCCGGAAGCGGCATGGAATAGAGGACCCGGTTTTCCCCCGCCTCATATTCCAGGACCGGGGGCGAATCCCACTCTTCCAGCAGGTGCGGGAGGATCTGGGAGCCCGCCGCCAGGTCCCTCTCGGGTCCCGGCAGGGAGATCTCCGCGGTCTGCCTCCCGTTCTTCCTGCGCAGTTCCAGCCGGAACGCCGACCCTTCCCCAAAGGCGTCCCGGGCTGCCAGCAGCAGTTCCTCCGCGGACAGGCGGAAGCGGAGCCGGTCGTCTTCCTCGACGCCGACCCGCTCCAGTTCCCGCCCCGCTTTTTGCAGAAGCTCTTCTATATCGACGCTGCCGAGCCGTCCCGTCAGCTTCATTTTACGTTGTCAGCCCCTTCTTTGCGGCGCTGCCCGCTGAGATCGCCGGGCAGCGGCCGGGTTTATTTCAGGCTTTTCAGGTACTCGTCGAGCTGCCGCTGGGCCTCTTCCCGCACCTGATCGAGCCCCACGGCCTCCATCTCCTTTTTGATCACGGCCATGGTTTCGTCGGGATCCACGGTGCCGGTCACCAGCTCCGCCCGGCTGCCGGCCCATACGGCGCTGAGGGCCGCGGTGATCGGTTCCACGGAGCTCCCTTCAAAGCTGAAGCCCCGGGTGTCCGCCTGCTTCGCGTTTTTGTAGCCGGCGTAGACCTTTTCCCACTGGTCCTTGTCCGCCAGGATCTCCTTGCTGGCGGAGACCACGGAGGCGCTGACCGCTGGGCCGGTGACGAAGTTGTCCATCAGGTAGTCGTCGGCGCCCTGCTGGGTGCGGATGACGGTCCCCTCGTAATAATCAAAGTGTTTTCCCTCGATGCCGTAGGCCAGAAGGTCCCTGAACTCCTTGTCGGTATAGAGCAGTTCCATGTAGCGCAGGGCGGCCCTGGCGTGCTCCTCGGAAGCCGCCGCGTTGACGGCGATCAGGGATCCCTGCTGGGTGGCCCGGGACATCACCGGCCCGATATAGCGCACCAGCTTGACGTTGAAGCCCACGGTCTCGGGATTGGACCAGCCCTTATAGCCCGTCCAGGCCGTGCCGCTGCGCACCGGCGTCAGGAGCGAATAGGGCATGTCCTCGGTGGTGGCGGCGTCGGGATTGATATAGCCCAGTTCATACCAGCGATGGAGGCACCGGAGCATATTCATATACTCCTCGTCCTCCCAGACGGGGACGATCTTCGTCCCGTCGGGGGTGCCCGACTTGCTGTAGGGGATCACCAGATAAGAGCCGACGATGCGCTCGTGGCACTGGAACATACCGCTCAGGCCGTTCTCCGGCATATAGAGCGGGTACTCGTCGGGGTGATCTTCTTTCCACGCCTTCAGCAGCGGCTCCAGATCCGCGAAATCCATGCTCTCCGGGATCGTCATGCCCTTCTCGCCCTCGAAGTAATCGCTGTTGAGCCTAAAAAACACCTCCGCGCCCATGTCCTTGAGCATCGGGACGCCGTAGACGCGGCCGCCCAGGGACCCGACTTCCCACCAGGGGTCCACCACGTCGTACAGCGCGGGGGTCTCGCTCTGCACGAGATCCGTCAGGTCGTAGTAATAGCCCTTCATGGCGTTGCCGTCGAAATCGTTGCACCAGTCGCAGGTGAAGGTCATGTCGTAGTACTCGCCGGTGTTCAGATCCAGCTTGAACTGCTCCTCGTCCTTGAACTGCATTTCCACCGTGACGCCGATCTTTTCGGCGCTGATGGCGTTGGCCTTTTCCAGCACTTCTTCCATGGCGTTGGGGACGTCGGTCCCCTTGTAGGTCCACCAGATCAGTTTGACGGGGCCGGAAGTACCGTCAGCCTCCGGCGCTTTCGCGCCGCAGGCGCACAGGCTGAGAAGCATCGCAGCCGCCAGGATCAGAGACATCGCCTTTTTCATCATACTCACGTTCCTTTTGCTCACGTTTCGCAGGGTCGTTGGGGCGGGACAAGGAAAGATCTTCGTTTCGATCAGTATATACGAAAAACCGCGAAAACGCAACAAAAACGCGGCGCCGATCCCGCGCTCTTTACGCGGCCGCCGCAAGGGACGCGCCGTCTTTCCAAAGGACCCGTATCGACGGGACCCCCTCCCCTGTGGTATACTGTTTCCCGTATCAGCATCATTACAGTCGGGAACGGAAGTGGGCAAAATGACCGGGGCCATGGAAAACAGAATCAAAAGGCGGATCTGCATGGGCATTCTGGCCCACGTGGACGCCGGCAAGACCACCCTCTCCGAGGCGCTGCTCTTCACCGCCGGGGCCATCCGCCGGCAGGGACGGGTGGACCACGGGGACGCCTTTCTGGATACCGACGCCATCGAGCGCAGCCGGGGCATCACCGTGTTTTCCAAGCAGGCCCTTTTTGAGACGGGGGATCTTTCCGTCACCCTGCTGGACACTCCGGGACACACGGATTTTTCCTCCGAGGCCGAGCGGACCCTGCAGGTGCTGGACTGCGCCGTGCTCCTCGTCAGCGGATCCGACGGGGTGCAGCCCCACACCGAGACCCTCTGGGGTCTGCTGCGGCGGCGCCGCATCCCGACGTTCCTCTTCGTGAACAAGACCGATCTGCCCGGCTGCGACCCCAGGGAGCGCCTGGAGGAGATCCGGAAAAAGCTCTCCCCCGCCTGCGCCGACTTTACCGCCAACCGCTCCCGGGAGGAACGGGGGGAGGCCTGCGCGGAGCTGGACGAATCCCTTCTGGAGAGTTGGTCCCGGCAGGGCTTTCTGACGGAAGAGGAGATCGCGGGGGCCGCGGCGGACTGCCGGATCTTCCCCGTGTGCTTCGGTTCCGCCCTGCGCCTCACAGGGATCCGGGAGTTTCTCTCCGTGCTGGAGACCTACGCCCCCTGCCCCATCTACCCCCGGGAATTTGCCGCCCGGGTCTTCAAGATCAGCCGGGACCCCCAGGGCAACCGCCTCACCCACTTCAAGGTGCTGGGCGGGGAGATCTCCGTGCGCGCCCCCCTGACCTACTCCCCCGGCGGGGGCAGGGAGCCTCTGACGGAAAAGATCAGCGGGCTGCGTCTTTACTCCGGGGTGAAGTTCACCCCGGTGCAGACCGCCGAGGCCGGAGGCGTCTACGCGGCCCTGGGCCTCACCGCCACCCGGCCCGGACTGGGCCTGGGGACGGCCTCCCGGGCTCCGGCGCCCCGGCTGGAGCCGGTGATGAGCTACCGGCTGGTCACCCCGCCGGACTGCGACCAACGGGCCCTTCTGCCCCGGCTGCGGCAGCTTCTGGAGGAAGAGAACCCCCAGCTGCGCCTCTGCTGGGACGAGGCCCTGGGGGAGATCCGGGTGCGGCTCATGGGCCCGGTGGAAACGGAGGTCTTCTGCCGCCTGGCGGAGGAGCGCTGCGGCGTGCCCGTCACCGTGGACGAAGGAAAGATCCTGCGCCGGGAGACCGTGGCCAAGCCCGTGATCGGCGTGGGGCACTACGAGCCGCTGCGCCACTACGCGGAGGTGGTGGTGCGCATCGAGCCCGGGGAGCCGGGCAGCGGCGTTCTGTGCGACAGCGAGTGCCCCGAGGAGGTCCTCTCCCTGGGCTGGCAGCGGTCGGTACTGGGATGGCTCTCCCGCAGGGAACATAAGGGCGTGCTCACCGGCGCCCCCCTCACCGACGTGCGCGTCACCCTGCTGGCCGGCAGGGCCCACCCCAAACACACCGAGGGCGGGGACTTCCGGGAAGCCGCCTGGCGGGCGGTGCGCCAGGGCCTGATGAAAGCCGAGAACATTCTGTTGGACCCCATGGCCGCCCTGCGCCTCACCGTGCCCTTCGAGCAGGTGGGCCGGGCCATCGGGGACCTGCACGCCATGGGCGCGGTCTTCTCCCCCGGGGAGGAGGAAGGCGGGATGATGCGCATCTCCGGCCGGGCGCCTCTGGAAAAGCTGCGGGCCTACGCCCC
>JAEEGL014357336.1_pt1 | contig 10286 bp, 10 predicted proteins | sample 9134231 | NCBI WGS metagenome assembly JAEEGL01 (sample SAMN16246548, study PRJNA631951) | gut metagenome | biome: gut microbiome; feature: rumen; material: fiber-attached | host: Bos | place: Iran: Karaj | collected 2018-10
AGATGACAGTGTTTGCAGCCGGTGGAAAAGAAGAAGGAAGTACATCTGTATTCAGCAGCATTAACGCATCCGATATTGTTTCCATGGAACTGACATCTGTCGGAAAAGTGGAATCATCAGAAAAATGTGCCCTGCTTCTCAGTATGCTTCAGCAGGAATCCTTCCCCGCTGCTGATGAAAAATGGGACAATGAAGAATATCTTATTATCAGCACTTCCGACGGTCAGAGTATAAAATATCCTGTAAATGAGCCTTATTTTCTCGACAATACATGCTGGGAATGCGAATCTTTCTTCACCCTGTTCCGCGACTGCATCGGAAAATAACCCTTTCCCGGCCGGAAATCAAACACCTCTGATGATGTCTTAATAGCATCATTCAGAGGTGTTTTTATACTATCCACTGTCATATATTTATCTGGATTATATTTCAATACAGTACCTTGGCGCATGAATCAGTCAGATATGACAAGCACCGCGGATTATCTGATTCAGAAACGTCCGTTCTCCTCCAGGTATTTTTCCAGTTTCCTTTTGACGCGCTGTAAAGCATTGTCAATGGATTTAACATGCCGTCCCAGGGCTTCGGCAATCTCCTGATAGCTTTTTCCGTCAAGATAGGCAGAGAGTACTTCCTGTTCCAGTCCTGAAAGGACTTCGTTGATCTTCTGGTGGATATTGCCCAGGTCCTCCTGGTTGATGATCATATCTTCCGGATTACCGGCCCCGCCCTCCATGATAATATCAAGCAGCGTCCTGTCACTTTCCTCATCATACAACGGCTTATTAAGTGAAACATAACTGTTCAGCGGTATATGTTTCTGCCTTGTGGCTGTTTTGATGGCTGTGATAATCTGCCTCGTGATACAGAGTTCGGCAAATGCACGAAATGAACTGAGTTTCTCCGGCTTGTAATCACGTATGGATTTGTATAATCCGATCATGCCTTCCTGAACAATATCCTCATGGTCCGCACCGATCAGAAAATAGCTTCTTGCTTTGGATCGGACAAAATTCTTGTATTTGTTCAGAAGATACTCTTCGGCATTCGTGTCTCCGTCATGACACATCTGAACAATTTCCTCATCTGTTTTAGACCCGAAAACATCTCTGAATGGAATCGCATCTTCACCGCGGTCTTCTTCCGTATGAACTTTTGCATTTTCTTCAGGAAGAGTATTTATCTCAGTTCCATGCTCATCTTTGTTCATCAAAGTCATTCTCCATCATCCGCTGTTTTGTCAGCCTCTGCATTCCATAACCCTGTACATCATAATTCCGGCAGCAACAGAAGCATTCAGACTCTCGATCCTGCCCTTCATGGGAAGAGAAACCGCATAATCACACTTTTCTGCCACAAGACGGCTGATCCCGTCTTCCTCTGAACCGATAACAAGACCAACCCCGCCGTCAAAGGATGTTTTCCGGTAATCGGTCCCGTTCATTGTAACCGCATAAAACCATATATTCTTTTTCTGAAGATCTTCAATTGTGCGGGCAAGGTTGCCGACTCTTGCCACTTTGACATATTCAACCGCGCCGGCTGAAGACTTCACAGCTGACGGGGATAATCCGACGCTTCTGTGCTGCGGTATAATAATACCATGAACACCCGTGCATTCAGCCGTACGGATCACAGCACCGAGATTGTGGGGATCAGTAATCCCGTCCAGGATAATCAAGAAAGGCGCTTCTCCCTTACTTTCAGCATCTTCCAGAATATCATCAACAGTGGAATACTGATAGGCCGATGCCATGGCAATCAGACCCTGATGATTGGGCGCAATAGCATCCAGCCTGCTTTTTTCCACTACCTGGATCTGGATTTTCTGTTCCTTCGCCTTCTGGACGATTTCCCGGGCCGATCCGGAAAGCTCTCCTTTCTGCACAAGAAGTTTTTCAAGATCATGATGGTTTTTCAGTGCTTCGCGAATCGGATTTCTCCCGGTCAGGATATATTCGCCTGATTGTTCGCTGTGATCAGTCTTTCCCGGAAGCTCTCTCTGATGATACTCATACTGATGATAATCTTTTGTCCTGGATTCTGCTTTAGGAGCGTCCTTCCTGACGTTTCGGTCCCCGGAATACGCTTTCCCGGGCATGCGGCCTTTGCCTGAAAAACCTCTTGTGCTGTTTTTTTTCTGATCAAATGACATATCATTACTCCTTTTCATGCGCCAGGATCATTTCTTCCCGTTCCTGCCTGATTTTTGCCGCCTGACCGCAGCTTTTTTCCCCTTCAGGGCATTTACCGCGCAGGCAGGAAGGTCCTGCGTTTTTAAACAGTGCAGGAGCGGTTTCAAAGCACAGCCTGAACATTTCATTCGCCATCTCTCTGATTTCCCACTGGGCTCTGCTGCACATGCGCAACGAGAAAAAGTGTCTCAGTTCCCGTACGTTCATGGTTACCATGATTCTGGTTTCACATGCATTAGGCAGCACAAATCTGGCATCTTCATTTGATTTTTCACCCTGGCACCCCAGTTCAGCCTGCCATTCCTTATACCATGATTCAATGGTATCCATCTGTTCGCTGTATTTTCTGACTGCTTCTTCACCCAGTGCTTCAATGCTTTTCGGAATAATGTATCCATATCCTTTTTCATAGGATACATACCGCTGGCTCTGAACGGAAAAACTGGCTATCCTGTGCCTTGTCAGCTGCGCGAGAAGAACACGGCTGACTCCCTCAACTCCAAAGGTAAATGAAGCATGTTCCAGTACGGATTCATGGCCCATATCCATCAGCTTTTCAATAAATCCGGTCTGATCCTTAGCAGATATTTTTTCCTGCAGATCTGAGATGGAGGATTTTGAATAACACAGTTTCGCGCCAAGTGCTATCGCCTCTTCCGGTGAAAGAGTATGACGCAGAAGAACAACTTTCATCTTTTTTTGCTCAGCCATCGGATATCACCTCTTCTATATATTTTACGATCCGGCAGATTCTTTCATCCTGTCCGGTGAGATAAAGGAACCCGAACAATGCTTCAAAACCTGTTGAAGCGGCGTACTCATCCGGATCCTGATTCCGCGGAGCGGCATGTCTGGCATGCGCATTTCTTCCCCGACGGACAATTTCTTTTTCCGTTTCGTTCAGTTTATCCTGTATGGATCCGAGGATCGTGTACTGAGAATGCGCATTCACAAGGCTGACGCATCTTTTATGCATATGACGGACGTTGTATTTGCGTGAAATAAGCTTATACCGGACAATCATTTCCCATACGGTGTCGCCGAGATAAGCCAGCTGTATGGCATTCAGCTGGGAAGCGTCCTTTTCATCCATTGTCTTTTCAAAGCGCAGGCTCAAACACTCAACCTCCAATATATGTTCTATAAATTATATCATAAAAACCACATAATAAACATTGTTTCTTTTTTCAAAAATTCTTCTTGACAGAGCGCAAATAATATGTATAATAGCTTTTGTTGCTTGAGCACCATTAGCTCAGTTGGTAGAGCACCTGACTCTTAATCAGGGTGTCTAGGGTTCGAGTCCCTAATGGTGTACAGGTAAACCGGAAGCATAAAGCTTCCGGTTTTTTTGTTCCCATTTTTATAACGAAAAACAGCTGCCATAAAGGCAGCTGTTCTTTTCATTCATGCTTAAGCCTGAGCAGGAGCGCCTACCGGGCAGGTGTCAGCGCAAGCGCCGCATTCGATGCAGACTTCAGGATTGATTTCATACTTGCCGTCGCCCTCGCTGATGGCGGAAACGGGACATTCAGCAGCACATGCACCGCAGCTGATGCATTCATCGGAAATTTTGTAAGCCATTTGATTTACCTCCTCATTTTTGATCGCACATACGTGTGATACTGAAATAATTATATCATCGACATTTTGTGAAATCAATATCTCATTTATCCCTGTCAATAGCCTGCATGGCTTTTTCCAGTGCTTCTGCCCAGGAATTATGACTGCTTGTCTCTTTGACAGGTTTTTCAGCGTCCCGGGTATTCAGCTGCTTTGCTTCGGGCGCTTCTGTCTTTTTATTCGGGTTTTCCCGTCTGACAGGCTGGCCCAGAACAGCCTTGCGGTTTTTGTCCCTGTTTTTTTCAGACATTGTGTTATTTTGCGTACGGGCCGCCGGCTGAACAGGCTTGTTTTCAGGAACTTCATCATTATATTCATTCGCATCAGAATACGGAGCCTTTATCGTTGGACTTTTTTCATTCTCCGGTACGCTCTCATTGACGGATTCGTTTTTTATCTCACTGTTTTCGGAATGCGATTTCCCGTCCTGAGTCCTTGTAATGTTTTCCAGCGGATACTCCTTAATTTCGCTTGTATCCCCGTTTGTCATACGAACAAATACCGTTTCTTTGACAATATTCAGATCAGTTACTGTGCCCTTTCCGTCCGGTGTTATCACTTCCCGGCCGACCTTTGGCATCTTTTTCCGGGTCAGCTCATAATGTTCCTGCTCATATTTCAGACAGCACATAAGACGGCCGCATACACCGCTGATCTTTGTCGGATTGAGGGAAAGGTTCTGTTCTTTCGCCATTTTAATAGATACAGGCTGAAACTGATCAAGAAATGTTCCGCAGCATATAGGACGGCCGCACGGTCCAAGTCCGCCAAGCATTTTTGCTTCATCCCTGACGCCGATCTGACGAAGTTCAATACGCATCTTAAAGATAGAGGCCAGATCCTTGACAAGTGATCTGAAGTCCACCCTGCCGTTAGCGGTGAAGAAAAACAGGATTTTACTGTTGTCAAATGCATATTCAACAGAAACAAGCTTCATTTCAAGCTTATGTTCAGCGATCTTCTTCTGGCAGATGGAAAAAGCTTCTTTTTCTTTGGATCTGTTTTCCCTTCCATGCTGTATGTCCTGTTCTGTGGCAAGCCGGATCGCTTTTTTCAGCGGTGTATTCCAGCTTCCCTCATCTATCTCACGCGCGCCCATGATGACTTCTCCCAAATCATATCCGCGTGCGGTATCGACAATGATATAATCACCCGGTTTTGCTTCGATTCCGTTGGAATCAAAATAATACAGTTTTCCGTTTTTCTGAAACTGAACTCCGATTATTGTTGCCATAGTTCTCCTTCTCCTATAAAAAGTAAAAGCAATCTTTCGATAACAGCCTGAAAATTCACGTTATATTCACACTGCTGTCTTGCAGCGCAGATACTGTCCTGCAGCAGCATGATCTTTTCCATATCCGCAGAAGCTGCAAAAGCCTGCCATTCCTCAGGAAACGCTTCAGGATAATCTTTTTTTCCCTGATACAGACGGTATTGCAGAAGTTGATGAACATACTGTTCAAGAATCTCAAACATAACCGGGGCTTCGGATTTTCTGTCCTTCCACGCAGTGGAAAAGCCAAGTACGCTGCTTCTGTTTCTGTTCCGGAAAAAGGCATTCATGATTTCTTCCCGGAGTTTCCAGTACTCATCATCTGCGGCAAGCCTGAAAGCATTACCGATGGATCCGCCGGATACAGAAGCTGCCTTTATGGCAGTGGCCGGATCAATTCCTGCATCTGTCAGCAGTTTGCTGATATGCTCTGTCTCCCAGGGCTTCAGTCTGATCGTGCGGCATCTGCTCCTGACCGTTGTCAGAATTTGTTCCGACTTGCCTGAAGTAAGAAGAAAGTACGTATTTGCCGGAGGTTCCTCCAGTATTTTCAGGAGGCTGTTCTGAGCCTGTATGGTCATATTTTCCGCATCAGGGATAACAATGACCCGATTGCCGCCTTCATAGGCAAAACGGCTGCATTGTCTGATCATTTCACGGATATCCTCAACCGGAATGGTTGCACGGCCTTTTGATGTTTCTGATGACAGCGGAACGCCTTTTTCAATGACAGTCAGGTCCGGGTGTTCCCCGCTTGCAGCGGTTACACACCCTTCACAATGGCCGCAGGGAATATCATGATCTGCCTGGCATAGTAAAGCCCTTGCGATCAGAAAGGCAAGGGTTTTCTTCCCCGTTCCCGGTTCCCCGGTAATCATAAGGGCATGTACAAGCCTGTGCTCATTTATCTGCCGGTGAACAGACTGTATTTCCTCACCCTGATACAGATAGTCACTAAAAGAAATCATTTTCATCCTGATTTAAACTTTCAGAAACTGGTCAACTGTCAGGACAAACAATGTGGCGCCTCCGACTGTTACCTCAATCGGATAGGAAGAATATTCACCATGGGATATACCGCCTGCCATGGATGAAGGCGCTGCAGAAATCTGTTTTCTGCTTTTGCATACAGATTCTATTAAACTGACAGCCTCCTCTGTCCTGTTATCATCAACACCGAGAAGCAGTGTGGTATTCCCTGCTTTCAGAAATCCTCCCGTTGTGGCAAGTTTGGTAACACCAAATCCCTGCTGCATTAATACGGACAGGAGCTTTGAAGAATCTTCATCCTGAACGATTGCAATGATAAGCTTCATTGATCAATCATCCCTCCCGCATATTTATTCAATCTATTATACGTTACATTCCCTTGTAAATCAAGCTTATCAGGTATGCCGCAATGGATAGCTGATATTCTTTACATCATCAGATATATGATATAAACTGAATCTGTTTAGGAGGGAGCTTTATGGATAAGCTGTACACCTGCCAGGCCAGTGCTGCCTTTGGGCTGGAAGGTCTAGTATCAAGAGAATTAAAGCAGTCAGGTATTCAGGATGTCCGAGCTGACAACGGCTTTGTCCGTTTTTCCGCAACAGGAGATGAGCTTTATCTCTGTAATCTGCGTATGCATTACAGCGACCGTTTATATATCATTCTTGCATCCGGAATCTGTAAAAGTTTTGAAGACCTGTTCCAGCTTGTGGGATCCATTGACTGGCCATATTACTTTTCCGGGAACGAATCAATTGATATTTCCTGCAAATGTACGAGAAGCATCCTGATGAGTACAAGAGACTGTCAGTCTGTCTCCAAAAAGTCAATCATTGAAAAAATCAAAAAAGTAACCGGCCGTAAAGTTTTTCCTGAATCCGGTCCTTCCCTCTCTGTCCAGATTTCTGTGAGAAATGATGAAACTGTTGTTATGCTGAATGTCTCTGGTGAGGCCTTATCACGCCGTGGATACCGGACATGGAACGGAGAGGCTCCGCTTCGTGAAACGCTCGCTTCTGCGCTTGTGTCATTAAGCGGCTGGAAGCCCGGACAGCCGCTTCATGACCCGTGCTGTGGAACAGGAACGATCCTTACAGAGGCTGCCCTGCTTGCAGAAAACAGGGATCCGGGAATAAACCGCCATTTTGCGATGGAGGATTATCATTGTTTTTCCGGTATCGATTATGATCGTATCAGAGAAAAGGAGCTGTCCGGAATAGTGCCTGACAGGATAAAGGATATCAGCGGATCAGATATCAATCCTGAAGCCCTGGAGCTGGCGCACAGGCATATTCGTCAGGCCGGGCTGGATGAAAATATGATATCCCTGTCACAAATCTCTCTTCAGGATCTTTCTGTTGAAAAAGAAAACGGTTATTTTATCTGTAATCCTCCCTACGGAGAACGGCTCAGCGACCAGAAGCAGTGCCGCGCCCTGTATCATGACCTGTTTCTTCTGAAAAAACGTCACCCCACATGGAAATTGTGCGCGATTTCTTCAGATCCCGCCTTTGAAAGAAGCTTCGGCCGCAGGGCAGACAGGAAGCGCCGCCTGTATAACGGCCGTCTTGAATGTGTATATTACATATATTACTGATTTGCGATATGGAACGTCGTTTTCTGCATGGCTTCATCCGTGGAATCATCCCAGATTGACTGTATGGTTTTCTGAATTTCGGATACGGATGTACACTCCGCCGGGCAATAATCGTTTTTCCCCTCGGATACCTTTCCGGACGGAACAATCGGTATCACGTTCAGTTTTATACTGTGATCATTCCCGTCAAATTCAAATACAGCCTGAACAATTATTCCCTGCGCAGCTTTACTGATGGAGGAACTGCTTCCATCCAGCAGGCATCCCGTGCTGTATATGACAGGTACATCCTGAATATACTCAATTCCCTGTACATGCACAGGCTGGTTTCCGATCACCAGGTCGGCGCCGGCTCTTACGCATCTGTGAGCCATTGCCTCCTGTACAATGGAATGAACCTGAGACTGGTCTTCCTTCCGGCTCATCAGGAAAACAACTGTTTCACAGTTTTTTTCTTTCAGTATTCTGATCCTTTCATCAATAACAGACGGATCAGCAATATATTCGCTTTCACTGCATCCTGCAAATCCAAACAGATGTCCTTTGATATTGATGGTTTCAGGGCAGTTCCGATCCATTGTTCCGGAACGGCTGCTGATCATGTTTTTTGTTTCCTGTATCAGTGCATCGCCATTTGCAAACAGTCTGTCATCCGTTATCTGAACCAGTTCTATGGAAGCATCTGTCAGTATCCTTTCGGTTCCGTCGGATCCATAATTGATTTCATTCCACTCTTCCCTGTCATCTGCATGATTGCACAACTGACAGCCAAGATTAACACAGGTGAGATCATCCGATGCGAAATACTCCACGAGTCCGGCAAAGGGTTTTTCATTTCCTTCTCCGGATATGTACGAAGCAAAGCTGTCTTTTCGCGCATTGATCTTCCTGTTTCCGCCCGGTGTGAAAGATCCGCCGAAAGTAATCGTGACTGCGTCAGAATCAGCTGCAGCCGTGTCGTCCCGGTCAGTACGGAGCGATGAAAAATCCGGTTTCCCGTTCTTTCTTTTCAGCTTATTGACAGCAGGCCTTCTTTCCTCAGGATCATCCAGTATGATCACACGGGTATGGTAAGGAATATTGGCATAAATCCAGTATGCGTTCAGCCCGCCTTCTCCGGGTTCCGGTTGTATTCGTATACATGCATGGGATGCTTTAGCGCCAAGGTAAGCCCTCCCAAGCGTAAAGTCCTTTTTTTGCTGTCCCCAGTCATAGGGTGTCTGATGAAGCAGGTTCCCTCCGTCATATTGGATGACATAATCATATTTTTTCCCGTTCGTGCTAAAATTCACCCGATGGTATCCAGTCAGGAAGCATCCCGCCGATGTTTCCTGTTCCAGGCTGTTTTTTTCTGCTCTTCCCGTTGAGACAAGCAGTGTATCGACAGGCCTGCCCTGATGGAACACGGTCATTGTTTGTGCTTTTTTGTCAATCAGAATGGCGTATTCTCCCTGGGGATACACAACTTTCAGCTTGCCCACCGGAACCCAGCCTTCAACATATTCGCCTTCCTCGTGATTCCAGGCTCCAACCTGCGCCCAGTCTCCGTCAATACTGATCACCTTCAGTCCCTGCGTCTGTCCGTGAACTGTGCCGAGTGATCTGCTTTTGCTGTCCGGCTCACTGTATATGTCCTGATGCCTGAAAAAATCGATATCAACAACAACAGACGGTTTCATCATCATATCCCACATTTCAGCCGGCGCCGCAGAACTGTCAGGCATGATCTCTCCCGTAACTGTAACGGCCTCCTGAACAGGTTTTCCTTTTTTTATTTCGAGTCTGAACTGTCTGATGTCTTCAGGCTTTGATTTTTCATACACGGAAACAGAATACACACCTGCTTCGGGGATTTTTTTACCCATAATGGCTTCGAATGTTTTCCTGTATATTTTCCCGCCTGTTACTGCCTGGCTGTAAAAATAGGACCGGTTTGTGTCATGCTCAGACTGCAGTGATATGATCACTGTTCCGTTTTTAATGGTCCTGTATTCAAGAAACCATTCGTCAGCCGAATCAAGGTACATACAGTCAGATGAGGGCAGAACATACTGTAAATACTGACCTGCGTACTCAATGGGAGACTGAAAGGACAAAGCGTGTTCCCGACCAGTGACAGTGGTTATTTCGGCTGTAACGGTATATGTTTTTTCATACAGTCTTTCTTTATTGTATCCGCATCCGTCCCATTCAATAACAGTTTTGCCCTTACCAATCTTTTGTTTGATGGTCCTGTATATGCAGATATTGTCATGAATGCTGATAGTCAGAATTCCTTCCTCATCAGAAAAAACTTCAAAAGCATTCTTTTCGTACGGATGAATATTACCGATCCTTCTGACCTGAAACGGATCCTCACAGAAAGCGCTTTGCGTGACAGCACAAAGAAGCATCAGCATAATCAGCAGGAAAACCTTTATCTGCGCCCTTCTTCCAGTCATATCCGATGCTCCTTTCTATGTTCTTCATATTACTTCTTTCTTCTTTTCGCCGCAAGTTTTTCCTTTCTTCTTGACAAAGCGAATCCCCGGCTTTATAATTTCGATGTTTGTTCGCGGTCGTGGCGGAATCGGCATACGCGCACGTTTGAGGGGCGTGTCCGGCA
>JAEEGL014365834.1_pt1 | contig 10286 bp, 6 predicted proteins | sample 9134231 | NCBI WGS metagenome assembly JAEEGL01 (sample SAMN16246548, study PRJNA631951) | gut metagenome | biome: gut microbiome; feature: rumen; material: fiber-attached | host: Bos | place: Iran: Karaj | collected 2018-10
AATAAGGAGCAGCTGGTTAAAAATGCCGTGATAAAAGAGGATAAAAGGAAAAAGGTTCTTGTGGTTGATGATAATGCTACAACGCTTAGAAGCATCAAAGGCATGCTTGATGAAAAATATAATGTTATGCTTGCTAATTCCGGTATGAAGGCCATGACCTCGATAGGTAAGAATCGTCCCGATGTAATTCTTCTTGATTATGAGATGCCTGTCTGTGATGGAAGGCAGACCTTAGAAATGATAAGAGCGGATGAAGAGCTTAGTGATATCCCGGTTATCTTTTTAACCGGAGTTAATGACAGGGCTCATATCGAAGCGGTTCTAAAACTGCGGCCGGCAGGTTATATGTTAAAGCCTGCGGTGCCTGAGAAGTTGATCAAGGCTATTGAGAACGCAATGCAATAGATGTAGAATAAAGATCAGTGTAATAAAGTGACAAGGAGAAATAGATCGTGGTTTATAATAATATTTTAGAGGCGGTAGGTAATACTCCCCTTATTCGGCTTAATCATATGATCGGAGAAGATGATGCGGAGGTTTTAGTAAAGTATGAGGGCATGAATATAGGTGGCTCGATCAAGACAAGAACTGCGCTTCAGATGATAAATGCGGCAGAGAAGGAAGGACTGCTTACGCCTGATTCTATTATCGTCGAGCCGACAAGCGGCAATCAGGGTATAGGACTTGCGTTGGTGGGGGCTGTAAAAGGATATCGCGTGATAATCATTATGCCAGATTCGGTAAGCGCGGAGAGAAGACTGCTTATAAAACAGTATGGAGCCGAGCTTATACTGATCCATGATGATGACAATATAGGAGAATGTATAGACCGGTGTATTGCCAAGGCTAAACAGATGCAGGAGGAGGATCCTAAGGTGTTTATGCCGGATCAGTTTTCGAATATCAATAATGTCAGGGCGCATCTTGAAAATACCGCTTTGGAGATGATCGAACAGGTCAAGGATCATGGCAATGGGAAGATCGATGGTTTCTGCTCCGGCTTTGGTACGGGCGGAACAATAACTGGAATAGGTCAGATCCTCAAGAAGTCTAATCCTGAAACACTTATATGGGTTGCCGAGCCTGAGCATGCGGCAATTCTTTCGGGCGGCTCTATAGGATCACATATGCAGATGGGAATAGGTGACGGTCTTATACCACCTATACTTGATCAGGATATCATTTCACAGATTGAGATAGTTACAGACGAGGAGGCGTTAAGCACAACAAGGGAGCTTGCCGCAAAAGAGGGAATTCTCTGCGGAATATCAAGCGGGACAAATGTGTGCGTTGCGCTTAGAATGGCTAAGCTTCTCGGCAAAGGAAAGCGTGTGGTCACGGTTCTGCCTGATACGGGAGAGCGCTATTTCAGTACAGAACTTTTTGACCATGATTAAATTGTATAAAGTAATAAAGATTAAAGAATATGGATTAATTAATATAGCTTAAAATCTAATGACTAAAGATTAAAGATTAATGAATAATTCTTAAATACTAAAGATTAAAATAAATGATTACAGTAAAGGCTGCATGATGAGTATGGGTTTAAGTGCGGTCTTATGTGGGGTGCGGGGGATTGAAAACAGATAGTGTATTGGGAAGGCTTATAATATTTTTAAGAAAAATATCTTTATTTGGGACATGCTTTCATATAGCCTGGAGTTTGTTGGTTACTGCAGGCACTTTATTTATTTATTTTAATTATTTGAATGTCGATCTTCCGGTCGTAATCGCCTATGTCGGAGCGACAGCATTTATTGTGGCCGGAGTTGTTATATGGTTTAAATATAGAAATGATAAACAGAGCTCTTCTATAGCTCTTATCTATCAGATATTTTATTCTTATTTCCCCATCGCAGTAAGTATAATTAAATTAATATTTTTTGACAGCCTCTATTCCTTCGGCGGAATGTTTCCGGGTCTTGATGCATTAGGACTATTTGTTTATTACATTGCTGTTATCGTGGTGTGTGTTATAGGATGTGTTTGTTTTAATGTAGTACGGATCATCAGAAAGAAGAGAACTGCTGCCGGCAGGGAAGCTGAGGAATCTGTAACCGGCAGGTTCTTTGTAGGGCTTGTCGATGTCATAAATGTACTTATCGTTGTTTCGGTCTTGGTATGTGCCGTTGGCTTTGGTATTTCATATGGCGTTGAGGAAACAAAAAAGGCCATGCACAGGCAGGATATTGCTAAGGATGATGAATACAGAACGCAGGTGCTTAGAGAGCTTATCGAGAGTGACGTTTATGAGAAGGCAGTGTGGAAGGGCATAAATGATGACGGCACGATAGAGCGCAACGATTCTGATATTTCGCTTTTTGATGAAGCGGAGGAGGAGCTTGTGTTTGAAGCTTATACATATATGCTTTATGTGGAGACGTTAGCTAAGGATTCTTCGTTTAAGGCTGATGATTGCCAGAGCATCGGGGTATCTTCTGTTACTAAGGAAGTTTTAGAAAATGGCAGGGATGATTATATAGCGTTTACGAAAAGATATGTTCCCGAACGCGGTGTTGAGAAGACGGATGAGGGATTTCATTATGACAGAAAGACACAGACCGTATCTGTCTCTGCTGAACTATATTGCGTTGATATTCAGGATAATTCCACCGTTCATTGTTGTATGGTGGTGGTTTTTGATACGAAATGGAAGGTTATAGAGATTCGGTGTCAGGAGACGCCGCTAAAGAGGTATGTGCCATATTAATTATATTGTAATTTTTTTTTATTTCGCTCATATTTCATAGCTTCAACGCAGACACGTTCTCACTCGGTTTTTCACGCAGCGGCACTAAGTTCACACTGTGTGTTCACTAACTGTCGGCGTTCAAAAACGGTCTGCTTATGAATTCTATAAAGCATGAGCGAAAGGATACAATATCGGAGTTTACAAAATAATTAATATAGAGAGGAGAAAAATAATGCAGAAGAAACAGGTTTTTAATCCGTTTTTGCCTTTAAATGAATATATACCGGATGGCGAGCCGCATGTGTTTGGCGACAGGGTGTATCTTTACGGATCACATGACAGAGAGGGTGGTTATACATTCTGTATGGAGGATTATGTGGTGTATTCGGCACCGGTAGATGATCTTTCCGATTGGAGATGCGAGGGTGTTACATATAAGGCTTCTCAGGATCCGGTTTATCCGAAGTTAAAATATATGTATGCGCCGGATGTTGTTAAGGGAAATGACGGAAAGTATTATCTTTATTACTGCATGGGTGGAGATTATGGTATAGGCGGATATACAGGTCATATCAGCGTTGCGGTATGCGATACCCCTGCCGGGAAGTATGAGTATCTCGGATATGTTAAGAATCCGGATGGCACACCTATGATGAAATATGTGTGCTTTGATCCGGCTGTGATCAATGATAACGGAACGATACGCATTTACTATGGAACACAGTACTGCGATGAGGAGAATTCCGGATTAAGAGATGTGATTGAGGATTATCTTGCTAAGAACGCTTATGGTGAACTTGCAGAACAAAATGATAAGACCACGGATGGTGTTATTTCCGATCATCAGGCATTGGAGGCTTTGTTAAATGATGAGATGAAAAAAGTGGTGCAGAATGAAATAGAAATGTTTGGTCGTACAAAGGAGGAGATACTTTCGTATCCGGACAGCATCAACGGTGCGATAACTCTTACATTAGAGGATGACATGCTGACTGTCAGGGAAATGCCAAAGCATATAATACCATATAGGGTTAAGGGAACAAGCTTTGAAGACCATCCGTTTTTTGAAGGTCCTTCCATGAGAAAGCTTGGTGATAAATATTATTTCAGTTATTCCTCGTGGCTTAATCATGAGCTCTGCTATGCAGTGTCAGATCATCCTGACAGGGATTTTACCTTTGGTGGAACTATAGTGTCAAACGGTGATGTGGGCATGAACGGAAGGCGGGCTGAAGATAAGCTTAATATGACCGGAACCACACATGGCAGTATCTGTAAGATCAATAGTCAGTGGTATGTGTTCTTCCACAGATTAACGCACAAATCAGATTACAGCCGTCAGGCTTGCGCGGAGAAGATCAATATTGAGGCTGATGGCAGTATTCGTCAGGTGGAGATTACAAGCTGCGGACTGAATGAGGGACCGCTTAAGGGTGAAGGAATTTATCCTGCGGTTATCGCGTGCAATCTTACCAATGGCAATATGCCTCATGGTTCTAACAGTGTATATAAGATGCCGTTTCCTAATGTCAATAATCTTGGCGATGAAAGGTTCATTGCAGAGGTTGAGGACGGAACGCTAATAGGATATAAGTATTTTGATTTCAAGGCCGTTAAACATATTGGCGTTAATGTGAGGTTTGAAAATGATGACAACCGTGTCGTTTTCGACGGTCCGGTAAGGCTTGATGAAAGGTGCTTAGAGGATGAAGCAAAGCTTCATGAAAGACTTGAAGGCAAAGCGGAGGAAGGAAAGAGCTTCAGTAATACCGGCGATGTAAAGACCGCTGATAATACAGGCGCCGGGGCTGAGGATAAGAGCATGGCACATCATGCAGAGGCTGGTCTTAAGGACAAGTGCTATATAGATATCTTTACAGATATTAACGGTGATGCTGTCGGAAGGATCGCTTTGGATTATAACGAAGAAGGCATATTGATCGGCGGTATTTATGCTGAAGATAATGAAATGAAAAATATTGACCTTTCTGCTTCAAAGCAAAGTATGCAGTGGCATAAGATTTTGACTGCGGTTAATATTGAGGATGGAACACATCCGCTGTTCTTTATCTATCATGGAGATAGGAAGATACAGATAAAGGATATAGTTATAGAATTATAGATTGATCGATTCGGGGATGATAATGATCTAACTTATGGATGAACTAAGGAGGAAAATATATTATGAAGCTTATTTCGTGGAATGTTAATGGTATAAGAGCCTGCGTCACTAAGGGCTTTGAGGACTATTTTAAGGAGGCTGATGCTGATGTGTTCTGCATTCAGGAATCCAAAATGCAGGAGGGCCAGCTAGAGCTTAGTCTGCCGGGATATTATCAGTATTGGAATTATGCTGAGAAGAAAGGATATTCGGGAACAGCGATCTTTGTTAAAAAAGAGCCGATAAGTGTAACTTATGGCATTGGTATCGAAGAGCATGACCATGAGGGGCGGGTTATCACTTTAGAATATGAGGATCATTATATGATAACGGTATATACGCCTAATTCCCAGAATGAGCTTGCGCGTCTTGATTACAGAATGACATGGGAGGATGCCTTCAGGGATTATCTTAAAGGACTTGCTGCTAAAAAACCGGTTGTTGTGTGCGGTGATATGAATGTCGCCCATAATGAGATAGATCTGAAAAATCCCAAGACCAACCGGAAAAATGCCGGCTTTACGGATGAGGAGCGCGCTAAGATGACAGAACTGTTATGTAGTGGTTTCATCGACACATTCAGATATTTCTATCCTGATCAGACTGACATTTACTCATGGTGGTCATACAGGTTTAAAGCCAGAGAGAAGAATTCGGGATGGCGCATTGACTATTTCCTTGTTTCGGAAGAGTTGAAGGACAAGCTTGTAGATGCGAAGATACATACAGAGATATTCGGCTCGGATCACTGCCCTGTTGAGCTTGATATTGATCTGTGATCAGGTGATAAAGGATAAGGCAGGATTTGTTATGAAGAGATATGTTCTTAGGGGAAGGCTGATCTTAATATTGTTTTTTGCTTTGCTGATACCGGTTATCTCTTTTGGGGAAACTGATGCGCAGACAGCCGAAGCTGTTGAGCAGGTGGACATAGAGTGTCCGCATATTTTAAGCGTCTCTGTCATATCGAAGAATGACTTTCTTGTTAAGATCAAACGTGTTAAGAAAGCGGATGGATATTGTATCTATAACATTGAAGATGACGGTACGATAAGAGATCTGAAAACCGTTAAGGGTAATAAGAACTGTGAGTTTGTTGTCGGAGGACTTAAGTATTCAAAGAAATATAAGCTTACGGTTTCTGCGTATAAAAATGATACTGTCTCCGGGCAGAAGATAATGGGACCTTATGACGAAAAGGGAACGCAAAAGGTTTTGAAGGTCACAACAAAGAAAAAGAATGGCCTTATATACTACTATGATATGGATGGGAAGGTCATTAAGAATGTTGAGAGTTTCTTAAAAAAGCGGCAGCGTAAGTATCTCATTAAGGTTAATACAGAAAGATGTGTTGTGACCATCTATGCAAAGGATGGTAATAAGGGTTACAGGATCCCCGTCAGATCCTTTCTGTGTTCACCCGGGGTAGGAACTAAGTCGGGCAGCTTTTTTCTTGGAGAAAAGTTTAGATACAGAAGTCTTTTTTACAACACATACAGTCAATGGACAGCGGTTATCCATGGGAATATACTATTTCACACTACACCCTACAAATCTTATGGGAATAATGATTCCTTGGATGTATCGGAATACAATAAGCTTGGAACTTCGGCATCACATGGTTGTATAAGGATGCAATGCGTCGGAGTCAAATGGATATATGATAATTGTAAGTCCGGAACCAGGGTTATAATATACAAAAGTAAGAAGGCGGGACCATTTGGCAAGCCAAAGCTTGATAAGCTGAAAAAATGGCATAAATGGGATCCGACAGATCCGACAGCTAAGAAAAAATGCAGGAAACACGGGTGTGTCCATAGAGTTATAATATAAAGATGACCACCATTTCTTAGTGTATCCCACAGCAGGAATTTAGTTTTGTGTCTTGAAACAGTATAGTGGAAAAAGCTGCGAAAATGTAGTATTATAGAAACATGTTTGAGTAAAGGAGGAAAGCCTGTGAAATCTATTCAGACTAAGATAAGTTTTGTTATATTGGCTATTATGATAGTTGTTACTGCAGCATTTATGGTATCGGCTATTAACAAGACCAGTGCTATTCTGGATAATGATTCTGAGAAGATCCTGCTTTCCTCAGTAGATTATTATACGAATATAATTGATGATAATTTTCGTTCGGCCGAGCAATCGGTGGGCTCTATATATAATTATGCGCTCAAAAGGTCCGAGCTGTTTACGGAATTCTTAAGTGACGAAGAGCAGAGAAAAAGCTATTCTAATGATATTTCGGAGCTAGGCAAAAGTATAGCTGAGAATACAAGTGGAGCTATGGGAGTGTATTTCCGGTTTAATCCGGATGATTACGGCGAGTCTAACGGTTTCTGGTATAATAAGGATCTTGATGATGGCAAATGGCATTTATCTACGCCTACTGACATGAGCGCTTATGACAAATCTGACATTGAGCATGTCGGCTGGTATTATGTTCCTGTTGAGGCGGGCAGACCTATATGGATGGAACCGTATTTTAATAAGAATATCGGGGTTGAGATGATCTCGTATATAATTCCTTATTATAAGGATGACTATACCGTCGGTGTCATTGGAATGGATGTCGATCTTGAACTGCTACGTGAAGCTGTGGCAAAGATTTCTGTGTATGAAAATGGCAGGGCTTTTCTTATGACTAAGTCGGGAGAAGTTATATATCATGAGGATTACAGAGAGGGCGCTGCCTTTGACGATCTCGATGAAAGTGATAAGGATTATTTTAATACGATGCTGAATACCGATTTTGATTCGGTTGACTTGATCCTTTCAAAAGATGGTGAGGCGCAGAAGATAATACTCAAACAGTTGAGGAATGGTATGATATTCGGAATATATGTACCGCTTATGGAGATCCGTGAACCACAGATAAGTCTGATAACCCAGCTTATCGAGATAGCTGCGGTTATCCTGATACTTGCGATCATTATTTGTCTGCTCTGGGTCAGAACGATAATAAAGCCTTTACAGAAAATGACGGTAGTTGCCAAGCACTATGCAAATGGTGACTTTGACGAAAGAATAAGTGTTGGCGGAGAGGATGAAGTAGGTATTCTGTCACGAAGTCTTCAGACGATGGCAACTTCGTTAAAGCAGCAGATCGAGATTGCCGATTCTGCGAATAAAGCAAAGAGTGAATTTCTTGCTAATATGTCGCATGAGATAAGAACGCCTATCAATGCGGTGCTTGGAATGAATGAGATGATACTCCGGGAGGCCGATGACAGGGATATCCTTGAATATTCTTCTAATATTCAGACTGCCGGACGAACACTGTTATCACTTATTAATTCCATTCTAGATTTCTCAAAGATTGAGGATGGCAAAATGGAGATCATTCCTGTCAGATATGATACAGCCGCATTCATCAATAATATCGTTAATTCGATTTCGGAGAGAGCTAAAGCTAAAAATCTTAAGCTGATGATCAATGTTGATGAGAATCTTCCTTCAGTACTTATGGGTGATGATGTTCGTGTCGCAGAGGTCATTATGAATCTTTTGACTAATGCCGTTAAGTATACCGAGAAGGGTGAGGTGGCTTTTTCTTTGAATGATGGCGGACGTGAGGACGGCGCTATCTATATTGATGTTCAGGTCAGGGATACGGGTATTGGCATTCGCAAGGAGGATATGAAGAAGCTGTTTGAATCATTTACCCGTCTTGATGAGGAAAGAAACCGTGACATAGAGGGAACGGGACTTGGAATGGCAATAGTGACCAGGCTGCTTTCGATGATGGACAGCGAGCTTAAGGTTGATAGTGTTTATGGCAAGGGTACTGTATTTTCATTCAGGTTAAAGCAGCAGATTATTGATGCGACACCTCTTGGAAATTATGAAGAACGTGTCAGGGCAGGGATCAAGAAGGGCTCAGCCAATGAGGATCTTTATATTCAGGGCGCAAGGCTTTTGGTTGTCGATGATAATGAGATGAACCTCAAGGTTGCAAAGAATCTCATGAAGATATACGGGGTTCTTCCGGAGATCGCCGCTTCGGGAATAGAAGCAATTGAGATGATGAAACAAAATACATACCATATTGTGTTCATGGATCATATGATGCCTGGTATGGACGGAATAGATACATTGAAGCAGTTAAGAGCGGAAGGAATAATTGACGATTCCACTACGATGATAGCGCTGACGGCCAATGCTGTTGTGGGTGCAAGAGAGGCGTATCTTGCAGCGGGATTTAAGGATTATCTGACTAAGCCTATAGAGGTGGATAAGCTTGAGAAAATACTGGTTGAATATCTGCCCAAAGAGCTCGTGAAGAACAGGAGTGAAATTAAGTCGGACAATCAGGTTATTCATCTTGAATTTTCACCGCAGGATGAAGATGATGAGATTTCCGGTATCATCATCAACAATGAGATTGAAAGGAAGCTTGAAAGCGTTGGCGTTTCGGTTAATGACGGAATAAAGTATTGCGGAGACGATAAGGTATTTTACAGTGAGATATTAAATGATTATATAAGGGAGTTTGAAAAGAAGACGGCTGAGTTGAGACTGTGGTGTTCTTCAAGAGATTGGAAAGCATACAGGATAGTGATACATTCAATTAAGAGCGCTTCAAAGACGATAGGCGCGGGCAGTGTGTACGGTCCTGCATTTGAACTTGAGGAGGCGGCACAGAATGGGGACGAGGCATATATTACAGAGAATAATGAATCATTTATTGAGCTGTACAGACAGACAGCACTAACGATAGAATCTATATTAAGGGAGGAATACTAATGAGTGCGGATACTGCTAATTGGGTTGTAGTAATTGATGATGATGTGACTAATTTGAAGATCGCAGGCAGCATACTCAGTAAGAACGGTATGCGTGTTACTGCGTTAAATAGCGGGCAGGCTTTGATCGATTTTATCATGGAAGACAATAGACCGGATATGATACTTTTGGATATTCTGATGCCCGATCTTGATGGATTCCAGACGTTGGCTAAGCTTAGAGAGTACGAGAAGTCTAAGGGTATGCAGGAGATTCCTGTCATATTCCTGACTGCCGGTGAGGACAGGAGCATGGAGGCTAAAGGACTTAAGATGGGCGCGCTTGACTATGTTAAGAAGCCATTTGAACCTGATGTTCTCGTACACAGAATTAAGAATGTTCTTACCCATACCTCCCAGATCAAGACTCTTTCTGTTGAGGCATCTACTGATAAGCTTACCGGACTTCTCAATAAGATGAGTGTCAACGGCTATGTTAAGAAAATGATGAACGAATGTGACGGAGCGCTGCTTGTTATAGATATGGATAATTTCAAGCTTGTCAATGACCTTTATGGACATGAGGCAGGAGATAAGGTGTTAGTGGCATTCGCTGAGCTGTTGAAGCGTCATTTCAGATCTCACGATATTGTCGGACGTATCGGTGGCGACGAGTTTATCGCTTTCCTAAAGGATATGAAGGACA
>JAEEGL014768782.1_pt1 | contig 10286 bp, 5 predicted proteins | sample 9134231 | NCBI WGS metagenome assembly JAEEGL01 (sample SAMN16246548, study PRJNA631951) | gut metagenome | biome: gut microbiome; feature: rumen; material: fiber-attached | host: Bos | place: Iran: Karaj | collected 2018-10
AATGTGTGGCTCCACACTACCGGATTGCTCTATCAGACACTTCCGCTTTATTCCAACCTCGGCACCACGGGAACCTATGTCTATGCCACCGATTTCAACATTGCTAACCACAAGGCTACCATTCATGTGGAGAGTCAGGTGAAGAACGACGACACAAAAGAGCGCAGATTCTTCCTGACGGTCGTAATAAAAGATGCAGATGGCAACAAGGTAGCTGGTTTCAATGGTGACACCATCATTACCCTGCAACCAGGGGAAACAGGTGTTGTCAAGGCCGCGGAAGAAGTGCAGGGGTTGCATTTCTGGTCGTGGGGGTATGGTTATCTCTACACGGTGGAGACCTATCTGCGTGATAAACTTGAGACGGCGACTGCTTCGAATGACTTGGTCATTACCCGCACGGGCTTCCGCAAGACTCGTTTTGCCGAAGGAAAGATCTGGCTGAACGATCGGGTTATCATGATGCACGGCTATGCCCAGCGCACCTCTAACGAATGGCCTGGAGTCGGCATGAGCGTGCCTGCATGGATGAGCGACTACTCCAACCGTTTGATGGTGGAGTCGGGGGGCAATCTGGTCAGATGGATGCACGTGACACCTTGGAAGCAGGACATTGAGTCGTGCGACCGTGTGGGCCTTATTCAGGCGATGCCTGCCGGCGATGCAGAGAAAGACGTTGAAGGTCGTCGTTGGGAGCAACGTGTGGAGCTTATGCGCGATGCCATTATCTACAATCGCAACAATCCCAGCATCCTCTTCTACGAGGGAGGCAACGAGTCCATTTCGCGTGACCACATGCTCGAGCTGAGGGCCGTTCGCGATCGCTTCGATCCTTACGGTGGACGTGCCATAGGCTCTCGTGAAATGCTCGACATCGACGAAGCCGAGTATGGAGGTGAGATGCTCTACGTCAATAAGTCGCAGAAGCATCCCATGTGGCAGATGGAGTATTGTCGCGACGAAGGGCTTCGTAAATATTGGGATGAGTGGAGCTATCCCTATCACAAGGAGGGTGCAGGTCCTCTCTATCGCAATGCACCAGCCCGCGAGTACAATCACAATATGGATGAGTTCGCGGTCGAGATGGTTCGCCGTTGGTACGACTATTGGTTGGAACGCCCAGGTACAGGTCGACGCGTGAATAGCGGTGGGGCAAAGATAGTCTTCTCTGACACCAATACACATTTTCGTGGCGAGTCGAACTATCGTACCAGTGGTGTGACCGATGCCATGCGTTTGCCCAAGGATGCCTTCTATGCTCATCAGGTGATGTGGGACGGATGGGTTGAACCCGAATACGACCGTACCTATATCGTCGGCCATTGGAATTATCAGCCTTCGCAAGTGCTCACGAAGCATGTCGTCTCTACGGGCGATGCAGTCGAACTCTTCCTGAACGGGCGCTCATTGGGCAAGGGCGTGCGCCGTTATCAGTATCTGTTTACGTTTGCCGATATCCCCTTTGAGGCTGGTACGCTCGAGGCTGTCAGCTATCGGGAGGGTAGGGAGATCAGCCGTTATTCTATTGAAACCGCAGGTGATCCTCACCACCTGAAGCTCACTACGATTGAGAATCCCAATGGCTTCCAAGCCGATGGGGCCGATATGGCCATTGTCGAAGTTGAAGTCGTTGACAAGCAGGGACGTCGTTGCCCGCTCGACAATCGTATGGTTCATTTCAACTATTGGGGTGAGGTCGAGTGGTTGGGCGGCATTGCCACGCCACAGGGGTCGTGGCCGTACGAAGGCACGAAACTCGAAACCCGAAACAATCAACCAGAAATAGGCAATGGCACTCTGCTCGATGGTCCTGAGAAACCGTCGGCCTTCGACAACTATATTCGCCAGATGAGTCTTCCTGTTGAGTGTGGTGTCAATCGTGTGTTGGTTCGTAGCACCACGACGGCTGGTGAGATTACTGTCTGTTGTGCTGCTGAAGGAATGACGCCTGTCACCATCACGATGCAAACCTCGCATCAACCCACCAAGCCTTTGCCTCTGAATCTCTCTCGTGGTGCCACACCATCCTCACCTTCCTACCACGATGTTTCTCTGGGTGTTGACATCGTTGGCGCTACTGCTGGTAGCAATGCCGCTTCAGTGGCCAATAGTTACGACGACAACGAACTCTCCGAATGGGCGAGCGATGGATCGTCGGAGCATGCGTGGGTTACCTACCAGCTCTCCTGCCGTGCACTTGTCAACGAAGTCGTGCTGAAACTCACCGGTTGGCGCAACAAATGCTATCCTCTTGCCATCTATGCAGGCAAGAAATTGCTTTGGGAAGGTATGACTTACGCAACGCTCGGTTATGTCCACATACCCATAGACAACCCCGTCAGCACCGACCAACTGACCATTCGCATGTTGGGACCTGTTCAGAACAGTTCCGCCTTTGGCGAAATCAAGGAGTTGGCTGGTGGCGCTACAGGCGAACTCGATCGCGTCCGTATGTCCAAGGGCGAGGTCAAGCTGCGCATTGTGGAGGTTGAGTTCCACCAACAGTGCGGTCTTTGAATCATCTTAATGCCAACATAACAATGAAAATCAAGAAACTTTTATCATTGGCCCTTTGCTGCCTGATGTCGCTGGCAGCTTTCTCGCAGACGGCCCGTCAGTTCACACTTGTCCTGAGCGACCGTAGTGCCACACCTATTGTTCCTCTAAGCGAAAACGATGGCGGCATAGATGTAGCCATGCTCACTTGCTATCTGCCCGAGATGCCTTCAGGCCGTGCTATCATCGATTGTCCCGGTGGCGGCTATAGCCATCTTGCCATGTCTCACGAAGGACACAATTGGGCACAGTTCTTCAATGCCAAGGGCATCGCCTTCTTTGTGTTGAAGTATCGTATGCCTAATGGCAACCGCAATATTCCTCTTGGTGATGCCTATGAGGCTTTCCGCCTTGTTCGCGATAGTGCCCTCGTGTGGGGTGTCAATCCCAACGACCTTGGCATTATGGGCTTCTCCGCAGGTGGCCATCTGGCATCGGCCGTCAGTACCCATGCTCCTTTCGAAGCTCGCCCCAACTTCTCCATACTGTTCTATCCCGTAATCTCGATGGACGAACGTCAGACCCATCGCGGTTCTGTCATGGGCTTCTTGGGCGAAAGCCGTAGCGATGAGGCTCTTGTGCGCGAGTTCTCCAGCAATCGTGCCGTTCGTCGTCACCTCACGCCTCCTGCTTTGGTGCTGACTTCCAACGACGATGGCACCGTACCTCCCGTCACCAATGGCATTGCCTACTATTCCGCCATGCAGATGGCTGGCAACGACTGCTCGCTTTATGTCTATCCGACAGGTGGTCACGGATGGGGTTTCCGCGACAATTTCGCGCATCACGAGCAGATGATCAGCGACCTCAACTATTGGCTTACCCACCTGAAGTCGCCTCGTGCCGATGCCATTCGTGTGGCTTGCATTGGCAATAGCATTACCGATGGTTCAGGCATCTACATGGGCGAGCTCAACGGCTACCCCGCTCAGTTGCAACGCCAGTTGGGCGATAGCTACCTCGTTCGCAACTTTGGTGTCGGCGCCCGCACGCTGCTCAACAAGGGCGATCATCCCTACATGCAGGAGCAGGCATGGCGCGATGCGTTGGCTTTCTGTCCCGATATCGTCGTCATCAAGTTAGGCACCAACGATTCTAAGCCCTACAACTGGCAGCATGGCAGTGAGTTCCGCCACGACCTGCAGGTGATGATTGACTCCTTGCGCCGTCCTTATGCTGTCGGACTGAAGAAGGGAACCCAGCCAACTAAGCCCCGTATTTTCATCGCTACCCCCATACCTGCCTTCAAGGATTCGTGGGGCATCAACGATAACACCATCACAACCGAAATCATTCCCATCCTTCAGGATGTGGCTCGAAAGAATGGTTGCAGCATCATCGACCTGCATTCGCTCTTCCGCAACGACGACAAGCGGCAGATGCAGGGCGACGGTATCCATCCTACTCGTGAAGGTGCCGGCCAGATGGCGCGCATCGTGGCTGAGGCGATTTCTAAATAATTCGCTGCATCTTCGATCTATTCATTTGAAGAGATGATGAGGAGTCTTTTATTACTCGTATTGTCAATAGTGGCCGCCGTAGCCAATGCCGATGGCTTCGATGACTTGCAGCTGGCACTTGAACAGAACGCTCAAGTGCAGGAGAAGGTCTATGTCCATACCGACAATACGTGTTACTTCGTTGGCGACACGCTATGGTATAAAGCCTACGTGCTGCGTGCCGACAACCTCCAGCCCACCGACATGAGCCGTCTGCTCTACGTTGAGTTGCTCTCGCCCGATGGACTTGTCGTCGAGCGTCAGCGCATCATCGTCAGCAGTCATGGCTTCACCTGCGGGCAATTCGTCCTTCAAGACTCTCTCTACTCCGGCTACTACGAGCTTCGTGCCTACACGCGTTGGATGCTCAACTTCAACGTTGGCCATCGCCACTATACCCGCGACGACCGTCACCTCTTCTATAGCAATCAGATGGCTGCCGACTTCTTCCGCGAGTGGGACGGGCTTTTCTCTCGTGTCCTGCCTGTCTACAGCAAGCCCGATCGTCGTGGCGACTACGATGCCAAGTATATGTATCAGCGTCCGAAGCAGGATGTCCGTCGCCTGCCTAAGGAGGAACTCCGTTGTCATTTCTATCCCGAAGGCGGACAACTTGTTGAAGGCCTTTCCTCGCGTGTTGCCTTTGAGCTGACCGATCAGTACGGACAGGCTGTCGACCTCAGCGGAACTCTCTCCGACGGTACTCCCATCGCTACTGACTACATGGGGCGAGGCTCGTTTTTGGTTGAGAGTGCAGAAAGGAAAGGTGAGGGCGGTCGTCCCAAGGCTCGTTTCACGTGGCGAGGCAAGGACTACTCTTTCAACCTTCCCAAGGCTCAGCGCGAGGGCGTCACCCTGAAACTCTCTGACCGCGATGTCTCCCTCGGCTTTTCACCTTCCTTACAAGGACAATCGTTGGCTGTGGCGGTGCTTTGTCGTGGTAGCTTGGTCAGTTTCCAGAAGATTACTACTCCCGTGCAGGGCGCGCTCACTCTTCCACTTCAATCAGTTCCCACGGGTGTCAACGAGCTGTTGGTGTTCGATGCCAATCGCAACATTCTTGCTTCGAGGTTGTTCTTTGTCAACAACCACGACATGGAAGTGCCGTTGCTCGTCAGTACTGCAGGCAAGACCGACTTCGATCCCTATGAGCCCATTCCCCTCGATGTGGCCCTTTCTCCTTCCTCGCCATTGTCTGAGGACGTTTCGGGCATACCAGTCTCCGTCTCCATTCGCGATGCCCATACCGACGACCCCACCTATGCCGACGGTTCCATGCTGAGCGAGTTGTTGCTCACGTCCGACCTCAAAGGTTTCGTTGCCCATCCCGCTTACTATTTTGAGAACGATGATGCCGAGCATCGTTCGCGGCTTGATCTTTTGATGATGGTTCAGGGTTGGCGGCGCTACCGGCCCGTGAAGTCATTGCGCTACAAGCCCGAGCGTTCGCTCACCATCGATGGTTCCGTCCATAAGATGCTGGGCTTGGAGACCATGCAACGCGACCAGATAGCAGCGCTCAACAGCCGAGAGACGGTATTCCAGGAGCAGCAGCGCGTCAACGAGAGTAATTCCGGATTGTTCACGGGTGGCACCTTTGAAGAGCCCGAACCCAGTGAGGAAGTCAACGATGCTGCTGCCAAAGAGACCTCCGTTGTCGAAGAGCCCGACTTTGCCAATATCGAGAACTCCGTGCTTGGCGTCAATCATGGTTCCCTTCGCCACGAGGTTCTTGTTGAGGCCGAGTTGGTGGCCGATGGCCAGACGGTCGGCGCCGTCCAGGAAACCAAAGATGGAGGGCACTTCACGTTCGAATTGCCGCCTTACTATGGCACGGCCATCCTCTTCATGAAGGCCTATGAGCGGCGCGACTCGCTGAAGAAGAGCATGCAGTCGGGCAAGGTCAAGGGCATGCTCGACGAAGATTCCTATGCCGATTTCTATGTGAAGCGCGATTTGTTCTATCCTGTCTTTGCCCGTGAATACAGTTGGTACGAACAGCATCAGCCCGACTATGTGCCTACTGCAGGCGTCGAAACAGAAGAAGATCTCAGCAATTCACGTCTCGATGGCGACCACACGCTCTCGCAGGTCAACGTCAATGCGCGTCGTCGTGGCCGCAGGTCCATTGACTATACGAAGCCTGCCTACGTCGTCGATGCCTACGACCTCTACAACCTGGCCACCGATCGCGGTCTCTCGTGGGGATTGGTCAACATGGGGCGTTTCCCCTTCACGGCTTGCTATACCCTCTATGGCAACATGGGGCGCTACAAATATTATAATGTTCGCGCGCGCTTGGCTGAAGGCAGCGAGCTCAGCCGCCAGTACACCTTCTATCAGAACTATCAGTCGGTGGAGGAGAGCATCAAGAACCGGGCCGAGGGAGCCATCTTCAACGATCTCCACCTGCGCCGTTTGCGCAACTTCCGCTTCTACACCGACTACGAGCCTCGCAATCCCGACTCCCTCTACACGGTCAGCGTCAACCGCGACGACATCACGCTCGTCTATGAGACCATTCCCAACAATGGCACTCAGACCACCTATCGCGACCGCCGCTACCTGTTGCCTGGCTTTGCCGAACCTGCCGACTTCTATCAGCCTGACTACAGCCAGGCCCTTCCACCAGAACCCACCGACTACCGCCGAACACTCTATTGGAACCCCAATGCCCGTATTGGAGCCGACGGCCACTTCCGTTCGACCGTCTACAACAATAGTCGAGAGACGCGCATACGGGTGAGTGTGGCAGGCATCACGCCCGATGGGAAAATCATGGGGAATAGATAATTGATCATTTATAATTGAAAATTGATAGTTTAGTATGAAACGCTATTTCGTCACTTTGTTACTTGGTTTCCTTGTAACTCCGTTTATTTGGAGTCAGTCGGCCACCATTTTTGGCGACTCCTATTCAACGTTCGAAGGCTACATCGAGCCTGCCTCTAACGAACCGTGGTACTTCCAGAACGGAAACAAGCCTCAGCGTACCGATGTCACCGATGTCACGCAGACGTGGTGGCACCAACTCCTGAGCCGTCGTGGATGGCATCTGTGTATGAACAACTCCTATTCGGGTTCTACCATCAGCTATAGCGGCTACGACGGTGCTGACTATTCGTTGCGGTCGTTCAATACCCGCATGACCAACCTTGGCAGCCCCGACATCATCTTTGTCTTTGCCGGAACCAACGACAGCTGGGCGGGTGCTCCCATGGGCGACTATCAGTACGACGACTTCGCCCATGCCAACCTCTTCCAGTTCCGTCCGGCCATGGCCCGCATGCTGGAGTACATGACGAAACGCTACATCAATACCCGCATCTACTTCATCCTCAACGATGGTCTGCGCGATGAGGTCAACAGCTCGGTACTCACCATCTGCCAGCATTACGGCGTGCCCTGCATCCGCCTGCACGACATCGATAAGATGTCGGGTCACCCTTCTGTGAAGGGTATGCAGCAGATTGCCGGGCAAATCGAAGAATTCATTGCCGGCGAACAATAATTGCGGGTAGTCGTCAGAGGCTTTTACCTCGCATCGTGCAATGCATAGCTTTATACCCTGCACCTCAATGCTTTATGTGCTAAGAACCAATGCTTTATAGGGGTATAGAGCTATGCTTTTTAACCTTAAAGGCACTCCTTTCGTCCTTACAACCCATTGCTTTTGTCCCTCAAAAGCATTCCTTTCGTCCTTCAAAGCCATTCGTTTCGTCCCGCTGATGCATCCCTTCTGCTCTGCTGTTCCTATTTTTCGATTTTGCAAAATAGCACTATTTTTCTTTCTATCGGATAAAAAACATCTTCTTTTCCATTGTTTTTAGCATATTTATTCGTATCTTTGTGGCATCACTTGTTGGCTCACTACTAGGCGGCAAATGGTCACTAAAATGAGAAAGATTTATAATAAGTAAATGAATAAAACAATGATGAAAAAAACTCTATTTTCCCTGTTGCTCCTCTTCGCAGCAACAGCCGTGAGTGCCCAGGAGATATTGAAGGGCGACATGAATGATGACGAGCATGTAACGATTGCCGATGTCACCTCGGTGGTGAACGTAATTCTTGGCAAGGCTCCTCAGGAAAAGATCAATGTGGCAGGCGATCCCTACAAAGTGGACAACAGCTTCGTCGTTGGGACATGGGTAGCTCCAGACAACTCTTCGTTTGCTCTTTATGAAGATGGGACTACTACTTTCCCCGATGCTGCTACCTATAAGTTCCGCCCTGTGCAGGGTGTTCTTACATTCTATGATGCAAGCGAGAATCCTGTCAGGGCGATAGTTCTGAACGAGGTTACTACTGATTATCTCATGGCGGTAGACTATGCTACTAATACCTTTACAAAATACACTAAGCAAGGAGAACAGCCAGAGATACCTGATACTCACGAATACGTTGATCTCGGTCTGCCCAGTGGCACGTTGTGGGCCACCTGCAATATCGGTGCTACGAGTCCCGAAGACTATGGCGATTATTTCGCGTGGGGTGAGACCGAAGGCTATAACAGCGGTAAGACCATTTTTGACTGGAGCACTTACAAGTGGTGCAAAGGTTCAGTAAACACGATGACCAAGTACTGCACCAACAGCAGCTGGGGCTACAATGGCTTCACCGACGACAAGACCGAGCTCGACCTTGAGGACGATGCCGCTTACGTGAACTGGGGTGCAGCCTGGCGTATGCCGAGCGTGGAGCAGTTAGAGGAACTCATCAACAGCAACTACACCACCACGGAGTGGACTACTCAGAACGGCGTAAATGGTCGTAAGATTACGAGTAAGACAAACGACAACTCAATTTTCCTGCCTGCTGCCGGGTTTCGCATCGATAGTTCGCTCAACGTCGATGGCTCGATCGTATACTACTGGTCGCGCACGCTCTACTCGGACAGCCCGAACGTAAGCCCGAACGACGCGTGGTTCCTGAACTTCGATTCGAGCCACATCGACGTGCACAGCGCCGACCGCTACGCTGGTCTGAGCGTGCGCCCGGTGCGCTCTCAAGAATAGTGCATCCTACGCCAAGTTCTATCCCTAGCTGACCTCGCCTCCCCATTGATTATCTGAAGGAAGGGTGTGAAAAAGAATGAATGTCACTTCATGAACGTGCCAGATTGTCAGTCTTGACAGTTTGGCACGGTTTTCGTTAAGAATAGGGTGAGCGTTAATTCTCGACACTCGGAACTTGACAATTGAAACTGATTAAATAACATTTAAGACATTTAGACTATGAACATCAAACCATTAGCAGACCGCGTGCTGGTACTCCCCACAGCGGCTGAAGAAAAGGTGGGCGGAATCATTATTCCCGACACAGCAAAAGAGAAACCCCTTCGTGGCAAGATCATCGCAGCCGGCAACGGTACGAAGGACGAAGAGATGGTACTGAAAGAGGGCGACGAAGTGCTCTATGGCAAGTATGCCGGCACAGAGTTGGAACTCGACGGCACCAAGTATCTCATTATGCGCCAGTCAGATGTATTGGCTATTATAGGCTAACACCCACCTCCAGCCCCTCCCCAAGAGAGGGGAGTCTGAATAGACTTGGAGTGTGGTGATAGTAAATAAATTATTATATTATAATTAAGGTTGCTTGGAACCCCCGAAACTAACCAAGCGCCCTTCCCTTAGGGAGGGGGTGGGGGTAGGTTTTTATCATGGCAAAAGAAATCGTATACAATATGGAAGCCCGCGACCTCTTGAAGAAGGGTGTCGATCAGCTGGCTAACGCAGTAAAGGTAACGCTGGGCCCGAAAGGCCGTAACGTAGTGATTGAGAAGAAGTTCGGTGCACCCCAGATCACGAAGGACGGTGTGACCGTGGCCAAGGAAGTGGAGCTTGAGGACCACTTCGAGAACACAGGCGCACAGCTCGTGAAGAGCGTGGCCTCGAAGACAGGCGACGATGCCGGCGACGGTACGACAACAGCTACCATCCTGGCACAGGCCATCGTGAGCGAAGGCTTGAAGAACGTCACCGCAGGTGCCAACCCCATGGACCTGAAGCGCGGTATTGACAAGGCCGTGAAGGCTGTGGTGGAGCACATCGAGGCTTCGGCTGAGAAGGTTGACGACAACTACGACAAGATTGAGCAGGTGGCTACTGTCTCTGCCAACAACGATCCTGAAATCGGTAAGCTGCTGGCCGATGCCATGCGCAAGGTTTCGAAGGATGGCGTCATCACCATCGAGGAGTCGAAGAGCCGCGACACCCACATCGGCGT
>JAEEGL015064524.1_pt1 | contig 10286 bp, 9 predicted proteins | sample 9134231 | NCBI WGS metagenome assembly JAEEGL01 (sample SAMN16246548, study PRJNA631951) | gut metagenome | biome: gut microbiome; feature: rumen; material: fiber-attached | host: Bos | place: Iran: Karaj | collected 2018-10
CCTTGAGACCGACACGTCGGCAGAAACAGACGACTATGAGACATAAGGTTTGTTTCTTCAACCAAAGCTCGGTCCATTACCGCAAGGAGATTTTCATGCTGATGGATCAGGAACTGGACATCGATTTCTACTTCGGTGATTCCCGGCCAGGCGGCATTGCGCCGATGGACGTCAGTCTGCTCAGCCACTTCCGAGGCTATTTCCATAACATCAACCTGGGACGTTTCTACTGGCAGAGTCGCGCAGTCAGCCTTCTGTGGAGCGACTATACCGACCTGTTCACCACAGGCACGCACAACTGCCTGTCAGCCTGGCTCATCATCTTGCTGGCACCACTCTTCGGCAAGCGTGTTTACCTGTGGTCGCATGGTGCCTACGGCGACGAGAGGGGGCTGAAACGATGGCTGACACGGTGGAAGATGAATCACGTAGAAGCATCCCTGCTCTATGGGGAGTATGCTCGTCAGCTTTTGCTGGAGATGGGTGTAAATGCCGATAAGCTACATGTCTTCTACAACTCTCTGGCCTACGACGAGCAAAAGGCTTTGCGCGAACAGATTCAGCCCACTCCGCTCTATCAGTCCCACTTCGGCAACAACCATCCGAATCTGGTCTTCATCGGACGCCTGACAAAGAGCAAGAGATTGGAACTCATCCTGGAGGCCATAAGCCTGCTAAAGGAACAGAACTATGCGGTGAACGCCACCTTCATCGGCGATGGAGAGGCACGCGAAATGCTCATGAAAAGGACCAGGCAGGCTGGCCTGACAGAACAGATCTGGTTCTTCGGTCCATGCTATGATGAGCGGCAGATAGCAGAACTGCTCTTCAATGCCGACCTCTGTGTTTCGCCAGGCAACGTCGGACTGACTGCCATGCATGCCATGACCTTCGGCACGCCGGTAATCACCCATAATAACTTCGTACGCCAGATGCCCGAGTTTGAGGCAATAGAAGAGGGGATTACAGGAGCTTTCTTCATAGAGGGGAACGCCAAGTCCCTGGCCGAATGCATCAGACACTGGCTCAGTAAGGGCACTGACCGAAATGTCATTCGACATGCCTGTTACCAAGTCATTGATGCGAAATACAACCCCCACGAGCAAATAAAGGCCATCCGAAACATCATCTTTAAAGACTGAACACTATGCTGCAATATCTAGTTTCCATATTCTCACTGAAGAAACTCTTCTATAGGGACATCTCATGGTTATCCTACTGGGACAGCCGGAGTACCTTCACTCCGTTCACCTCGTTGCAACGTTTTGCCAAGCTGGACAACTCTCATGTCGGACGGCACTCCAGAATCGGCATCAGCACCAGTCTTCTCAATACCTGCGTGGGAAACTTCAGCCTCATCTCGCGCAATACAATTGTAGGACCAGGTGCTCATCCCACCAATCTGCTCAGTCCGCACTCCATCTTCTATAAAGCAGGACGATGGAAGTGGCATGCCGACTGGTGTGCCGACACTGGTTTTTGTGAAGAAGACCGTCCGGTAAAGATTGGTAACGGTGTCTGGGTAGGTCGGGGCTGCATCATTATGGACGGCGTGACTATCGGCGATGGTGCCACAGTGGCAGCAGGGGCTGTGGTAACAAGGGATGTACCGCCCTTCGCAGTAGTGGGCGGCGTACCCGCCCGTATTATCAAGTACCGCTTCCCGCAGGAGATGATAGACCGTCTGATGCAGATCAAGTGGTGGAACCTTCCCGATGAGGAGATTACCCGAGTTATAGACCTCTTCCATAAACCCGACCCAACTCTAGAGGACCTGAACCAATACTTCCCTGAATAGAAAGCAGCCAAAAATGAAAATATCCATTATCACAGCTACCTATAATAGCGCTGCCACTATCCAAGATACGATGGAGAGTGTACTCGGGCAGTCCCACCAGGACTTCGAGCATATTATCGTGGACGGAGCCTCTGCCGACAAGACACTGGACATTGTGCACGCCTTCGAACCACGGTATGCAGGACGTATTCGCATTCTCAGCGAACCGGACAGGGGTATCTACGATGCGATGAACAAGGGGATGGCACTGGCAACGGGAGATGTAGTCGGGTTGCTCAACAGCGATGACTTCTTTACTTCCCAGGATATCCTGTCCGCTGTGAATAGTGCAATGGCTGAAGGAGATTGCGATGCTGTCTATGGTGATATTCACTACGTGAACGAAGAAGACCTCAGCAAGCCGGTCCGCTACTACTCCAGTAAGATATTCCGCCCCTGGCTCATGCGACTGGGGTTTATGCCCGCCCATCCATCCTTTTACTGTCGTCGCAGTTGTTACGAAACCCTGCCTCCGACTCCGAACGGGCGCTATTTCGACACTTCCTTTCGGGTCGCCGCCGACTTCGACATCCTGTTGCGCCTCATCTTCATCCAACGCATCCGGGCGCTCTATCTGCCAATCGACTTCGTGACGATGCGCACCGGCGGAGCTTCATCCTCTGGATTGAACAGTCATCGCCAGATCATGAACGACCACAAAAGGACACTACGCGAGAACGGCGTATGGAGCTGTACGCCTTTGCTGGGCTTGCGCTACCTCTACAAGCTAACTGAATTTATTAAACTTCATAAATAATTGTCAACATGGTATTAACAACAGAATTACTCGACCGCCTGAGCCAAGAGGCCAAGGCCTCAGAAAGACTGCGAATGAACATGGATATGCGTAACAGCACTGCCGACCAGAGCCAACGTATGCTGAATGCCTTGGAGCCTAACACCAAGGTTCCTGTCCACCGCCATCAGGAGACTAACGAAACCGTCATTTTACTGCGAGGTAGCATACGGGAGATCTTCTTCGACGAAGAGGGGAACGTTATCGATGAAGTTGTGCTACGTGCCGATGCCGAACCGTCGGCTATGAACATACCACGGGGAGCATGGCACACCCTTGAGTGCTTAGAGCCTGGCACAATCCTGTTCGAAGCCAAAGATGGCCCCTTCGTTCCCCGTAAGCCAGAGGACGAAAAAGCTATGTAGCTTGAGAACCTTGAACCTTTGAACATTTTGAACATTTTGAACCTCTTGAACCTTTTGACCCAATGTCCCTAATATACCTCGCCACGTTTTTATTTTCCTTAACGATGGGAGCACTCATCATGCCGCGAATCGTCAGTATCTCGCAAAAGAAGAACCTTATGGACACACCAGATGATCGCAAGGTACATGCCATTCCCATCCCCCGATTGGGTGGCATCAGCTTCCTGCCCCTGACGATGATGAGCATTTTCCTGTTCAACATCCTCTGCATGACCATTCTGGGAGCCGAGGTAAAAGCAGGCGACACCAGTACATTCCTGCGCATCCAGTGTTGCGGAATGGGGGCTATGTTACTTTTCCTCATCGGTGTGGCAGATGACTTGGTGGGTGTTGACTACAAATTGAAGTTCCTGGCACAGACGGCGGCAGCTGCACTGTTTCCTCTGAGCGGCCTTACCTTCGGGAGCCTTTTTACGGCTGTGGGATGGATTCATGTCCCATTCTGGGTCAGCGCGCCCTTCACGGTTTTCCTCGTTGTTTATATCACTAATGCCATCAACCTGATAGACGGACTTGACGGACTAGCCAGCGGCATCTGCATCATTGCCTTCACTCTCTACACCTCTATCTTCCTCTATCTGCGTCATCCCTTCCTCGCCTGCACCTGTCTTTCTATTTTGGGTGTCCTCATCGTATTCTTCATCTACAATGTCTTCGGCGGAGAAGGCAGTCGCCTGCAGAAGGTTTTCATGGGCGATACAGGTAGTCTCACTTTAGGCTATTTCATCAGTTTCCTGGCTCTCTACCTTACCCGTTTCTCTGGCGAGAAGGTTTTTGTCTTCACCGGTTCGATGTATGTAGCTTTTGCACCACTCGTCATTCCGTTGCTCGATATAATTCGTGTTATTTTCCTGCGTTGGCGGGCTGGTGTTCCACTCTTTCTTCCTGACCGCCGTCACATTCATCATCGTCTTCTAGCTGCGGGACTCAGTCCCCATCATGCCACAGCCATCCTGCTACTGCTCACCCTAGGCTTTGTTGCCCTTAGCCTTATGCTCTCTCAGTTTCTGCGTAGTACATGGGTTGTACTGGCGAACCTCATCGTATGGGGACTGATGATCTATTGCGTCGAGAGGAAAGTGAAAAGAGTTCAAGAGTTCAAATGTTCAAGAGGTTCAAATAACTCATAAACCTGCAAATCATGAATTTTGAATCAGACACCGAGAGATTCTTCCGTCTCATCCAGATAAGCTTTGGTGTTGCAGACCGCTTCGAGGTTACTCCTGATGCACAACAGTGGATGCAGTTGCTTGACGAGTGCCGTCGTCAGACAATAACTGGGGTCGTCTATGGCGGGCTTAATCATTTGCCAGAAGAACAACGTCCTCCGAAAACCGTTCTTTTAACGTGGCATGCAGAAGCATCACGCATCCAACAGCGGAACCGTCAACTTGACCATAACAGTGTTTGGGTAAGCAGCCGTTTCGCATTAGAAGGGTTCCCCGGCGTCATACTTAAAGGACAAGGCAATGCGCGTCTCTATCCCGACCCCTCGCTACGTGTTGCAGGCGATGTAGATATCTGGCTCCAGGGCTGTCGCGACGACATCCTCGGCTATGTGCTCCATCGTTTCCCGAAGCAACGTGTCCAATGGCACGAGATAGAATTCCCGGTCCGCACCGATACCGTCATTGAAGTGCATACCACACCCTCTGTTCTCTTTTGTCCCACTGATAACCGACGCCTTCAGCACTTCTACCAGTTGCATAGCCCAGAAGTTCTTCAGCATCATCTGACGTTGCCCGACGGTGAAGTTTGCGTGCCCACTCCATTGGTGAACTTGGTTTTCCAACTCACTCATATCTATCGGCATCTCTTCTACGAGGGCATCGGCCTACGCCAGCTTATGGACTATTACCTCCTGCTTCGTACCACAGAGGCTCAATCCTGCCGCGACGAGGCATGCGCTGTGATTCGGAGCCTCCACATGGAACGTTTCTGCCGGGCTGTGATGTGGGTCCTTGGTCACGTCTTCCTTCTACCAGACTCGGAGATGCTGATGAAGCCGGATAATCGTGAAGGGCATTTCCTGCTCGATGAAATAATGAGGGCAGGTAACTTTGGCCTATATGATAAACGCAACAAGATGAAATCCAGTGCCTGGGGCAACTTCTGGCAAATCACGCGGCGCAACCTGCGCTTCCTGCGCTCATATCCCAGGGAAGTCCTATGGAATCCACCATATCGAATCGCACAATATATTTGGCGAAAGAGGAAAGGATACAGGTAAAAGACTGATTGACAACCGAGCTTGCATCAAGATTCAATAACGCATACGAGAGAGGCCCAGGACAGATGTCCCAGGCCTCTCTGCTTTATATCTAGGATTTGGATGTGATGCCGTTTCCTACTCGGCGTCGCCCCAGATATCCCAACTATTTTCCTTCGTTAAGGCATCACTACCGTTAACCGTTTCGTCACTTATTGGCAGGCTCTCTGCCAGCATATTCGTTACCTCTACGAAAGCTACTTCCGTCTGAGGTGTCAGATATGTTTTCTTCATAATCACTTCAGCACTTTCTTACCATTAATAATATACATACCCTTCTGTACCTTCTCTACGCGGCGACCGCTGAGGTCATAGACTTCACTTTGGTCTATGGATTGAGCACTCTGGACAGCATCAATGCCGGTCTCAGTATTGAAGGTAAAGCCCTTCACACCGCTTGAGAACTGTATGTAAGCCTTTCCTGCTGCGATAATTGTACCCGGTTCAGCCTGGTAGAAGCCAACCACACCGTCTTTCTGAGCCAGTACGTACTGCGTGCCGTCAGCCTCGAAAGGTTCCTTGACACCGAACAGATTGTTATAGATCTGGCCGTCACCTACATCAACAGGTATGAAGCTATAATAGCCGGGAGCACCCTTCAGTACTACAGCCTGCATCAGGTTCACAATACCTTGCAGGGGACGGAGCCAAAGCTGTTCGTCAACAATGAGGCCGATGAAGGCTTCTACGCCTGCGGGAACAATAACAGATGATTCGGTATTAAACATCGTGGCATAACCGGCTTCGGTGATCTCAAGGACATAGCCGTGAGTAGGATCAAGAACGGGATAATCGTCCTCGCCGATGTTCTGGCGGAAGGCTGCACCCAGTGCAAGGGCAATCTCACCACTCTTCAGTTGTTCTTCGCTAACCTGTGTCGCACCGTCGTTCACACTGGCATAAGGATTCACGAAGTAACAGTTGCTGATGGTCAGATTGCCTGGGTTGCGGGCTATAATATAACCATTGCCCTGAGACTCGTCCACGTTAATCTGGCCGATGAAGAGGCAGTTCTCGATTGTACTCTTGCTGCCAGACCAGCCCATGATGCTGGCGCAGTTCCATGTAGTGGTGCTTCCCTGGTCGATATTGCTAGTTACGAGGCAGTTGCGAATAATGCTGCCGTCGGCACTGCCGCGACCGGCAATTGCTGCAGTAGCGGCATCACCGCCAAAGACTGCTGCAATTTCGGACGATACCCAGCAGTTCTCAACCAAACCGCCGAAGATTTCGCCGCAGATGACACCCGTCTTGTTGAACTTAGCTTCGTAGGTGCCAGAGATGTGCAGGTTCTTGACAGTACCGTTCAGATAGCGGAAGAAACCATAGCTGGCTTCGGTAGCCACGAGGTTCACATTGATGGTATGGAACTGGCCGTCGAACGTGCCGGCATAGTGATTTGCATTGGTGCCGATGGGAATGAACTTGTCCTCACTGCCAGCCAGGTCGATATCATCGGTCAGGACGGCATTGAGAGAGGTCTCGCCATTGTTCACCTTTGCGGCGAACCATACCAGCTGCTCTACGGTACCCAGCTGATAGTAACCGTCTATCAGCTCGGCCAGGTCGGGCTCGGCAGAGCCACAAACTACGCAGATGCCATTTTCATACTGGTGAGCTGGCAGGTCCTGTGTCTTCTCGTTTGAGTAGGTCAGGGCTGTTCCGTCTGCGCTCTGGCCGATGCAGTTCAGGTTGCCGGCGGCATAGATAGTCTCGTGAGTGGGGAAAGGTACGGGCACGGGGTCCTCGCCGATGTTCTGAGTCCAAAGGATTTCCGTCTGGTCGCCGTTCATGTTGTAGCCAATTTCGCCACTCTTCACCTGCTCCAGGGTTACCTGCTGTGCGCCGCTCACCTGCAGTTTGTCGCCATTGGCATCTACGAAGAAGCAGTTCAGGCACTCGCCGTTCGTGTTGTCATCGGCATGACGTGCAATGGGACGTGCATTACCCTGCGAGTGGTCCGTATCGAAACTGGCTGTCACGATGCAGTTCTGAATGTAAGTCTTGGCTCCGGCCCAGCCGACTATGCCTGCGCAGTTGTAGGTCGCAGTTGTGCCCTGGCTTACGTTGCCCGAGAAGACGCAGTTGCGTATGATGCTGCCTTCTTGGCTGCCTCGGCCTACAATGCCAGACACGGCTGCGTCGCCATTATAGGTGGCCAGGATGTCTGCCGATACCCAGCAGTTCTCGATAATGCCGCCGAAGATCTCACCGCAGATTACGCCAATCTTATTCTGCTTGGCCTCCAGTTTGCCGGCCACATGCAGGTTCTTGACCGTTCCGTCCAGGTGGCGGAACAATCCCCAGCTGGATTCAGTAGAGACCAGGTCGATGGTAATCGTGTGATACTGTCCGTCGAACGTGCCGGCGTAGTGAGTGCCAGAATTGGCCACAACCATACCGGTGTACTGGTCGATATCGGCAGTCAGCACTGCGTCCAGGTCATTGTAGCCGTCGTTCACGGCCTGTGCGAAGTTTGCCAAATCCTCTGCAGAAGAGATTTGGCACACACCATCCATGATGGTCAGTTGTTCGTAAGCGTCCTGAGCCCATGCGTTCAGGCCTGCAAGGGCTGCCAGGAACAGAGATGTAACAATTCGTTTCATAAACTCGATTGATTAATAATTAATAAATAATGTTTGATATTTGCGACAAAGATACGACAATCGCTAGAGTCCTGCAAGAAATACGTCATTTTTTTGCGGGAAAAGACAAAAAGATAGCTTCGGCAAACAGAAACCATGTTCAATCTGCCGAAGCTTTAGGAGAGAAAAGAACGCCGAAGTTACTTCAGCACGCCCAGTTCGCGCCCCACCTTAATGAAGGCCTGAATACACTTGTCGAGGTGTTCGCGTTTGTGTCCGGCACTGATCTGTACGCGGATGCGGGCCTGTCCCTTGGGCACTACCGGATAGTAGAACCCCGTTACATAGATACCCTCTTCCTGCAGTTTGGCGGCGAAGCGCTGACTCAGCGGGGCATCATAGAGCATTACGGCGCAGATGGCACTCTGCGTGGGTTTAATATCGAAGCCGCTGGCCATCATCTTATCGCGGAAGTAGGTCACGTTCTCTACCAGCCTGTCATGCAGCTCGTTGCTTTCGTCGAGCATCTTGAAGACCTCCAGCGAGGCACCGATGATGCCGGGAGCCAGGGAGTTGGAGAAGAGATAGGGACGCGAGCGCTGGCGCAGCAGGTCGATAATCTCGCGACGGCCTGTGGTGAAGCCGCCCATCGCGCCGCCGAATGCCTTGCCTAGCGTGCCGGTATAGATATCCACTCGCCCGTAGGTATTGAAGAACTCACTCACGCCGCGACCGGTCTTGCCGACCACGCCTGCCGAATGACTCTCGTCCACCATCACCAGGGCATCATACTTCTCGGCCAGGTCACAGATGCGATCCATCGGAGCTACATTGCCGTCCATCGAGAAGACGCCGTCTGTCACCACAATGCGGAAGCGCTGCTCCTGGGCTGCCTGCAACTGCCGCTCCAGGTCCTCCATATCGGCATTTGCGTAGCGGTAGCGCTTAGCCTTGCACAGGCGCACTCCGTCGATGATGCTGGCATGGTTCAGGGCATCGCTGATGATGGCATCCTCTTCGGTAAGCAGCGGTTCGAAGACACCGCCGTTGGCATCGAAGCAGGCTGCATACAGGATGGTGTCTTCCGTATGGAAGAAACGGCTGATGGCTGCTTCCAGTTCCTTGTGGATGTCCTGCGTGCCACAGATGAAGCGTACGCTCGACATGCCGTAGCCCCGGCGGTCCATCATCTTCTTCGCACCCTCTATCAGACGCGGGTGGTCCGAAAGGCCCAGGTAGTTGTTGGCACAGAAATTGAGAACTTCCTTTCCGCCCACCTCTATGGCTGCTGCCTGTGGGCTCTCAATGAGACGTTCCTCCTTGTAGAGGCCTGCCTCGCGAATCTCGGCCAATGTCTGGCGGAGATGCTCTTGCATTTTACCGTACATGTTTTTTCTGTTGGTTAATTATATATTTGTCATTCACTTTTGTCCTTACGACGTACAAAATTACAATAAAATTTGGTATTTCAAACGCTTAATTGTAATTTTGTGGCGAAATTTCGTCAAAAAAGAGAAAAAGCACATAAAGTCTCAGAAAGAAATGAAGAATATCCTTGTCATCGGCTCTACCGGTCAGATTGGTTCAGAGCTTACAACGGTGTTGAGAAAACAATATGGCGGAAGCCATGTAGTAGCAGGTTACATCCCTGGTGCAGAGCCCAAGGGAGAGTTGGCCGAGAGCGGCCCCTCGGCTATTGCCGACGTCACTAACGGCGAGCAGCTGTCTGCAATCGTGCAGGAACATCAGATAGACACCATCTACAACCTGGCGGCCCTGCTCAGTGTGGTGGCCGAGCAGAAGCCCCGCCTGGCCTGGAAGATAGGCATCGACGGACTATGGAACGTCCTCGAGGTGGCACGCCAGAACGGCTGTGCCGTCTTCACTCCCTCCAGTATCGGCAGCTTCGGGCCCGATACGCCCCATGAGATGACGCCTCAGGACACTATCCAGCGCCCGCGAACCATATACGGTGTCTCGAAGGTCACTACCGAACTGCTCTCAGACTATTACCATAATAAATATGGTGTTGATACGCGCAGTGTGCGCTTCCCGGGCCTCATCAGCTACGTCACTCCTCCGGGCGGCGGCACTACCGACTATGCTGTTGACATCTTCTACTCGGCTGTGCGCGGCGAGACGTTTGTCTGCCCCATTGCCCAGGGCACCCGGATGGATATGATGTACATGCCCGACGGCCTGCGCGCAGCCATCGAACTGATGGAGGCCAACCCCGACCGCCTTGTGCATCGCAACGGTTTCAATGTGGCTGCAATGAGCTTTGCGCCCGAGGATATCTACGCCGCAATCCTTGCTCACCGCCCCGCCTTCAAGATGGTTTATCAGGTCGATCCGCTGAAGCAGGCCATAGCAG
>JAEEGL015640135.1_pt1 | contig 10286 bp, 11 predicted proteins | sample 9134231 | NCBI WGS metagenome assembly JAEEGL01 (sample SAMN16246548, study PRJNA631951) | gut metagenome | biome: gut microbiome; feature: rumen; material: fiber-attached | host: Bos | place: Iran: Karaj | collected 2018-10
CGAGACGGCGGCGGCCAATCTTGTCGCCACCGGGTTGCGGCACCACGGCCTGGCCGAAGCGCGACAGCAGAGGCCCCACAAGCATGATGCTTCCGCGGAGGGCTCCGGCTTGCTCGCGGAACTGCTGGCTTTGCAGAACCTCGAGGTTCACCTGGTCGGCTTGGAACTCGAAGGTGCGGCCGCTCTCGCAAGCCGACGGAACATCCTCGCGCACGCTGACACCCAAGAGCTTCAGCAGGTCAATCAGCTTGTTCACATCGCGGATGTCTGGCACATGCTCGATTCTAACCTTCTCGGAGGTCAACAGCACGGCACACAGCACCTGCAACGCCTCATTCTTGGCGCCCTGCGGCACAATCTCGCCCCGCAGCTTGTGTCCTCCTATGATTTCAAAACTGCTCATGACTGTGCGTTTTGGTTTTTCTTCTTCTTTTTCTTTTTCTTGGAGTTGCTCTCCTTTTTGGCGGCCACGGCGGCCATAGCGTCGAGGTATATCTTCGAGTCGCGGAACTGGAAATCGGCCGGCAAGGTGATGCGTCCGCCCGACAGCTCGGTAAGCTGCTCACGGATGAGGTCGTCGTCCACCGAGTCGCGGTTCCATTGCAGGTATTGGCGCTTCATCGTGTGGGCAATTTGCTGCACAAGGCTGTTCCTCTCCTCGCCCTCGGGCATCTCGGCTACGGCGACAATCATGTCCTCGAGAGCACGGCCGTAGTGGCGATAGTGTATCTTGTTGTCGCTATAGGTCAGCGGACGGGGTTTCACAACCTCTGTCTCCTCGCGGCTGATGGGATAAGGGCAGTCGACATCGAGGTCGAAGTTGGCAATCAGCATCAGGTGATCCCACAGGATGCGCTTGTAGTCGGTGCGCTCCTTAACTTTAGGGTTCACCAAGGCCATGGTGTCGATGATGGTGTGGGCCATCTTGTTGCGCTCATCGCGGTCGGCGAGGGTCTTAGCGTATGCTATCATCTTGGCGACATTGCGGCCATAGTCGGTGATTTTCAGTTGTTCCCTTTGAGTGTTATATTCCATTTGTTTGTTTCTCTCAGTTCTTTAGGTTCAATAAGGCCAAGGGCCGCCGAAAAGTTCATAGTTCGGCACGCCGTAGCCATAGTAGGGGTGCCCCAGGATGCCCAGGGCGTCGTTGCCATAATGGTCGTGGACGAAGTGGAAGTGCATCTCGAGCAGCGAGTCGTCGCTCAACGCATAGCTGAAGCCACCGCTGAGGGTGGTGATGCCCACAGGCCATGACTCGTTGAAGGGCGACCACAGGGGCTCGTGCCAGCCGCCGACATGCGTCAGGGTGGCCCAGAGGGTCAGACGCTCGCTGACCTGATAGTCGGAACCCACGGCGACACCCATCAGCTGGGTGCCGCGGCGCATGGGAGACAAGTTGCGGCGGTTGCCCTGCAACTCATAGCCTCCCAGCAGCGACCCCACGGCGCCGAAGCCGCCACGAAGGGTCAGCCGGTCGCTGGCGCGGTATTCCACACTCGGCGCCGCCCACAGATAGGCGTTGCCATTGCCGCACATGCTCACCATCGAGGTGCCCGCCGACAGGTGGAAGTCCCACCGCGACGAATCCTGCGCGACCACAGTGACCTGCTGCGCCCGCACCCCGAAAGCCATTGCCAAAACGGCCATTATGAAAATCGTCTTTTTATACATAACAGAACCTCTAACGCGAAAATTAAAATATTATTGCGCGGTTATTGAAATATTTTAAAAAATGGGTCCGGCAAAGGTCAACCCACCATCAAGTAGCATTCTTGTCCGCTTGTTCTTCGGTTGTTGTTCGGTTGTTGTTCGCTTTAAAAGCGAACAACAACCGAACAACAAGCGTCTATCAACTGAACAAAAGGGATACCCGATAGAGCCCCGAGGGATAGCCGGTAGATACTGCTTTCTTTAGAGTTCCATCAACTTGAGAAACGAGGTGGGTATGGGGGTTTCGAACTTGAGCCGCTTGCCGGTGACGGGATGCGTGAAGCAGAGGCGGAAGGCATGAAGACAGAGGCGGTTGACGGGCGACACATCGTCCTTGTAGCCGTACATCGGATCGTGAACCACAGGGTGTTTCAAGTCGCGTAGATGGACACGAATCTGGTTGCGTCGTCCGGTGTCCAACTTCAACTCAACCAACGAGTAACGGCGCGACGTCTGCTTCACCTCGTAGTGCGTCACCGCCAGCTTGCCTCCATTATCGACAGGCGACGAGAGGACACAAAATTCGCCGTCGGTGAACCACGAGCGCACCTCTCCCCTACCCTGCTCCAGATGACCCCAAGCCACGGCCACATAGCGGCGGTCGAAGACCATTCCCTTCCAGTCTTCCTCGAATTTCTGTGAGACCTCCTTGCTCTTGCTCACCACCATCAGGCCGCTGGTGTCGCGGTCGAGGCGGTGGACGATATGGGCATGGCAGCGCTGGTGGCTGGCTTCGAGGTACTGGTTGAGGACGGTAATGACGGTCTTGTCGTTGGGGTGCTTGCTATTGCTGAGGAGACCTTCGTGCTTGTTGACAACCAGCAGGTGCTGGTCCTCGTAGACGATGTCGAGGTCGCGTGGACGGAGGCGGTCCTTGCCGGTGGCTTTCTCAATAGAAACTTTCATTCCCTTCAGCAAGGGAAAGTTGAATTGCGACGTGCGACGGCCGTCGACATAGACGTTGTGCGCCAACAATTCCTTAACTTTCGAGCGACTGGTTTCCGGCATCACCTCCTGCAAGAACACCAACAGTTCCTTGGGTTCTTTGACAATATACTCTTGTGTCTTCATTGTTTCACGTGAAACATTGTTTTTACTAGGTTATCAACAATTCGGGTCGTATAAATCAACAATCTCGTATGGGTTGCCGATTTGTTCGATGAATTTCAACATATCGTCACGGGTTATCACCAACGAGGCGTGGTTGTCGTTGGGGTGGAAACTCACTTTTTCGGCGTTCATAAGGTTGCGGTCGACAAAGAGGGTAACCTCATGGTTCACGTCGTTGACCAGCGTGAAGAGCGATACACTGCCGGGCTTCACGCCAAGGTAACGCATCATGCGCTCTGGACTTGCAAAACTAAGTTTTCCCTGATGGAGTCGGTGCTCCATATCATGGATGTCCATCGGAAAACGGCTGTCCATGATGACGAGGTAGTGACGGTTGCCCTTGTGGTTGCGGAAGAAGAGATTCTTGCAGAGCGTCGTTCCTTCGCCGCGGTAGAACTGGGCGGCAATCTCGATGGTCGGCGCCTCGGGATGCTCGTAATAATCGAAGGAAATGCCCATTCGCTCAAGGGTTTCGTATACTTGTGGTTGTCCTATCATAGATAATTGGTTTGAGGGTGCAAAATTAACAATTTTATGCCATACGGCAAAATTTTTCCTTCCTAATCGTTTTTTTTTTGTACTTTTGCCAACAGAAATCATAATAATATAAAATTCATGAAACGCACATTTTTCTTCTTTTTTGCTTTGACAATTCTGTTTTCATCCCATGCCCAGAACAATAATTTACCTTACCATATAGCCGACATTCAGGTGATGTACGATGTGATGCGACAGAATCCCAACACCACAACTGAAATGCTGTTTCGTAACAGACATAGCACCTTCTCGCTTGACCTTGATGTCTACCATCAGTTCAAAGAAAAACAGACAACCATTAGTGCAGATTTAGGCTACACATTCTTCTTCCGCGCCAAATTGGGTGGATGGGGATTGCATGCTGGCTGGAAAGGTGCTTATGTACCTACAAACGCGACACACAAAGATTTTGTACTAATCAGCCACTACCTCGTCGGCCCCGAATATATGGTATTCACACAACGGGGAAATGCCTTCAACTTCCGTTGGCTGGGAGGATGGTTCTCCGAAAACTATACAAGTGGTGGTCCCGGGTTTGCATTCCAATTTGACTGGGATATTCCTAATCTTTTCGGATTGCAGGGACTTTCTTTTTTAGGGAAGTATGAATTACTGATTGGAACAGACTATTCTTTCGAAAGCACAACAGAAGCATATAAAATAAACCCATTTTCTTCACATGGTGAAGTTACAATGCTCTACACTTTCATCAACAAGAGTGATAACCATTGGCAAGGCCGAAACAAATTGGGAGTTTTCTCCAAACTACTATTCACCTCCAACTACCCTCTTGGCTGGCACAGCGGTGATGATTACTACAAAAATTACGGTGGTTCCTTAACCCTTTGTATCGGTCTTCTCTACGAATTCTAGCAGCAGCAAATCTGATCTGTCATTCTGTTTAACGTCAAGCACATCGTGCGGGTCAGCGGGATGCGCTCGTTCTGGTGTTTCCATGGGGCAAGAATGAGAAAACGGCCTTCACTGCATGCCTCAAAATACTGGTGGCCTGGCTTGCTGAACTCATTAAAACCCCAGGGGGTAAGGAAGATGAGTGGCAAGTGCTCGTCAAGGGCAGCGCGCATGACGGCTTGCTCTCCTTCGGAGATGGCCGGCGAGACAAGGACGGCACCCTTACGGGCTATAGTCAGATAACGGTTCACCTGCTCGGCAATCTCAATCTGGGAAAGACTGCGTGAGAGTTGCACCTGTACCTTCTCAGGATGCGAAAGGAGGAAGCGGTTGCCAATGGCGGCATAGCTTTGTCCTGCTACCTCGACCCCAAAGCGGACACGAAAGAAGTCGGGATGTGTGCGCCGGACGGCTAGACGGCGAGGGTTGTCGTTGATATAGGCCGTCAGGCGGGGGAGCATATCATAACCTTTGGCGATAAGGTCGTTGTAACCACGCTCGAAGAGGAGGCCGTGGGAAGGGTTGTCTTTCTTCAGGCGGTGCTGTGAGGGCAAGAGAAGCGGCGGTGCCGCTTCATACGCTGAAGCCTCTTTTTGCGTAAGGTGAGGCACCGCCTCGCCAAAAATGCTCTTATAGGCCTTGTTGCACCCCGCCTTGAAACCACTGACCACCTGTCCCAGGTGCTCCTCCATCTCCTCACGGACGAACAAGAGGCCATGCAGATGGTCGGGCATCAGCTGAAACCCTAACAATTTCAGCTCAGGATGAAACTTCGGGATGACTGCCCAGCATTTGACAACCTCTTTCCCAAGAGGTGTAGGGATAACCCTCGCTGTTTTTTCGTCTCCTTCCAACTTCCCCAATAAAGGACGACGACCCTCCACTGCCAAGGTAAGCATATAGACATGCCTACCATAGTAGTTGTTAATGGCACTCCGCCGCTTCATCGAGGGTTTCTTCTCGCCGGCGAAGCGTCGCTTCTCTTCTATCTGCTGTTCGTTCATTTGATGATGCCGAGCTGCTTCGACATATCGAGCATGCGGACGATGGGGCGCTTGGCGGCCTCTATCATCTCAGACGACATGAGAATTTCGGGTTGCTCGTCGCGGAGGCAGTTGTAGAGTTTATCGAGGGTGTTGATCTTCATGTAAGCGCAGTCGTCGCAAGCGCAATGCTTGTTGTCGCGCAGGGTGATGAACTCCTTGTCGGGATTCTCCTTCTTCATCTCGTAAAGGATGCCTGTCTCGGTAGCCACGATGAATTTCTTGGCCTCAGAGGCTTTAATGTAGTTGAGCATAGCCTTGGTGGAACCCACGAAGTCGGCCACCTTGAGGAGCGCGGGGTTGCATTCGGGATGAGCGATGACAGGAGCATCGGGATGCTCAACTTTCAGTTGCAACACCGCTTCGGCCTGCATGGCATCGTGGACGGTACAGACACCGTTCCAAAGGAGCATATTCCTTCCGGTAACCTGATTGATATATCCGCCGAGGTTTTTGTCAGGAGCGAAAATAATCTTCTGGTCTTCTGGGAGCGAGCGCACCAGTTTCTCGGCGTTGCCAGAGGTGCAGATAAGGTCGGAGAGGGCTTTTATCTCTGCCGAGCAATTGACGTAGCTGATAACCATGTGGTCGGGATGTTCGGCCTTGAATTTCTTGAAATCCTCGGCCTTGCAGCTCTCGGCCAAAGAGCAACTGGCTTCCATATCGGGCAGCAACACCTTGCGGCTGGGATTGAGAATCTTTGCCGTCTCGGCCATGAAATGGACACCGCAGAAGACGATGATGTCGGCCGTAGCCTCCTGTGCTTTCTGTGCCAAAGCAAGGCTGTCGCCTATGTAATCGGAGAGTTCCTGTATCTCATGCCGCTGGTAATAGTGACCGAGAATGACAGCATTTTTTTCTTTTTTCAGTCGCAGGATTTCCTTTTTCAAATGCTCTTGGTTCATAACGTATATATTTTTTTTGAAACTGCAAAGGTACGCAAAAAAAACGACACCATAAAATATTTTTCTTATTCCTTTTTTTTCTTTTTTCTTTTTTCTTTAGGTTGTTAATTTTGTTAATAACTTCGTAAAGATTTCGTAAGTATAAGAATTTTAGAACTTTATTGCTACCGTTAGCAGATGGTTTCTTTGTTGAAAATGGTCTTGATAACTGTTGGTTTTTCAACAATAGAAGGGATGTTTTTTCTTATCAACAACGCTGCTGACAACAACTAACAACGGATTCAACTCTCTTGTGTTGATATTTCTTTCCATACTGAAAATCTTTTCTTTATATTTATCGGTAATAAAATGTTGATAATTTCCAGCCTTTCATAATGAATGACTTGTGTTTTTATCGTATTTTTGCACTTTAAAAAAGTTATAAACATTGACCAAAATGAAAGAAATAATTCCTATAGCTTGCGACCATGCCGGCTACGAATTGAAGTTGAAAGTCATTGAGCATCTGAGAGCAAAAGGTTTCGATGTAAAGGACTGCGGTACAAACAGTAGCGAGAGCTGCGACTATCCCGATTTTGCCCATCAGGTGGGCAGTGCTTTGAACAAAGGAGAGTATAAACGTGGCATCGTCATCTGTGGCTCCGGCAATGGTGTCCAGATGACTGTGAACAAATACCCCAACGTGCGCTGTGCCCTCTGTTGGACTCCCGAGATTGCCCATCTCGGCCGTCAGCACAACGACTGCAACTGCATCTCCATCCCCGCTCGTTTCATTCCCGAGGAGACCGCCATGCAGATTGTCGACGAGTACCTGAACACCGAGTTCGAAGGTGGTCGTCATCAGCGCCGCGTGGAGAAAATCAGCCAGTTGCTGTGATGGACAAGGAACTGGCACAGCGTGTGTTCTCGTGCATCGACAACACTACGCTCAACGGTACCGACAATGAAGTTCATGTGGAGGCTTTCTGCCGTCATACCCTTGAACTTGGCAAGGTGGCGGCCGTCTGTGTTTATCCCCGTTTTGTTTCCACAGCCAAGAAAACCTTGGAAGGCAGTGGAGTCAAGGTGGCTTCGGTGGCAGGGGCTTTTCCTCATGGTCAACTGCCCATTCATTTGAAGGTCGAAGAGGTGAAATTTGCGATTGGTGAGGGTGCCGACGAGATAGACATGGTGCTCAGTCGCGGTGCTTTGCTGGCGGGTGAGGACAATGTGGTGCGCGACGAAGTGGCCATGATGAAAGAAGCCTGTCAGGGTAATACACTGAAAGTTATATTGGAAACAGGAGAACTCCTCTACCCCACCCTGATAGCGAAAGCCTCGCAGCTGGCCATCGACGGCGGTGCCGACTTCATCAAAACCTCCACCGGCAAGATAGGCATCGGAGCCACCCTCGAGGCTGCCGAAGTGATGTTAAAATGCATCGCCGAGAGTGTTAAAATTAACAAAAAATTGGTCGGATTCAAGGCCGCAGGAGGCATCTCAACGCCCGAAGAAGCACTTGCTTACGCCGAAATGGCAAAAAAAATTATGGGAAATGACTATGTTAATAATCAAACATTTAGAATAGGTGCTAGCCGTTTGACAGACCGTTTGTATTCGATTTTAACATAAAAAGTTTTGACGGATTAAGAATTTTTTTGTTACTTTGCACTCTAAAAGTTTATTATAATATATTATTTTTGTAGTTTATGAAGCCTTTACAGCAAAAGTTAGCGCAATACAAAGCCCCGCAGGAAGCTAAAGCAGCAGGGATTTATCCTTATTTTACTCCCATTACCTCTGAGCAGAACACCGAAGTCTATGTGCAAGGACGTCAGGGCAAGGTACTTATGTTCGGTTCCAACTCTTACCTCGGTCTCACTAACGATCCCCGATTGAAGGAGGCTGCCAAGCGTGCCATCGACAAGTATGGCACTGGCTGTGCCGGTTCGCCGTTCCTCAACGGCACTCTCGACATCCACGTGCAGTTGCAAGACGAGCTGGCCGAGTTCCTCGGTAAGGACGGCGTGATGCTTTTCTCGGCAGGCTTCCTGGCCAACAGCGGCGTCATTCCCGATGTGGTGGGCCGTGGCGACTATCTCTTCTACGACGAGCGTGTCCACGCCTCCATTATGGAAGGCAAACTCATTACTTTTGCTAACACACAGAAATACAAACATAACGACATGGCCGACATGGAGCGTGTGCTCCAGAAGGCACCCCTCGAGGCATCCAAACTCGTGGTCACCGACGGTGTCTTCTCGATGGAAGGCGACGTGGCCCATGTCGACAAGATGGTGGACATCTGCAACAAATACAACGCCACCCTGATGGTTGACGAGGCCCACGGCCTCGGCGTCTTCGGCCGCGAGGGTCGTGGCACCTGCGACCACTTCGGCAAGCTCAAGGATGTGGAACTCGTCATGGGCACCTTCTCCAAGAGCCTCGCTTCGGTGGGTGGTTTCATAGCCTCCGACAAGGATACCATCAACTGGATGAAACACTCGGTGCGCCCCTATATCTTCACCGCCAGCATCACGCCGGCCAGCACGGCCTCGGTTCTCGAAGCCCTGCACATCATGCGCAGCGAGCCCGAGCGCAACGCCGCCCTCTGGGACAACCAGCGCTACGCCTTCAAGTCCTTCAAAGACCTCGGATTTGAAATAGGTAACACCTCCACCCCCATCATTCCCCTCTTCATCCGCGACGACCCCAAGACCTTCGCCATCACCCACGAGCTGCTAGAGAACGGCGTCTTTGTGACCCCCGTCATCGCTCCCGCTGTGCCTGGCGACGAGACCCTCATCCGCGTTGCCCTCATGGCCACCCATACCCACGAGCAGATTGACATCGCTGTGGATAAGATTTACAAGGCTTTCAAGAAATTTCAAGTTCTCTGAATATGATTATCGTTCGCCCCGTCAAAGGTCGCCGCGACCTTAGAAAGTTCATCGCTTTCCCCAACAAGCTCTTCAAGGATGTGCCTACCTACATCCCTGCCTTGAATTTCGACGAGGTGAACCTGCTTACCGACAAAAATCCTTCGCTGGAGCACTGCTCACGCGAGCTCTACCTCGCCGAGCGCGACGGCAAGATTGTGGGCCGTGTGGCGGCCATTATCAACCGTACCGTCAACGAGCATTGGAACAAGAAAGCCGTGCGCTTCGGATGGTTCGACTTCATCGAGGACTACGACGTATTCACCGCCCTGCTCGACAAGGTCATCGAATACGGCCGTGCCAACGGCATGAACGAGATTGAGGGTCCTTTCGGATTCACCGACATGGACAAGGAGTGCTGGGTTATCGACAACTTCGACGCCCGCCAGAACATCTCCACCCTCTACAATCCTGAGTATTACATACGCTTCATCGAGCGTGCCGGATACGAGATTAAGTGCAAATGGCAGCAGTATAGCATGCCGGCCAACCAGCCGGTACCCGACAAGGTGGGCCGCCTCAACAAGCTCATCATGGAGAAATATAAGCTGCGTCTCGTCCGCGTCAAGCACCGCAAGGAGCTTATCCCCTATGCCTGGCAGTTCTTCCATGCTATCAACGAGAGCTTTGCCGATCTCTATGACTTCGTGCCCATGACCGAGAAGGAGATAGATGTATATATAAAGGAATATTTCCCCTTCGTGAACATGGATTTCGTCCAGTTCGTGGTCGACGAGAACGACAAGCTGGTGGGCTTCGGTCTCAGCATCCCCGATCTCAACGGCGCCTACAAGAAAGCCAACGGACACCTCTTCCCCTTCGGCTGGTACCACATACTGCGTGCTTTCAAGAAATTCGACACCATCGACCTGCTGCTCAACGGTGTGCTGCCCGAGTGGCAGAAACGCGGCGTCCACAGCATCTACTACTGTGATATGAACGAGGCCGCCATCCGCTACGACGTCCACACGGCCTACACCAACCCCCAGATTATCGGCAACGAAGCCGTTAAGATTTGGGAGACGCAGTATAACACCACTCCCTTGATGCAGCGCGCCATCTTCGGCAAATCCATTTAATTTTTTTAAAAAATTTCATCTTGATGTCAGATTCAGGATGAAAAGTGGGTATTATATATGTAGATGAACCGA
>JAEEGL016203686.1_pt1 | contig 10286 bp, 8 predicted proteins | sample 9134231 | NCBI WGS metagenome assembly JAEEGL01 (sample SAMN16246548, study PRJNA631951) | gut metagenome | biome: gut microbiome; feature: rumen; material: fiber-attached | host: Bos | place: Iran: Karaj | collected 2018-10
CGCCGACATGGTCTTCCTGATGGGCTCCGCGAAGGGCTGCCCCTTCGACTTCAAGGCCTTCGCCGGCAAGTCGCTCAACGCGGTCGTCGCCTCGACGATCCTCGACTCGACCGCCGCGGAGATCGGCGTCGAAGCCTCGAAGTTCGTCTCCCTCTCCCGCGTCCTCACCGACGAGGAGAAGGCCAAGATCGAGGCCGACCGCCAGAAGGAGAAGTTCCGCAACACCTGGATCGCCGTGATCTCGCTCCTCGTCACGGTCATCGGCATCACCAACGCGATGCTGATGTCGGTCACCGAGCGCTTCCGCGAAATCGGCACGATGAAGTGCCTCGGAGCCCTCTCGTCGTTCGTCACGCAGATGTTCGTCATGGAGGCCTCGATCATGGGCGTCGTCGGCGGCATCGCCGGCGCCCTCTTCGGCGCCATCTTCGCCGTCGCGGTCTACACCGTGACCTACGGCGCGGGGCTCGTCTTCAGTTCGCTCCCCATCGGCGCCGTCGCCCTCTACGGCCTCTACTCCGTTCTGGCCGGCATCTTCCTCTCGATCGTCGCGGCCCTCTACCCGGCCCGCGTCGCCGCGGCAATGGTTCCCGCCACCGCGCTCCGCTCGACGGTCTAGCGAACGCCCTTCAGGGAAACCTCCAACCCCTCTACGCACAATGAAAATCGACAGGCAGAAATTCGACGCGCTCTTCGAGAACCCCGAGGGAGATGCCCGCCAGGTCATCATCCGGGGCGTCGACATCCACAAGGTCTACAAGATGGGGAACCAGGAGACCCACGCCCTCCGCGGCGCGACGCTCGACGTCTACCGCGGCGAGTACCTCTCCATCATGGGCCCCTCCGGTTCCGGCAAGTCAACCCTCTTCAACTCGATCGGCGCCCTCGTCAAGCCGACCTCCGGCCGCGTCTACATCGACCAGGTGGACATCGCGCAGCTCGACACCGAGGAACTCGCGTGGCTCCGCTGCCGCAAGATCGGCTACGTCTTCCAGAGCTACAACCTGATCCAGGTGATGACCTGCCTCGAGAACGTCACCCTGCCGATGTCCTTCGCCGGTCTCAACAGCGAGGAGGCGCGCGACAAGGGCATCAAGATCCTGAAGATGGTCGGCCTCGGCCACCGCATCCTCCACAAGCCGGCCGAGCTTTCCGGCGGCCAGCAGCAACGCGTGGCCGTCGCCCGCGCCCTCGCCAACTCCCCCGAGATCATCCTCGCCGACGAGCCGACCGCCAACCTCGACCAGAAGACCGGCCAGGAAATCATCGAGCTCTTCCAGGAGCTCCAGCACAACCTGGGCGTCACCATCATCTCGGCCACCCACGACACCAAGATGCTGAAGGCCTCCAACCGCATCCTCTGGATCGAAGACGGCCGCATCGTCAAGGCCGCCCGCCCCGAGGAGCTCGACTTCCATTCCGACGAGTTCGGCCACTAGGAACCTGCCATGAACGACAACGACAAACGCGATGTGATCATCCGCGCCGAGAACGTCAAGAAGTTCTACAAGACCGGCGAGGAGGAACTCTGGGCCCTGAAGGGCATCAACCTCGACATCTACCGGGGCGAGTTCATCTCCATCATGGGCCCCTCCGGTTCCGGCAAGTCAACCTTCTTCAACCAGATCGGCGCCCTCGACAAGCCCACCGAGGGCCGCGTCTTCTTCGAGGGACACTCCGTCTTCGACCTCTCCGAGAGCCAGCAGGCCTGGTTCCGCTGCAACAAGATCGGCTACATCTTCCAGACCTTCAACCTCATCCAGGTGATGTCCGCCCTCCAGAACGTCACCCTGCCGCTGACCTTCAAGGGCGTCTCGCGCGAGGACGCCGACAAGCGCGGCATCGAGATCCTCGAGCGCGTCGGCCTCGGCCACCGCATCCACCACAAGCCCTTCGAGCTCTCCGGCGGCCAGCAGCAGCGCGTGGCCGTCGCCCGCGCCCTGGTCAACAAGCCGACCGTCATCCTCGCCGACGAACCGACCGGCAACCTCGACACCAAGACAGGCAACGAGATCATCGACCTGCTGAAGAAGATGAACGACGAGGACGGCGTCACGGTCATCTGCTCCACGCACGACCCGAAGATGCTGCGCACCTCCGACCGCATCTGCTGGATGCTCGACGGCCAGCTCGACAAGATCTCCACCCAGGCCGAGTTCCACCTCGACCAGATGAAGAACGACACCCAGGGGCGCTAGGCCGCGGCACGCGGTCGGCCCAGGCAACGGCGCTCCGCCCCATGGTTTTCAGCACCCTCTTCTTCGCAACGGTCTTCCTCCCGGCGGTTCTCGCCTCTTGCTGGCTGCTGGAGCGCGTCCTGCGCCGCACGCGCCTCGCCCCCTGGCCCGCCGTCAACGCCCTGATTCTCGGCTTCAGCTTGGCCTTCTACTTCTGGGGAGAGGGGAAGGGCGTCCTCTGGCTCTGCGCCAGCATCGTCTTCAACGACGTCTCCGCCCGCCTGATCGCCCGGCAGGACGCCCCCGCCCGCCGCAAGGCCTTCCTGGCCGTCGCGGTCGCCGGCAATCTCGCCTTCCTGGGCTGGTTCAAGTACGCGGGCTTCCTCGTCTCCGCGCTCAACGTCCTCCCGGGCGTCGCGCTGCACGTCCCGAAAGTCGCCCTCCCCCTTGGCATCAGCTTCTACACCTTTCAGGCGATGAGCTACGTGATCGACGTCTTCCGCCGCGACGTCGCCCCCTCCCCCACGCCCCTCGGCTTCGCCTGCTACCTCACGATGTTCCCCCAGCTCGTCGCCGGCCCCATCGTGCGATACGCCGACATCGCCGCCGCGCTTTCGCGGCGCGACACCTCCCTCGCCCGCGTCTCCTCGGGGATGCGCCGCTTCCTCCTCGGCCTCTCGAAGAAGGTGCTCGTCGCCAACTCGGTCGCCGCCTTCGCCGACTCCGCCTGGGGCTACGCCGACAAGGGGCTCGTCCTCCCCCTCGACATGGCCTGGCTCGCCCTCGCGGCCTACGCCCTCCAAATCTACTACGACTTCTCCGGCTACTCCGACATGGCCGTCGGCATCGGGCGCATGCTGGGCTTCGACTTCCCCGAGAACTTCCGCCACCCCTACTGCTCCGCCTCCGTGCGCGAGTTCTGGCGGCGCTGGCACATTTCCCTCTCGACCTGGTTCCGCGACTACCTCTACATCCCCCTCGGCGGCAACCGCAGGGGAACCGCCCGGACCTGCCTCAACAGCCTCGTGGTCTTCGCCCTCTGCGGCCTCTGGCACGGCGCGGGCACGACTTTCCTGATCTGGGGCCTCTGGCACGGGCTCTTCCTGACCATCGAGCGTCTCGCCGGTCGCGGCAGGGGCGCCGACGCCCCGCGCACCGGCGCCGCCGACCTTCTGGCGAAGACGGCCGGCCGCCTCTACACCGCCGCGGTCTTCCTCGCCGGCTGGGTCTTCTTCCGCTCCGACACCTTCGCCGCCGCCGGCACCGTCTTCAAATCCCTCGCCGGCGCCGCCCCCGCCGCCCGCGAGACGATGCTGCTCTACGTCGACGCCTCCCCCAAGCTCCTGCTGGCCACCGCCGTCGGAATCGTCTTCGCCTTCCCCGCCGTCCCGGCCGCGCGCGCCTGGCTCGATAGGCGGCTCGGCGCGGACCACCCCTTCCAGGAAGCCGTCGGCTGGGCCGCGGTCACCTGTACCGCCCTGCTCGCGCTTCTCTTCATGGCGGGCGGCTCCTACAACCCCTTCATCTATTTCCGGTTCTGACGCCGCCCGAAGGCCACACCCATGGACAAATCGACACTATCGAAGCGAATCGGCGGCGCCTTCTTCTTCCTGTGGTGCGGCGCGTCGCTGCTCTTCCTCGCCTTCCTGGTCTCCTCGTTCGTGCTGGGCTGGCCGGAAAGCCCGCGCGTCGACACCGCCGAAAAGCGGAAACTCGCCACGCGCCCACCCTACCGGCACCTGGGCGCGAAGGAGTGGGGCCGCGCCACCGAGGTCTGGTTCAACGACCGCTTCCCCTTCCGCCCGTCGGTCATGCCGCTCTACCGCCACCTGAACATTGCCGTCCTCCGCAGCCCGGTCGGCTACAACGTCCCCGGACGCGGCGCCTGGGTCTTCGGACGCGGACGCGAATGGCCCGAGGTCGAGGACTACATGGGGATCATCCGGATGACCCCCGAAATGGTCGATGACTGGCGGACGCTCTTCGAGGGCCGCGTCGCCTGGGCGGAGGCCCACGGGGCGCACTACTTCGAGGTCGTCACGCCGATGAAGATCCACGTCCATCCCGAGAAGGTCCTCCCGCTCCTCGCCGCGCATCGGCGCGAATCCTACCGCGAAGACCTGCGGAAGGCCCTTGCCGGCTCGCCTGCCGCCTCGAACGTCCTCTTCCTGATCGACGCCCTTGCGGCCGAGGTCGCCGCCGGCCGCGAAGTCTACTACGAGGAGGACCACCACGAAAACGCCTATGGCTGCTACTGCGTCTACCGCGAAATCGCAAACCGCCTCCGCGCGCTGTGGTTCCCGGACATCGGTGAATTCCCCTTCTACGAGACGCCGCCCGAAGATGTCGCCGCCGGCAAGACACCCGGCTGCTGGGTGAACAACGAGCGCCGCCTTGTTGTCTCCAATCCCGATGCGCACGTGGCGGCTTCCGCGGCCTTCGGCATCGCCGCGACGAACGACCGCTTCCCGCAATGCCCGGTCTTCCTCGAGCAGAAGGGGTCGGGCCGCCTGGCCTTCGTCTTCCACGACTCCTTCCTCCGCTACCCCCTCTCGACCTGGTACGACCGCGACGAAATGGCGAAGTTCGCCATCCCGCTCACCGGCGGCTTCGGTGAAATCGCGATGTACATCTTCGCCAGATACAACACCAAGCGACTCGACCGTATCTACCGCACCGCCACCCCCGACCTGATTCTCGAGCAGTTCTCGGAGGGACGGCTTCAGTACGGCCCCGTGGGGCTCGACGACACCATGCGCCGCGCCGCCGCGTGGGGACGCGCCGCGCCGCTCGCGACGGCCGAAGGCGCCAAAATCGCCCTTCCTTCCGAAACCGGGGAGGCTCCCGTCGGCGGGAAGATTCTCGCCCTAGCCGTCCTTGAAAACCTGCGGGCGAACGGCGGCGGCAACGTCATAGCCGCCCGGCTCAAGGACGCCGCCGGGAAAGTCGTCTCGACGGCGGAACTCGCGGCCGGCCTGCGCCGCGCCGTCTTCTTCGGCGACGTCCCCGCGTCGGGACGCTACACCGTGGAACTCGACGGCGGCCGCGCCGCCGCGACGCGCATCGAACTCCGCCGTCCAGCGGAGTAGCGCAAACGCGATGAAAAGTTTCTTTCTCTTCCGGAAGCCAAAATACCGCAGATGGGCTCTTCGTCGCTGAATACACTCCGTCTTACACCACCAGCACACCACAGACATGAAGACAACGTATGATGTAATTGTTTCGGGCGGCGGCCCGGCCGGAATCGCCGCCGCCATTTCGGCGGCGCGGCTGGGCGCCGAGACCTTGCTTCTTGAGAAAAACGCCTATGTGGGAGGTTGCGCGGCGTCCGGACTGCCTTTCCTGAACTTTTTCAGCCGGAAAGGGGAGCGTGTGATTCGCGGCGTCGGGGAGGAGCTCGTTCTCAGAATGCAGAAGGAGAAGGCGGCGCTCCCGCACATCCTGACGCAGGGAGGCCATGTGGACTCCATCACGATGATCGACCCCGAATGGATAAAGATTGTCGCGGAGGAAATGCTACTCGAGTCTGGCGTCAAGATCCTGTACGAGAGCTTTGTCTGCGCGGCCGACGTCGATGGCGGCACGCTTTCCGGAATCCTTGTCGCAAACAAGGCCGGCATCACCCGTTTTTCGGCAAAGGTCTTTGTGGACGCGACGGGCGACGCGGACCTCGCTTTCTTTTCCGGCGCCGAGTTCGACTTCGGGCGCGAAGGGGATCACGAGGCCCAGGCCATGAGCCTTGTCGCGCGGGTCGCCAACGTGGATGTCGAAAAAGTCTCGGCCGCCTTCCCGGTCAGCCCGATCGTGACGACGCCCCTGGGCGCCGACCACGCCTACAACGTGCATGTCACGGGCAAGCTGTCGGCCTGGAACGACGTGCTCCGGGAAATGGGTCTTTTCAACCACGACGACCACGATTTCTGGGGCGGGACAACCCGGAACGGCGAACTCACCTACGTGAACGTCACGCGGGTTGCCCATCTGGACCCGACCGACCCGGAGGAGCATACCGCCGCCAACATTGAGGCGAGACGGCAGCTCAAAGGCATGATGCAGTTCTTCAACCGCTACATCGCGGGGATGGAGAACGCCTATGTCTGCTCGACGCCCAACGGCATCGGCATTCGCGAGACGAGAAGGATTCGAGGCGTCTACACCCTGACGGAACAGGACATTCTCGAAGGCCACCGCTTCCCGGATGCCATCGCGAGCAACAGCTACTGCATTGACATCCACGATCCCTCCGGCAAGTCCTGGGGAGCCCGCTCCATTGCGAGCGAGAGCGGCACCTACGACATCCCCTACGGCTGTCTGGTGCCCGTGAAGACGGACGGGCTCCTTGTGGCGGGACGTTCCATCTCCGCGACCCACGAGGCGCAGGGGTCCGTTCGCATTATGCCCGCCTGCATGGCGACGGGACAGGCGGCCGGATGCGCGGCGGCGCTTTCCGCAAAAGCCGGATGCCGTCCCAGGGACCTCGACGTGGCGAGTCTTCGGGAAACGCTCGTGCGAAACGGCGTCGTCCTGTAAAAGCAAGAGACCGGGAATGCCGCTTCTGGCATAGAATCTGCTTACAGCGTGTGTACACATAAGGACACGCGCAATGACACGCAGATTCAAAAATTCTTTCGGACGCAGGTCCGGCACGACGCTGGTCGAGCTGCTGGTGGTGATTCTCATCATCGCGATTCTCTCGGCGATGCTGCTGCCCGCCTTCACGAAGAACGTGACGCAGGCGCACTACGCCGCGGAGGCGATCCCGCTTGTCGGGAACATCCGCACGATGGTGGCGATGTACCAATACGAGAACGGCAAGCTGCCGTTCGACGCCATCGGCGCCTACTCCTACGCCCACGACGGCACGTCGTACGGCGCCAAGATCGCCTCCTACTCGGGCGGCAGCATCGGCGACGCGCAGGGGCTGTCGGGTCTCTCGCCGTTCAAGCGGATGGACATGAGCGTCGGCGACCTGTCGGGCAAGAAGCTGACGCCCGACCAGGTCTCCGTCATCTGCCTCCGCAACGAGAAGGCCTACGCCTACGCCATCGGCGTCTTCGGCAAGAAGGGCGGCCTCGGCGAGGGGACGGGCTACGCCATCCTCGAGGCCTACTTCCCCAACTGCGTCGTGGCCTCCTCGACCGACGCCAACGGCAACGACACCTCCGAAAAGGGCTACAAGCTCGTCGCCACCTGGAAGAACTACACGGGCGACGGCTGCGGCGACGAGCCCGGCCAGATAACCTTCGGCGTCATCTCGGGCAACGGCGACTCGCAGGAAGGGCGCTGCGAGATCTTCTCCGACACCTTCCTCGACGCGAAGGACTTCAGCGCCGGCAACGGCGTGCGCGGCGCAGTCGATGCGTTGCTCAGCTGCAAATGCGGCACGTGGGACATCCCCCCGCTGCCCGGCGGAAACTAGGGGAAACCTCCCCGAAGGGGGCGGAATGAGGGCGGCCATATCGAGAAGGAAGCTTAGGGCGGCGTTGCCGAAGAAAACGGTCGGATGCGCCATCCAGGACTCGTATGCCGTCATGCTCTCGCTGCGCGGAGGTCCGCGCGGCTGGCTCGTTGACTGGGCCGCCGACGGCGCGCTCGACAACAAGCGCTTCCTCCGCGCCGCCGCCTCGAAGATCTGGCTCCGGGACTTCTGGGTCTCCCCCACGCGCGGCGGCAGCGCGCAGAAGGACTTCGCCTTCGCCGTCGACATCCCCGACGAGGACTTCGCCGCCCTTAACGGCAAGACGAAGGCGCTTCTCCTGAAAACGCAGATCGAGCGCCGCTACCCCGTGGTCATCGAGCCGATCGTCCTTTCCGGGCTTGAGATGCAGGGGCCCGATGGCATCCACTTCGTCGGCGGCGGCTCCATCGCCAACCGCATCGACGAGGACATTCGGATGTGGCGCCGGCTGGTGGGGGCGTCGCGCCCGCACATCGCCTCCACGGCCGCCGCGATCGCCAACGTCTACCTCGCCCTCTACGGCGAGGCGGAGCGCAAGGCGCGGCCATGCCGCATGGTCGTCGCCGAAGGCGAGATCGCGACGGCCGTCGTGCTCGACGGCTGGCGGCTGGTGGACTCGGTCGAATACCGCATGCTCGAGGGCCAGCGCATCACGGGCGCCCTGGTGGAGCAGTGGCGCGACTTCGTCTCCTCGAACCATCCCGACGCCAGCCTCGACCCCGTCCCGCTGGTCATCGGCGACGGCTCGCGGACGGACCTGCGGGACGGCCTCGAAGTCTGGAACCCCTTCGAGAGCGCCCAGGTCCGCGTCAGGGAGGCGGCGGCCGCCACCACGACCCGCCGCGCAGGGCCGGCCGCCATCGCGATGGGCATGGCGATGCAGGGAGGCGACTGATGGCCTACGTCATTGAGTATTCCGCCTTCCACTACGCCCGGCGCGAGCGCAACCGCAACATCGCGGTCTCCGTCGTCGCCGCCCTCGTCGCCATTGCCACGCTCCTCTACATCCACGTCGAGGAGGCGTCGCGGCGGCCCACGTTCCGCGACCTCGTCCACTTCGGCACCCGCGCCCGCGCCGGCCAGCCGGCCGCGCCGGGGCTCCAGTCCTCCGCCGACACGGTCTTCGCGATTGCCGACAGCTGGGAGGCGCTCGCCAAGTCGCACCTGGCGCTGGAGCCCTATCTCCGCCTCCGCGCCACGCCGGCGACAATCCGCCAGATCGTCGCCGCCGCGACCACTGGCTTCACCCGCCCCGACGTCAAGCCCCTGCTCGTCCCCGTCTCCTTCCGCGTCGCCTTCGAGGACGGCCCGGAGGACTGGACCGGCCTCACGGCCGACCGGCCCGAAAAGATCGTCGCGACGGCCCTGTGGAAGACCCGCCGCGAGTACCTTCCCGAAGAGGGCAACGCCATCCGGCGCGCGGCGACGAACCTCTTCAGCGCGACCCTCCCCGGCGGCGCCAGCCCCGAGCTGCTGGCGTTCGAGTTCGCCGGCAAGGGCGAGGCGGGCGAACCGGTGTCGACCAAGTTCGCCTTCCCCTCGGCCGCGAAGCTCCCCGTCTCGAAGGAACTCTTCGAAACCACGCGGCGCCTCTACGCGCTCCACGCCGAAATGGAGCAGCTCGACCTCGGCGGCGGCCTGCCGTCGGGATGGCGGAACCTCGTTCCGTTGAAGCTCCTCCTCGGGCAGAAGCTCCGCGCCGTCGAAAGCGAATACCGCCGTTCGCTCGACCCGGGCGCCTGGCTGGCCGAGCGCTTCCCGCCGGAGTCCGGCGCCTACGGCTCCGAGTCGAACGCCGCCGCCGCCGTCTTCGCCAAATGGAACGAGACCCTCGGCGCGCGGCTTCCCTGGCAGCGCGGCAGGGTGCGGCGGGTGATCGCCGGCCGCAACTACGTCAACCACCGGGCGCTGGCCGCCTTCTCCCGGGCCCTCCCCGACGCGACGGAGCTCGAGACGGCGCGCCTCTCCCTCGAAGCCGGATGCGCCGCGCTGACCAACGCCATCGACGCCTTCTACTTCGAGGCGTTCGACCCGTCGCCGGCCGCCCGCGAGACGATGCACCTGACCGGGAACCTGCTCGTCGACGCCAAGAAGACGGGGCTCTTCCCGACCAACAGGATCGCCTCCAAGGCCGTCCCGGAGCAGGAGTCGCTCGTCGTGAAGTTCCCGACGCGCTACCATGCGAGCGGCATCCGCTTCGACGACAGCGCCTTCGAGGGCGCGTCGCATCTCCAGTTCGTCTTCGCCGGCTGGAACTACGGCTACGTCGCCACCAACGCCCCCGTGGAAATCGCGGACTTCGCGAAGGGCTTCGCCGGCTTCCTCGGCGCCGGCTACGGCTACGAGCCCGACGCCGTGGCGCTCGACTTCGTCTCCGACAAAATCGCCGTCGTGCGAATCGGCGGCCTGCTGCCCGTGCGGCAGGAAATCTCCAAGCTGAAGGTGGGTGAATGGTGAGGGACGACCGCCGATACAGCCTGGGAGTCGGAACCGCCGCGAGCGTCGGCGGCTCGCAGTTCGCCCTTCTCGTCGTGCTGCTCGCCGTCGCGGCGGGCGTCTTCTGCTACCGGTCGCGCACCGTCCGGCGCCTCCTCCGCCAAAGCCGGGCCGAAAGCACCGTGGCGGCCGGCTACAAGCCCGCCGCAGACGTC
>JAEEGL010064642.1_pt1 | contig 10285 bp, 14 predicted proteins | sample 9134231 | NCBI WGS metagenome assembly JAEEGL01 (sample SAMN16246548, study PRJNA631951) | gut metagenome | biome: gut microbiome; feature: rumen; material: fiber-attached | host: Bos | place: Iran: Karaj | collected 2018-10
GTTAAAAATGCAAAAGGATATGAAATATTAATTGAGACAGATTATTTAGAATCTAATGTTTACTATAGTAACTTTGTTACAATTGATAATTTAAGTAATTCTAAAGAATATTTAGATATGTTAAAAGAATCATTTAGAAAATTAGAGTTACCATTATTAAGTAAGATGGGATATATTAATCTAGGTGAAGAAAAATATTATTATCCATATATGTTATCAACAAATGGAGATGAATTCATGATTGTTGATGGAGAATTATTCTTAATAAAGAGAGATTAAAAAAAAGAGTTATTTAACTCTTTTTTATTTTATATTTAATATCATTGGAATAATAATAGGTCTTCTACCAGTTAATTCTATAACATAAGCATTTATTTCTAATATTATTCTATTTTTTAAATCTGTTAGATTGAAATTAGATTTTTCTAATTCGTTTTCTACTATTGATGTTGTTTTATCTTGTATTTGTTTAATTAATTCTTGATTATCATTTACAACTACAAAACCACGTGTTGCAATATTTGGTTCTATTAACATTTTCTTATTTTTAACATCAAGATTAAGTATTACCATTAATACTCCATCAGTAGCCATTATTTTTCTATCTTTAATTAAAGAAGCACCAACGCCACCGATAGTATTACCATCAACATATATATCATTTACAAGAATTGAACCTTTTCTATATACTTTTCCATCTTTCATAGCCATAACATCACCATTTTTATTGATGAATGTGTTTTCTTCAGGAACATCACATTGTATAGCTAAATTTGCATGAGCAGATAACATTCTATATTCACCATGCATTGGCATAAAGTATGCAGGTTTAACAAGTCTTAATAATAACTTTAATTCATCTTGTCTACCATGACCACTTGTATGAACATTTAAGTCACTTGCATTTGTATATACTTTAGCACCTTTTAAATAAAGTTTATTTATTGTTCTATTAATTGAAAGTGCATTTCCTGGAATAGGTGAAGATGAGAATATAATTGTATCTTCAGGCATTAATGTAATATTTTTATCATTACCATTTGCTATTCTAGATAATGCAGCTAGTGGCTCACCTTGAGAACCTGTACAAAGTAAACATACTTTTGAAGGATCCATTCTGTTAGCTTCTTCACTTGTAATAAATATATCTTTATCAGTAATATATCCACATTCAAGAGCAATACCAATATTATTATTCATGCTTCTTCCAAATACTACTATTTTTCTGTTGTTTTGTTTACAAGTTTCAACTATATGAGCAAGTCTATATATGTTACTTGCAAATGTAGCTAATATTATTCTTGATTCTTTATTTTCTTGGAATATTTCTCCTAAAGCTTCATCTACAACAGATTCACTATTTGAAAAACCTGGAAGTAATGCATTAGTTGAATCACTCATAAGTAGAGTAACACCTTCATCTCCAATTCTTGCTATTTTACTAAAATTAGCTACTGGTCCAATTGGAGTAAGATCAAACTTAAAGTCTCCAGTTTCAACAATTGTTCCATTTTTAGTATGTATAGCCATTCCAAATGAATCTGGAATAGAGTGAGTTGTTGTAAAAAATTCTATATTAAAATGTTTTGTTTTAATATTTAAGTCCTCATTTACTATTATTGTTTTAGGACAAGGAATATTTCTTTCACTTAATTTATTTTTAATTAATTTTCCAGCTATATTAGGTGTATAAATTACAGGTATTTCAATATGTTGCAATAAGAAAGGAATCCCACCGATATGGTCTTCATGACCGTGTGTGATTATTAAACCTTTTATTTTATCTTGCATGTTTTTTAAAATAGAATAATCTGCTAGAACATAATCTATACCAAGTAAATCATCTTCTGGGAACATTACTCCACAATCAATGATAAATAATTCATCTTCATGCATAACAACATACATATTTTTTCCGACTTCGCCAAGGCCACCTAAAGCACAGACTAAAGTCTCTCCATTATCACTATTCATAAATCATTTCCTTTCGAAAAGTTAAATCAGTAATAAGCATTATAGCAAAAAGTTTGATATTTGTCAAAATACTAGTTATAATTATACCTAGGGGCGATGTAGATATGTCAACAATAGATTTTTATAACAATAATGCAAAAGAATATTTTGATTTTACAGTTAATGCAGATATGCAAATGCAATATGATTCATTTTTAAAGTTTGTTAAAAGAGCAGGTAAAATTCTAGATTTTGGATGTGGAAGTGGAAGAGATTCACTTTACTTTAAAAATAAAGGATATGAAGTAACTGCGATTGATGGATCAGAAGAGATGTGTAAACTTGCTCGTGAATATACAGGCCTAGATGTAAAGTGTATGGATTTTAAAGATTTTCATGATGTAGATAGTTATGATGGCATTTGGGCATGTGGATCATTATGTCATGTTGATAGAAAAGACTTTTTAGATATGCTAAAAAGATTAAGAGATGCATTAATGGAAAATGGGCATATTTTTATCGCTATGAAAAAAGGTGAAGGAGAAGAAATAACAGAGGATGGAAGATATTATTCATATCTAGATTTTAATGATATGGAGGATATTGCTGATGATATGGATATGAAAACTGTAATGGTTTATATGTCTAGATCTGTTAATAATCCAGATGAACCTAAATATTGGAATAATTATATTTTAAAAAGGAAATAAGAATGAAAAAAATATTTAATAAATTAGTAAGAGATGGTATTCCTGAAAAGATTGTTAATAATGGTGAGAAACCATATACAAGAATTTTAAGTGAAGAAGAATATAAAACAGAACTTGAGAAAAAATTATATGAAGAGTATCAAGAAGTTTTGATATCTGATGGAAAAGATAGAATAGAAGAATTAGCTGATATGCTAGAAGTTATGAAATGCTTAGCAGAAGTAGAAGGATATTCTATTCATGATGTAGTGGAAAAATGTGATGAGAAAAGACTTAAGAGAGGATCTTTTAAGAATAGAATATTTTTAGAAAAAACAAGTGATTAGGAGGCATTATGGGATTATTTAGTAAGATTAAAAGTATATTTGGTAAAAAAGAAGAACAAGCCAAAGAATTATCTGAAGAAGAAAAATTAGAAGTATATGAAGATACTACTGAAGAAGAGCCTGAAGAAATAGAAGAAGTTGAAGAGCCTGAAGTAGAGGAATCAGAAGTTGAAGAAGAATCAGTTCAAGAGGAACCAGTAGTTGAAGAAGTAAAAGAAGAACCTAAAAAAGAAAAGAAATCTATTTTTAAAAAGAAAGAGAAGATTTCTAAAGAAGAAAAGAAAGAGATAGTTGAAACTGAAAAATATGTAGAAGGTTTATCAAAATCAAGAGATAATTTTGTAAATAAACTATCTGTATTAGGTATTAAATATACTAAAGTTAGTGATGATTTTTATGATGAATTAGAAGAAATATTAATCACTGCTGATATTGGTGTTAATACTGTAATGGATTTTGTTGATAGATTAAAAAAGCGTGTTAAAGAAGAAAAAATTGAAGATTTTGAATATTTAAAAGAAGTAATTGTTGATGAATTATTCATGATATATGTTGGTGATGAAGTATTAGCATCAAAGTTACAACTTAAACCTAATGAAACTAATGTAATATTATTTGTTGGTGTAAATGGAGTTGGTAAAACAACTAGTATTGCTAAAATTGCTTATAATCTTAAAAATGAGGGCAAGAAAGTTATGTTAATAGCTGGAGATACTTTTAGAGCAGGAGCAGTTAGTCAATTAGAGGAATGGGCTAAAAGAGTTGGTGTTTCATTCTTTGGCGATGATAGAACTGATCCATCAGCAGTTATTTATGATGGACTTACAAAAGCAAAAGAAGAAAAATATGATGTTGTTTTAGTTGATACAGCTGGTCGTTTGCAAAATAAATCTAATCTGATGAAAGAATTAGAAAAAATGAATAGAGTTATTGGTGAAATAACTCCAGGTAATCCAGTTGAGACATTGTTAGTAATTGACGCTACTACTGGTCAAAATGGTATTAGTCAAGCTAAGAGTTTCAAAGAAATAACAAATATAACTGGAATAGTACTAACTAAATTAGATGGTACTGCTAAAGGTGGTATTGTTCTTGCTATTAAAGAATTAGTTGGCATTCCAGTTAAATATGTTGGCCTTGGCGAAAAAGAAACAGATTTAATTCCATTTGATATTGAAAAATATATATATGGTTTATTTAAGGAGTTCTAATGAAAGAAAGAGAATACATTCTTACTTTATACGAAATATATAAGAATCTATTAAATGATAGAGAAAGAGAATATTTTGAAAATTACTATTTTGAAGATTATAGTTTACAAGAAATAGCAGATAATTTTAAAGTTAGTAAATCATATGTTGGAAAGTTTTTAAATGGTATTGAAGAAAAACTTAATAATTATGAAGAATCTTTAAATTTAAATAGTAGGAATAATAAGATAAGAGATCTTGTTAAGAATAGTGATTTAAAAGATAAAATAGAAGAATTATTATAGAAAAAAATAGAGTTTTATTGTATAATTGTAATAACTTATAGGGGTGAATAATATGAATCAAAATGGATGGGGCCTTAGATGGGAACTAGGTATTATACTAGTATTTATTATTTGTTTAATAGTGGCTACTGTTGGATTAAATAATTTTGGATTATTTGATGATAATCCTTCAGATGTTTCTTCTTATAATTCAAGTAATTTTGATTATGCTGCATTAGAATCAAGATTATCAACAGCTGCTATAAAATACTATAGAAGTAAATATCCTAATGGTACTTCAGATGTTTTAATAATTAGTTATTCTACACTAAAGAATAATGGTTATATAAGTGCTTTATATGATGAAAGAGATAGAGAATGTAATGGGTATGCAAAAGTAACCGGAACTGGAGTTTGTGTATCATATGTAAGATGTTCTCGTTATAGAACTTCGGGGTATACTAGAGAATATGAGTAGATGGGTAATGGTATTACAAGCTTTTATAGTAGTTGGTTTATTATCCGCAGTATTACTTATTGGATACAATCAACAAAAGGATACTAAAAATATGGATAGGAATATTAAACTAGCAGCAAGATTGTATATAGCTGATAAAAAATTAAAACCTTCTTTTAAAAAGCCTATTGTAATTTTTAAAGATGATTTAAATGAAAAATACATATCTGGAGAGACTTTTAATGATTATTGTATGGACAATATAGTGGTTTCAAAAGGGTTATTTAGAGTAGAGTATAAAATTAATAAATGTGAGACAGAATAGTATACATATTTTGTCTTTTTTGTTATAATAAATTTGGGAGGAGAGTATGATCGGTTTAATGATAGTTTTAGGTATTATTGTATTAATAATCATCTTAAGAAGCATTGTTCAAATTAACGAATATGAAAGAGGAGTTAAGTTCGCTTATGGTAAATTCTCTAAGATATTAAAACCAGGATGGAGTGTAGTACTTCCAATTATTGAATCATATAAGAAAGTTGATATTAGAACAAAAGCAGTAGATGTTCCTGAACAAGATGCTATTACTAAAGATAATGTATCTGTTAGAATTAACGCTGTTATTTACTATAAGATATTTGATGCTAGTAAAGCAATTTTAGAAGTTGAGAATTTCTACTATGCAGTTTCTCAATTAGCACAAACAACAATGAGAAATGCTGTTGGTGGCGTTACTTTAGATGAATTATTAAGTGAAAGAGAAAAATTATCAGAACAAATTTGTAAGATAATTGATGAAGCAACTGATCCATGGGGAATTAAAGTTGAAAATGTTGAATTAAAAGACGTTTCTTTACCAGAGGATATGAAGAGAGTTATTGCTAAAGTTGCTGAAGCTGAAAGAGAAAAAGCTGCTGTTATCACAAAAGCTCAAGGTGAAGTTGAAGCTTCTAAAAACTTAGCAGAAGCTGCAAAAACAATGGCTACTACTCCAGGTGCTTTGCATTTAAGAACATTATCTACAATTAATGATGTAAGTTCTGATCAATCTAACACATTAATTTTCTGTATACCAATTGAAATGATAGAATCATTTAAAGCTGGTAATGGCTTATTAAATTTTGGTAAACAACAAGTTGACAACAAAGAGCAAAAATAATAAAAAGAGTTTGGAAAAACTCTTTTTTAATGTTATAATGTTTTAGTACATAAAAGAGGTGTGCTATGGCAAGAAGAAAACGTAAAAATGTTGCTTTAAGATTGTTTACTCTTTTATTATGGTTAATAACATTAGCCGGTTTTGGATATTGTTGTTATACACTTTATAATATGGATGTTATACCAGAAAAGTATTATTATATAGCTTATATAGTAGTAGGATTTTTGTTATTTACTTTCTTCACTTTCTTGATAAAAAGAAATACTAGAAGATGGATATTTATATTTAATATAATTATTTTTATATTAATATTAGGAGCTAGTGCTTTAACATATTTTAAATTTACTTCTGTAGTAGATTTCTTAAATAAGAATTTAAGTCAACACTATGAAACAAATGTATATTATTTCCTTGTTAATAGTGAATCTAAATATACTAAACTTGAAGAAATTGAAAATGAAACTATTAGTTTAGTAAATGATATTAATGATAAAGAATCTTTAGAAAAAAATATTCAAAAGAAGTTTAAAAATCCTAATATAAAAGTTAATTATTTGGATTCTATATTAGATGCATTATATGATGTAGAAGTTAATCCTGAATTGATTTTGCTTGCTAATTCTGGTAATTATGATGCTATGGTAGAAAACTTTCCTGAATTTGAAGAAAAGGTACGTAATTTAGGTACATTAGAAATCCAAAAAAGAGTAGAAAATAAAGAAACTGGTATTGATATGACTCAAGATGCATTTGTTGTATATTTAAGTGGTATTGATACTAGAAGTGGAACATTACCAGCAAATAGTTTAAGTGATGTTAATATTTTAATGGCAATTGATCCAATTGAAAGAAATATTCTTATGGTTCATATACCAAGAGATTTTTATGTTCCATTACATGGTATGAATGGTAGTAAAGATAAGTTAACACATGCTGGATTAGTAGGTGGCATTAATATGTCAAAATCTACTGTTGAAGATTTATTTGATATAGATATTTTATATTATGTAAGAGTTAATTTTAATGCTGCAATTAAACTTGTTGATGCAGTCGGAGGAATAACAATTTATTCTGATCAAAAGAAAACTTTCAAATGTTGGACTGATCAAGCATGTAAAATTAAGCCAGGTAATAATAATGTAGATGGTAGATGTGCTCTTGCATTCGCAAGAGAGAGATATACATATAAAGAAGGGGATAGACATAGAGGTGAAAATCAAGAACAAGTAATCAGATTATTAATTGAGAAGATTACTAAGTCTGAAACAATTCTATTAAAGTCTTCTGATATATTAGAATCTCTTAATGGTACATTTGAATCAAATATTTCAACTGAAGAAATAATGGGATTAGTTAAAATGCAACTAAATGATATGAGTGGATGGAATATAAGTACATATAATGTTAGTGGTACTGATGGATATGGAAGAACATATAGTTATCCAAAACAAGATTTATATGTTATGATTCCGGATACTTCAACAATTGAAAAAGCTAAAGCTGAATTAAATAAAATATTAATTGATGAAAAACCAGAAGAAAATGGTACTGGTGTATAATTAAATCGGCGTTGCCGATTTTTTTATTTATGGTATAATAATTAGACGAGGTTAGACATGTCAAAAAGTCATAAAATAAAATTTTATGTTTATGTTAAAAATGTATTAGACTTTATTATAGCTTTAATAGGTTTTATTTTTTTAATACCTTGTTTTTTATTAGTTAAGATTGCATATATACTAACAGGTGATTTTAAATCTATAATTTATGTTCAAGAAAGAATAGGTTATCATGGTAAAAAATTTAATATGTATAAGTTTAGAAGTATGGGACCTAATGCTGATGATGAATTAAAACAATTATTAAAACAAAGAAAATATAAAAAACAATGGGATTTAAATCATAAATTAGATGATGATCCTAGAATTACAAAAATAGGTAAATTCTTAAGAAAATCATCTTTAGATGAAATTCCACAAGTTATTAACATGTTAAAAGGAGATATGTCTTTAATTGGGCCTAGACCTTTAGTTGAAGGTGAACTTGATGCTCATAATGGAAATCATAAAGTATATGAAAGTGTTAAGCCTGGTTTAACAGGATGGTGGGCATCTCATGGCAGAAGTTCAGTGGATTATAACAAGAGATTAAGACTAGAATATTATTACGCTAAAAACATTTCTTTTAAATTAGATATAATGTGTTTTATTAAAACTATAAAAGTTGTACTTACAGGGAAAGGTGCCAACTAACAATAAAACACTTTTTATTTTTGTAAAAATGTAGTAATATTAAAATAGGAATGTGATTAAAATGAGTGAAGAAAATAATGGTAGTGAACTAAATTTAACTAATCAATATATGTTTGATGATTCATTTAAAGATGGTTATCATGGACCTCAAGTTAGTAATCCTATTTTACAAATGATAGGTGAACAAAAAGAAGCTAGAGTAGAAGTAGAGTATTCTGATTGGAAAAATGATAATGCATTTAGAGAAGGTTATCCTATTGATGAATCTTTAACTAATATTAGTTCATTTGATAAATCTACAGAAGGTGGTAAGGATGCTTGATGATTTTGATGAATCAACTGAAGCTGTAGAAGAGAAAGAAAAAGAAGAAGCTAAATTACTTGAAAAAGAAAAAAAAGAAACAGAAGTTAAAGTAGAAAAAGAAACAACTACTGTTAACAAAGGTTTTTATATAAAACCAAAAGAGAAATTTGATTATGCTAAAGTAATAGTACTATTTATATTGGGAATAGTTATAGCAATAGCATTTCTTCTTATTGCAAGTTAGATAACAATAGTTATCTTTTTTATTTAGTGTTATAATTAAGTTGGTGATGATATGAATTATAGAATTAATTTTAAATATTTTAAGAAGTTTAAAAAATATGCGGATTATTTAATAAAGGGAATCTTTGCAGGAATGTTAATAGCTATTGGTGGTGTTGCATATTTAAGCGTAGAAAACAAAGTAGCTGGTTCATTTTTATTCTCTTTAGGATTATTAACTGTATGTATGTATGGAATGAATTTATATACTGGTAAGATAGGTTATGTTCTTATAAATAAAATCGATTATTTATATGAATTGTTTATTGGATTACTTGGTAATTTTATTGGAGCTTTTCTAGTAGGAAAACTAGTTCTTGCTAGTAGAATTAAAGTAATAGCTGAAACAGCTAAAACAATTTCATTTATTAAATTAAATGATAGTTTAATAAGTATATTTATCTTATCAATGTTTTGTGGAATGATTATTTATATAGCAGTTAATAATTATAAAAAAGCGAGTAATGAAATAGGTAAATATATTGGAATTATTATGGGTATTATGGTGTTCATATTATGTGGTTTTGAGCACTGTGTTGCAAATATGTTCTATTTCACAGTAGCAGGTGCTTGGAGTTTAAGAACACTATTATATGTATTAATAATGGTTCTTGGTAATTCGGTAGGATCAATAGTAATAGCTTGGTTCTATAACTTGTATTATAAAAATTAATTATTCAATAATTAATTTTTTTTATTTAAAAAAAGTGTTTTATCCTTTCAATGACTAATTATATTAGTGAGGAGGGATAAAATGAAAAAGATTATAAAAGCAACATTATTTGTTTTGTTATTTTCATTTACAACAACTGTTTTTGCTGGCGAGATTGATTATCCAAAGAGTGAATGGTCACCATTATATCCAGATGGATTAGATTCAAAATTTATAGAGTCTGAAGTTAGATATAAATGGTATAAGTTTGAAAATGGTGAAGTTGATTATACTGATGAATATTATACTGAACTTGAAGGATATACTAGAGATGATAAATCAGCGAAAACTTTTTACCGTTATATAACAAGATTTTTGGTATTAGATGCATATAACAATATTGTATATGACGAAGATTATTGTAAATGGAATTGGTGTTATGCTATGTTTTATGCTGAGCCAACATTAATTGATGTTAGTGGCAAAGAACAGCGAAACTATACAGAAGATGATATTGTAGAGATAACAGGAGTATCAACACCATACACAATTGATAATGGAGTTTATTATTTTGTAGTAGGTATTATTAGTATATTAACATTTGCTATAGTAATAGTTACTCAAAAGAAAAAAAGACTAAAAAGAGAATAATATTCTCTTTTTATTTTATTGATTTTGAGTTATACTATTATATATAATAAGGAGATTTATA
>JAEEGL010501030.1_pt1 | contig 10285 bp, 8 predicted proteins | sample 9134231 | NCBI WGS metagenome assembly JAEEGL01 (sample SAMN16246548, study PRJNA631951) | gut metagenome | biome: gut microbiome; feature: rumen; material: fiber-attached | host: Bos | place: Iran: Karaj | collected 2018-10
CATTTCTTTTCAAATCCTATTAAAAAAAGTTTAAGTGCATGGATGTTTTTTTGTGTATTATATTTACCTTTTGCTTACTTTTTAATTTGGAGAAGATTTAATATTTTTTCAGGTCAAATCACTTTTTTTTTCCATTTTTTTATTACGTTATTTGGAAATTATTCTTTTTATAATTTATTAATTTTATCTTTAAATATTTTAAATTTCGATGATTATTTCATTCGAGGAATTTTACATGAAAAAATTTTATATTATTTCAAAATTGATTCTTTAACTGATATTGTTATTAAATACATTAAAGAAAAAGAAAAAGAAGATGAAGAAGAAATGAAAGAAGAAGAAAAGTTAGAAAAAAAAAAACAAGAAATAGAAAAAAAAATAAAAGAAAAAGGAAAAGAAAGTGAAGAAGAAAAAAAAGAAATAGAAAATTTATATAAAGAAATAAGAAAAAAAAAATGGAATTTATATGATTATTCTGAATATCCAAAAGTAGAAGAAAGTTTAAATTCAGAAACAAGTTTAATAAGAGAATTTTTTATTTTTATAAATTTATCTTGTTTAACAATGTTATTAGTATTTTTATATTTATTTCCTTTAAAAAATTTATTAGGTAAAGGAGCAAATATTCAATCTTTAGATTCAGAAAATGTAAAATCATTTTTAGATATTTATTCTATTTTTATTTTTATTTATATTTTATTTGTTTTCTTTTATGACATTGCTTCAGGATTAAAAAATATTCTTTTATCAAGTTATACTTTAAATCCTTTTGATGATGAAGAAGAAGAAAATAAAAAGAAAAAAACTGAAAAAGATTATAAAAAAATGACATTAAATATATTATCATATATTATAAGTGGAACAAAAATCTTTTTTATTTTAACAATAATAATAATATATTTTATAGGAAGTTTAAATTCATTATATCAATCATTAAATATTAATTTAGTAGAAGAAGATGAAAATATAAAAGAAAAAGAAAAAGAATTAAATTTAGAATCTCCTTCATCAGGAATAATAAATTTTGGATTAACACTTTCAAATATAATATTTCAAAGATTTTCAGTTTTTGGAAAATATGGAACAATTCAAAGGGAAATTTTAGGAACAAATGGAAGATCAGAATTAGAAATAGAATATACAACAAATATAAATAAATATAAATATGAAGAAATAAATTTTATGTTTAAAACAGGTAAAAAAAATATTCCTAAATTTAATTTCTTTTATTTACCAAGATTAGATTGGCAAATAAATTATTCTGCTTATTCACCTGATATTAATAGTGATCCTTATTTAGTTGTTTTATTAGGAAAAATATTTGAGAAAAATCCTATTATTTTAGATTTATTAGGTTATATTGTTGATGAAAAGGAATTTATTTATAAAAATTCTTTCTTTGATAGAATTAAAAATTATTATTTAAAAAAAGAAAAAGATGAAATTGTAGGTTCTATTGAAAAAATAAAAGTTGATGTTTTTCATTATATGTTTATTAAAGATAATAAAGCTATGTTTAAAAGAAAAAGATATCAAGAGTTTTTATTACCTATTGAAAAGTATTCTTTACAACCTATATTTCAAAAATTAAATTTACCTAAAATTGATTTTAATAGAGAAAAACATATTAATTCTTTTCAATTAATCCCTATTGTTGATATTGTTATAATAATAATTTTGATTAAATTTTTAATGTTTTAATATTTTTAGTTTTTTAATAAAAGTTTTTTATTTATTTTTTATTTTTAAAATTATTTAACATATTATTAATATCTTCAAAAGGATCTTTTTTATTATCAATAGTTCTTTTTTTTAAACTATTAATTTTTCCTTTAATATCATTAACATCATTTTTTTGAATTTGATTTTTATTTTTTTTAATAATATTATTATCATTCTTATTTAATTTTTCAATTCTTTCTCTAAAATTATTAGTTTCATTACGTTTTATATTATTATTATTATCATTTGATAATAATTCATTTTTAAAATCTTTAATTTTATCTAAAAGCTTATTTGAAAATTGTTCGTTTTTAACTGATTGAACTTTTCTGATTTCATTATTATCATTTTTTTTTAAATCTAAATTTTTATGTTCTTTAATTTTAAAATCTATTTTTGGTAAATTTAAATTATTTGTTGGTTTAACTAAATTAATATTTTCATTATTTGAAATATTTCCACTTTGAAATAAAGAAGATAATTTATTTAAAGCATCTTGTTTTTGAATTGTTTCTTTTCCATTAAAAACTTCATTTAATAAATTTTCTATTTCATTTTCTTTAAATTTTTTACCATTTATTAAATCATTCTTTAATATATTTCTATTTATATCTATGTTATTCATTGAACCAATACAATCAACAATGTTTTGAATTAGAATTTTTTTTTCTTCGTTTTCACCCATTTTTCAATTTTTAAACTTTTTAACATTTAATCATATAAATAGGAAAAATAAAATCAATAATTATTAATTTAAAAAATAAAAGAAAAAATTTAATTATTATCAGTATTTATATTATCATCTCTTTCTCTTTTCTTATTAATCATTTTATCTTTTTCATCTTCTTTAAAAATTAAATTAAAAGTATCACTTAATCCAAAATCAATAACAGCATCACAAATATCTTTCGGAATAATATCATTATTATTATTATTATTTTTTCCATAAACTCTAGATACTAATTCAGGATTACTTTGATATAATCTAGCTTTAAGTGAAACATCTAGATTATAATTTAATTTATTATCATTTTGTTCATTATTATCATTATCTGAAAAATCAGTTTTTGCATTTGAAATTCCTAAAGCTTCTCTAATATTTTTAGGCATAATTTGTGGATTAAAACAACAATTATTTATATGATTATTTAATTCACTCAATTGTCCTTTCCATGGACATTCTTTAAATATACATAATACTAAACATTCATTTATTATATTATTTGCAATTAAATCTATTGAAGAATATTTTTTTACATAGTTTTTACGACATATTGGACATTTCCCTTTTGATGTCTTTTCCCAATTTTTTATACAACTTTCACAAAATGTATGACCACATGTTAAGCGAAGAGGAGAAAAAAATACTTCTTGACATATTATACATATTAAGTATTTACTTATTGATGATAAATTTATAAATTTTCTTTCTTCCTTTTTGTAATTCATTTTTTTTTATTTATTTTTTTTATTATAGCTATTTTTTAATTTTTTTTCAAAGTTTAATTTCTTTTTTTTAATAATTGTTTTTATTCTTATATTTATTTAAATTGAATATATGATATATTTAGAAAATGAGAAAAAAATATATTTGGCAATGTTATCAGAACAATGTGAAAGATATACTGATATGATAAGATATTTAGAAGAGTTAATAACAATAAAAAAAGAAGAATTAAATTTTGATGAACGAAACTTATTATCAATAGCATATAAAAATTATATAAGTGAAATTCGAAATGCAATAAGAGTAATAATGGCTTATGAGAATAAAGAATCAACAAGAGGAGATTCTCCTTATTTACCTTTTATAATAGAATATAAGGATAAAATAAGACAAGAATTAGAAAAAGAATGTTTAAATATATGTTTTAAAATTGAGAAATTAATAATGCCTAAATTAACTTCAAAAGAAACTAAAGTTTTTTTTGGGAAAATGAAAGGAGATTATTATAGATATATTGCAGAAAATACTGAAGGAGATGTAAAGAAAAAATATTCTGATTTAGCTTTAAATACTTATAATGAAACTGTTGCTGAAGCTAATAATTTAAATTATAAAAATTCTGAAAAATTAGGTTTATTATTAAATTTATCTGTTTATTATTATGAAGTTGCTTCAAATCCTAAAGAAGCTTTTACTTTAGCAAATGAAACTTTAAAAAAAGCTAAAGAAGCTTTAAAAGGAATTGATGAAGATAATGAAGAATATAAAGATTCTATTTCTATTGTTAATTTACTTCATGATAATATTGAAATGTGGGAAATGGAAACTCAGGAATTAGATTAAATATATATATTATATTTATAATTATATAATATGGAATTTAAATTAATTGTAGTATAAACTTATTATTATAAAAAATGGAAAAAATTTTTTCTTTTTTTTTTATTAAAAATAATTCTTAAATATTTAATGTGAAGAAATAATTAAATCGAATATGAATATATTTCTTCCTTAAAAAGAATTTGAATATTTTTATTTAATTTTTTAAAAATTTAAAAATTATTTAAATAAAAAAAAGTTTATTTTCATATGAAAAATAATTTTAAAAGAATAAAAATTTATTCATTATTATTTTTAATTTTCTTTAATTTTTCTTCTATATCATTTTTTTGATCTTCTAAATCTTGAAATCCTTCTAATAAATTTTGAATATCTTCAATTTCTTTTTTTAAATTTTCTTTTTGTTCATTTAAAAGATTATTTTTATTTTCTAAATCTTCAATATCAGATTTAAGATTTTTAATTTCTTTTTCTCTTTCTTTTTGTTTTTTTAAAATTTCTTTTTTTTGTTCATCTTCTTTTTTTTGATTTTCAATTTGTTCTTCTTCTTTTTTTTTTAAATTTTCTTCTTTTTCAATTTCATCTTTTTCTTTTTTTGAATTTAATTCATTTTCTTTATCTTCAATTTCTTTATTTAAATTTTTATTTGATTCATCAATTTCTTTTATTTTATTATCTAATTCTTCTTTTTCTTTTTTTTTTTTTTCTAATTCTTCATTTAAATTATTTAATTTATTTTCTTCATTTTCTTTTTTTGATTTTGAATTATCTCTTTCTGAAGTTAATTTATTTATTATTTCTTTATTTTCTTCATTTTCTTTTTGTAAATTTTCTTCTAATTCATTTATTGCATTTTCTAATTCTTTTAAAGTCTCAATTTGTCCATTTGGAATTTTTGCTTTTTTTTTTAAAGTTTCTTTTTTTTTTTCATATTTTGTAATTGTATCAAAAAAGTTTTTATTTTCTTTTTCTAAATCTTCTTTATTTTGTTTTATACTTTCATATTCATTTTTAAGTTCTTTTACATTTTTATTTTCTTCTTCTAATTTTTCTTTTAATTGTTTTTCTTCATTTTTATAATTTTCTAATTCATTCGTTTTATTATTTAAATCTTCTATTTGATAATTTAAATTCTCATTTTCTTTATTTATATTTTTATTTTCTTCCATTTTCATTCTTATTTCTTTTTCATAATTTTGTTCTTCTAAAATTAAATCATTATAATTTTTTTCTAAATCTTTTTCTTCTTTTATATTATCTTCTAATTTCTTTTTCATTTCATTATAATTACTTTCAAAGTAATTAGTTTTAATTTCTAAATCATGATTTATTTTTTTATTATCATCATTTTTTTTTTCTAATCTTTTAACATATCTAATTAATTTTCTTTTTTCTTCTTCTTTTTTCATATAATCGTTCTTTAAAAAATTATTATTTGCAATTTTTACATTATTTTTTAAATAAAGTAATTCCTTTTTTTTTAAAAGACAATCTTTTTTAATTTCTTCAATTTCTTCTTTTAAACAAATAACTTTATAAGCTTCTTTAACTAATTTTACTTCTTCATCACTTAAAATACAATTCTCAATTTTATCCTTTACTTCAGCATTTGTATAATTTTTATTTGGATTAATTCCTAAAACACTTTCTATTAAATTTTTATTATATTTATTTTCTTCAAACAATTTCCCAAATTGAATTTTAATATCATGTAACTCTTTATTTGTTTTATTCATTTCTTTTTTAGAAAAAATTAATTCTTTCTTTAAAAAATCTTTAGTGTTATTTCTTATTTCTTCTTCAGTAAAATTTGCTAAATTATTATTATTATTATTTAAAAAAGTTTTAAAGTTAGAATTTGTAGAATTAAAATTAGTTGATGTTGTTTTTAAAAAATTTGAAGTTGTTGAATAAGGAGGATAAATAAGAGGTAATTTATCTTTATTTGAATATGAAGTATTATATAACATATAAGAAGGATTATTTTGATTATAAAACTTTTTCTTTGATTTTGAATTATTATATGTTAGATTATATTGCTTTTCTCTCCTTATTTCTTCATTATTATTTTCATTTTGTGAAAAATTACTTTCAATCTCATTTTTTATGTTTTGATCTTCTTTTTCATTCATTTCATTTGTCATTTTCATTTCATCTTCATCCATTTTTTAATATTTATTTTATTTTATAACTTTTAATTTTTTAGGTTATATTTAAAATAATTATTCATATAATTAAAATATTATCTTTTAATAAATCATTAAAATTATTTTGTTATATTATTGAAAAAAAAAAATAATAAATTTTGTTATTTTTTTAAATATGATTTTTTATTCCAATCATTTTGATACATTTGATATAAAGCAACAATATCTGATTTACCTTTATATTTCTTATTTAATACTTTTTTTTCAAAAATACCAGGTTCTAAAAAATAAAAATATTAATTTACTTTTTTGAGGCTTTTTATATTGAGGATTTATTTTCTGGATTGTACTATATGTATATGCAGTATATGGTCTTTTTTTCTTATTTTCTTTTATTGCTGAATCTATATTGTCTTTTGCTACTGTTTTAAATTTTTTAGGATTTACATTTTTTATTATATTTTGTTCTACTTTTTCTGTTTCGTAATCTTTAAAATTATCATTATTTAAATTATTATTATTATTATTATTATTTTTCTTTGTATTTTTTGTGTAATTATTCATTATGTATTCTTCATATTTATTTGTTTCTTTTTCATTTTCATTTATTTCATTTTTTATTTCTTCTGATGATTCTTCGTTATCATTTATATAATGTTCTATTACTTTTCCTAAGTTATTATTATATGAATTTGGATTATTTATTATTGTTACTTTTTTTTCTTCATTTTTTTTCTTTAAATTCATTTTTGATTCAAGAGAATTTAATAAATTTGATATTTTATTTTGATTTATTTTATCTTCATTATCATCATTAATATCTTCATTGATATTATTTATTTCATTATCATTATTGTTTTCATTTATTTCTTCTTTTATATTTTCACTATTTTCATTTTTGATATTTTTATTTAATAAAATTTGTAAATCTTTATTTTCTTTACTATATTCTAAAGAAACATTATCTGAGTTTTCATTTATTTTAAAATTAGAATTTTCTTTATTATCTTTTTCATTATCAGAATCTAAAATTTGATTTATAACATAATTATCATTATTATTACTTTTAAGTCCTTGATTTAATTGATTTTGAGGATTATTTTTTAATTTAGCAATAAATTTGAGAATATTATTTTGTTTCTCATTATATATTTTATTTTCTTGTTGTAATTGAATTAAATTATATTTTTTTTCTTTTTCTTCTAATTGATGTATTTTTTCAATATGTTTCTGAAATTTTTCTTCATTTTCTCTAACTATTTTAAATAAATCTTTCTTATCCATTAAATCAATTAATTTATTTAAAACTTTAAAATAAAATAGAAATAAAATATAAAAATGAAAAAACAAAATATTGAACCGCAAAATTTCGCAAATACAGGACCAAAATTTCTTAAAAAATTAGATAAATTAATTGATATTTTAACAAAATCAGTAGAAACTAATAATGAGAATGATCTTCAAAGAGATTTACAATTAGAAATTTTTGATTTTGAAAAAATATTAAATGATGAAATTTTAATGTATAATCAAGCTAGTTTAAATATTTATGGTTATTGCTTACAAAAATTAAAAGATTTAGGGCAAGAATTCACTGAAAAAAATAAAATAGATAATATAATAAATGATATAACAAAAACTTTAAATGAATAATAATATAAATTTAAAAAAATATTATAAAAAATCAAATTTTAAAAGAACACATTTTTAAATAATATATTTATTCTAAAAGAGTTTTAATAAATTTTACATAATCAATATTTCCTTCTGAATCAACACTATCTTCTTTCAAAATTTCTTCAATTTCATTAAAATTTAAAACATCATCTGATTTATTCATTAAATTTTTTAAATCAGTTAAATTTATTTTTCCTTTATTTTCTTTATCTAATTGTTTAAATTGATTAATTAAATCATCTTCACTTTCTTTCTTTGAATAAATGTCTTTAAAAATTGGTAATAATTCATCATAAGAGATTAAATCTGATTTTAAAGTTTCATTTATTTTGTCTAAATCATTTTTTGAAGGATATGTTCCTAAAATTCTTATTACATCTCCTAATTCTTTTTTTGCAATTTTACCATCTTTATCTTTATCAAATATATCAAATACAGTTTTACATTCATTCAATTTATCATCATTCATTTTTATATAATTCTTTTAATAAATTAATTTTATAATTTAGAAAAAATAAATTGATAATCAATTAAAAAAGGATGTAGAGAGGAAAAGAAGATAAAGGATCAGAGGCAAAATTTGAGGAGAGAGAAAAGAGAAAGGTTGAATTATGAGATAGGTAGAGATTAATAGGGAAATAGAGATAAGAAAAAAATAAGGTAAAGAGATAGGATGGCTCTATATTAGGGGAATGAGATTTTTCACTCCGATTCTCCCAAAATATCCCACTCCAATCTCCCCTAATCTACTTCCTAATATAGCTTCCTATTTCTTTCTCATATTTTATGTTTTTATTTATTTTTTTTTTTATATATCTTAATTTATTCACTAATTTAATTCTTTTTTTTATTATATTGTTTATGTGTTTTAACTCTTTTATAATTAGATTATTATATTATTTTAAAATTATTGTGTATAATTTCATTTAAATGAACAAACATTAAAAAGAAAAGAATACCCAATTTTAGGGATAAAAAAAGGTAAAAGAAAGATATATTAATCAGATAAATATAATCAAAATGAAAATTTAGAAATTGATTTAGACTTAAATAAATTATGGGATAATTTGAAAGTAACAATTGCATTTAAAAAAAAATTTATTCACTTTTCTCAGGAATATCAAAAAATTATTATTAAATCTGATAAACAAAATCCTCTACTTCTTCTTTTTCCTCTAGCCGTAAAATTACATATTAATTATGATAATATTTAAACTGCAATTTAATTAAAAAATATTTAATTAATAAATAATATTCAAAATAGTTTATTAATTTACACTAACTATTTTCAAATACATATTTAAATATTTCTTTAATAAATTAAGTAATTCAATATAATGTCAAAAAAAGTATTAGCATCATATTTCTCTGATTCAATTGGGAATCATGATAATAGACTTGATGATGGCGGATATTATTATGCAGAACTATCTAATGATCCACAAAAAAAAGATTTTAAAGCTCTTGGAGGTCTAAAAAATGGCCATAAACTTAAAATAACTTATAAAGGAAAATCTCTAATAGCAAGTAAAGGAGATGTAGGAGCTGGTGGACCCCAACATCCCAAAATTGACCTCCATATTAAATTGGCCACTGATTTAGGCTTTGATTTTAACAAGGGAGTAGATGAAGTTGAAATTGAAGATGCTTAAATCTAAAAATTTAAATAAATCTCTTTGAATATAAAATTTAATTAAATTACTATTTACTATTTTTTTCTTTTATATTTTTATATAATTTTTTCAATTTCTAATGAATATCATCATTTTCATAATTTTCATTAACATTGTCTTCTTTCTTTTTCTCATTATTTTTATCTGGCTTTTATAATTGTGCTTTATTCCATTAATTATTATTTTTGATAAAATGAATATATTCATCTAAATTAAATTCTTTAATATTTTCATGATTTTTATTTTTGAAATAATTATTTTCATTATTAAAGTGTATAAAAGGTAATTGAAATTTATTTAAAAATTCAATTGTATTTATATTTTGTTCTTCTTCTGATAAAATGAATAATATATGTGTCTCATTGATTTTAATTTTGTATATTTCAAAAATTTTTTGTTTGATAAAATTTTTTTATTTTTAAAGTGTTTTAACATTGTTTGTATTTTATTTATTTTTTGATATTTATATTTGGCATAAACATTATTGAGATGTTTTTTCTTTATCATAAGAATAAAGCCAATATCCCATTCTTTTTCATTATCCAACTGAATAAATAATATTTTTTATTTTTAAGATTTTCACTTTTATATTTTTCTTTTAATATTTTATAATATTTTAATTTTTTTATTTTTTCTTTTATTTCTTTTTTATTAAAATTATATTCTTTATTCTTAAAATTATTTAAAAAACAATCAATTTGTAAAATATTTTCAAAATTGCCAAAAGGACTTTTATTATTTTTTATTAATTGAATTATTTATTTTTCTATAAGACCACC
>JAEEGL010753213.1_pt1 | contig 10285 bp, 7 predicted proteins | sample 9134231 | NCBI WGS metagenome assembly JAEEGL01 (sample SAMN16246548, study PRJNA631951) | gut metagenome | biome: gut microbiome; feature: rumen; material: fiber-attached | host: Bos | place: Iran: Karaj | collected 2018-10
CCGAAGTTTAGGGTATTCCAAAATCCCGCTGACGCCTTCAATGCCGTTGCGCTCAAACACATAGAGGTAGTATTTCAGTTGCCATTCGTGCGCCCGCTCCACCTTGTCCGACTTCTTGATTTCGTGGATGACCTTCCGTTTTGCATCGTAATAGTCCACCTTGATGCCGTCAATTTCAATCTCTTCGTAGTGCTCCGAGCGTTGCGGATAACTCTCCTCGTGAATCAGTTTGCCGGCATACACCAAGTCGGAGTTCTGCTCCATATTGATGCCGTTGGCGAAGAGCCAGAGTTTGCGATGGCAAACCTGAAAGTAGTTGAAGTGTGTGCCGGTGATTTGCATAAGTCAGTCTTTTAATACTATTTCCCAATATCCGCCTTTGTTGGGGCCAACTCTGCGGATGATGTTTGCCATACGTAATTTCCTTAAATTCCAGTAAATACCATCTTTGGTAAGACCACACAACTCGGCCAATTGCGCGTTTGTCACTTGAGGGTTTTCTTCTATGGCATTTAAGATTTTCTCCGTAGTTTTTGTCGTAGTTTTCTTCGTAGTTTTTGTCGTAGTTTTTGTCGTAGTTTTTGTCGTAGTAGGATCTGTTTTTGTAGTGGTTTTATTCTCCAATTCGTCCTTGTTCTGCAATTCAATGAATCTTTCTCTCTTTATCGTAGCCATCACGCCCCCACGGACTTCCTCAAACATTGGGATTTCAAGATGCTCGGTCTCAAATGCTTCACGGATTTTCTCGTAGCCACGTCCCCACGCTTCGATAAATCCGGCCAAATAAAATACATTGGCTATCAGTCGGTTTCGTGGATGCGATTCGTGTTGCTCCATCAGTTTTTCCACGGTGTAGTTGGGTGGCAAATTGCCGCCATTCCACAATGTGATATGGTCGTCGAACACTTTCATTTGGATAAAAGTCCCCGTGTAGTCTTTATGGATGACCGCATTGCAAATCATCTCTCTCAATCCTTCTTCTGGAATTTCCAGAGGCTCCTTGCGGTACAACCCTTCATAGTGGATAGGCGATACAAGGTATTTGCTTCGCAATGTTTCTATTACCTTGTCGGGCATTTCAATCAGCGGACAGACAATGCGGTCTTGGATGATCAGATCTGCCTGACTTCGGCCAAAGCGTCCTATGCGGAATGATGCGGTCATATTCCATTGCTCCACGTCCTTACCGAAAAGCAGCAGTGCGGCCAATGTAAGTTGACCGTTTTCTTTGCTGGTAAGATGCAGGCGATGAAGTAGTTGCTCGGTGCTTTCGTCTCTGGCAGACTTGTTGATTCTGCCCTCGCGGATGGCCGCATTGAGGAAGTATTGAACGGCTTGCGGGTCAATGTCGTCAATTGTGGCTGAAGGCACTGTGGCTGCATCCCAAGTGGTGTTCAACTTTCGCATCAGGAAGTCGGTCAATGCGGTGCCGGTCAGTTCCTGTAGAGTGCTGCCGGAACGATAGTAATACTTGCCTTTGTAGCTAATTGGCACATTGGCAGGTGCTATCGTCATTTCTATATAATCCAGTCCGTCTTGTTCGTGCAGGTCAACATCTACAGCCAAGCCCATAGTTGTGGAGATTTTGTTCGGAATATCTTCCAGCAACCGTTTTGCATTTTGCAAGCCACACAGTTTCCTGTCGTCGTCCACGCCGAAGTACATCACCGCCCCTTGCGCATTCGCGAAGCCGCAAATCCACTTTAGGTATTCGTCCTTCCAGATCCTTTTGAACTCAACGTTCTGACATTCTTTTGCGTTTATTTTGGTCATATTTTGATTTAGTTTAAAGTTGACAGGCTGTTCTCGATGATGAAATGTTTGTGCCGTTTCTTGAAGTTGGGATTACCCCGATACTTTATAAAGAGTGAATGATTTAGAAGAACTAACCTTCTGCAAAGGCAGAAACAAAACCTTTTTTGACCGTTCAGTTTTGGAACAAGTATAACTATTGACTTTTTCAAAAGTAACCTTTTCGCCAAAATCATCATATTCTTGCAAAAATCCTCCGCATTGGATATTCTCAACTTTGAAAGGTACAACATTTTCTTGTGAAGGATTGTCTCTAAATTCTACAAATTGGAAAAAACAGCCACGCTTGCCAAATTGGTTGATGGTACACAAATACCTTTTCAAAAAAGCAGTTATGTCATCGTTAGTATCGAATAAACTTTCCCTAACTGAATTTGTCTCAAAAATCAGTTCCAAATCAGAATCAAGAAAAACATATTCCCTGAAACTGACAGTAGGCTTAAACGGCTCCTTTTCTCTTTGTTTTTGAATTTTGACAAAACAGTTGTTCACGCAAAAATTGCCGCTGATTCTGTAATTGATTTTTAAATCGCGAATTGCATAGAATAATCGCGTGTTTGCATTGAAATCAATACCACCCAACGAAATAGCCTGATTTAAAAGGGCCATTTTTATGGCATATGGTGATGGCAAAAACAACGACTTTGCTCCCGAACTTGTAGAGTTGCTATCACGGAGCGAGAACAAAGCCGTTGGCCTGTACACTGCTGAAAAAATCATAACTGACTGATTTTATAAGGTTCTGCTTTCAAAAGATCAGCAAAAATCTCAGTCAGTTTGCCGAATCCATCAAATTCTGCGATTTCGATAGAATCTTGTTGAATGGTATTGAGATTCTTTGCAATTTGCTTGATTTCACCAACATAATTGTCATTAATTGCGCTAATTGTTGGAGCAGGAATCAGTTTGTGTGAAACAGCAACAACACCTTTGAAATCTGTGATGTGTGGTTTCTGTGCGCTTGTCATTGCACCTTTCGGGTTCAGGATTGAACTCAAAAGGCTCTGAACCACGGCCTTGTATCGTTTTGTCCTTTCTTCATCTTCTATTGAGTAGGTACGGTTGATGTCGTTCAAGCCGATACGATACGTGTCAATGTTGCAAACAAAAGCGTATACACCGTGATTGGCGGGGCGGTGAAAGATGTTTTGTCCTTCGTTGCTTGATGTTGCACTTCCCATGCTGCCTGCGTCTGCAACAAGTTTCGTGTGAACGAAGGTTTCTGTGTTGTTTTTGCCAGGAATGCCAACTGTCCAAGCAAATTCAATTACCGACTTACGGGGCGTATTGGTACTGCTATTATTATCACCAACTTTGTCTGTAATTAGTACACCATGAGCGTCACAAATGGCACATTTTTTAATCATTGCGGCAATGACATCCGCTTGAGTATTTGACGACTTTCCCGCATCCGATTTCAGCTCATCAGCCTTAATCCTATTTGGATTCAAGAGTTTTGAATACTCACTCAATGGAATTTTGTTTTCTGCGCAATAATTCTGCATGTGTGCAGCATGGATATGCTTGAACATATCACCGCTGATGCCAGTAACAGTCTGTTCTTCTCCGTTTTTGTCAACAATTGTAAGTTGACGTGTCATTATCTGATTGCCTTCACCGCCTTCATTATTGAGCGAATGAAGATTCAGCGTTATTTCCCCGCATACGGAAATTGATGAAATTTGTTTTGTTGTATCCATTTTCTAAAAGTATTAAATTGTTATTGTTCATTTTCATCTTCAATCAGATTGTCTTCGTCATCGTCAGATTGTGTTTTTTTCAGAAGTGCAAAACCATACGAGGCCAACAATGCACCTATCAGTTTTGACGAATGACAGTCTAACAATTCGTAGAATTGAGAAAGTTTATCTTCTCTTACATTTTTGCGGAACGCCCTATCATCTTTTTCCGCTTTGCGCGATGTTTCGGCATTGTATAAAGAGATAAACTCTCCTATGTACTCAGCCAAATCTGTTTTGGTCTTTGACTTGGTCTGCAATGCCTGTGCAACTCCGTAGCGGATTTCGTATTTGCGTTGGTCTTTGGGCAAATACTGCAACGAAACCGTACTTTTTCGGATTGCATCGGCAACAGCCTTGAACCCCTCATTTTCAATGATGGATTTCAAACTAATTTCTTGATTGTCCATACTGTTATATAATTTGTTTAGTGTGTTAATTGTAAACGCTTTTGGCTTGTTTTGTTTTGACAATTGGCTCATTAAATACTCCGCGTACCAATAGGAGAATTTAAAGAAGTCATCAATATTTGAACCACTGATGAAATTTCGATACAACATCAAACCAGGAGTAGCATCGTTTTCTTCTTTCATTTTTCCTATTATTGCCATCTGCTCTTGAAGAATTTCCACCCATATCTGCACATCCTGCTTGCTTCCGATTTCGATAAAACCAGGGGTTTGAATAAACCCTATATTGACAACAGCCTTATTCTGTCCCAAATCTTTTTGATATACAGAATGTAAACCAGTGATTATATCCTTAATCTTACGCCTTCTGCCCGAGGCCTCCGTATTTTCAACCAGTAGTTTTGCCAATAGTAAAATATGCAAAACATCTATTTTAATCGGAGTGTTGCCTTTCGCATATTTTTTGAGCTGTGGAATCAACTTAAAATCTTTAGTGTAGTTTAATGTCTTGTATTCGGGAACAAATATTTTTAAATCAAAACTTCTTGCCCCAATTTTGACAAGTTGACAAATCATATACGATAAAGCTCCTGAAATCTTCATCGTTTCGGCAATCCACGATGACTTAAAATTTGATCCTGATACCGAATTTGCTTTCTCAGCCTTCAAACCTTTCCCTCGGTTGGGATTGTACAATTGTAATGCAGAAACACTTTCGTCTTTTATTGTCAATTCTTTAGGCCGTTTTGTTTTACTCCCTTGGTAATAACCCAAAATGTATTTTATTAAAATGCCGAAATAGTTTCTGTTGTCATAAAAGCAAGAATACAATTTTTCAAATCCTGAAAAATTATTCGGTGTAATCATTTGAGAATAAACATCATATTCAATATCTCTCGGTTTTTCGGTATCGAATATTTTGTTAATTCGTTCAATTTCTTTTTGCTTGGCACTGGCATCTTTAATATTGTAAGCAGCATTAAGCAATTCTTGCCTTTCCTTTTTCCATACATTTTGTGTCGGATAGTCGTAATAATCAGGATATTTGCTAACATCAGAATGCTCTTTTTGTTTGATGTACTTGAACGGTGGAAAATATTTCACTTTAGAAATAATGTCGTCCGTTATATCAATGCTTGTAGATACTTCAAAACAATACCCTTTGTCAGTAATCACAATTTTGTTATCCGGCAAGTTTACTGAATCAAATACTTTTTGAAGAAAATTTGCCAATCCGTATGTTTCCAACAATTCGGAATATGTACCTGTTTTTTTATGTACTGTATATATGCTCATTTTTTATAATATTTTTCAAGGTTTTCTGTTGCTTTCTGGTCGCAAAGTCTTAGTATTCTCACAATTATGAAATACAATAGACATTCTTTTATGTTTGCACATTCGCAATCGTCTAAATTCTCTCCATACTCCTTAACGTCTACAATTGGTTCTTTATTGAAACCAAGTTCTTCAAGAAGTCTGTTCAAATCATTGACAACCGCTTTTTTTATCTCAAAACTACAAAATGAACTGCTGTCGGTGCTATGATGTTTCAAAATTGCACTACTCATAGCACGTGCAAGTCCCTCGTTTTCATTGAAAGTGTCATAAACTATGTCGTAAATGTGCATTGCCCCGATACCCGCGTGAGGTGGTTTTTTATTGATGCGACACCCTTGGCCAAGTGTCAAGTCTGATGCTCCATCGTAATCGGTGTGAGCGAGTACCTCATAATAGGTTTCGTCGTTTATCTTTTTACGTTGGTAATCCAACATAAGTTTTTGCCAATTGTAATTTAATTTCCCATAGTCGTGGTAACACAATACCATTGAAATTAGCCGTTCCCAATCAAAACTCTCACCCCAAAACTGATTCAACTCTTTGAAAGTGAACTTTAAATCAGGCTTGAATTCTGTTTCAAAACAGTTTAGAAGACCTTTGTTGTGTTCATAAAAAGTATCTTTCCTGTAGGAGAAAACATCGGCGGTACTTTTCTCCTTGGTTTTCTTTGGAGAAACAACTTGAAGGGAGTTTTGCTTAACCATTAAACCACAGCCGGCAGTATAAGAGAAGTAACGATTGTCAACAAAAACAACATCGTAATGGTTTTTGATTTCATAAGGATGCAACTGCCTTAATATCATCTTGTTTTCATCTTCCCATTCAAAATCAAACTGACTATTGTTGCTTGATTCCGCTTTTGCGCAAATCCAATCGTCCTCAGATAATCTGTTTTCATACAATTTTTCAACCCAACTAATAAAACTCCATTTGTATACGCTGATGGTTTCGTATTGCCAAGGCACTATTTCTCTTCCGGCCATATTTTCCATGTCAACAAGAGCCAAATCAATACTTTGAATATCCCTGATAGTTTCCCTATAATGTTTTTTGTCACAATCATGCCATGAAGCCTTTATTTTGTCGAAGTTGAAAATGTTAGCCGCCATGTTGTTAATCATTGCATTCTCTTTTTCCGACAAAATGCAATTTACAAGTTCAACACAAGTATTGTCATCAAGGTATTGAACGTTTTTAAGTTTCGTAATTGTTGAACAGCACAAATCTTTGTCGTACGGCAGATATTTGTTGTTTAGTATTCTGATTTCCTTTTTATCTTCTTCAGTTTGTTCAGATTCGGATATTCTATCTTTTTCCTCAAGGTTCAAAACATCATAGACAATAATCTCTCCGTATTCGTTTTCAAACCGTGCGCATCTTCCCGCCCTTTGCAAAAATGAATTAATGGGTGAAATTTCTGTGTGCATAGTATCACACGAAATATCCATTCCTGCTTCAATTACTTGAGTTGCAACTAGTATTACATTTTGCTCGTTGCTTTTTTTGCCAAAATACTTCTTAATCAAATTCTCTTTTTCTTTTCTGTCTGAATCAAAAAAACGAGAATGAATACATAAAAGTTTTGTATTGCTACCTTTTATAATACAAAGGCTTTCAAATATTTGTTGCCTTTTTTCAACAACCTCGCCCTTTAAGTTTTCAAATATCTGTTGTGCTTTTTCAACGCGATTGCAAATTACGATAGATTTGTTTTTGTGTTTTTTGATGACATTTTCAGCTGTTAAAACACCGTCAGAAACAAAAACTGATTTTTTGGCAACTTTGTTTGGAGCTGGTTTGATTGATTTGATTTTTTCACGGTCTTTTGGAAAAACGTCGAGTGTAACAATTTCAAAATTATACTGATTTTGAGGATCAAACTCGTTTTTCAAATAGTTGAGAAAACTGTATGAAAGTGTAGCTGTCATTATACAGACCCTACACATGTTTTTCAGCATCCGCAACATTCCCAAAGTTGTCGACATTGACAATTTTGAATCTAACAAATGAAACTCGTCAAATATCAAATAACTACCAACTAACGCACCGGCATTGATATTTGCCTGATTGTGCGATAATGCGAGCGGAAAACATAAAAAACTGCTCAATGTTTGGTCGATAGTTGAGAAAATGAGTTTTTTCTCAAACAGAGTATCATTGTTGAACTCGCCAGTTTGTACCGATAATAATTCCTTTAAATTCGGGTATGCATCGGTAATTCTATCATTGTTTAGAATATCTTTGGTATCAGAGTATATGGAATTAGTTAATGTCCGCAAAGGCAAACTATATATGGCTTTTTGTGGGAACGTATTAATGTGGTATTGAGTTGCAAATAAAAAGGGTATAACGGAAGCCCAAGTTTTTCCTGCCCCCGTCGGGACTGATAATATTACATTTTTACCACTCAAAAGTAATTCGGCTACTTTTGTTTGATACAGATAGGGAGAAAATCCTAATATATCGTTATAGAATTTATTGTATTTTTCCGTGTCGAAAGTCATTTTGCAATTACTTTTTCACCCTGCAAACCTACAAACAAATCTTTAAAACTCCCAATCTTTTTCCATTAAATCGTTCCCAAGCACCCAAACCCCTGACTGTTCGCCTCGCCAAGTCCACATTCGTAGGCGATTTGCATCAGTTCCTTTGGGCAGCGTAAATCCAACTTGCACATAAAGCCGCGCACTTTGGTTTCTTGCAGGGTGCCTGCCTTGATGGTCACCAAAGAAGACTTTGGCTCGGTCAAGGCGTTGAAATCCAAATGTTTTTCTCCTTCGAAAGGATGCCCATAGAAGGCCTCGAATTTGTCCAAGAGGTTGTGCAACAAATGCTCCCTGACCCAAGGCGAATTGTTGAATTCTTCGCCGTTTTTCGGGTAGCAGTCTCTCATCAATGCGTCCTTTTGGCTGACGGTGATAGGAGAGAGCGTTTCAAACGACATTGATTCAGAAAAAACAGGCGGTGGCAGCAGTTCCATTCCACCCATCTCGAATTGGATGGCAGATTGTTTGTTGCCAACCTCAAAAACCCAGTTCTGAAACAATGCCTCGATGAATTGTTGTGTCGATTTTTGGGGCAAGAAGCCGATTTGCCACTCCACGGTGTCAGAAAGCAATTCCAATTGGTTCGATTGATGGAGCAGCCTGAATTTTTCTGGAAACAGCCGCGAAAAAGTAAACAGTTTGAAAATCTTTCCTTTTTCTGTCTGGAATCCGTTTTCGTGCAGCCAATAGGCAAATTCCTTGTCTTTGCTGGCCAAAATGCGATAGACGGCTGCGGAAAGTTCATACTGGTAATTGAGCGGAAGTTTTCTTCCCAAAGCACCCTCATTGACTTTTAATGTGATTTTGAATCTCATGCTGTTTCTGTATTGTTTTCGACTGCAAAATTAGCAATCCATAGTGACAGGTTTTGTCACATGATGATTTTTTTGAAAAAAATCTCTATTTTTGCAAAAAAATGTCATGGATCAACCTAAAATTGAACGTTTGCTCCGCTTGATGCAATACCTTTCTGGGAACACTTATTATTCGTTGGATGAATTGTCGGAAAAATTGGGGATTTCGCGGCGCACCATGTTTCGGTATATTGATACCTTTAGAAATGCCGGATTTGTCGTTCAAAAAATAAATGAAGGAGTATATAGGATGGCAAATTTGCGCAATAGCGATGCAGATTTGAGCAAGATAGTCTATTTCTCTGAGGAGGAAGCCTTTGTGGTAAATGGTTTAATCGACGCTTTGGATGATGCCAATGCGATGAAAAATGAATTAAAATTAAAGCTTTCCGCTGTTTATGAGGCAACAAACATCAAAAAATACACTATTAACAAAGGTGCCTCAAAAACGATAAGTAACTTGGCTGCTGCGATAAAAAACAAGAAATCGGTAGTGTTGCGTCATTATGCCTCCTCGCGTTCCAATAAGGTGAAAGACTATCAAGTGGAACCCTATAGTTTCACTACCAACTATATAGATGTTTGGGCGTTTGATGTGAACGATAGGCAAAACAAGACGTTCAAAGTGGCCAGAATCGGAGAAGTGGAGGTTTTAGAGGAAAATTGGCACAATGAATCAGAGCATCAGGAAGAGCCTACAGATTCTTTTCGCAGCCATTCGAGCCAAGCATTTCATGTGAAATTGAAGCTCACTCAGGTTGCCAAAAATCGAATGGTCGAAGAATTTCCTCTTACAGCAAGAGAAATAAGTCAGGATAATGATGGCTGGTATTACGAAGGGGAAGTGCGGAGCATGGAAGGCATCGGCCGATTTGTATTGGGTTTGCCTGAGCAAATCACTATCCTTGAGGGAGAGGAAGTGCGACAATATGTGAAGGATAGGGCAAGTTACATTCTTGATAAAATGTAGACTGAAAGCATTTTTTCTTGGGAGAGATATGAAACTTTTTTTGCCCAGTGTGTTATTTATTGCCTATTTTTGTCACCGAAATTAATATTAACTAAAACTATATGTCATGAAAAGAATTTGCGTTTTATTGCTCGCTTTGATGCTGTCGTCAGCGATAATGGCAAAAGACCTTGTAAGAATCTCTTACTCAAACCGTTCCGAGTTGGAAAGCATCTTCAATGACCCTAACTTGACGGTACATTACTACAACAATTCCGAGGTGTTCGCCACAGCGGAACGCTTCGATGCCAACACGATGGTTCTCATTGACCGTCAGGCTTTTGACGGCAACGAGGTCTATACCTTGGTGTATTGCCCGAAAACAGAGCAGCAGGTCTATCTCGAAGGAAAAGAAGCCATGCTGCAAACAAATGATTATGTGATACTTAAAGGTAGTGCAATGCCTTACAAGAACGATGGAGCAGTGGCTATTTTCGACAAAAAGGCGACTTTGCCCCGATTGACCCGCGATTTCCCCGTGGTGACGGAGGAAGACCCTCGTATCCGCGAGATGTTGAACCAAGTGAACATGGATTCCCTGGAGGCCACAGTGCAGCACTTGCAGGACTACGGCCAG